>Ga0209598_10003169_pt1 | contig 12536 bp, 13 predicted proteins | sample M_140807_EF_Meta_FD_187317 | JGI IMG/M metagenome (GOLD analysis project Ga0209598, IMG submission 187317) | Freshwater microbial communities from Lake Montjoie, Canada to study carbon cycling - M_140807_EF_MetaG (SPAdes) (version 2) | ecosystem: Environmental > Aquatic > Freshwater > Lake... | reverse complement strand
CAGGGCGAAGCGGGCCGGCACGCGGAAGGGGTAGTCGTACATCAGCTCCGAGAAGCGATCGGTGATCGCCTTGAAGTTGAAGTTGCCCACGTTTTCGCCCAGGGCACCGCCGAGCACCTCGGCCAGGGCCGGCACGATCGGCCCGAGATCGGTGCGTGGATTGAGGAAACCCAGGGCCACGAAATCACGGGCGAGGGCTTCGAAATCACGATTGATCAGATGCACCACCGCCCCGGTGAGGGTGAGGCGATCGCCATCACTGATCGAATCCATCATGCCGAAATCCACATAGGCCACATGGCCCAGCCCCCTGGTCATCCCGTGCAGGGCGAAAAGATTGCCCGGATGGGGATCGGCGTGGAAATAGCCGAACTCCAGCAGTTGTTGCAGCCCGGCGATCACGCCGGTGCGGATCAGGGCGGCGGGATCGAGATGGTTGGCCTCCAGCTCGCGGCGGTTCTGCAGCTTGGTGCCTTCGATCCACTGGGTGGTGAGCACCCGCCGGCTGCTGAGCGTCCTCTCCACCCGGGGCACGGTCACCTCGGGATGGCCGGCGAAGAGGGTGGCGAAGCGTTCGGCGTTGTCCGCCTCGCGCCGGTAATCGATCTCCTCGAACAGGGTGGTGCCGAATTCATCGATGATCGCCCCGAGCCCGAAGCCCAGGTTCAGGGGCAGCAGCGGGGCCACCAGCACCGCCAGGCTGCGGATGATCACCAGATCGCGCCGCATCACAAACGGCAGTCGGGGCCGCTGCACCTTCACCGCCACCCAGCGGCCGTCGTGGAGTCGGGCCCTGTAGACCTGGCCGAGGCTGGCCGCGGCGACCGGGAAATCGGGAAACTCGGCGAAGAGCTGCTGGGCAGGGGCTCCCAGCTCGGTTTCGATCAGTCCCAGCGCCAGCCCATGGGGAAAGGGTGGCAGGTCGTCCTGCAAGCGGGTGAGTTCCTCCAGCCATTCCCGTTTCACCAGATCGGGCCTGGTGGAGAGGGCCTGGCCCACCTTGATGAAACAGGGCCCCAGGGCGCTCAGGGTGGCGAGAATGCTCCGGGCCAGCCGCTGTTGCACGCGGGGATCGGGGCTGCTCGATTGGGCGATCAGGGTGAGGGCCAGCCAGCCCAGACGGCCGATCACCTCGGTGAGGCGGCTGATCCAGATCCAGGGGCGCAGGATCAGCCAGCGCAGATCGGCGGCAGGGTCGTAGCGGGGGGCTTCGCCGTGCTCCTCGCTCGGAAGGGCTGGGGGCGCGACGGCGGCCGCTGGGGCAAGGGTGGGCAACGCTGCTGGGGGCCGGCGCCGGGCCGGTGACTGGCGAAACTCTAGAAACCGCGCGCCCTTCTCCATGGGGGAGTTCCCCGACTGGCCCCTGTTCCGGCTGCTGCGGGACCCCGACGGCGCCCTCGATCTCCATCTGCCCGCCCACGGCCGGGGCCGAGGCCTGGCCCCGGCGCTGCGTTCCCTGCTGCGCCGCCCGCCCGGCAGCTGGGATCTGCCCGAACTGCCGGCCTTCGGTGGGCCCCTTGAAGCGGAGGGTGCGGTGGCCGAGGCCCAGGCGGCCTGCGCCGCCCTGCTGGGCGCCGAGCGCTGCTGGTTCGGGGTGAATGGTGCCAGCGGTCTGCTCCAGGCCGCCCTGCTGGCGCTGGCACCGCCGGGTTCCCGGGTGCTGCTGCCCCGCAATCTGCACCGTTCGCTCCTGCACGCCTGTGTGCTCGGCAGGATCGAGCCCCTGCTGTTCGATCTGCCTTTCGATCCGATCAACGGCCTGTGGTTGCCGCCCTCCCCCGCCCACCTGGAGCGGGTGCTGGCCGCCGCCGCCCCCCTGGCTCCGGTGGCGGTGGTTCTGCTCGACCCCACCTATCAGGGACTAGCGGCCGATCTGCCCGCCCTCGTGGCCCTGATCCACGCCCATGGCGGTTCGGGCCTGCCGGTGCTGGTGGACCAGGCCCATGGCGACGGCAGCGCTCTGGCAGCCGGGGCCGATCTGGTGGTGCTCTCGCTCCAGAAGGCCGGCGGCGGCCTGGCCCAGAGCGCCGCCCTGCTGGCCCAGGGCACCCGCTTCGATGGCAACGGTCTGGAGCGCAGCCTGCTCTGGCTGCAGACCTCCAGTCCCAGCGCCCTGCTGCTCGCCTCCACCGCCGCCGCCCTCGCCCATGGCCGCAGCGATGCCGGCCAGCGCCAGCGCCTCAGGGCCGTGCGGCGGGCCAGGGAACTGCGGCAGCGGCTTGAGGGGCTTGGTTTCCCGCTGGTGGCCAACCAGGACCCCCTGCGGCTGGTCTTGGCCACCGGAGCGCTCGGCATCCGCGGCGGCGAGGCCGATGGCTGGCTCCTGCGACGGGGGGTGGTGGCTGAGCTGCCGGAGCCCGGTGCCCTCACGTTCTGCCTGGGACTCGCGCCCCCGGCCGCCCTGGAGCGGCGACTGCCCCGCGCCCTGCTCGATCTGCGCCGGCACCTGGGGGGGACACCGCTGCCGCCCTTCGCGCCGCCTCCCCTCCCCCTGCTGGCGGCTCCGGAGTTGGAGGTGGGCCTGGCCTGGCGCTCGCCGGCCGAGTCGGTGGGCCTGCCACAGGCCGTCGGCCGGATCGCGGCGGAGCCGCTTTGCCCCTATCCACCCGGCATTCCCCTGCTGATTCCCGGGGAGCGGATCGATGGGCCTCGGGCCGCCTGGCTGGAGGCTCAGCGCGCGCTCTGGCCCGGTCAGATCGCTGATACCGTGAAGGTTGTGGCCCGTATGGCGGGACCTGGAACCAGCGGTTGATGACCCACTCCCCATCGGCTGACCCGTTCCGCCCAGCCTCCACGGCCCCGTTCCAGAGCGCTGGCACGCCACCACCGCCGCCCTTCGGCTGGGATTTCGTGACCCCCGGGCTGCCCGATGCCGCCTTCGAGGATGCCCCCGGCTTCAGCCCCACACCCATGGAACTGCGGGTGATGCTGCTGGCCCATCTGCGGCCGAGGGCCGACTCCCTGGTGTGGGATGTGGGGGGCGGCACCGGCGCCCTGGCCCTGGAGATCGCCCGCCTGATGCCCGCCGGAGCGGTGCATACCCTGGAGCGCGATCCCGAGGCGATCGACCTTCTGGAGCGCAACCGCCTGCGTTTCGGCATCGGCAACCTCCACATCCATGCCGGCCGGGCTCCGGATGATCTTCCCCGGCTCCCCGCCCATCCCGACCGGGTGCTTCTGGAGGTGGGAAGGCCCCTGGGGGATGTGCTGCGGGCAGTCTGGGACGCCCTTCAGGAGCGGGGCCGCCTGGTGATCAGCACGGCGAGCCTTGAGGGTCTGGTGGATGCCACCGATACCCTGGGTCAGCTCGGAGCCCATGACGTTCAGGTGGTCCAGGCCACGGTGCACCGGATGCAGCGCCGCGGTAGCCAGGCGAAACTCGCCGCTGCCGAACCCCTCTTCGTGATCGCCGCCGAACGTTGATTCCCCGCCCCCGCTCCACCACCTCCCTGGCCCGTCTGGCCAGCGGTTGGGCCGCCGGTGGTTTCGGCTTTCTGGTGGTGATGCTGGGGGGCTGGTGGTTCACCGTGGCGGTGGGCGTGATCGTGCACCTCGGCCTGCTGGAGTTCTTCCGCATGGCCCGTTTCAAGGGAATCCGTCCGGCCATCCGCACCACCTTGGTGGCGGTGCAGTTGCTGCTGCTCACCACCCAGGCGGCCGCCGGCAGCGGTTGGTTCGTGCCGGAGGTGGCCTCGGAACTGGCCGCGGCCGTGCTGCCGGCCAGTGGCGCGGTGATCTGCGGCTGGCTGTTGCTGCAGCCCACCACCGGCACGATCGCCGACATCGCGGCCTCGATCTTCGGGCTCTTCTACCTGGGCTTTCTGCCCAGCCACTGGATCAAGCTGCGCGACCTGGCTGATCCTGCCCTCGCCCCTTCCCTGGCGAACGCCAACCTGCCGGGCACCTCCTGGCCCTGGAGCAGCGGCCTGGCGCTCACCCTGCTGGCCTGCTTCCTGATCGTGGCCACGGACCTCGGGGCCTATGCCATCGGCCGGCGCTGGGGCCGCCATCCCCTCTCTCCGATCTCACCGGGCAAGACAGTGGAGGGCGCCCTGGGCGGCATGGTGTCGGCGATGGTGGTGGGGGCAGCGGGGGGAACCTGGCTGGGCTGGCACTGGGGAGCCCTGGTGGGCGGGCTGCTCGGCGCCGTGGTCTCGGTGTTCGCCCTGGTGGGCGATCTCACCGAATCGATGATGAAGCGTGATGCTGGCCTCAAGGATTCCGGCGACGCCATTCCCGGCCATGGAGGCATTCTCGACCGGATCGACAGCTATCTCTTCGTGCCGGCGGTGGTCTATTCGCTGGTCACCCTGGTGTACCCCCTGGTGGAACGGTTGCCCTGACCCGGGGGCGCCGGTGGCTCAGTCCTTCTGCTCTTCGATCCCGGCCACGCTGCCGTCTCCCCGGGTTCGGCAGAGGCCGATCGGTGCCGGTGCGGGCCGGCCGCGCAGCATCCAGCCGAACTGGAGTCCCTCGCGACGCACCGCGGCCTGTCCCAGCTCACCGCTGTCGATCGCGATCCTCTGGCCTGGGGTCAGCCAGACCTCGAGGCTCCCCGGCTCCGCCCCGTAGCGGCGGGCCAGCGAGGTCCGGCAGGCCTCGGCGGCGCTGCTCACCAGGGCTTCGATCGCTGCATCGGCCCCGGCGGCGGCCATGGGGCTGGTTGGCCCCGGGCCTGGGCTCAGCACCAGAGCCGCCGTCAGCGCAGCCCCCAGAAGGGAGCGGCTGGTGGCCGCAGGGCGCCTGCGGCGCGCCCTGGAGCCGTTCACAGAGGGATGGCCAGCCATCGGGTGCAGCGGATCGGCATCACCGTTTCACCCTGCCATCCTGCCCTGCCCCGCGGCGTCGATCCTTAGGGGGAAACCCGGGCTTCACCGCGGAGCTGCAGCAGCCCGGCGCCGATCTGGGCCTGGTCGATCCGGATGGCGGGATCCATCGGCAACCGCGCCAGGGCAACGCCATCGAGGCTCCGGATCTCGAGGCTGCCGTCCACGGCCTGCACGCTCGTCGGCACCTCCAGCGGTGTGCCGCTGCCGGAGCCATGGGCGATCAGCACCAGCCGCTCCTCCTCGATCCGCAGCCCCGCCAGGGGGCTCAGGCCGAGGATCGCGTCCGCCAGCTCATCGCCAAGGCTGCGCCAGGAGGGCGTGGCCAGGGAAGTTCCCAGATCGGGACCGCTGAAGGCCACCGTGCCGCGCACCAGAAACGGTTGCTCCAGGTGCAGGGTCTGGCCCCGCAGCAGGCCGCCCATCCCCAACCGGATGGCACCGCTGCCGAGGTCCACCCACTCAAAGCGCAGGTTCCTGTACTCCACCCTGCGCGCCCTCAGACGGGCCCCCTCGAGCCGTCCCCGCATCAGCTGGGCCGCCGAGCCATCGAGCTGGATCTCCAACCGTTCGATCGCCGTGCATTGCTGGCGCAACCACAGTTCCAGGGCCCTCGAGAGCAGTCCCAGCAGCGGCCCGGCCGCGGGCATCCGCTCTGGACTGGAGGGAGGAAGGGTGTCCATGGGGGCGCAGGGTGAGGGGATTCTCCTAACAGAGTCGGGATTGCCCCTTACTCCATCCGGGCCCGGCGGGCGGCCAGGAAGGCCTCCACCGCGCTCACGGCGGCCAGCAGCAGCAGCCCCCCCAGCCCCACCAGGCGGGTGCGCGGATCGATCAGCGAGGGGTCCGGCTCCACCAGGGCACCGAGCAGAAACCAGCCGCTGGAGAGGGCCGTGGTGATCCACCAGGCCCGCCAGCGGCGCTGGTAGAGGTAGCCGGCCCCAAGACCCGGCAGCACATTGAGGAAGGCCCCGAGCCAGGGGGCCGAAGCGGCCAGAACGGCCTTGCGATCAAGGCCGGAGCCGGCGGCGGCGATGGATTGGGGGGTGGGATCCGGCACGGGGCGGGGTTCTCGCTGGTGGCGCTCCGGAACAACCGGGCCTTGCCATGCTGGCGCCTCACTCACCCCAGCGGCGCAGAAGGTTGCTGTAGGAGCGGCTGATCAGATCGAACGCCTCACTCTTGCCCTCCCGCTGAAACAGGTCGCGGCGGGCCGTGTCGAGGTCGAAGAGGAGCTCGCGCATCTCGGCGTCACGCACCCGGCTCTGGATCCAGCCCACCGCCACGATCCGTTCCCCGGCGGTCACGGGCGCCACCCGATGCAGCAGCGTGCTGGGGTAGACGATGGCGCTGCCGGCCGCCAGACGCACTTCCTCCTCCCCGGCCGGCGATTCGAGCATCAGGCCCCCGCCGCTGTAGACGGCCGGATCCTGGAGGAACAGCGTGAAGGACACATCGGCCCGGCCGCCGGCCATGAAGGCGTTGTCCACATGGCGGCCATAGCCCTCTCCAGGTCCGCAGCGGCTGAACAGCAGCCCGTGGATTCTCACCGGCAACACGGCCGCCTGGAGGAGGGGATGGGCCTCCAGGCAGGCGCTCAGCCGAGCAGCCAGCCGCGCATGCAGGGGGGAGGCGCGGTCGAGCTGGCGGTTGCGTTTCACGCTGCGGGCATGCCAGCCCGCACTTTCTTGGCCGGGCCGCCAGTCGGCCTCCGGTGCCAGCAGGTCCCCCTGCAGCTCCTGGAGAGTCTGGGGATCGAGCAGGGCATCGAGCTGGAAACGCATGGCGCAGAAGGGAGGGGGCGCAACCGCGCGGATCCACAGATCGGCCGTCGATCACCCCGAGCTGTGCCCAATGGCACAGGCCGCGGTGGCATCCTGGCCGCGGCGGCGGCGGTCGCTTGCCAACAATGGCAAGGTCTCCCAGATCACCGCCGTGGAACGTTCCCGCATTGCCCTCTTTCTCGCCACCGCCGGCCTGGTGGCCATGGGCGGCGGCTGCGCCACCGTGCCTTCCGATGGAGGCGGTACGGGCCCAGCGGAGATGGGCAAGCCCGCCGTGGCGCCGCCCGCGGTTCCCGCGCCGGCCAAGCCTGCCCCCAAAAACCATGGCGGTGAGGGAGGAGAAGGCGGCGAAGGGGGCGAGGGCTGAGGGGGCCTGAGTCCTTTCTCCTCAGGACGCCTCCAGCGCCTGCCGGAGGGTGGCCAGCCGACGGCTATTCACCCCCAGGTCGGAGTCGCCCAGCCGAGAGAGCGAGCGCGCCTCGATCACCCCATCGGCCGGGGCGGCGTGGAGTTCCAGGTCGTCCACAAAGCCGAAGAGCCGGCTGGTGGCCGTGGCGTGGAGATAGCCGGATCCGGTCTCCACGATGTCGATACCGTCAAGGGCCAGCACCGCCGGCAGGAGTCGCTCCAGGGCGGCCGCCGGATCGGTGACGGACCAGGTTTCCCGGGCGCAGTGGCTCGGACCCGGGCAGGGGGAGAGATGTCCCTGGTGCAGCCCCAGGTCCGCCGCAGGAGGCCCCGCCAGATGCAGCAGGGAGGCCCGGACGGCCGCCGGAGCGCTGAACACCACGCTGAGCAGGATCGCCAGGTTCAGGGCCAGGAGGGTCAGCCAGGCCCCCCTGCGATCGGGACCGGCCGTGAGCCGCGAGCCCGGAGGACGGGCTGGCCAGGAGGATCGGAGCGGTGGAGGGGCCATGGACCTGTCTCAGCCTGGAGAGTGATCCAGCCAGCATGCCGCCACAGCCTCGGGCTGGTCGATGTGGGGCAGGTGGCCGCACTGATCAAGCTCCCGCAGGCGCTCCCCCAACAGGGCCTGGGCGGCCCGTTTCTGGGGTGCTCGCAGAATTCGGTCCTCTCGGCCCCAGAGCACCTGCAGGGGTTGCTCCGGCAGGGGATCACCGCAGCCGGCGAACCCCCCGGAGCGGGCGAAACGGGCGAGGGAGGCTCCCCAGCCCGGTGTGGCCAGGTGCAGGGAGGCGATCTCCAGTTCGGCCGGGCCGACGGCGGAGCCGGGATCGGCGAAGGCCGAGCGGCACAGTCCCCGCCGCACCCCCGGAAGCCCCAGGAACCACACCCCTAGGGCATCCAGGCCAGGAGGAAGGGGCATGGATCGGCCGGTGAGGCCCGCCGGGGCTAGGAGCAGCAGCCGCTCCACACGGGCGGGATGGCGGCGGGCCAGTTCCACCGCCACGCTTCCGCCCATGGAGGCTCCGATCACCCCCACCCCTTCATCCGGCGCGCCGGATGTCCCCGGCAGCCTCTCCAGCAGGGCCGCCAGGTGGGCCAGCACGCCACTGGGGGCGTAAGTGCCATCGGCGGGTCGGGGCGTGAAGCCGAAGCCGTAGAGATCGGGAATGATCAGCCTGTGGTGGCCCGCCAGCAGGGGCACCAGGCGACGGAACTCCAGAAAGGAACTGTCGAAGCCGTGGAGCAGGAGCAGCGGCGGACCCTGGCCGCACACTGCCACCGGCCAGCGCTCGGGAAGTCCCGGCAGCTCCCACCACTCCACCGCCGCGGCCAGCTCCCGGCCCTGCCCATCGAGCAGGGTTGTGGCGGCCTTCTCCAGAATCTGCCGACCATCCTGCCGTGGGCCGGTTGTGCTCATGCCGTCTGCTGCACGGCCTTGGTGCTCACCAGGGCGGCCAGCAAGTCGTCCGGGGTGACCCGGAAGGGAAGGTGGTGGAGGTCGGAATCCGGGCGGCAGGCGAAGGCGCAGACCGCATGGAGATCGCTGAGGCTGGCGGAGCCCAGGCCCAGGTCGTCGAGGTTCAGGGGAAGACCCAGGTGGCGGAAGAAGGGGAGGAGCTGGCGCCTGGCCTGGGCCGCCAGCCGGTTGCCAGCCACCAGCTCCTCCAGCCGCAGTTGCACCAGCACCCCGAACCCCACCTTTTCACCGTGGAGGCTGCCGTGGCAGGCCTGCAGCTGGGTGAGGCCGTTGTGCACGGCATGGGCGGCCACGGTGCGGCAGCGGGCCCCCCCCAGCCCGCCGATCAGACCGGCGGTGAGGGCCGAGGCTTCGGCCACCCGCCGCCAGGCCGCTCCGCCGGGGTTTCCCATGGCCTCCTGGCCCTCCAGCAGCAGTTGGTCCCGCAGGATCCGCGCCATCTGCACAGCCTGCTGCACAAGGCCGTCCTCGCTGCCGCCACTGCTCACCGAGGCCTCGTACCACTTGGCCATGGCATCGGCGATGCCACTGGCCAGGGTGCGGGCCGGCGCCTGTCCCACGATGCTGTGATCAAACAGCAGCAGGTCCGGACAGCGCCGCAGGGCCACATCGCGGATGAAGGCGCCGCCCGGTGAGTAGAGGTTGGCCAGGGCCGTCCAGCCGGCGCAGGTGGCGGCGCTGGTGGGCACCGTGACACAGGGAAGTTCCAGCCGGTCCGCCAGGAGTTTGCCCGCATCGAGCACCTTGCCACCGCCACAGGCGATCACCAGGTCGCAGGACGGAAGCTCAGGCAGCTTCTCAATCAGCGCCAGGTCCTGTTCACAGCAGTCATGCCCGAGCTCGGCGGCCATCGGGCTGAGCCCGGAACCCCCCAACTGCTCCAGCAGGCTGGTGCGGATGGAAGCGGTGGCGGCACTGCGACCAAGCACCAGCGGCTGACGGCCCAGCGAGGCGATCCGATCGAGCGCCTCGGGCCACAACCCCTCGCCTCGGAGCACGTGGGCCGGTGCGATCGTCTGGGTGATGGTGCTGCCCATGGCGTCAAGGGTGGATCGCCCTAGTTAGGGCTCGTTGCGGGGTGCAGAACCCTGGGGTTGAGGAGGTTGCTGAAGAACGTCTGGGAGAGATCCATGGCTTCAGAGAGCTCAACCCCCACAAAGCTGGCACCGTGCACGGAATTGAGCCAGGCGATACGACAGGGAGCGGTGATGGTCTGGTCGTTTTCCGACCAGAGAAAACGAACCTGAAGCGGTTCATCGTTGGCGATGGCAGAAGCCTCTTCGCTGAAACAGAGACAGGCGCCGGAAGGGCTCACATCCCAGAGGTAGCCGAGATGGCAGAAGTTTTTGGTGAACAATTCGGCTTTGAGCATCACGCTGCTGAAGGGCAGCAGGTGACGCTCTTCACGGCGAGGGATGAGGTTGGTGGTCATCGGCGGGGGCTCAGGCCGAGGCCGCGGCCAGCTCAGGTACCGGGGCGTTATCGCGTTGCTTACGAATCACGACCTGTTTTTCGTCATTGACATCCACCAGGGCGGCATCACCCTCCCCGAGCCGGCCGGAGAGGAACTCTTCGGCAAGGCTGTCTTCCAGCAGCCGCATCACCGCTCTGCGCAGGGGTCGGGCCCCATAGCTCGGGTTGTAGCCCTCCTCGACCAGCCGCTCTTTGAACGCATCGGTGACCGAGAGGGTGATGCCCTTCTCCTGCATGCGGGCGAAGACCTCGCGCAGCATGATTTCGGCAATCTCCTTCACCTCATCGCGGCTGAGCTGACGGAACACGATGATCTCATCGAGGCGATTAAGGAACTCAGGCCTGAAATACTGCTTGAGCTCTTCATTCACCAAAGACCGAATGCGATTGTAGTTGGTTTCATCCGCATCGCCGCCGCCAAATTCGAAGCCCAACCCACCGCCGCCTTTCTCGATCACCTTGGATCCGATATTGGAGGTCATGATGATGAGTGTGTTCTTGAAGTCCACCGTGCGACCTTTGGAATCGGTGAGGCGACCATCCTCCAGGAGTTGGAGAAGGAGATTGAACACATCGGGATGGGCCTTTTCGATCTCATCGAACAGCACCACTGTGTAGGGCCTGCGCCGCACGGCTTCGGTGAGTTGGCCGCCTTCGTTGAAGCCCACATAGCCGGGGGGCGAACCGATCAGCTTGCTCACGGTGTGCCGTTCCATGAACTCCGACATGTCGAGGCGGATCATCGCCTCCTCACTGCCGAAGAAATAGGCGGCCAGCGCCTTGGTGAGTTCGGTTTTGCCCACGCCGGTGGGACCGGAGAAGATGAAGCTGGCGATCGGTCGGTTGGGGTTCTTCAACCCCACCCGTGCCCTGCGGATGGCCCGGGACACGGCTTTCACCGCCTCGTCCTGGCCGATCAGCCGCTGGTGCAGCGTTTCCTCCATGTTGAGCAGCTTCACCGATTCACTCTCGGTGAGTTTCTGCACCGGCACGCCGGTCCAGGCGGCCACGATCTGGGCGATGTCCTCCTCGGTCACCACAGGATTGCGTTCGCCGGCGGCGGCATCGGTGGTTGCCGGTGGGGCCGTGGCGGTGATCGCCTCAGCGGACGGTTCAGCCGTGTCGCTGGTTTCGCTGTCACGGCGTGTCTGAAGGATCGAACGGATCTGCTCGCGCAACTCCACTTCCTTGTCGCGCAGTTCACCGGCCTTGCCGAAGTCCTGATCACGAACGGCGTCCTCCTTCTCCTTCTGCACGGCCCGGAGTTGCTTGTCCACTTCCTTGGCGGCGGGTGGGAGCTTGGAGTTCATCAGCCGCACCCGGCTGCCGGCTTCATCCACCAGGTCGATGGCCTTATCCGGCAGGAAACGATCGGAGATGTAACGATCGCCGAGGGTTGCGGCAGCCACCAGCGCCTCATCGGAGATCCGCAGGCGATGGTGCTGCTCGTAACGCTCGCGCAGGCCCCGCAGGATCTCAATGGTGTCGGTGACAGAGGGTTCTCCCACCATCACAGGTTGGAAACGCCGCTCAAGGGCCGCATCGCGTTCGATGTGCTTGCGGTACTCATCGAGGGTGGTGGCCCCGATGCACTGCAGTTCACCCCGAGCCAGGGCCGGTTTGAGAATGTTGGCGGCATCGATGGCGCCTTCGGCTGCGCCCGCTCCGATGAGCGTGTGCACCTCATCGATCACGAGGATCACGTTTCCGGCGGAGCGGATCTCCTCCATGATCTTTTTGAGGCGCTCCTCAAATTCGCCTCGGTATTTGGTGCCGGCCACCAACAGGCCGATGTCGAGGGTGAGAACGCGCTTGTCCTCCAGGATGTCGGGTACATCGCCCTGGGTGATCCGCTGGGCGAGTCCCTCGGCGATGGCGGTCTTGCCCACGCCGGGCTCCCCGATCAGCACGGGGTTGTTCTTGGTGCGGCGGCCCAGGATCTGGATCACGCGGTCGATCTCGTTATGGCGGCCCACCACGGGATCGAGCTTGGCTTCGGCCGCCATCTGGGTGAGGTTGTTGCCGAACTCATCGAGGGTGGGGGTTTTGGTAGACCCCTTGCCGCTCCCGCCGGCGGCCACCTCGGCGGTCTCGCCGAGCATGCGGATCACCTGCGTGCGCACCTTGGCCAGGTCCACGCCCAGATTCTCGAGCACCCGGGCCGCCACGCCCTCGCCCTCGCGGATCAGGCCGAGCAGCAGATGTTCCGTGCCGATGTAGTTGTGTCCCAGTTGCCGGGCCTCCTCCAGGGAGAGCTCGAGCACTCGCTTGGCCCGGGGGGTGAAGGGGATCTCCACCGCCACGAAGCCAGAGCCGCGGCCGATGATCTTTTCCACTTCGACCCGGGCGTCCTTCAGGTTGACCCCCATCGACTTGAGCACCTTGGCGGCGACGCCGGTGCCCTCGCCGATCAAGCCCAGCAGAATTTGCTCCGTTCCCACGAAATTGTGGCCCAGCCGTCGGGCCTCTTCCTGGGCCAGCATGATCACCTTGATGGCCTTCTCGGTAAACCGCTCGAACATGGGCCGGGGCCTGGTGCACGTGAAACCAACCTATCAGGATTGAAGC
>Ga0209598_10003166_pt1 | contig 12539 bp, 18 predicted proteins | sample M_140807_EF_Meta_FD_187317 | JGI IMG/M metagenome (GOLD analysis project Ga0209598, IMG submission 187317) | Freshwater microbial communities from Lake Montjoie, Canada to study carbon cycling - M_140807_EF_MetaG (SPAdes) (version 2) | ecosystem: Environmental > Aquatic > Freshwater > Lake... | reverse complement strand
TTCTTCATCACCTGATGAATAATTAGATGAAAATAATTCATACACATCACCACGAATCTGTTGAATTAGTTGATACTTTTCATTGTATCGTTCTGTCATCTTGGTAAGCGCTGCTTTATCTTCTGTTGCTTGTTTAATTAATGCTGCAAGCGACTCACTAGTATGGTAGTAAGTAGCCCCTTCTACTGTTACTGATAGTTGTTCCATATTCATTTTCTGTCTCCTATTCTTCCGAATTAATCCACACATCAAGGTGATGCGCTTCAACAATTGCACTAACTGGTGCACTGGTTTGTCCCTTCCAGGTAATACCTGATGGAAGTTCTATTAGCCTATCCCAATCGCCATCTGATGCTGCATAGATAGCCTCGATACATGGTTCGACCATGGTTGGTGGCACTGGTGGGTAATGATTGCCTGTTAGATGAATGTATATTGATTGTTTAATATCAATAACATTCTCTGCTAAATCTTTGGCTGTATTGCTACCCATTATGCACCCAACAGTTCTAATGCACGCAACTTCAAGCCGTCATTGCGGGCACTGATTGTCGCAATGGCGGCGTCTTTACGACTGTTGCCATGGTCTGCGTATTCAATGACTGACTGCCATAATCCGAACTCTGTGTTACGGATATTCTCTTGTGTTGGAGAGTCATTGTAAATAGAGAATGCTTTATCTCTAGCACCGAGTGCTCTACTACGCATACTTTTTTCTCCTTTGCTAAGGAGTTCGATTGGGGAGTATTCCACTTTACTTGGGAGTGGGAATACTTTCTTGAAGTAGTTGACTGCGTGCTCACGGGTAGCCTCTCGCTCTAGTAATACAGTAGATAGTTGTGTATACATTTCCATAGATGTATAAGTCAGTTGCATAATCTGTTTAATTTCTTGCGGATTAAGAACTGCATTAGTTGTATGGCGTAATGTATATGTCATTTGATTTTTGCCACGATAGATTTTATTAATCTGATTGTGACAAAACAAACGCTCAATTACTGGGCGTATAACTACAGATGATGAACCATCATGACTGGTCTTAGCCAAGATGAATGCTGCATGTGGGTCGCCTTTAATTTCCATTTCATTAGGCAACTGCAATAGCATCCATACTTTTGCACCTCCGTCATACTCACCTGCTGCTGCATAGCGAGCCTCACCTGAATCAATGATGGCATCAAGGGAAGAAAAGACTTCACCATTTTGGAATGGTTGGTATCGCTTACCAACTACACCTACTGCTGTCGTCTCACCTAATGCCGTTGTTTTTACAACTGCCAATTTATTTTGGATAGGTAACAATGATGGACTATCATTACCTGGAACTAAATAGTTGGCTGATAAATCATGCAATGATACTGTCCAATCAAGACCTGCTTGACGGGCTACATCACTGGCTGATGTTGCTTCTACTGCTGTGCCACTGCGAACAAATGCAGATTTATTTTTAGTAGGAACTGTCATTGGTTTGCCTCCTATAGGTATCTTGCTATTGAATTGTATGTAGAAGTAGATACTACTTCTTCATCAGTCATCTTGAGAATACGAATAGCATTTTCAATTTCTTCTCGCATTTCATCATATGCATGTTTATGAAATGTTTCAAAGTCACGCTCTGGTTCTACAGGAAAATCCTTTTCGTCAACTTTTAAATCAAAGTCAACATTAAGATTGTTATTCCATGAGCGGTAGTTTGTGCGTAGATTTTCAGCCTTTGAGATATTAGCAACGGCAAACTTAGTAACTTGTTTTCTCCAAGTATCCATTTGCTTTTGATACTTTGCTTCATTCTCATCTTGCTTTGCATAGTCAGCCTTCATTTGGGCTAACTTAGTTTCCAATGCTTTGATTACCTTTGCTGTAGGTATCTTGACATTGATTGTTCTGTTGTTTCCTCTTGCCATGTCTGTCTCCTGTTCTGGTTAATACCAACCGTATGTGCGCCAATGCGCCCATGCAATTGATGGTTTGTCGTAGCGGTGTTTGATATACGCCAGCCCCCGCTCAATTTGCAGCGGGGCTGGGGTAGCAGGGTCTAAGTTCAGCAGTTGTGGGATACCAAATGCTGTGCTCTTCTTGTTCCGTGCTTCGTGATTCCACGCTGATTCTTTACCCCATAATTTAATCAGCGCTTTATATTCAGATGAATTCCATTCTGGATAGAAGGTGTTCATTTGAATTTTGGCATAGGCTTTTGACAAAGCCTTCGTCCAAATTACTTTTGCATATGCTGGATTTTCACATATTTTGTCGGCTGTTGCCACGACATATGCATCACTTGGAACATGCCAAAGACTAGTGAATGTTAGATACCATGCAGTTATTACTGCTAGTATTTTTTTCATAGCATTTTCTTAACTACATACCCAATCAGGGTAAATAAGCCAATGATAAATAGCCATGATTCAAGAGGCGTCATTGGAAACATGATTAAGATATATCCTTCCTGTTGCTAACAGTTCATCTAAGATATCATTGCATTCATTGAGTGCTTGTATTGCTTCATCTAATTTTTGCCTAGTTGTATAGACATCATCAAATTCTCTACTCATTCTTCATCTCCCCACATCCTGTCTGGTTCTGTATCTACGCAACTGCTATCTTCATCATGTCTATTGTCGCAGTTATCGCAGATAGGGTCAATACCTCTGGCTGCATCATCACCATCTAGCCATGCTGGTTCACTCATGTTGTTGCTCCTAATCTTTTATATGTATATACAACAGTATATGTTTCTGTATCTCTATCGTATGTGCGGAAGGCTGTGCATTTGCCTTCTTCATTGTTAATACATTTATATAATCCTGGAATTACACTACATTCCCAATGATGTTCGTGACTCATAGGTGTCTCTCCATATCTGGTTCGTAATCAGGGGTGTATGTATAACCAACCTTTGACCATGCACATGGCGTGCAGTAAAAGGCTGGTCCTTCATCTAATTCTCTAACCATAATTGTTGCGTCACACTTGCAACATGTTCTTTCTTTATACACTTTAGCCTCCCGTTGTCTATCGTATGCTTCATCTGGGTCGTAGTAGTAATTAGTTTCGGACAACATTTTTCTCACGCTCAACTCTTAATAGTCTACGCAGATTCATATTATCCCGTTGCAGCGCCATGTTCTGGCGCCAAAATAGAATCATAACTGTGATGCTACTAGCCATAGCAATTGTGATTGCTACTAAATCTAGTGCTGTTATTACCATCATACTTCCTCCTCATCTGGGTTGAATAGTTTATTCCAACAGTTGCCACAGATACCAGTCATAAATCTTTCACGCACTGGTATCTCTACATCTGGTAGCACATCTTGGATAGATGCGTTATTATTATAGAGCCAAAGTTGAGCGCCTGTTATTTCTAATGTAACAGTTGTATAACAATGTGGACATGGTAATGATGTTACTGAGTACAGTTGTTCTTGTATCTTGGATACATCTAACAGTGTAAACATTTTGTCTCCTTTGATTTGTATGTGGACTTGTATGGTTCCGTTGTAGTTACAGCGGCGCCGAAAAAAAAACAAAGGTGAGTGGAGAGCCGAAGCCCCCCACCCACCTGTTGTTGTTAAGCGATTGATTGAACCTCAATCTGTGTGTAAGGTGCATAACGCTCTGCGTTATCTACACCTGGACGGCGGTCAAAACGAGTTATGATTCGTCCTGAAATCTTAACTGTTTCTGATGCACCGTTATCATTTTTTGGAAGTGCTTGCGCTTGCTTGGCAACTTCCTCATCTAGGAATACCAATGGCATTGTTGCGATACAACCTACCTTGCCCCACTCATTGATGATACCTGTTTGGACTAAGTTGCCTGTCAAAACTTTACGCTCTGACTTGCCACGAAGTTGGACATTCTTGATGCTACCTGTGATTGTTACTGCGTTCATTTCTGTCTCCTTTAGTTGTTGTGGGCGGGTTGCCCCCAAGGCACAGGGTGCTGGGGGCAATCCCGTTGTTAGTTAGTTAGATACTGTCTCACAATTTGGGCATGCCACTTGAACATGAACTTGATAGTGGCATTGAATACAGACTGTGTAGCGAGGGGGAATCTCAACATTTAGTTCGAAGATGCGGTCTGAGAGGAGGGTAGTTTGTTCTAGAAACTCCTCTCGTATGGTTCCGTCATCTTGGAGGGTGTAGGCACCAATCCAATCGTGGGCAGAAGGCTCAACGGATTGGATTGAGATTGGATGAGGATACTGAAGATTACCCTCATCAACAATCTGCCAAGCGTTGTTGGTATCACGGGCGTCCCGTGACTCTTGGCAGTCGAAGCACACATCATCAATCAGTAGGCAGTTGTAGCACTGGTTGGTGATGTTGATTCCGTTTGGCACGAACTCATCTTTTTTCATTTTGTATCCTTTGTTTGTAGTGAGTGCCCACTGTCTGCGGGCTGGTTTTGGCTTGGCTCCCGCGGCTGGAGTGGCGGCATGAAATGCGGACACTCCGCACAGCGTGGTAACTTTTTTCCACTTGTCAAGCACAAGGCAAATTTAAGTCTTGATGTAATTTTGCTGGCAAAATTCAGCAAGAGTTATACAGCCAGTAGCACGGCTGCGTGAAACGCTGACGGGCTGGGCGCTGGGCTTTGCCCTGCTTGATAATGGAAAACAAGGGAGTAACCTTGTTAAGCCCGCAGCAGAAAAAACTAAATGCTGATGGCTCAACAGCATGGGCGTGGCTTTAGACACGGCATGCCTGAGACAGCCTGCATGACTCACTGCCAAGGCTGAAACTATTTTTTATATAGAACAAAATAGTTAGCCTGTACTGGGGCGCTGTCTGGTAGCGCCGTGAAGACTGTAGCCCGTAGCGCTCCAGTCTGTACAGTACAGAGCGGCAGCATTAAACAGTTCTGTGGGTCGTTCATCGACCCCAGACTGTTTAATATGCTTCTAATAGCGTAGTAGTATCTACCTAAACTATTTTCTGGTACAACAGTGCACCCGTTACAGTAGTACTATATGTCCTAATTTATACCCATTTTTGGGCTGCTTTGGGCAAAGGAAAAAAATATATTCCTTTGCACCGTTCGGAATGGCTGGTTGAACGGATTAATACTATATAGGGGCAGGTTTCTGCCCAGTTAACTAAAAAGCCTCGAAGGCTTTTGTTACAGACTGTATCTACTGTCTGTTACAAACTGTGTAATTAACAATTACAGTTAGAGGATGGGACAGTTCTGTGACTTTTCAAAAAGGGGTTAATAACCCCAGAACTGAGGCTATGGCTGATGCCAAGGCTAAGGTTTTAGCCCTTGTGGCTGAAGGACATAGTCCTCACAAGGCTATGGAACTCTGTGGCAAAAAACCTGACACGGTCAGAATTTGGATGCTTCGGGACAAAAAATTTGCCGCCGCCCTAGCAGAGGCAAAAGAAGACGCTAAGAACAAATCTGTGAAAGCGCTGGGAATTGCTAAGGACGAAATCTCCTTTCCCCAGTTCTCCGAAATCTTTTTGGACCAAAAGGTTTTTCCACATCACCAAGATTGGATTGACCTACTAGAGGGTAGGGAACCTTCCTGGCTCCACCCTTCTATGAAGTACGAGCAAGGACAACAATCTCGTCTTCTAATTAACGTGCCACCTGAGCATGCTAAGAGCACGGTCATTACCGTCAACTACTCGACTTATCGCATTGCTCTCAATCCCAATGTCCGCATTATCGTGGTCAGTAAGACCTTACTCAAAGCACGAGAATTCGTGTACGCAATCAAGCAACGTCTCTCCCACCCAAGATGGTTGAAGTTACAAACAACCTATGGACCTGAAGGTGGATGGAAAGCAGACTCTGACACTTGGCGAGTTGATACTGTCTATCTTGGGAGTGATGCGAGAAACTCTTCCGAAAAGGACCCCACCATCCAAGCACTTGGTATGGGTGGACAGATTTACGGTGCCCGTGCTGACCTCATCATTTTGGATGACTGCATTACCACGGCTAACGCCCATGAGTACGAAAAGCAAATTGACTGGCTACAGAAGGAAGTTATTACCCGTCTAGGTAAGAACGGAAAACTTCTTATCGTTGGCACTCGAATTGCTGCTACAGATTTTTATAGAGAGTTACGTGAACCTAAGTATTGGTCTGGGGGTAGGTGTCCCTTCACCTACATGGGTATGCCAGCAGTTTTAGAGTATGACGAAGACCCTGAAAAGTGGGTAACACTTTGGGCTAAGTCTGATGCACCTTGGGATGGCGATGAAGATACGCCAGATGAAAATGGTTTATATTCAAAGTGGGATGGCAAAACTTTACAACGGCGCAGAGGCGAAGTAACTCCATCAACTTGGGCATTGGTATATCAGCAGGAGGATGTCGAAGAAGATTCCATCTTCCCGCCCGCCTTGATTCAAGCATGTATCAAGGGCACTAGGAGACGTGGTCCCTTGAAGCAAGGGGCGGTGGGACATCCGACTGCTATTGAAGGTTATACAGTAATTGGCTTTGACCCTGCTATGGCAGGTAATGCTGCTTTTGTAGTTTTAACCTACAACAGAGCAGATGGCAAAATTTATGTGCTTGATTGCATAAACATGAGCGAACCGAATCCTCAAAAAATTCGAAACACTATTGAAGAACTTGTTGGCAAATATAAGCCACAAGAATTTCGTGTGGAAATCAACGCTCACCAGAAGGCTTACTCATTAGATGAGGACTTGCGCCAATGGCTCGCAACCTACGGCGTAAGGCTAGAAGCACACTTTACTGGTAAAAATAAGTGGGACACAAATTTCGGTGTGGCATCTATGTCAACACTATTTGGCACCATGCGAGATGGAAAGTTTCAAAACAACAACATTATTGAACTTCCATCAACCACGGACTCAGAGGGGCTTAAGGCTTTAGTTCAACAACTAATAACCTGGAAAGCAAACACAAGGGGTAAGACCGACTGTGTTATGGCTTTATGGTTTGCGGTTCTTCGTGCTAGAGAGTTTATGCAGCAGACAAGTAACCTAACAAAGTTTGCAAATAATCGTTGGGTAACTAGAGCACAAAGAGAACAAAGATACGTTGTTAATTTAGACGAAGCCTTCCAAGAACAGTGGGCTGAAACTTATGGATAGGAAAAACAATGGCTGGTAAAAATCCAAATGACAAATATGTAGACCCTCTATATAGTCGCAATAGTGGTAATCCACCAATTTCTGAAAACAATGTTAGACCAACAACTCTTCCAATGTTTACTCCAAAACCAGCACCAAAGGAACCAATTCTTGATAAAGGCTTTAGCGTAGATTTAAATAAAACACTTAAGCCTAAACCAAAGGCTCCAATTAAGATGGTTCCTTACAACAAATAATTTTAAGATAGGACAGCAATGGCTCTAAGTATTGACCAGATTGCAGCACGTATTGATTCATTACGTATGCGTTCAGCAGACCGTGACCGTAGACATCAAGACGTTCTTGCTGTCCGCAAGGGACAAATCTCTCAAGTTTATCCTGAATTTTTTCCAGAAGGTGTAGACGCAAATGTCGTTGCGAACTTTATTGACATTGTCGCCAAAGACTTATCGGAAGTCATGGCTCCGCTACCAGCCGTTAACTGCTCGGCAGCGAATCAAGTCAGTGACCGTGCACGTCAGTTTGCTGATAAGAGAACTCGTATTGCTTCTAACTATTTTATACATTCTGATTTTCAAGTACAGATGTACACAGGCGCAGACTGGTACATCACATTCGGTTTCGTCCCTTTCATAATTGAATTAGACGAAGAAGCAGGCTTACCTCGCATACGCATAGAAAGTCCAATCGGGGCTTACCCAGAGTTTGACCGCTATGGGCGTTGTATTGCCTTTGCTAAACGCTATACCCTTCCACTTGCAGAACTGGTTGCACAGTTCCCAGAGTTTGAAGGACAACTTCTTGGCGAAAGAGGATACAAGCAAGACTTGCATGCTCAAGTTGAGATTGTTCGTTATTACGATAAAGACCAATCTTTAATTTATATGCCAGAACGTCACAACCTAGTTCTATCATCTGCGCCTAATCCAATTGGCAAGATGATGGTTGTTGTAGCAAAACGTCCATCTGTTGATGGCGAGATGCGTGGACAATTTGATGATGTATTAGGTATCCAACTGCTTCGTAACAGGTTCGCATTACTTGCGATGGAAGCAGCAGAGAAATCTGTACAGGCACCAATCGTTGTTCCAAGCGATGTGCAAGAACTACAACTTGGTGGAGATGCGATTATCCGCACCAACTCTCCAGCAGGTGTGCGCCGTGTGGACCTTAACATTCCACCTGGAGCATTTACTGAACAATCAATACTACAGGCAGAACTTCGTACTGGTACACGTTATCCAGAGGGACGTACTGGAAACATTGATGCATCAATTATCACAGGACAAGGCGTTCAAGCGCTTATGGGTGGTTTTGATACACAGGTTAAATCTGCTCAAGCAATCTTTGCTTCCTCTCTAAAGGAAGTTCTTTCTCTTTGCTTTACTATTGATGAGAAGTTCTTTAACTTTGAAAAGACAATTCGTGGCGTAGATGCTGGCTCACCGTTTAGCCTTGAGTATCTACCATCAAAGGATATTAAAAAGGATTACTCAGCCGATGTTCGTTATGGAATGTTGGCGGGACTTAACCCTGCACAAGGACTTATCTTTATGCTACAAGCCCTTGGCGGTAAGTTGATTAGCCGTGATATGGCTATGCGTGAACTTCCATTTGGAATTAACGTAACAATGGAACAAGAAAAAATTGAAGTAGAAGAAATGCGTAACACTTTGGTTGGCGCACTACAGGCAACTGCTCAAGCAATTCCTCAGATGATTACACAGGGACAAGACCCAACTGGTTTGGTAAAACAAATTGCAGATGTAATCAAAGCACGTCAAAAGGGTGTAAGTATTGAAGACGCTATTAACGAGGTCTTCACTCCAGAACAACCTCCTGTTGGTGCACCTCAGGTTGAGCAAATGTCCCCTGCTCCCGCCGCACCAGCAGGAGGCGCTCTTCCTCCACAAGGTGGCGCAGGTAGACCAGACATCCAAACACTATTAGCGTCATTAACATCTGGCGGTAAGGCAAGCGCAAGCGCAAGAACATCCGTACGTAGATAAGCAAGGAGGGGACGATGACAACACTTGCTGCAATACAGGGTGATGGCTGGGCTGTTATCGGATGTGACTCTCGTTCATCTGACGATAATGGTCGTCCTATGGACCTTGCTACTCATAAGATTATTGAAAACAATGGAATTTTAATTGCTGGTTCTGGTTCTAGCCGTGGCTCTAACATTTTACAGTTTGGCTGGAAACCACCAAAGCCAACAGTAAATGAGAACTTAGATAAGTTCATGACTCAAAAATTTATTCCAAAAATGCGTCAAGCATTTATTGATGCAGGCTATGATATGAAAGAAGATGGGGATGCTGCCGAACACGATTCGTCATTTATTGTTGTTGTTCGTGGGGTTATTTATCCTGTGTTTGAGGATTACTCTTGGGACCGTGATGTTAATGGTCTTTACTTCTCTGGCTCTGGTGGTGACATTGCTCTTGGCGTTATGGAAAGTTATTGCCATGGAGGTCTTGCTTTTTCACCAGAAGATGCGGAAGTCGCTGTAACTACAGCAATTGAGATTGCTGCTAAGTGGGATATTCATACAGCGTTGCCAGTTGTTGTCAGGACACAATACGCATGAGTAGCAAATTCCAAGAAAAAATAGAAGATGCAATGCGTTTCTTAATTGAACAAGAAACCAACGAACAATTTGTTTGTGTCAACTGGATTTTAATATCTGAGTGGGCAGACTATGGGGGAACAAGATATTTACATACGGAAGTAAGCGAGGCTATGACGCCTTGGAACGCATATGGAATGATTCAATGCGCTCAAGAATATAACAATGAAACATTTTCTACGGAAGAAACAGAAGAGGATGAGGATTAAATGGCAGGCAAAGGTGGATACCAACAACCTAATAACCCAGCACCAGTATCTGGTCCTGGAAGTCTTAGTCAGCGCACTGACGGGTCACCAACACAGGCAGCAACCTACATCCCAGGACTACCCTACGGACAGGGACAAGAAACTTACAACAACCAAGTAAAAGAACCTATGCAAGGAAATCCTTTTCCTTCAATGGGTGGTATGAATGTTGTGCCTCTTGATGCACCAACTATGTTTCCAGAAGAACCAGGAACTGCTGGTATTGATGCTGGACCAGGAGTTGGCTCAGAAGCAATGATGGATTTGCCACGTTACAAATCAAATCCTAGAGATACTATTGCAAAAGTAGCAATGTTTGATGATACAGGCGAAGTAGAACTTATTCTTTCAAAGTTTATTTAGGAGCGTATAGTGAGAGTTTTAAAACCCATTGTCGCTGAAGCGTCACCTACACTTTATCAGGCAGCAACTAGAGCAAATTTAACACCTAGAGAACAAACTCAAGTTGAACAAATGTCTTGGGCTGTAAAAAAGAACAAAGAACTTACTCAAATGTCATCTGCCGATGCACGTAAAGAGTTTGATTTACTTGACCCTAATGCTCAAGAAGGTTTGAAGTCATTTTTTGGCGATGCTGATTACATGCAACAGCCACCAGATTTTGGTGACCGTGCTTTGGGTGCATTAAAATTTACTGGCAAACTACTTGCAAGCCCACTTATTGGGTTGTTTAAAGTTGCTGGTGCATATAACCGTGTTATTAATCAGCCTTATAAGGTTGCTCGTCAGGTAGCACAGGGCGAAAGTATTTTTGATTGGAAAGTTTGGGATGATGCTTGGGACGGCAGAGACCTATACGATAACAAAGCAATTGCTGAGGCTGAAAATACATTTGGTAAAGCAAAAATTTATGTAGCAAAAGGATTACTTGAGGGCAAGAAGCCTGGAGAAATTCTTGAAGCATATGGAGATTTAACTCCAGAAATTACTGCTGCTATTGAAGAAGCATTTAATAATCCAGATTCATTTAAGCAAGTAATGGATGCTGCTAAGTATGCACAGTTTAGCCCTGGTCGTGATATTGCTAGAATTTTTGATAGAAAGCCACCTAAAAATGGTGGTCTTACTGGTGATTATATTGATGGCACTACTAAAAATGTCTCAGGTGTAATTGACTTTATCTACCAACTTGCTATTGACCCACTTACTTGGATTACTGGTGGAACTAGCAAGGCTGCAACTCGTGGAACACAGTTGGCAGAACTTGTAACTAAGGCTGGCGATGATGTTGCTGCTGGTGTATCTCAAGTATTTAAAGATAAGGGTGTCATCAAACTTTGGGATGAGCAGTTTGGTCCAGAGATTGAGCGTCTTGCTTCTACTAGAAATGAAGCAGAGAAAGCAATTGTTCGCCGTGAAATTGGAAGACGTTTTCCTGGCTACAATAATGATGAAGCATTAGATTTTTTTGCTAAGAAGAAAATGTTTAATGCTGAAAGAGCAGAAGATGTTTTTTCTGAAGCATCAAATGTGCATTTATTACTTTCTGGTCGCCTAGATGGCATGACTTATCGCCGTAATGGCGTAGTTACTGCTCGTGCAGACCGCCGTCTTACTCGTGGTCTTGAATCTTTCCTAGAGGCTACCTTTGATAAAGCCTTTGTTAGTGCTGATAACTTCTTTAACGTAAATCGTGGTGCAGAAAAACTGCAAGCAGAGGGTTCTGATGTATGGGATATCTTTGCAACTGCAGGACGCAAGTCTGATGAGGCTGTAAATCCACAGATTAAAGAATTTGCAAAGCAAGAAAAAGATATTAAGGGATTTAAAAACAAAGTAGATGCCTTTGGTAAATGGGCAGGCAAGATGGCAGCCCGTAACCCAGCAGGACAAGCAGTATTAACTGGCGATGATGCAATTAAAACAATTGATACAGTTCGCAACTATGCTCGTTTAGTTCTTGACCGTGATATGGCGGATTTTGTAGCACAAAAGTTTCTAGCATCTACCGAAGATGAGCAGATTGTAGTAATGCGAAACCTTTACGCAGCAATTATGCAGCGTTCTGGTATTACTGATGAAGCAATTATGAAAGAGTATCTAAAGAAGACTCATAATGGACGTGCTGGCTTTACAACTACAGTAAGAACTGAAGTTGATGACCAGTTTGCTGGGCTTCTTTCTAAAGATACAGTTAAGTATGAGAATGACACAGCATTACTTGAAGGTTCTGGAGCAATCCAACCATCACAGATTGCAAGAGGTGTAGGTCCGCTTCCTTTGGAAGAGATTGCACTTAAAGCAAATGAAATAAAGTCAAAGCAAAGCCTTATCAAGGCTGCACAAGGTGCAACTAAGTCTAAGTTTGCTAAAGACTTTACAGATTTCTGGTCTGTATTTACTCTTTTCCCACGTTTAGGTATTCGTTCAGCCATTGATGAAGGCTTTATGTATGCACTTACTGCACCTGGTAGAGATTTATTAAACTTTGCTAAGGGACAAGGACGCAAAACTGGTCGTGCTAGTGCTGCTTATACTGGTAGTAGCGCAGCAGAAGGTCCAGTTGGTAGCGTATTACGTAAACTATTTGGCAAAGGTCCATCATCTGAGTATCTT
>Ga0209598_10003165_pt1 | contig 12539 bp, 10 predicted proteins | sample M_140807_EF_Meta_FD_187317 | JGI IMG/M metagenome (GOLD analysis project Ga0209598, IMG submission 187317) | Freshwater microbial communities from Lake Montjoie, Canada to study carbon cycling - M_140807_EF_MetaG (SPAdes) (version 2) | ecosystem: Environmental > Aquatic > Freshwater > Lake... | reverse complement strand
GCGGCCGGGCCCACCATCGCGTTCGTGCTTGGTGCTGCATGCTGTCTGGCCACCGGCATTGGTGCATGGATCGGCGCAGGCGTGCTGGATCGCGCCGCGCCCACAAGTGAACTGCCGGAGACGACCCCGTCCAAGCGGAACGGCGCCTTGTGGCCCATGCTGCTGATGGCGGCCTCTGATCGTGCGACCGGCGCCGCGTTGACGGCGGTATTCGCCAGTTTCCTTGCGCGCAACATGGGCTATGACCCCGCCGAACGCGGACGGCTTGTCGGTCTTCCGTTGCTGCTGATGGCGGTGGGTGCGGCGCCAGCCGGTTGGCTTGCGGACCGCCTGGGAACCATGCGCGTTCGCACGGTTGCCGCGGTGATCTACGCGTTGTGCTTTGCCAACGTGGCCTGGCTCGGATTCAAGCCGTTGGCCCTGAGTGGCGTGCTATTGCTGCTCGGCATCGCGGCCGCGCCGCTACTGCCGGCATCACTGTCGCTCACGGTGCGGGGTGGACACGGAACCGGTGGACTCGCCGCGTTTCGCGCGGCAGGCGATGGTGGCTACTTCCTCGGCATCGTCACGGTGGTGGCCGTGGGTGCCTGGGTGGGTGGCGATCGGCTGCCGACGCAGCAGGGGCTGATGATCGGCTTCGGCATCGGCCACCTTGCGTGCACCCTGATCGCGGCGCACGGCGTGCGCCTGGCGGAACGCCGAGCTGCTTCGGTGGCCTGACTTCAGTTCTTCATCGCCTGCGGCACCGGCTCGCCCCGCACATCTTCGAGCGCCACGCGCAGCTTTTCCAGCGCCTTGTTCTGGATCTGCCGCACGCGCTCCTTGGTGACGCCGATCATCTGGCCAACCTGCTCCAGCGTGAGTGACGGCTGGCCGGTGGGGCCATCGAGGCCGAAACGGTGGTAGATCACGCTGCGCTCGACCTCGCTCAGTTCCGCGCGATCGCTCTCGACCAGATGGCGCACCTCGGCGGCGCTTTCGCGTTCGTGCTCGGCCCGGCGCAGCTCGAGGAAGTTCGACTTCTCGAACTCGGGGTCGAATTCGCTTGGAAATCGCTGGCGGTGCTTCACCAGCTTGATGCCGAATCGGCTGAAGGCCTTCAGGATGGAGCGGCACGCATAGGTGCTGAACTTGAAGCCACGGCCGCAGTCGAACTTGTCGACGCTGCGCATGAGCGCCATGTTTCCCTCGCCGATCAGGTCGGGAAAATCGCTCTCGCCCAGACGCACGCGTCGCGCCATGGCCAGCACAAGCGCCAGATTGGTTTCGGAGATCTGCTCGCGGTAGCGGCGCGCCTTGCGATGCCACTGCAGCATGTCGGCGGCCTCCTCGAGCGTTGGGGCGCGGCCCTGCAGCGCATCCTGGATCTGCCGCACGCGGAATCGCGCGTAGTTGTACTGCAGGAAAATCACGCGCTCCTGGGCCGCCGTGAGCAGCACGCTGCCGTTGCGGGCCTGGCGCTGCTTCTGCTCGCGACCGCCGAGGTCGTCCATGAGTGGGCGATACCAGGTCACATCGGGGCGCTGCACAGGCGCGGCCTTCTCGTAGATGTTGGCTTCGGCGCCGGGCTTGCGGAATTCGGGCGAATCCATGAAGTCCATGGGCTCGGCCATGATTTCAGCAAGCAGGGCTTCGTCCTGTGGTGACAGTCCGGCCTTGTGCAAGGTGCCCGCTCGGTTGCGGGAGCGAACCGCGGGCCGGCGGCGCTGACGCACGCGGTCAATCGGCGAATTGGATCCGAAAAGGGAGTCGATCATGGTGTCTCCTTCACGAAGCAACTGGCTTCAGTTGGGGTCTCAGCCGAGCAAAGCGATCTGGAGTGCGCGATCACGAGGCAGTGCACGAAGCAACTTGAATGCCGAAACCGCGTGGGTTCGGGATGAGGGTTTCAGAGTGCGTGCGGGCCGAAACGGGCAGACTGCGGCCGCCGTGGTGCGGTTCGCAGAAGGCGACATGTCAGTTTCAGCTGCCAGTGAAACAAAAAAGTGAAAGGCCCCCATATACATGGGGGCCCTTGAAGGTCGCCTGGAGGCCCGAATTGGGGCCAAGCAGAAAGTTATAGGTCTTATTCAGCCTTGCCGCTGCTGGAGTCGTAGATCCAGCATTCGCCGGCGCGGTTGAAGTCCAGCACTTCGCCAGCCTTGAAGAACAGGCCGATTTCGCGCGTCGCGGCCTCGGGGCCGTCGGATCCGTGGATCAGGTTGAAGCTGTTCGACACGCCGAAGTCGCCACGGATGGTGCCGGCGGCAGCCTTGCTGCCGAACGTGGCGCCCATCATGCCGCGGCAGATCGCCACGGCACCGATGCCGCGGACGGCCATCACCAGCACCGGGCTGCTGGTCATGAAGCGAACCAGGCCGGGATAGAACGGCTTGCTGGCGTGGTCCTTGTAGTGCTGGGCTGCCAGATCCTGCGAGATCTGCATCAGCTTGCAGCCGACGATCTGCAGGCCCTTGTCCTCGAAGCGGGTGATGATGCGGCCCATCAGGCCTCGCTGCACGGCGTCTGGCTTCAGGATGATCAGGGTGGTTTCCATGGTGTCTGCTCCTTGTGGGGGTTGGATTGGGGCAGCGATGGTAGCGAAGTTGGGCGGGCGGCACGGCCGGCCGTTTCCACAGGAAAACCGGGGGCGAACGCGCGCGGAACGCCGAAACATTGGCATACTCGGTCGCTTCAGAGCACGGAGGTTCAATGCAAGGCACGGAAGCCGCAGTGATGGATTCGTCCAAGAGCAAGTCCGCCCCCAAGTCAGGTGCAAGCCCCGAGGCAAGGAGCCCGCGCAAGCGTGGTGCCACCGCCGAGGAGATGGCTGGTCGCCAACGCGACATCAGCGTGAGCGAGTTCTTCGCCAAGAACCGCCACCTGCTGGGCTTCGACAATCCGCGCAAGGCGCTGCTGACCACGGTGAAGGAAGCCGTGGACAACAGCCTGGATGCGTGCGAGGAGGCGGGCATCCTTCCCGAGATCACCGTGATCATCGAGGACCTGCAGCCGGATCGCCCGGCCACGGCCAAGAGCTCGCGCTATCGCGTGACCATCGTGGACAACGGCCCGGGCATCGTGCGCAAGCAGGTGGAGAACATCTTCGGACGATTGCTGTACGGCAGCAAGTTCCATCGCCTGAAGATGAGCCGCGGTCAGCAGGGCATCGGCATCAGCGCGGCGGGCATGTACGGATTGATCACCACCGGCAAGCCGATGGTGATCCACACCAAGCCCGGCGCGAAGCAGCCAGCGCATCACATCGAGCTGGCGATGAACACCAAGACCAACCGCGCCGAGGTGACGCTGGACAAGGAGACGGGCGACTTTCCGCCGCAGCGCTTCCGTTCGCTCAGTGCGGGCACGCGCGCGTTGTCGGGTGAGGCCGGCGGATTCCTGGACGCGCAGGTGTATCGCAGCGGAACCTGCGTCAGCATCGAGCTGGAAGGCCGCTATCAGCGCGGTCGTGGCTCGGTGGACGAGTTCCTGGAACTGACGGCCATCGCCAATCCGCACGGGCGCTTCGTGTTCGTGCCGCCCACGCGCGTGAGCTCCGATGACGAGGGTGACACGCCGATCCTGGCGCAGGCGCAGGCCGGCGCCGCGGCGGCCGCAGCGGTGACCAGCGAGACGCAGGGCGTGACGGTGTTCCCGCGTGGCGTGCAGGAGCTTCCGCCGGAAACCAAGGAGATCCAGCCGCACCCGAAGGGCATCGAGCTGGGCACGCTGCTGCAGATGCTGAAGGACTACGAGGCCAGCGACAAGGGCACGCTGTTCAACTTCCTGCAGGAGCGCTTCTGTCGCGTCAGCGCCAGCACCGCCGGCGCGCTGTGCGAGAAGATCGGGCTCTCGAGCCGGCGCAAGGTGGCCGACGTGGAGCCGCCGATGGCGGAGAAGCTGTTCGACGCGTTCCAGGAGGCGAAGCTGGCACCGCCGCCGACGGACTGCCTGGCGCCGATCGGCGTGCGTCAGATGCTCGCCGGCATGCTCAAGGGCGTGCGCGCGGAGTTCTACGCCGCCAGCACGCGCGAAGCCGAGGTGTATCGCGGTCGCCCGTTCCAGATCGAGGCGGCGATCGCCTTCGGTGGCGAACTGCCCGCCGACGAGACGGCGCGCGTGATCCGCTTCGCCAACCGCGTGCCGCTGCTGTTCCAGCAGAGCGCCTGCAGCAGCTTCAAGGCGGTGGTGGAGACCGGCTGGAAGAACTACAACCTGTCGCAGCCGCGCGGCACGCTGCCCGTTGGGCCGCTGGTGATCATGATCCACGTGGCCAGCGTGTGGGTGCCGTTCACCAGCGAGAGCAAGGAAGCGATCGCCGACTACGACGAGATCCGCAAGGAGATGCGTCTGGCGCTGATGGAGTGCGGCCGCAAGCTGGGCACCTACCTGCGCAAGCGTCAGCGCATGCGCCGAGAGGGCGAGCGCCGCGACGTGTTCGAGCGCTACATCGGCGAGATCAGCAAGGCGGTGCACGCGATCGCCGGCACCGATGCGCGCGCGCTGTACGACGCGCTGCTGACGCAGGCGCGCGAGCGCACGGCGGTGGCTGATCAGGTGCTGGATGAGGACGGCAAGGTGGTGAAGGACGAGCCGATGGACGAGGACGGCGTGATCGTGGTGCCGTCGGCCATCGCGCCGATCGAGGGTCTGGCGCCCGCCACGCCCGTGCCGCCACCCGAAGCGAAGCCTGCGCTCGGCAAGCCCGCGAAGTCCGAGTCCGCCGCCAAGCCGCGCACCAAGCGGGGCGGCGAAGGCCCCAGCCTGTTCTGATCGAACGAAACGACAAGGAACACACCCATGGCAAAGTCCAGCAAGCCCGGTTCGTCGGCCGCCACCAAGGCGCGCGACGCCGTCACCCACAAGAAGATCGTCACGATGGCGGAGGGCGTGGCCAAGCGCGCGCTCGGCGGCAAGGAGCCCATCGTGGCCATTCCCACGCGCGCCCGCAGCAACACCATCTGGAACAAGAAGAAGGGCATCCTGCAGATGGGCGAGGCGGCGCAGGAGCGTCAGCTGTTCAACCTGAACCAGGCGAAGAGCTTCATGCAGACCATGCTGCACTCGAGCAGCGTGAAGGACCTGATCGGCGCGGAGAAGACGCTGAGCCTCCGCGGCATGTTCTACAAGGGCCTGCACACCGTGGCCGGCACGAAGGAGAAGACCTTCGCCGACCAGGACGAGAGCGACGGCATCCTGGAGGATCTCGAGGTGTCGCTCGGCGCGTTGCGCGAGGAACTGCACATCTTCGCCAAGAAGGCCGGCACCGTGGTGGGCAACATCACGCTGATCGATTCGGGCGACGAGATCGACTGCCGGCGCATGGGCAGCGGCGGCTACGCCATTCCCAGCATCGTGGAACCCGACGTGATCCAGTTCAAGAAGTGCGAGGCGAAGTTCGTGCTGCACGTGGAGAAGAACACGGTGTGGAGCCGCTTCAACGAGGATCGCTTCTGGGAGAAGCACAACTGCATCCTGACCGAGGGTGGCGGCCAGCCGCCGCGCGGCGTGCGCCGACTGCTGCGCCGCCTGAACGAGGAACTTGGCCTGCCCATCTACTGCCTGCTCGACTGCGACCCGTGGGGGCACTACATCTACAGCGTGATCAAGCAGGGCAGCATCTCGCTGGCCTTCGAGAGCGAGCGTCTGGCCATTCCCGACGCCAAGTTCATCGGCATCCGTGCCAAGGACTACAAGGCGTGCGGCCTGAGCGACGACGTGCAGATCGACCTGAACGACAACGACATCAAGCGCGCCCGCGAGATCGCCGCATATCCGTGGTTCGAGGGACACAAGGGCTGGCAGCGCGAGATCGAGGGGCTGCTGTCGAACGGCTTCAAGATGGAAGTGGAGTCGCTGATCACCAAGGACATCAGCTACGTCACCGAGGAGTACGTGCCGCAGCGCCTCAAGGCGAAGGACTGGCTGGAGTGACCGAGGGGCCGTGCAGCGGCAGGCACAGCGTGAAGCAGGTGCCGCCGCCGGGGCCGTTGAACAGTTTCACCGTGCCACCATGCTCCTCCACGATGCGCCGCGTGGTGGCCAGGCCCAGGCCGCTGCCGCCGGGCTTGGTGCTGGCGTAGGGTCGGAAGATGGTGGCGCGTCGCTCGGCCGGGATGCCAGGGCCATTGTCGATCACGCTCAGGCGCGCCTCGTCGCCGAGGGAGTTGAATTCGAGCCGCAGCAGCAGTTCACCTCGACGCTCGCCGGGTGCGGCGCGGCCTTCCGGATTCATGGCCTGCACGGCGTTGATGGCCAGGTTCAGCAGCGCCTGCTTCAGCAGTCCCGCATCCACGCGCGCCATCACCGGCATGCCGGGCACATCCACGCGCATCAGCACGCCGGCGCTGTCGGCCTGCGGGTGAAAGAAGTCCGCCAGCTCGTGCACGATGGCGCCCAGATCATGCGGTTGCGGGTCCAGCTTCATGCGACCGGCGAACTGCAGGAAGTCGCTCAGGATGTCCTTCAGCCGCGCGCTCTCGCGGGCCAGCGCATCCACGCGACGCGACACGGTGGCGCGCGTCTCTTCCGGCAGTTCGCTGTCCAGGATCTCCTCGCGCAACAGTTGCGCATTCAGCGTGAGCGTGCTCAGCGGGTTCTTGATCTCGTGCGCCAGTCCACTGGTCATGCTGCCCAGTTCGGCCAGTCGCTCGGCCGCCTGCGCGCGTCGCTCGGCCTCGATCGCGCGCGCGGTGCGCCGTCGCAGCGCGCGCCACGTGACCAGTCCAACGCCGAGCGCGCCGCACAGGAATCCGGCCAGAATGCTGGGTGGGTGAACGATCATGAAAGTGAAACGACGCGGAGGCGCCGATCAGGCGCAGCCGCGTCGCGGTGGACGGATGGGGATTCGGTCAGTTGGCCTGCGCGGGCGAGTTGGCGGCCACGCGGGTGCTCTTCACGGCCGTGGCGGACCAGCCCTTCTGGCCCTTGCTGGCGGAGTAGACAACGCTCTCGCCATCGCGCAAGGTCTTGAAGCCTTCGGCCTGATCGATCACCGAGAAGTGCACGAAGATGTCCTGACCCTGAGGGCCGACGATGAAGCCGTAACCCTTTCGTGGATCGAACCACTTGACGGCGCCTTCGATGTTGGACAGTTCAGTTGTTTCGCTCATGAATGGGGCTCCCGAGGATGACCTCGTCTTGACCGAGTCGTAACGCGCTCATTCTGCCCCAGAAACGGGCACTCCGCAAGTCAGAGTCCGGAGAACTTTCGCCTTGGAATGAAATCCGCCCGGCACCCCGAAGTTACGGGGCACCGGGCGGGTGGTTTGGAGTGGTTCTGAATGCCGTCCGGGACGGGCTCAGGCGGTCTTGGCGGGCGCTTCGGGCTGGGGCATCAGTGCCTTGCGGCTGAGCTTGATGCGGCCGTTCTCGTCCACATTGATCACCTTCACCTTGATCACGTCACCCATCTTCACCTGGTCGGTGACGGCCTTCACGTAGCCGTGCGCCAGCTCGCTGATGTGGCACATGCCGTCGGTGCCGGGGACCAGCTCCACGAAGGCGCCGAACTCCTTGATGGCCACGACCTTGCCCTCGAACACGCTGCCCACCTTGATCTCGGCTCCCAGCGCCTCGACCTCGGCCTTGGCCTGCGCGGCCTTGGACGCGTCGGCGCTGGCGATGAACACGGTGCCGTCCTCTTCCACGTCGATCTGGCAACCGGTGCGCTCCTGGATGCCGCGGATGGTCTTGCCGCCCGGGCCGATGAGCTTGCCGATCTTCTCCGGATCGATCTTGACCTTGGTGATGCGCGGCGCGAGCTGGCTGATGTCCGCGCGCGGCTTGGCGATGACCGACTCCATCTGGTCGATGATCTGGAGGCGGCCTTCGCGGGCCTGATCCAGCACCTTCGTGATCTCGTCGATGCCGAGGCCGCGGGCCTTCAGGTCGAGCTGGATGCCGGTGATGCCCTCGCGGGTGCCGCTCACCTTGAAGTCCATCTCGCCGAAGAAGTCCTCTTCACCCACGATGTCGGTGACGTGCGTCACCTTGCCTTCGCTGCTGGTGAAGCGACCCACGCTGATGCCGGCGCAGGTCGCCTTGATGGGCACGCCTGCGTCCATCATCGCCAGGCAGCCGCCGCACACGCTGGCCATGCTGCTGCTGCCGTTGCTCTCGGTGATCTCGCTGACCACGCGGATGGTGTAGGGGAAGTCCTCGGGGCTGGGCAGGATCGCCAGCAGGCTGCGCTCCGCGAGGGCGCCGTGGCCGATCTCGCGACGACCCGGACCCGTGATGCGGCCGGCTTCACCGGTGCAGAAGGGGGGGAAGTTGTAGTGCAGGTAGAACTTCTTGGCGTACTCGGGCAGCAGGCCGTCCACGATCTGCTCGTCCTTGATGGTGCCAAGCACGCAGGTGACCACGCTCTGCGTCTCGCCACGCTGGAAGAACGCGCTGCCGTGGGTGCGGGGCAGCAGGCCCACCGACATGTCCAGCGGACGGATCTGCTTCAGGCCACGACCATCCGGGCGGATGTTCATGTTGCCCGCGAGATCGTGCGTGAGCTTCTTCTCGAGGATGCGGAAGGCTTCCTTCGCCTCGCGCTGCTTCTTCTCGGCGGCCATGTGGTCGCTGTAGGAGAGGCCGGCGGGGATGGTGAAGTGGTTCTCGATCATCCACTTGCGCAGGCGATCCACCTCGTCGTTGCGGGGCTGCTTGCCGGTGATCTGACGGGCCTTGCGCAGCTCGTCGCCGACCACCGACTTCACCTTGGCGAAGGTCTCGGTGCTGGGCAGCATCACTTCGCCCAGACGAACGCTGGGAGCCTGGCAGGCCTCGCGCAGCTTGTTGATGAGGTCGATCAGGGGCTTGATGCCCTCGTCGTAGCCGAAGCGGATCGCGGCCAGCATGTCGGCCTCGCTGATCTCGGCGGCGCCCACCTCGATCATGTTGATGCCGTCCTTGTGGCCCGACAGCACCAGATCAAGGTCGCTGAACTCGAGCTGCGCCACGCTGGGGTTGATCACGAACTGCGGGCCGCTTTCGGTGTGGATGCGTCCCACGCGCACGGTGGCCAGCGGGCCCTGGAACGGCGCGTCGGTGATGCTGAGCGCAGCGCTGGCTGCGGTGCAGGCGATCACGTCGGCATCGGTCTGGCCGTCATGGCTGAGCACGATGGTCTGCAGCTGGATCTCGTCCAGGAATCCCTCGGGGAACAGCGGACGGATCGGTCGATCGATCATCCGCATGGTGAGGATTTCCTTCTCGGTCGGGGCGCCTTCGCGCTTGCGGAAGCCACCCGGGAAGCGGCCGACCGCGGGGTACTTCTCGCGGTAGTCGCAGGTCAGCGGGAAGAAGTCGATGCCCGCGCGCGGATTGGCGCGCACGGCGGTGGCGAGCACCACGGTCTCGCCGAAGGTGCACATGACGGCGCCGCTGGCCAACTTGGCCACCTTGCCGGTCTCGAGCTTGAAGGTGCGTCCGCCGATCTGTGTCTCGACGGTTGCTGGAACATGCTTGCCCATTGTTTGGGTCTCCTGGTTGGATGTGAGAATGGAGTGAAAGAGACCCCGCCCTGCGACCAGGGGGGCAGAAGGCGAGACGCGCTTTGCTTGAACGCGCATCGCCCACTGCCGCCATCGGCCGTGGGCGGGGGTGCCTGACTTACTTGCGCAGGCCGAGTTTCTGGATCAACGCGTTGTAACGCTCACGGTCCACCTGCGACAGGTAGCGGAGCAGTCGGTTGCGCTGGCCAACCATCAGCAGAAGACCGCGGCGGCTGCCGTGATCCTTGGGGTTGGACTTGAAGTGATCCTGGAGCGACACGATGCGCTCGGTGAGCACCGACACCTGCACTTCGGGGCTACCCGAGTCGGTATCGTGGCGCTTGCTGGTGGCGATGGCCTTCTTCTTGGCGGTGGCTGAAATCATGGTTCCGTTCGTCTCTCTTTGGGGAAGTTTTGGAGGGGCGAGTGTAATCGAAACGGACCGCTCTCCGCAAGACATGCCTTCAGGGGGGGTTGCGAAACCCGTGCGAACCGCCCGCGCGCGGCATGGAAGGCCCCAAAACCGCCTATTCTGACCCCCCATGACCGCTGCAGCAGCTCCCAGCACCCTTCGAGACGCCGTCAACGCCTATCTGGCCGAAGCCGCCAAGGTGGAACAGGGGGGAGGCCCCTCCGGCATCGAGCGACAGCACCGCCACGGCCGACTCACGGCCCGCGAGCGCATCGACCTGCTGCTGGACAAGGGCACGCCGCGTCTTGAGTGCGGACTTCTCTCCGCCTGGAACATGTACCGCGAGTACGGCGGCGCTCCCGCGGCCGGCGTGGTGACCACGCTTGGCGTGGTGGAGGGGCGTCCGTGCATGGTGGTGGCGAACGATGCCACCGTGAAGGCTGGCGCGTTCTTTCCGATGACCTGCAAGAAGATCATCCGCGCGCAGATGATCGCGGAGCGCGCGCGATTGCCGCTGCTGTATCTGGTGGACAGCGCGGGCGTGTTCCTTCCGTTGCAGGAGGACGTGTTCCCCGACACCGACGACTTCGGTCGCATCTTCCGAAACAACGCCGTGTACAGCGGCATGGGCATTCCGCAGATGGCGGCGATCATGGGCAACTGCGTGGCGGGCGGCGGCTACCTGCCCGTGCTGTGCGACACGCTGCTGATGACCGAGGGCAGCGGCCTGTATCTGGCCGGTCCCGCGCTGGTGAAGGCGGCGATCGGTCAGGAAGTGACCAGCGAGGATCTTGGTGGCGCGCAGATGCACGCGCAGATCAGCGGCACGATCGACTTCCGCGAGAAGGATGATCCAAGCTGCATCACGCGCCTGCGCAGCCTGATGGCCAAGCACAATGCGGCGCGCAAGATGGCCAAGGCCGAGGGCAAGGTGTCTGGCCCCGAGCGCCCCGAGGCCGATGCGCTGGACGTGTTCAGCGGCGATCCGGCGAAGCAGTACGACATGGTCGACCTTCTGAAGTGCTTCGTGGACAGGGGTTCGCTCGATGAATATCGCGCGGAGCACGGACGAAGCCTGGTGTGCGCCTATGCGACGATCAACGGGCTGCCGTGCGGCATCGTGGCCAATCAGCGAAAGATGACCGAGCGGCAGATGCCCGGCGGCAAGGCGGGACCGAGCAAGTCGATGAACATGCCGGCGGTGATCTACGACGACAGCGCCGACAAGGCCGCGCGGTTCATCCTGGAGTGCAACCAGCGCCGCGTGCCGATCGTGTTCGTGAACGACACCACCGGCTTCATGGTGGGCCGCGACAGCGAGCAGGGCGGCATCATCCGCGCGGGCGCCAAGATGGTGAATGCCATGAGCAACTGCGTGGTGCCCAAGATCACGCTGATCGTGGGCGGCAGCTTCGGCGCCGGCAACTACGCGATGTGCGGCCGCGCCTTCGATCCCTTCCTGACGCTCGCGTGGCCGGGTGCCCGCTGCAGCGTGATGGGTGCGGCGCAGGCGGCCGGCACGCTGCTGCAGATCGATCTGGCGGCGCGGGAACGCAAGGGCGAGAAGGTGGACGAGGCGATGCGCGCGCAGCTGCTGAAGGCGATCACCGCCAGCTACACCGAGCAGCAGGACATCCGCTACGCCGCCAGCCGCGGCTGGGTGGATCGCATCATCGAGCCCGCGAAGACGCGCGAGGAGCTGGGTTTCGCGCTGGCTTTGGCACACATGGCGCCCATGGACGCGCCGCTGCGCACCGGCGTGCTGCAGACGTGAGCGGCGTGCGCGACATCGTGGTGGCCACGGGCAATCCGCACAAGGTGGAGGAGATCCGCGCCATCCTGGGGCCGCTGGGTATCGTGCTGCGCGGACTGGACGAGGTGGGTGGCCCGTTCCCCGAGCCGGAGGAGACGGGACGCACGTTCGAAGCCAATGCGCGCATCAAGGCGGTGGCCTACGCGAAGGCGACCCGTCGTGTCGTGCTGGCCGATGATTCCGGATTGGAAGTGGACGCGCTCGGCGGCGAGCCGGGCGTGGACAGCGCGGTGTGGGCTGGCGCCGGTGGCGCACGCGCCGAGCGCGATGCGCGAAACAACGCAAAGTTGCGCGAGCGCATGATTGGCGTGCCGACCGATCGGCGTGCAGCGCGCTTCGTGTGCTGCATGTGTCTGGCCGATGCCGATGGCCGCGTGCTTGCCACCACGCGCGGCACCTTCGAGGGTCGCATTGCCGATGCGCCGCGCGGCGACCATGGATTTGGATACGACCCGTGGTTGTGGCTCGACGATGCGGGTTGCTCGAGCGCGGAACTGGCTCCTGAGGCCAAGAACCTGCGCAGCCATCGCGGTCACGCGGCGCGCGCCATGGCCGAAGCGATCCGACGCCTAGGCTGATCCATGCGACTTCCCGTGCTGATGCCGAGCGTGCCCGAGCAGCGATACAGCTGCCACGGTTGTGGCGACTGCTGTCGCGACTTCACGATCGAGCTTCGGGGCGACGACTTCGAGCGTGTGCAGGCGCAGGGATGGGATGCCGAACTGGGCGAGCCATTCTGGGTGGCGTTCGCGGGGCGTCGGTGGCTGCGCCAGCGTGCGGATGGTGCATGCATCTTTCTTGGCGAGGGTGGCAAGTGCCGCATCCACGCGCGACATGGCCTTGCCGC
>Ga0209598_10003160_pt1 | contig 12551 bp, 12 predicted proteins | sample M_140807_EF_Meta_FD_187317 | JGI IMG/M metagenome (GOLD analysis project Ga0209598, IMG submission 187317) | Freshwater microbial communities from Lake Montjoie, Canada to study carbon cycling - M_140807_EF_MetaG (SPAdes) (version 2) | ecosystem: Environmental > Aquatic > Freshwater > Lake... | reverse complement strand
GACGCCTTCGACATCACCCGCAAGAAGGTCCCCCACATGTCCTTCGGCGGCGGTGCCCACATCTGCATCGGCGCGCCCCTGGCCCGGCTGGAGGCCCAGGTCGCCCTGCCGCGCCTCTTCGCCCGCTATCCCGACCTGAGGCTGGCGGATCCCGACGCCGAGCCGGCTTGGCGCAGGCTGCCCTTCTTCCGGGGCCTGGAGACCCTTCCCGTTCGGACAGGGGCCTGATTCCGGCCAGAAAACCTGCTATCCGTTGTTCATCACGTTTAACCACGACCCCAGACCCACACTCAAAAGACCCACACGCAAAAGGAGAAAAACCATGCGCAAGGTTCTCGCCCTCGCGGCCTGCCTGCTCGGTGCCGCCGCCCTGACCGCCTGCACCACCGTCGACGCCACAACCGGCGAGACGGTCAAGAGCAACACCAAGACTGGCGCCCTGACCGGCGCCCTCGCCGGTGCCGCCCTCGGCTACCTGACCAACACCAACAACAGCGACCAGGGCCGCAAGAACGCCATGATCGGCGCCGGCATCGGCGCCCTCACCGGCACAGCGGTCGGCAATTACATGGACAAGCAGCAGGCCGAACTGCGCCGCGAACTGGCCGGCACGGGCGTTGCGGTCGATCGCCAGGGCGAGAACATCGTCCTCCAGATGCCCGGCGACGTGACCTTCGACACCAACCGCGCCGAGATCAAGCCGCAGTTCTACACCGTCCTGAACGACGTGGCCGGCACCCTGAACAAGTATCCGCAGACCACGGTGGACGTGGTCGGCCACGCCGACTCCACCGGTGCCGCTGAAATGAACCAGAGCCTGTCCGAGCGCCGCGCCGGTGCCGTCGCCGAATACCTGGTCACGGCCGGTGGGGTGATGCGCGAGCGTCTGGGCGTCGCCGGCAAGGGCTCGTCCGCCCCGATCGCCGACAATGCCACCCCCGATGGCCGGGCCAAGAACCGGCGCGTCGAGATCGTCCTGAAGCCGATCACCAGCTGATCGGGACCGGCGACCCGTGCCCGCCGCTGCGCGCGTTGATCCCCGGACCTTCTTCAGCCCGTCGGAGTGGGCGCCCCTGGCGCGCCGCTCCCGCTGGAAGGGTCTGGCCCTCCTGGCTCATGCCTGGGGCGTGATCTTCGCCGCGGCGGCGATGGCCGTGGTCTGGCCCGTAACCCTGCCCCTGGCCGTCGTCCTGATCGGCGGCCGGCAACTGGGCCTCTCGATCCTGATGCACGACGCCGCCCATGGCGCCCTGCATCCGAACCTGAAGGTCAACGACCTGGCGGGCGAGTGGCTGACAGGTGGGGGGCTGGCCCGCTATCGCGCCTACCATCTCGGCCACCACAGGTTCGCACAACAGGACGAAGACCCCGACATCGGCCTGTCGGCGCCCTTCCCGATCACCCGCACGTCCCTTCGGCGGAAGATGATCCGGGACCTCACCGGACAGACCTTCTTCAAGCAGAGGTTCGGCGACCTCGTACATCGGCTGAAGGCGCGCTCACCCGGCCAGCCCCTCCTGCCCATCCTGGCCGAGGAGGTCCGCCGCAAGCGCCGCTGGCTTTTGGGCGGCGTCGTGATCACCCTGGTCGGTGGGGCCTTCGGGGTCTGGTGGGCCTGGCCGGTCTTCTGGGTCCTGCCCCAGGCGACCTGGTTCCCGGTCATCACCCGCCTGCGCAACATTGCCGAGCACGCCTGTATCGCCCGCGGCGAACCCGATCCGCTGCGGCAGGCGCGCACCACCCGGGCCGGCTGGATCGCCCGCTCGGTGCTCGCCCCCTACTGGGTGAACTACCACTGCGAACACCACATGTTCATGCACCTGCCCTGCTACAACCTGCCCAAGGCGCACAGGCTGTTGGCCAGTAAGGGCATGCTGGACAGTATGCTCTACGAGCCCGGCGGCTACCCGGTGGTCCTGGACCGCGCCACCGGCCGCCGCCAAACCCCGGCCGCGGCTGCATCGGCAACATGATCGGACGCGATCCGGAAAGCCGGCGCGCCTTCATCCTCGAACACACCCGGCTACAGTCGCCGCCGCACACTCCCGAGCTCCGCCTCCACCTTGCCGACGAGATCACCCCGATCTGGCGCATGACCGAGGAGGCCCTGCAGGAGATCGGCCTGCCGCCGCCCTTCTGGGCCTTCGCCTGGGCCGGGGGGCAGGGCCTGGCGCGCTACATTCTGGATACGCCCGAGACCGTCGCCGGCCTTCGGGTAGTGGACTTCGCATCCGGGTCGGGGATCGTCGCCATCGCCGCTGCCCGGTCCGGCGCCCGCCAGGTGCTGGCGGCGGACATCGACGGCTTCTGCGGTGCCGCCCTGGCCCTGAACCTGGAGGCCAACGGCGTCTCCGCAGACTTCACCGACCGGGACCTTCTGGACCTGCCCCCGCCAGAGGCCGACGTCATCCTCGCGGGGGACATCTGCTACGAGAAGCCCCTCGCCGAGCGGGTCATGACCTGGCTGGAGGCGGGGGCCCGACGGGGCGCCCGGGTACTGATCGGCGATCCAGGGCGGTCCTACTTCCCGAGGGAGGGCCTGGTCAGGCTGGCGGAGTACCAGGTGCCCACCACCCGCGAGATCGAGGACATGGAGGTCAAGCGGACAGCCGTCTGGACATTCCCTTCCAGCTGATCCAGTGTGAACATAAAAGGAACAGCTCGAAAGGACCGCCCCCATGAACCTCCACATTGTGGGTCCGTTACAGCGCCGGGGGCGGCGCGCTCCAGACACCCGCACTCCGGACACCAGCACTCCGGACACCCAGCCGCAGTCGCCCCTGAGCCATCTCGTGTCCCTGGTCGCGGCCGGGCTCCTGGGCCTTGCTGGCCCCGCTGCCGCCGCGGAACCGCCCACCCTGTCGATCTACGCCGAGCCGGCGCCGCCCGCGGTCCGCGACCGCCCCCTGGAGCCCGGCCTGGCCAGCCAGACCCTGGGCCTCGCCCGGATCGCCTCGGGGCTCCGGCACGGCGCCCCCTACGCCATCAGCATGTGGGGCCGGAACTGCCCCGTCGACGGCCTTGTCGCCTGGGATGAAGCCAACAACGGCTTCGAGAAGGGCGAAGTCGACGACCGGATCTTCCATGAGACCCTCTCTGGACTGGGCTTCCGCGTCGCAGGTGACCCCACCGACCTGTTCCGCGACGCCGATGCCCCCGAGGGCGACCTGCAGGTCGGTGCCCTGATCACCGACTACACCCTGGCCGTCTGCGCCGGTTTTTTCCCGGGCGAAAAGAAGCTGGAGATCGAGAAGGCCCGGGGTGCCGGGCGGGGCCAGATGACCGTTGACTGGCAGATTCACGCCCCCGCCCTGTCCCGCACCCTCGTCCGGGTCCGCACCACCGTCCGGGTCGAGGTCAACGACCCTGTGATAAATGCCCCCGAGGCCATCTACCAGGCCCTCCTGAAAGACAGCCTGCGCGCCCTCGCCGCAGATGACGGCTTCCGCAAAGCGGTCACCACGCCCATCCGGGCCGCCTCCGGACTGGTGGAGCCCCCCGTCTCCGACCCGATCCGCCTCTCCGGCGCGCGGAACCCGGCGAAGGTGCCCGACGCCCAACGGGCCGTGGCGGCAGTGCTCACAGGCACCAGCCTCGGCAGCGCCTTCCTGGTTTCAGAGCAGGGTTACCTTCTGACCAACCGCCATGTGGTCGGCTCGACACGCATGCTCAAGATCCGGTGGTCGGACGGTACGGAAAGCGTCGGCGAGGTGATCCGGTCGGATCCCGGCCGCGACGTGGCCCTGATCCGGACCGAGCCGCGGCCCGGGCCGGTCTTCAGGCTCAGGACCGCGCCGGTCCGCCAGGGTGAGAGCGTCTATGCCATCGGCACGCCTATGGAGACCCGCCTCCAGGGAACCCTGACCCGGGGCGTCATTTCGGCCACCCGGACCCTCGAGGGCTACCGATACATCCAGAGCGATGTGTCGGTGAACCCGGGGAACAGCGGCGGCCCCTTGCTGGACGACGCCGGTCAGGTCGTCGCCATGACCGTGTCGCGCTACTCGCGCAGTCCGGCAGAGTCCGTTCAGGGGCTGAACTTCTTCATCCCCATCGACGACGCCCTACGATTTTTGGCGCTGACCCTCGAGCCTCGGTAGGGCACTGTCTCTTCGCTTTGGCCCTTTTCGGCCGGTGCAGAGCCCCGGAGCCCGTCCATGCTGCGCAGAACCTTCCTCGCCGCCCTGCCCGCCGCCGCTGCAGGGTCCGCCCTGGCGCAGAGTCGCGAGGCCAATCCGAACCGAAACCGGCCGGATGTTGGCCCCGGGGACCGCATCGATGGCGCCAGCTTCGCCAGTCGCAGCGCAGCCTGGGGCGTTCACGGCGCCGCCGCCACCGCCCATCCCCTCGCCACCCAGACGGCCATCGACATACTGAAGCGCGGGGGCTCGGCGGTTGACGCGGCCATCGCGGCCAACGCCGTCCTGGGCTTCGTCGAACCGATTTCCTGCGGGATCGGTGGCGACGCCTTCGCCATGCTCTGGGACCCCAGGACCCGGCGCGTGGAAGGGCTGAATGGTTCCGGGCGTAGCCCTGCGGGCCTCAGCCTGAAGACCGTGCGCGCCCGCGCGGTCAAGGGACTGATCCCGTCCTTCGGTGCTGTGTCCGTCAACGTCCCGGGCGCCGTGGACGCCTGGTGGACCCTCCACCAGAGATACGGGAAGCTGCCCTGGAAGGACCTTCTCGCCCCGGCCGCCACCCTGGCGCGCGAAGGTGCCCCGGTCAGCCAGAATGTCGCCTATTATCTGGCGAGGTCCCTGCGGGGCTTCACCCGTCCGGGGTCAGGGATCGAGGAGACCGATAATTTCCGGCGCGTCTGGGCCGCCGGGGGCAAGACCCCCGCCGAGGGCGAGATCTTCGCCAATCCCGACCTGGCCCGCACCTACGACCTGATCGCCGAGGGGGGCCGGGACGCCTTCTACCAGGGCGAGATCGCCGAACGCATTGAACGCTACTTCCGCAGGATCGGTGGCTGGATGACCCGCGCTGACCTGGCCGCCCACCACGCCCGCTGGGATCCGCCCCGGACAGCGCGCTACCGGGATGTCGACGTCTATGGCCTGTCGCCGAACAGCCAGGGCCTGGCCACCCTGCAAATGCTCAACATCCTCGATACCTTCGACATCTCTGGAATGGGCTTCCAGTCGGCCCAGGCCATCCATTACGCCATCGAGGCCAAGCGGCTCGCCTACGAGGATCGGGCCCGCTATTACGCGGATCCCGACTTCGCCCGCATCCCGACCGACTGGCTCCTGTCCCGGGAGTACGCCGCCGAGCGCGCCCGCAAGATCCGGCCGGACTCCATCCTTACGGACCTTCGTCCCGGTCAGGCACCGTCCCGGGGCGACACCACCTACTTCTGCACGGCGGACGCCGACGGCATGATGGTCTCCTTCATCCAGTCCAACTATCGCGGCATGGGATCGGGCCTGTCGCCGGATGGCCTCGGCTTCATGTTCCAGAACCGGGGCGAGCTCTTCGCCCTCCAGGACGGGCATCCCAACCTCTATGCCCCCGGCAAGCGCCCCTTCCAGACCATCATTCCCGGGTTCGCAGTCCGGGACGGTGAGCCGTGGCTGGCCTTCGGCGTCATGGGCGGCGACATGCAGCCCCAGGGTCAGGTCCAGGTCCTGTCGAACATGGTCGACTTCGGACTGGGGGTGCAGGAGGCCGGGGATTCCCCCCGCTGGCACCATGAAGGCTCTCCAGAGCCTACCGGCGAGGCGGCCAAGCCCGGCGCGGGCCTCCTGCGGCTCGAGTCCGGGGTCCCCAAGGCCACCCGCGCAGCCCTGGCGGCCCTCGGCTGGCCGATCGGGGAGAGTGATGGCGGGTTTGGAGGCTACCAGGCCATCCAGCGTTTTCCGGGGCGCTATGCGGCCGCGACGGAGATGCGCAAAGACGGCGTCGCCCTGGGGTGGTGACGTCCGGGCCCTAGTACTCGTCTTCCATCAGCGAACGGAACTGCTCGAAGATCTCGGCGGCACGGGCTTCCCCTGCCAGGGTCGAAGGTCCCTCGGCGGCCGCTTCGGCCCCGGGCGCGGGTGGCGGCGAGGGCACCAGGCCCAGCCGTCCGACGGCCAGTCCATTCTGGACGAGGACAAGCACCTCACCCGCCTCCAGTCCCGCCAGGAGCTGGGCCACCCGGGGCGGAAGATCGTCAAGGTCGAGTTGCTTCATGGAAGTGTACTTTAGAGCGCCGGCGGCGGCGGGCAAGCCGCCTGGATCGCCTGCCCCGGGCCGCAGATCGAAGCCGCCCATGGACGGCGGGGCCCCGACAGGCGACAAGTACGGCTAGGCAACCCCGGAGACCCCGCCCATGGACCTGATCCCGGCTGGCCACGCCCTGGCGCTGTGGAGCGCCCTTCACCTCCTTCTGCTCCTCGGACTGTCCCTGCTGGTGGTTCGCCAGAGGCGTCGCCACGGGGTTGCCCTGGGGGATGGGGGCGTCGCCGAGCTGGCCTGCGCCATCCGCGCGTTTGGAAATGCCTCGGAATACATTCCCATGGGCCTTGTGGGCCTGACCGCCCTGACCCTCGCCGGCGCGCCTGACCTGGCCGTGCACATCGGCGGGCTCGTCCTGTTTACTGGACGCGTGGCCCACGCCATCGGCCTATCCCGCTCGGGCGAGGCCTCGCCCCTGAGGGCTGCGGGTGTCGCGGCCACCTGGGCGGCCTATATCTTCCTCGCCGTGGCCCTGCTGTTCTACGCCCTGCCGTGAAGTCGCGCTCCCGGCTTGCCCCGGGGACGATGGACGGCCATATCCGGGTGATGATGTCCCACCTCTCCGCTGATCTTGTCTCCGCCGCCTTAAAGGCGGGCGCCGACGCCGCCGAAGCCATTGACGCCGAACACCAGGCCCTTTCGGTCAACGTCCGGAACGGGGCCCTGGAGGAAGTCGAGCGCGAAGAGGCCCGGGACCTCAGCCTCAGGGTCTTCGTCGGCCGCCGCCAGGCCACGGTGTCGGGATCGGACATCTCCCCCGAGGGCCGCATCCGCCTTGTTGAGCGGGCCGTGGCCATGGCGCGCATGGCGCCGGAAGACCCCTGGGCGGGCCTGGTCGATCCTGCCGAGCAGGCCCGGGACCCACATCCGGCCCTTGACCTCTTCGATCCCGCGGATCCGGATCCGGAGACCCTCGAGGGGCTGGCCCGGGAGGCCGAGGCCGCCGCCCTGGACATGCCGCGCATCGCCAACTCTGAAGGCGGGTCGGCGTCGTCCTCCCGGTCGGTCTGGCGACTCGCCACGTCGAACGGTTTCTTTGGCGAGCACAGGGCCACGGGCTTCCATGTCGGTGCCTCGGTGATCGCCGGCGATGGCGAGGGCATGGAGGGCGGATACGACGGCCTGTCCCGCCGGTGGTTTTCTGACCTGCCGGCACCGCAGGCGGTCGGCCGCGAGGCAGCACGGCGGGCGGCCGCACGACTTGGCGCGCGCAAGATCGCCTCGACGACAGCGCCGGTGATCTTCGAGAACCGGATCGCCATGGCCCTGATCGGGCCCCTGCTCGGCGCGATAAGCGGTCCCTCCGTGGCGCGGGGAGTCTCCTTCCTCAAGGACAGGCTGGGCCAGTCGGTCTTCTCCGCCGATGTCACCCTGGTGGATGACCCCCACCTTGCCAGGGGCCTGGGCTCTGCGCCCTTCGATGACGAAGGCGCCGTGAACCGGCGCATGGCCCTGATCGAGGCCGGGGTCCTCACCACCTGGCTGCACAATGTCGCCTCGGCGCGCCAGCTGGGCATGGCCCTGACCGGCCATGCTTCCCGGGGCTCCGCCGGACCCTCGGGCGTCGGCACCAGTAACCTGACCCTGCAAGCAGGAACCCAGGACCTGGCGGGCCTGATGTCCGACGCTGGCGCTGGCCTGCTGGTGACCTCGATGTTTGGCCCCTCGCTCAACGCCAACACCGGCGACTGGTCTGTGGGGTGCTCAGGCCTGTGGTTCGAGGGCGGCGAGATCGCCTACCCGGTCTCCGAGATCACCGTCGCCGGGAGCCTGCCCGATATCTACGCACGACTGGTACCAGGCGCGGACCTCGAGAACCGGGGCTCGGCGAATTCGCCCTCCCTGCTGGTCGACGGCCTGGCCATCGCCGGCAAGTAGATCCGGCCCCCGTCCGTCCGGGGACGCGACGGCCACCACAGGCCCGGTTTGGGGTTGCCAGGCGCCTGCACGCCTCGAAAACAGGCAAAATCCATTGATCCTTAACCTCGGCTAGCCTATCGCGCCCGAGAAGAACGGGAACCAGGAGCTACTGAATTGTCCCAGCACCAGCTGCTTCACCTCGTCATCGGCGGGGAACTCATCGACTTGGACACGGTCGAGTTCCGCGACCTGAGCAAGATCGACCTAGTCGGCGCCTATGCCAGCTACCAGGAGGCGGTCGACGCCTGGCGGGCCAAGGCGCAGTCGACGGTGGACAACGCCCACATGCGCTACTTCGTCATCCACGCCCACAAGCTGCTGGACCCCGACGAAGACGACCACGCGCACTGAGCTATTCGCGGCGCAGCAGGCCCTCGGTCAGAAGTCGGCCCCACATGTTGGAGCGGAAGTCGGCCTTGATGGCGGCGGGGTCGTAGGCGGCGCTGTCGACCCATTCCAGGAAGGTCTGGCCAGCCGGTTCGCCCTCGGCAAGGTAGCGCTCGAAGGTGTAGTCCAGCACCCCGGTCTTTCCTGCCTTTACGTGCAGGTACTTTAGGCTCAGCTGGGCCAGGGCCTCGCGGATCGGCACACCCTTGCGGAAGTGCAGGTAGAGCACGCTCATAATGCCCGCCCGGTCCGCGCCCGACTTGCAGTGCATCAGGGCGGGATACTCGAGGGTCTCGAACAGGTCCTTGGCACCTTGCACCCTTGCCCGGCTGGGGACTTCCCGGGAGGTGATGGTAAAATTCACAAGGTTGAGGCCCAGTCGGGCGCAGGCTTCGGTCTCCAGGGCGTAGAAGCTGGCGTCAAAGCCGCCGCGAAGGTTCACCACCGTGCGGATTCCCCGGGCCTTCCAGTCTTCGAGCTGGAAGGGCCAGGGCTGGTTGGTGCGGTACAGCTCCTCGGAGACAGCATGGGCGTTGGAGAACCTCAGCCTCAGGAAGGCATGGTCCTTGAGCAGGTAGTCGATATAAGTCCTGCGCCGCCCCTCCGGCGTCGTGAGGTCGAAATCCGCCAAGTCGGGGCTCCTGATGACTGTATCCCTGTCTAGGGCGCCGACGCCGCACAGCAAAGCCCGCGACCGCCCGGCCCCGGCCGGCATCTTGACTTCCCCGGCCTGAGGGCCGACGCCAGCGGAATGAGCGCCCCGGCGGAACCGAAGACTCTCTCCAGCCGCGACATCCTTGCGCGGACCTGGCGCGTCTACCTGGCGCCCCGTTGGCCGGGTCTCCTGCTTGCAGCCCTTGCAGCCGTGGCGGTGGCCGCATTCAGCGCCCAGCTTGTCCAGATCCTCGAGCCCGCCATCAACGATCTCCTGGGCAAGCCCAAGCCCGGCGCCCTGCTGGTCATTCCCCTGACCATCGCCGGCCTCGCCATCGGCCGAGGCTTGGCCCAGGTGCTCCAGGCCACCCTGGTGAACCGGATCGGAAACGCTGTGGTGGGCGATGTCCAGGTCCAGCTCTTCGGGCGCCTGGTGCGGGCCGACCTGGCCCGGCTCCGGTCGCAGCACTCGGGCACCTTTGTCTCGTCCGTTTTGTATGACGCGGGCCTGATCCGGGAGGCCGCCACCGCCGGCCTGATCAACTACACCCAGCACGCCCTGACCGTGGTGGGAGCGATCAGCGTAATGGTCTCCAACGACCTCGTCCTGTCCCTGGCCCTGATCCTGGCGGTGCCCGTCGCCAGCCTGATCATGCGGCGCTACGCCAAGCGGTCGTCCCGGGCCGCCCAGGGCGCCATGGCCGAGACCTCAGCCCTGTCCACGGCGGTGATGGAGAGCCTCGATGGTGTCCGGGTGGTCAAGATCGAGAACCGGGAAGCCTTCGAGGAGGCCCGGGTCGCAGACGTGGTGCACCGCCGCCAGGCCTTCCTGATGCGGGGCGCCAACGCCAGGGCCCGCGCGGCGCCGGCCACCGAGACCCTGATGACCCTGATCACCGCTGCGGTGATCGCCTGGGCCGGCCTGCGGTCCCAGGGAGGCGGAATGAACCCCGGCGCCTTCGTCGCCTTCATCGGCGCCCTTGCCCTGGCGTCGCAGTCCCTGCGCCAGCTGGCCAACCTGCAGACAGTCTTCGCCGAGGGCCTGTCTGCCGCAAGGCGGCTCTACGCCGCCCTGGACGTGGAGCCCGAGGTTGGCGACCGGCCGGGCGCCCTCGAAACCCCCCGGGGCGACGGCCGCGTGGCCTTCGAGGACGTCCGCTTCGCCTATGGCGAGGGCCCCGAGGTCCTGTCGGGCGTCAGCCTGGCCGTGAAGCGAGGGGAGATCGTGGCCCTGGTTGGCCCGTCCGGCGGGGGAAAGTCGACCCTCCTGAACCTGATCCCGCGCTTCTACGACGTGACCCGGGGACGGGTGACCCTGGATGGCCGGGACGTCCGCGACCTGACCCTCGCCTCCCTGCGCCAGCGTATCGCCTTCGTCACCCAGGAGCCCTTCCTCTTCGACGATACCCTGAGGGCGAACATCGCCTATGCCCGGCCCGAAGCCTCCCAGGAAGAGATCGAGGCCGCCGCCCGGGCCGCTGCCGCACACGACTTCATCCTGGCCCTGCCCGAGGGCTACGACACCCAGGCCGGGGAAGCGGGACTGAGGCTCTCCGGCGGGCAAAGGCAGCGCATCGCCATCGCCCGGGCCTTCCTCAAGGATGCGCCCATCCTCCTCCTCGACGAGGCCACCAGCGCCCTCGACGCCGAGAGCGAGGCCCAGGTCCAGGCCGCCCTGTCCCGGCTGATGGAGGGCCGAACCACCCTGCTCATCGCCCATAGGCTGTCGACGGTCCGCAACGCGGATCGAATCTATGTCCTCGACCAGGGGCGGATCGTCGAGGCCGGTACGCACGACGACCTCGTCGCCGCCGGCGGCCTCTATGCCCGCCTCGCCGGCGCCCCCGACCTGGAGACGGCGACGTGAAGGGTTTTCTTCGGCGAACCTGGGTACAGGCCGCGCTCGGCCGGGTCCTCGCGGGCTATCTTATCCTCATCCGCCGCACGACCCGCTGGCGACATGAGGGCCTTGAAGTCCTCGAGCCCATGTTCGCCTCCGGCCAGGGCGCCATTGGCCTGTTCTGGCATGGCCGGATTCCCATCTGCCTGGGCATGGCCGAGACCTGGTGGCGCAAGTCGAGCCGACGCTGCCTGGTCTCGCCCTCCTCGGATGGCGAGTTCGTGGCCCTGGCCTTGGACCATTCAGGGTTTCCAGCCATCCGGATGTCGACCGCCAAGAAGGGCGACTCGGCCAAGGCCCGGGCGGCCGTCGCCGCCTTCCGGGAGGCCGTGCAGCATGTCGCGGCAGGTGGGGTCCTGATCATCACGCCGGACGGGCCGAGGGGTCCGAACGAGGAGATCGCGCCAGGCGCCCTGCAGATCGCACGCCGGACTGGCGCTCCAGTCTTTCTAACAGGCCTGGCCGTCACCCCCTCCCGACGCCTGGCCTCCCTCTGGGACCGGGTCATGGTTGCTGCGCCCTTTGGCCGGGGCGTCTGCATCTGGGAGGGGCCCTTCCACGTCCCGCCAGACGCAGATGAGGCCCTCATCGACAGCCTGCGCCTGGACTGGTCCGCCCGCATGGCGGCCTCGAGCCGCCGCGCCGAGGCGGAACTGGGCCTGCGACCGGTTGATCCGCCGCCGGGCGGGTGAGAGACAGGGACCATGTCCGCTTCCAACGCTCGCCAGACAACCCCCGGGGACCCTGCTCACGACGATGGGCATGGGCATGGGGGTCATGGAGGGCATGGGCATCACCACGCCCCCGCCGACTTCGGGCGCGCCTTCGCCATCGGGATCGTCCTCAACGCCGGCTTTGTCGCGGTGGAGGCGGGGGTCGGCCTTGCCACGGGCTCCCTCGCCCTCCTGGCGGACGCCGGGCACAATGCAGCCGATGTCCTCTCGCTGATCCTCGCCTGGGCGGCGACCGTCCTGGCCCGCCGCGGCCCAAAGGGTCGGCATACCTACGGCATGGGCAAGGCCACGATCATGGCTTCGGTGACGAATGGCGTCCTGCTGGTCGCCGCAGTCGGCGCCATCGGCTGGGAGGCTGTGCAGAGGCTCCTGTCCCCCAGCGCGGTAGCGGCCGGACCGGTCATGATCACGGCGGCCATCGGCGTGGTCATCAATACCGCCACGGCCCTCCTCTTCATGCGCGGCCAGCATGACCTGAACGTGAGGGGCGCCTTTCTCCACATGATGGCCGACGCCGGGGTCTCGGCTGCCGTCGTGATCGGCGCCGGTCTGATGCTGCTCACCGGAGGCCTGCAGTGGCTCGACCCGGTCCTCAGCCTGGGAATCGTCGCTGTCATCCTCATCGGGGCCTGGGGCCTGCTGAAGGAGTCCGCGGCCATGGCCATGGATGCCGCCCCACCAGGCATAGATCCAGCCGAGGTCCGGGCCTTCCTGGCTTCACGGCAGGGGATCGC
>Ga0209598_10003159_pt1 | contig 12556 bp, 12 predicted proteins | sample M_140807_EF_Meta_FD_187317 | JGI IMG/M metagenome (GOLD analysis project Ga0209598, IMG submission 187317) | Freshwater microbial communities from Lake Montjoie, Canada to study carbon cycling - M_140807_EF_MetaG (SPAdes) (version 2) | ecosystem: Environmental > Aquatic > Freshwater > Lake... | reverse complement strand
CCACAGCCAGGCCGGCAACACCAATCGCCACGCACACCAAAACCGAAGCGATGGCAAGAGGTATGCCCAACGCCACCATGGCAATGGTGAGAAAGCCAGACAGCATGAACAACTCAGGATGCGCAAAGTTGAGCTTGTTTAAAACACCAAAGACCAAGCTAAACCCCAACGCAATCAGGGCATACATGCTGCCCACAACCAAGCCATTCAGGAGTTGTTCAAAAAACACGCCGGTGAGTCCTTTGCGGTCGCTTCATTGAGTTAATCATTGATTAGATAATACAGGCCTGCCGCGCCTGTAACCTAAGGGAAATCCCCTGCATTAATGCGGTTGGCCAGATTGAAATGTGGGGTTATGATTTATTAATCATTGATTAATTTCATTACTTCAACCGCAAAGGAATCGCCATGAGTCAAATGAAATTTGGAATTTTTGATCAGGTTGACGACTCGGGTCGCCCTCTCAACGTTCAATACGAAGAGCGCATGCAGCTCGCTGAACTGTACGACCGCAGCGGCTTTCATTGCTATCATCAAAGTGAGCACCATGCGACTACTTTGAGCATGGCGCCTTCGCAAAGTGTTTTTCTCGCAGCGATGACGCAGCGGACGAAAAAAATCAAACTCTGCCCACTCGTCTATTTACTGCCTGTCAATCACCCGATTCGACTCGCAGAAGAGATCAGCATGCTCGACAACTTGTCGAACGGACGTTTTGAATTCGGCATCGGACGCGGTGCCAGCCCCTACGAGATTGAGGCGCTCGGCATGCCGCCAGACAAGGCAGGCGAGGCTTATGCAGAGGCTTATGAAATTTTGCAAAAATATTTCGCATCTGAAACGGTGAATCACCTCGGAAAATATTGGCAAGTAGACAACTTCCCCGTCAAAGTCAAACCACTTCAGACACCTCATCCTGCCATGTGGTATGCAGTGGCTTCAGCTGATTCAGCAGTCTGGCCTGCGCAAAATGGTGTGAACATTATTTGCGGCGGACCGGTTGATAAAGTGCGTTTGATCAGCGACAAATACAAAGCCGAAGCCGCCCTCGCCGGCGCATCTGCACGGCCAGACGCACTCATGGGCATTTGGCGTTTTGTGGTGGTGGCTGAAACGGATCAAAAAGCCCTTGAGATTGCAGAAAAAGCCTGGCCTAAGTTTCATGAAAGCTTCTACCAACTTTGGCGCAAACATGGCACAGAGCCGGCGCGACTGAAGTTAGCCCCCGACTTCAAAGGCATGATGGCCTCAGGATATGGCTTTGCAGGTTCTCCCCAAACAGTCGCAGATGGCTTGATCAAACAAGCCCGCGATGGCCAAGTGAATTACTTTGTGGGTCACTTCATGTTCGGTGACATGCCGCATCAAGATGCCATGAATTCCACACGCCTGTTTGCATCCAGCGTCATGCCTGAGATGGAACAAGCCTCCCACAACTGGCTCAGCAATTAAGATTTACGGTTTGATGTCGATACATAGAACACAACGCCCCTTTTGGAGGTTCTATGCGAATTCCATCCGTCAGTTTAAGCCCCGTCATGATGCGATCGATGCCTTGGATCGATCCTATCGCTCGGGTTGAAAAACGCATTCCGGTCGCAGCCGTGATTCGAAAAGGGATTTTGTCATCGACCACAAAATCAAACGCTAAAAAACGCAAAACGCCTGTGGACGGACTGGGCCAAGAAGTAGATGTATTTGCCTGAACCCATGCAATCGACACGAAACTGACACACAAAATCTAAATAATTGACATTTTTGTAACAATCAGAAAGTTCAAATGTCAAAAATAGTCTCTCCTTGGACTTGCGCTGCTGCGCTTGTTTTGGCTTTATCAGCTTGCGGTGGCTCTGAGAGCTCCGACCCCACCTTCAATGTGGCCGTCATTGGCGATTCGCCCTACGGCATTGCTTATGGCGACGTTGCCCAATACAACGCCAATCCGGCTTTCATTTCAGCCGTCAATGCCGACCCCAGTTTGTCGCTGGCATTGCATGTTGGCGATATCCACTCCGGCAAAGAGTATTGCACTGAGGCCTACAACATCGGCGTGTTCAACCAGTGGAAGAGTTTCAAAATGCCTTTGGTCTATGTCCCAGGCGATAACGAATGGGCCGATTGCCACAAAGCCAAAGAAGGCGGTGGCACCTACAACGCGACAATTGCAGCGATTGACTATGTGACCACCAATGGCGGCTCCTATGCGAAGGGCGACCCGATGGCCAACTTGAGCCTCGTTCGCTCCATCTTTTTTCCAGCGCCCGGCAAGTCCCTGGGTGCCAGCCCCATGACGGTGCACAGCCAGGCCCTGGAATATGACGTGAAAACCCCCGCAGATGCTCAGTTTGTAGAAAACGTGTGGTTCGAGAAAAACGGCGTCATGTTTGTCACCATCAATGTGCCCGGTGGCTCCAACAACAACAAAGACAACTGGTACGGCACACCCACGCAGAGCAATGCCCAAGCGAATGAAGTGGCCACACGCACGGCCGCCAACTTGCGCTGGCTCGATACGGCTTTTGCCCAAGCCACCTCAAACAAAGACATTGCCATGGTCATTCAAATTCAGGCCGACATGTGGGACCAGGACGGCGCAAACAAAGCCCACCTGACCGAATACAAGCAGTTCATTGACAAAATCGCCACCAAAACCACGGCCTTTGCAAAACCAGTGTTGCTGATCAATGGCGACTCGCACAACTACCGCTCTGACAATCCATTGGTGCCCGGTGCTGCCTGCGTGGTGGAAGCGCCCATCGCTGGCGTGGTCGGAGCAGCCTTGGTGGCGGCCAAAGATGCCGTTGCTTGCAGCGATGCCTCGGTGGCCACTGTCGCCGCAACCTACCATACAGATGTTTATGGCACCAGCAGCGCCACGACCGATCCGTATGCCAACCAACCTGGCGGCTACAACGTGCCCAACTTTCACCGCATCGTGACGCACACCAACCCGGCCAACCCGATGGAATACCTCAAGTTGACCATCAATCCCAATGCCAACGCAGCCAATGGCAGCAGTGCTTTTGGGCCTTTCAGCTGGGCACGCGTCAAGCCCTGAACCTTATGGCCCGAAAGGGCCAAAGAAAAAGCCCGCAACGGTGACGCTGCGGGCTTTTTGTTGTGGTGGTGATAGGTGGAGTTGTGTTTTGATGATGTCGAAGCGTGACGTTTAATGATCCAAAAAAGTCTCTCAAATCCAGTTTTTACAAAGATCAGGTGCTCAATGGAGGCAAGAAAAAAGCCCGCAACGGTGACGCTGCGGGCTTTTAGATTTGGTGGTGATAGGTGGATTTGAACCACCGACATCAGCATTATGAATGCTGCGCTCTAACCAACTGAGCTATATCACCGGGATGCTTGAAAAGACAAACATTCTTCACGGCAGGGCCGTTCGAAGGATGAAATTATAACCAGATTTTGTCCGCCTTTCAGAGCTTTGCAAAGCGGTCAGCTTGCAGTGCTTCTAAGCTCGCGGTGCTGTTAAGTTCAACCGTTCAACGGTGAATTTCATCAATCCGACCCCAATCAGGCAGCCCATGAAATCGCCTACAACCATCTGGAAGAGTTGCGCTGCGCTGACTGGATGCGCAGGGTCAAAAACAAACCAGGCGGCATGATGCAACAAGGGGTTGATCACACTGCACGCGATGGCCAGTAACACCAAATCACGCAAAGAACTCAAATCCACGGGTCTCTGAAAACGCATCCGAAACAGTAAAAGTGCAAGCAAAGGCCCGAACATGGAGCAGACGGTGTTCAGAAGACCGAACGCAGTCGGCTCGTTCAAATACTTCATCACCAAGACTCCGCCCAACAGAGTGGTGAATGAGCCCTTGACCGCGCCCAAGACCAGCACATTGAACAAGCGTAAAAATGCGGGCAGGTAGACCATGCTGACATGGGATGTGATTTCAATAGATTGGAATACCCAGCTGTTGGCCAAATGGACCACCAGATACAAAGCAGAAAAACTACCAATCAATATTAAATTCACGCGTTCCTTAAATATTTTTTATCATTTCTAATTATATTATTTATATTAATATCAGTATTATTCTACCTAATTTGAGCTTCTCTGACCAAACGCATGCCCAGCAAAGTGTACCTGCTGTCAGGTGCATTCAGGTTGCGGTAACTGCAGCGGGCATAGACCGGCCAGGTGTGCCAAGACCCACCACGGCGTACTTTCAAGTGGCCTTGGGCCGGGCCTGTGGGGTTGTCTTGCGGCGAGACGCTGTAGTAATTTTCACCATAGTGGTCACTGACCCACTCCCATGCGTTGCCCACCATGTCATGCAGGCCAAAGGCGTTGGGCGGGTAACTGCCCACGGGGGATGTGAAGGCGTGGCCGTCGTTTCCGGCCACGGCCATGTCTTGCCAGCGGGTCCAGTGCGGCGTGGCGGCGGCGTCAAAGGTGTTGGCCCATTGCGCAAGTGAATGGGGGTCGTCGCCATGGGTATACCGGCGTTGCTCGCCCGCTTTGCAAGCGTATTCCCATTCAGCCTCGGTAGGCAAACGGTAGGTGGTGCCTTCTTTGCGCGTCAACCAGTCCGCCAGTGCCATGGCGTCTTTCCAGCTGACGTTCACGACAGGGTGATTGGCGTCCTGTGCAAAGCCCGGGGCGCGCCAGCTGTAACGGGGGTCGCGTCCTTCAAAGGCATCTGCTTTTTCAGGACGGGTGAGGTCGTACGCCTTGCTGTAACCGTACCCGCCCGTACCGTCGGCGATGGACTCTGGCACGTAGCCCGATTGCTCTACGAATTGGGCAAATTGTCCTACCGTGACTTCGGTTTGACCCATGTAAAAAGCCCGGCTGATGCGTACTTTGTGCAGGGGTTTTTCGTCCTGCAGTTCCTCCAAGCGTTTGCTGTCAAGTTGCGGGTAACTGCTTTGCATCGACTTTGCGGTTTCATGATTGCCCATCATGAATTCCCCTGCAGGAATCAGCACCAGCTTCATGCCCAAGCTGTTTTCAAGCACAGGGGCAACGGGTTGTGCTAAGGCCGTTGCGGCAAGGCTTAACAAAAACAAGAACACCTTCATGGGCGGCGCTTAATGAGACCCCGTTTCGCGGGGAACCCAAGCATGGGCTTTCAATTGAGCCAGTGTCACCACATCCAAAACTTTGGCGTGGGTGGACTCCAGTATCACGGGCGGTGCAACACCGGCTTCAAGGGCTTCTTTCCAACGCAGGGCACACAAGCACCAACGGTCGCCGGGCTCCAAGCCGGCAAACCGGTATTCAGGGCGCGGGGTCATCAAGTCGTTGCCGCGTTCGAGCGAGAAAATCAAAAACTCTTGCGTCGCACGAACGCACACCACATGCGTGCCGATGTCTTCTTCGTCGGTATTGCAACACCCGTCCCTGAAAAAACCCGTTAACGGGTCGTAGGAACAAGGAACCAGATTTTCTCCCCAAACATTCAATGCAAGCATGGCTTCTTTCAATTGATCCCGTGTCCAACCTCAACAGGCCGTAGTTGGGTGTTCCAGTATTACCGATGAACGGTTTTTGCAGCTTGGGTTCTTCATGGAACAACTCAAACCGTGTAAAGCTGCCGCAAATCGCGCTTGAGCAATTTACCGCTGGGGTTCTTGGGCAGGCTGTCGCTGAAGACCACCCGCTTGGGCGATTTGAAGCTTGCCATGTGGGCCGTGCAATGCTGGATCACGGCCTCTTCGCTCAAGGTTTGACCTGCTTTGACCACAATCACGGCAGTGACGGCCTCGACCCATTTGGGGTCCGGCAAACCAATCACCGCCACCTCGCTGACTTGGGGCAGTCGGTAAATCATTTCTTCGACTTCGCGGCTGGCCACGTTTTCGCCGCCGGTTTTGATCATGTCCTTTTTGCGATCCACCACGGTGATGTAACCTTCATCGTCCATGGTGGCCAGGTCACCGCTGTGGAACCAGTCACCTTCAAAAGATGCCAAGGTGCGCTCATCGTCATGAAAGTAGCCCAGCATGAGGTGCGGCGATCGGTGCACGATCTCGCCCACCTCACCCACCGCCACGTCTTGCATCAGGTCATTGACCACGCGGGTCTCCACGTTGAGAACCGCTTTACCGCAAGAGCCCGGTTTACGCAATTGGTCATCAGGGCCCAGCATGGTGGCCAACGGTGCGATTTCGGTCTGGCCATACAGGTTCCATAGCCGTACCTTGGGCAATCGTGCCGCCAATTCTTTGAGCACTTCGACCGGCATGATCGACGCGCCGTAATAGCCCTTGGCCAAACTGACCAGTTTTTCAGCATCGAACAAAGGCGAGCGCAGCAACGCGATCCAGACCGTGGGCGGGGCAAAGAAACTGGTGATCTTGAATTTTTCAATCAAGGCCAACAGATTGTCGGGCACCGGTTTGGCGGTGATGATGTTGGTGCTGCCCATGTAGATGGCGGGACCAAAAAACACATCGAGTTGGGCGCAATGGTACAGCGGCAAGGCATGCAAAGCCAAGTCTTCTTGGGCAATGGCAGCATCGACCACACAGCTGACGTACTGCCAGAGCACCGCATCGTGGGTCAACATGGCGCCCTTGGGGGTGGATTCGGTACCGCTGGTGTAGACAATTTGCGCCAGCGCATCGCTCTGCAAATGCACTTCAGGCAGGGGGTTCTGGCAAGCCGCCAAGACATCAAAGTTGTGCATGCCTTGCACCGGTTCGCTGGGGTCTTCAGATGGCAGCCAAATGAATTGCTTGATCTGGGTGCCCAAGGCCGAAGCCGCCTGAGCCAGCTCAGCCAAGCCACTGTCCGTGGCCAAGGTTTGGGCGCCTGCATGGCGCAGGATGTAGGCCACCTCGTCGGCTTTGAGCATGAAATTGATGGGCACCATGACCGCACCCCGGCGGGCCAGCGCAAACCGCAAGGCCGCAAAACCATGCGAGTTGCGGGCCAGCACAGCCACTTTGTCGCCCTCGGCCACACCGATCTGGGCCAAGCCAGCTGCCAAGCGGGTCACCAAGGCGTCGAACTCGGCATAAGTCCAGCGGGTGGCACCGCACACGATGCCGGTTTTGGCCGGCAAACGGATGGCTGTGCGCCGCAGGGCATCAGCAATGGTTTGACGTCGAACCACAGGATGAATGGAAAGGGACATGAAAAGCTCCGTTTCAAATCGATAATACAGGGATTAAACTTATTTGAAATGCATTCTGGAGCGCAAACAATTGGCACTTTCACCCCCCTCCCCCCGAAAACTGTCACATACGCGAACTGTGGTTTACCAAGGCTATGACCGCGAAGACGGTCTGTGGGACATTGAAGCCGAGCTGACTGACGTCAAGACCTACGATTTCAAAGTCCCCAACGAGCGGCTTTTCCCAGCCAATGAACCCATTCACCGCCTCAAAATCCGGGTGACCCTGGACAGCGGCTTGATGATTCAGGACATCACCACCTCAATGGACAGTATTCCGCACCCCGAATGTTCGGGCGCACCGCACGGCATGCACAAACTCATTGGCTGCACCATGGGCCCTGGCTGGCGCAAGGTCATCAACCAGCATGTGGGCGGCGCACAGGGCTGCACCCACTTGCGCGAAATGCTCTCCAACATGGCCACCGCCGCCTACCAGACCGTCCCCGCCAGCCAGTGGCATCGCCGTGAGCTGGCGGGGCAGCCCCAACCTGAAATCACCTCTCCTCCTTACCATCTGGGGCAATGCCACAGCTGGGCTTACGACAGCCCCACGACGCAGCGGGCGTATCCGATGTTTTACAAGCCCACGCTTCCTGACGACGCCTTGGCCTGACTTGTCCTGCGCGGACTCGTCCACCACGGATGCCTTGACCGGCCAAAGTGTTCATCAAGCACCCTCAACTGATGCGAGCCCTTGTTTTGGCTTGCTCGCGTGCCAAGTGATAAGCCGCTTGAGCAAACGACTCCTCCAAGTCCAGTCCAGCAGGGGTGGGGTGGGCATCCGCCCACCGCAAGATGGCCACCCGTGCCCCATCGATCGTTTCCTGGATGGGCACCCGACACAAGCCGCTGGCTTGCATGCGTGATTCATGAACTTCAACCGGCATGGCTGCCACCAGGTCACTGTGCCGAGCCAGGGTCTCCAGACCGGTCAAGGTCTGACAAGTCACCGCGCATTGAGGCGGGGGCAAGCCCGCTTGCCCCAAAGCATGTGCCAGACCCCGGGCCACCGAACTCTCCATGCTGGGCAAGACCCATTGGGCGGCGGCCAACTGAGACAGGCTTTGCGCATGCGCCAAGGGATGTCCCGGCCGCACCACCACGGAAACCGTCGTGGCATACAAGGCGCGGGTGATGAACTCAGGCCCCAGTTGTTCGGCAGGCAAGGACATCACTGCAAAATCCGGGGCACCTTCGCGCAAACCGCCCAGCTGGAAAGTCGGCGGCACGATGCTCAACTGCACCCCCGGCCAGCGCGCCAGAAAGGCGGGTATCACCCGGGGCATCAAGGCCATGGTGGCGAAGTGCGACAGCGCCACGGCCACGCGGCCTTCCTTCATGCCACGTCTTTGCTGCACATCTTCCCCCGCTTGACGTGCCTGGTTGCGAATCGCTCTGGCGCGAGGCAATAAAGCCAAACCGTATGCTGTGGCCTGCACCCCCCTCAAGCCGCGCTCGAACAAGTGCACGCCCAAAGACTCTTCGAGTCGGCGCAACTGCTTGCTCACCGCCGGTTGCGAATACCCTAAGTTGCGTGCCGCAGCAGTGACGCTGCCCGCATCTGCGATTTCAGCCAACAGCACCAAGGCAGCCGGGTCGGGCATACCGGTTGAATGCGGGCTGCTGGCACCCTCGTCAAGCTCAGAGGAGAGGGACAAACCGAAAGAGGGCGGCGCATTGGGCATTGAACTCTCCATAACCGTAAGGTATGAATATTACCTTTTCATGGCTTGTTGGAATGTCGCCCTTTGACTAGCATGACTTCAATCGCTCAACGTCTCGGAGTACTGTTTGCCACTGACCCTCGCCGATTGCATCCAAAGGGATGCCCATGCCCCGGGCCAACCCAATTGGGCCCAGGCTGGCGACGGCTTTGACCCCGGCACGCCTGGAACACTTTATTTCGATGCCAACTCCATCGGACCGATGCCCCGCACGGCACTTGTGACAATGCAGAATGTGTTGCAACAGGGATGGGCTCAAGCACGCAGACGCAGCTGGAACGAACTCGATTGGCTGGAGCAGCCTCGCAAGCTCGGCGCGGCCATTGCTCATCTGATCGGGGCGGACATGGCAGACGTTCGGGTAACAGACACCACCAGTGTCAATCAGTACAAGTTGCTGCGGTATGCGCTCCACATTTCTGCTCCTCGCCGGGTCATCGTGCTGGAACGCCATGTGTTCCCTTCCAACCGTTATGTGGCCGAGGGCATTGCCCGTGATCATCTGGCCGAGTTGCGTTTCATCGACGATGTGTCCGACTTGACTGCAGCCCTGGCACCAGGGGATGTGGCCGTGGTGGCCCTTTCGCACGTCGACTACCGCAACAGTACACGGCTTAACATGGCTGCAGCCAACCGCTGTATTCAGGCTGCTGGTGCGATGAGCCTGTGGGACCTGTCGCACTCTGCCGGGGCGGTAGCCATTGCACTGCGCGACAGCCATGCAGACCTGGCCGTCGGCTGCGGCTACAAATACCTGTGTGGTGGGCCGGGGGCACCGGCCTTCATCTATGTCCATCCGCGTTGGGCCGATGCGGCCTGGCCTGCCCTCGCAGGCTGGATGGGGCATGCCGACACGTTTGCATTTGAGGCCGACTACCGGCCAGGCTCTGGCGCAGACCGATTTTTAGTGGGCACCCCACCGGTATTGGCCAATGCCGCTTTTTCGGCCGCAGCAGACCTGTGGCGCGAAGTCGACCCACTGGCTATGGACCAGCGGCACTGCTCACTGACCGACACGCTGATCCAACTCTTCGATGAACAGTGCGCCACTTGGCCCCTGCGCTTGACCAGTCCCAGAAACCATGCGCAACGTGGCGGGCATGTGGCCTTGAAGTTCGAAGGTGCATCGGCCCTGGCGCAAGCCCTGGTCGACAAGGGGGTTGTCGTCTCTTCTCGCAAACCCGATGCCTTGCGCTGGGGCGTACACCCATTGACCACCACGCATCAACAGCTATGGACTGCCGTTCAGGTACTGCGCCAATTGCTAGAAAGCGGCAGTTGGCAAGACCCGCGCTTTACAAAACCCGCGGTCTGAGTCATTTCCAAATCCAATATTTCCCCACTGCACCCCATGCCCACACCTGACCTACCGGCCGAACAACAGAAGGCCCGGATTCGCCTTGCCGCCGACATTGGGGGCACCTTCACCGATGTGGTGCTGGAAACCCCCTTACGCCGACACAGCTGCAAAGTGATGACCACCCCACGCCAGCCCGAACTGGCCGTGATGGAAGGACTGGACCGACTGTTGCAGGAGTCCGGTCTTGATGGCAGCGCCATTGAGGTCTTCATCCACGGCACCACATTGGCCACCAATGCACTGATCGAGCGCAAGGGCGCTCGCACCGCATTTGTCACTACCGAGGGTTTTCGGGATGTCCTGGCCATGGGCTACGAAAAACGCTTTGATGCCTACGACATCAATCTGGAAGGCCCCACCGAACTGGTGCCAAGACCTTGGCGCCTGACGGTTCGTGAACGCATCGCAGCCGATGGCACGGTGCTGATGGACCTCCATGAAGAAGACGTCAGGGCCGCCGGCGAACACATGCGTGATGCCCACATCGAAGCGGTGGCCATTGGCTTCATGCACGCTTGGGCTCATCCATTACACGAGGAGCGGTCACGCGACATTCTGGCGACCATCCTCGGGCCGCAGGTCAGCATTTGCCTGTCGTCGCAGGTGTGCCCCGAGATCCGTGAATACGAGCGTTTTTCAACCACCGTGGCGAACGCCTACGTGCGACCTTTGATGGGCAGCTACCTCCTTCGGCTGCAAGACAGCATTCAACAAAAAGGGCTGCTGTGCCCATTGCTGATGATGATGTCTGGCGGTGGGCTGACCACGCTGGATCTGGCAGCACGCTTTCCGATCCGACTGGTCGAATCCGGCCCTGCAGGCGGCGCAATCTTGGCCGCACACCTGGCTCGCGAATGTGGTCTGGACAAGGTCATGGCCTTCGACATGGGCGGCACCACCGCCAAGATTTGCCTGATCAACGATGGGCAGCCAGAAAGGTCACGCCGGTTCGAAGTCGGCCGGGTCTGGAAAAACCTCAAAGGCAGTGGCTTGCCGGTGCGCATTCCCGTCATCGAGTTGGTAGAAATCGGCGCTGGGGGCGGCTCCATCGGCCGGGTCGATGCTCTGCAGCGCATCACCGTCGGGCCGGACTCCTGTGGATCTGAGCCGGGCCCTGCATGCTATGGGCGTGGCGGTGAACAGCCTGCTGTGACAGACGCCAACCTGGTGTTGGGTCGCATCGACCCCGAACACTTTGCTGCAGGCCGCATGCCCCTCGATGCCTCATTGTCCAAGCAAGCCCTGACGGACCTTATCGGCAAGCCCCTGGGCATGGACGCTTTTTGGGCGGCTGCGGGCATCAGCGAGATGGTGGAAGAAAACATGGCCAATGCGGCCCGTGTCCACGCCATAGAACGCGGACAAGACCTGGAGAACTTCACCATGGTGGCGTTTGGTGGCGCCGCGCCTTTGCACGCGGGCCGATTGGCTCAAAAGCTGGGCATCACGCGGGTCATGGTGCCCGCAGGTGCAGGCGTGGGTTCGGCCATCGGTTTTTTACGCGCACCCGTGGCCTTTGAAGTCGTGCGCAGTGACCTTTCGGTCTTTTCGAAGATGGACCCCCTGGTGGTCGAGGCCCGGCTGCAGGCCATGCATGCCGAAGCCCTGGCCGTGGTCCAAACCGCCAGCGCCGGCGCCGCATTGCATGTGCTCAGACTGGCCGAGCTGCGTTACGCCGGACAGGGGCATGAACTTCGGGTGCGCCTGCCCCCGCCTTCAGAAGGCCCCATCGTCCAGGCATCACTTGTGGAGCTTGTAGAAGGGTTTGAAACCACTTATGAACAAATTTACGGCCTGCGCATCCCCGATTGCGATGTCGAAGTGGTCACTTGGTCGGTCACCGTCTCTACACTGCCTCAAGCAGCGCAAGCCATCGCATTGCCGCCGAGCATCCAGCAACGCAAAGCATCGTCGACACGGCCCGTCTGGGAGCCGGCACTGGGTGAACAGCGCCCCTTTGGTTTGCACTGGCGCTTTGACCTGCAGACCCAAGAGCACATCACAGGGCCTGCCCTGGTCGCAGAGGACGAAACCACCATCGTGATCCCCGCAGGCTGGGTGGCACGGCTGGACGAACAAGGTCATTTGATGATGGAGGCCCCAGCATGAGCACTCAGATGCTGCACGCGATTCGCACACAGGTGATGTGGAACCGCTTGATTTCCGTGGTCGAAGAGCAAGCGCAAGCCTTGTTGCGCACCGCTTTTGGCTCGGTGGCACGAGAGGCCGGCGACCTGTCGGCAGGCGTTTATGACACACAGGGACGCATGCTGGCCCAGGCGGTCACGGGCACCCCTGGGCACGTCAACACCATGGCGGTTGCTGTG
>Ga0209598_10003157_pt1 | contig 12559 bp, 12 predicted proteins | sample M_140807_EF_Meta_FD_187317 | JGI IMG/M metagenome (GOLD analysis project Ga0209598, IMG submission 187317) | Freshwater microbial communities from Lake Montjoie, Canada to study carbon cycling - M_140807_EF_MetaG (SPAdes) (version 2) | ecosystem: Environmental > Aquatic > Freshwater > Lake... | reverse complement strand
TGACTATGCAACATTAAGAACCGACTGAGGGTGAGGGAATACCCCCAAAGCGTGCATTTTATTGTCAATGTTTTGTCGAAGATTGCACCAATTGCACGTTTCCGTACCAGGCGCGCGTGTGGGTGCGGGTGTTGTCGCTGTCTGTCATCAGCCCTATCGCGACCAAGGGCCCGGGCGCTTCGCCAAAGGCTTTCTCAAAATCAGCCCGGATGTCTCGCTCATAGTCCAGCCAGCGCTGGAGTTGATGGGGGCCAGATTCGACCACGATTTTTTGAATGCGATCGGTGCGCGGATTGACGATGACCGACTCGACAGGGCGATGATTGCACCACACATACATCAAGGTGGCGTAAGGCATTTCTTCATGGGTCAGCGTGCGGACCAGCTCGTTGAGCAGGGCGTTACGCGCTGAAAATTTGGAGCGATCGCCTTCAAAAGCAAGCACCAGTCGAACCGGCGAATCATCGGTCTCGCGCACACCCATGTCTGCACCTGTAATCAGCTCGGGCACATACCATGAAAATTTCAACGCGCCCAATTGGTCTGCGGGTACATGCACCGATTGCCGCAACATGCTCAATGCAGACTGCGCATCGGCTTGCACGCCTTCTCGGCCTTGGCGCTGTGCCAATTGGTATTGGGTGGGTTTTTTGCCTGGGAATGACACCGCAAGCCAATTCAGTTGTTGCGCAGGCGTCCACGTTCGAAAGGCTTGGGGGCTTGGCAAGTGCGGAACATCAGCACGCACGGGGCTGCTGGGCTGCGATGCACAGCCGACCATCAGCCCTGCGCACATGAGCAGCAGCAGCCAACGGAAGTTCGTGTCAATGAAGTACATGCCTCTTTGTACTACAACAATGCCCAAGGGCCTTGGGTCAAGTCCACAACTTCGCCGGTTTTTGCAGAATGTTCTGCGGCCAAACCAATGACGACAGCAGACAAACCATCCGACAAACTGACTTCAACCGCAGCGAGACCTTGCACCACTGATAAGAATTTTTGATGTTGGTAAAAGGTCGATCCATTGTGATCGCCAGCTGCCAACAAGTGAGGGTCAACCGGAATGTCCAGCGTATGCGGCCCTGCAGGGTTTCGCGGACTGAGGATCAATTGCGCCACGGGCGGTTCGCCCAAAATGTCAGCCGGCCAGAAGCGCGTGGGGCCGGGCACTTTGCACTCGATCTTGCCAAGGGGGCCCACCACGCAAATTTCTTCTTGGTAGCGTGAGCCTTCTGCAAACATGCACAACTCCAAAAGTGCGCGGCGCCCGCCTGGAAAGTCCAGCACAACCATCGCGTTGTCCAAAATGTCGGGTGTGCCTTCGGGGTAAGACTCGTGAATATGGTTATAGTTTTGCCCACCTGAAGCAAACAATCGGATCGGCTCGGCTTGCATGAGCAAGCGCATCAGGTCAAAAAAGTGACAGCACTTTTCGACCAACGTGCCACCGGTCTTTTTGTTGAAGCGATTCCAGTCGCCTACCTTTTCCAAAAATGGATACCGGTGCTCACGTATCGACAACATCACCGCCGAGCCCGTGGCACTTTGCGCGTGTACTTGCTTGACCAACTCGGCGATGGGCGGCATGTAACGGTACTCCATGGCGGTCCAGATGGGCTGGCTGTAGTGGCGAGCCATTTCGCGCAAACGGGCTACAGAAGCCAAATCGGTACAGGCTGGTTTTTCAACCAAGATGGGCAAGGGGCGGCGCGCCGCAATGGCCAGCAGTTGATCGGCGTGGCAGAAATTGGGGCTGGTGATGACCAAGGCGTCCACATCGACGGCGTCGATCAAAGCGGCCATGCTGCCCACAGCGCGTGCACCAGGCGCGAGCGCCAGTGCAGCAGCCAGCATGCTTGCCTCGGGCTCGTAAATGGCGACTGCTTTGGCTTGCGGCAGCAAGGCCATGTTGCGCAAATGTTCTTGGCCCATCATGCCGCATCCGAGCATGCCATAGTGCATGGTTTTGCCTGTCTGGTTCATTCGTCACTTTCTGTGCAGGGTGGGCCCATCAAGACCATCGGGCCATGTAATGCGCCAAACGGGTGTCGACCCAGGTCGTTGAAAATTCTTCGAGCGGACCGTTGCTGCTCCAGGCTTTGCGTTCGATCTTGCAGCAGGTTTGCCCCGGGCTGAGTTGGAACTGCCTAGGAGCCCAATCAGGGACTTCGCCCACTTTCAGTCTGTCCTCGGCATGCGATATCCAAAAGCCCAGCTCGGTTTCGTAAAAATGGTAAAGCGCTTCGTCCAATTGCGCCATCGTCAAGCCTTCACGGTGTCTCGCGTCAAACCAGATTTCTTCGACCGCCACAGGCGATGCATCCAAAAAACGCAAGCGCCTGACGCGGTAGCAAGAGGGCGTTAAGCCATTTCCAAAGGCAGGTATGGCTGCAGGTTTTCGGACTTTTTTAAGCTCGATGAGCAAAGCTGATGGCAAGCCACCCCCGCCTTCGAGTTCGAGCCTGAAAAATTCATAGATGTTGCGCGCCGAGGCATCGACCTGCTTGCGACCGCGCACATAAGTGCCTGAACCTTGTTTGCGTTGCAGCATGCCGCGAGATTCCAGCAAGGCCAAGGCTTTGCGCAAGGTGCCCACTGAAGCCTTCAAATGAACCGCCAACTCGGCTTCGGGTGGCAATCGCTCCCCGGCCTGGTAGTGGCCTGCTCCAATCCCGCGCGCCAACACCTCCGCCAGCCGCAAAAAAAGCGGCAACGACTTGGCGGGCGTCAGTTGAGGGGCATCAGGTGAAATAGGCATTGACAAAGTCCTTCACTATTCCTACATTAGTTTGAACTATAGCAAAGACTGCTGAATAAATTCATGCTAAGGATCGATTGTGTCTGTTGTACCCGTTAAAAGCCAGCACCTTGACAGCGCCGAAATCGCGTGGTTTGCACCACTGTGTTCAGATGATTACAGGCATTTGGGTGTACCCGAAGGCGACTTGCGCAGCAGTTGGGAAAACACGCGTGACATTGCTTTGGCAGCCGACCAACTGGGTTACCGCAATATGCTGTGCCCTTCTTCTTACCAAGTCGGTCAGGACACCCTGAGCTTTGTGGCCGCCATGGCCCCTTTGACCGAACGCATGAATTTTTTGGCCGCCATTCGCTGCGGTGAAGTCCAGCCCATCATGCTGGCGCGCACAGTGGCCACGCTCGACCACATGCTCAAGGGACGCTTGATCTTGAATGTGATTTCGTCCGACTTCCCCGGTGAAACGGCCACCAATGAATACCGCTACCGCCGCTCCAAAGAGGTTGTCGAGATTCTCAAGCAGGCCTGGACGCAGGACACGATCGATTACCAAGGTGACATTTACAACTTTCAGAATTTGTCCACCGATCCGATCAAGCCTTATCAAAAAGGCGGGCCCCTGTTGTATTTCGGTGGGTACTCGCCTGAGGCCGTTGATTTGTGCGCCGCCCATTGCGATGTGTACCTGATGTGGCCTGAAAAAGAAGAAGAATTGGCCAATCGCATGCGAACCGTGCACGCGCGAGCAACGCACTACAACCGTGTGATCGATTACGGCCTGCGCATTCACATGATCGTGCGTGACACTGAAATTGAAGCCCAAGAATACGCCGAAGAACTGGTCTCCAAGTTGGACGACGACATCGGTCGAAAAATACGCGAGCGAGCGCAGGACGCCAAAAATTTTGGCGTCTCCATTCAGACCCAAAACTTGGCCCTCGCAGACGAACAGGGGTATGTGGAGCCGCATGTGTGGACCGGTGTTGGGCGCGCCCGCTCAGGCTGCGGGGCCGCGCTGGTGGGCAGCGTCGATCAGGTTTTAAGTAAGATCGAGGCCTATCAGAAAATGGGTATTCGGGCTTTCATTTTTTCGGGTTATCCTCATTTAGATGAGTGCCGTATTTTTGGTGAAAAAGTCCTGCCCCATCTCAAAACCTGCTCCCTGCCCCATGCCTATGGCCGCGTGCCTGAGCAAACCCCTGCCACCCCATTAGGACAAGGAGTCCGTCGTTGATCCCCACTATTGCATTTCACAAGAACTTGTCACCCTTCAGTGCCTTGGTTTATGGCGCTTGGCGCATGGCTGATGGCCGCGATACTTCTGCGCCAACGGCATTGAAAAAAATCAAGCTCTGTCTGGACTTGGGCATCACCACCTTTGACCATGCTGATATTTACGGGGACTACCGATGCGAGGCCTTGTTTGGTGAGGCGCTGAAGTTGGACCCCGGTCTCAAGCACAAGATGCAAATCGTGAGCAAGTGCGGCATCAAGCTGATCTCGTCCCAATACCCTTCCAGAAGTGTCAAACATTACGACACGAGTGCGGCGCACATCCGGTATTCAGTCGACAACTCCCTTCAGCGCTTGGGCGTGGAGCGGCTGGACGCTTTGCTGCTGCACCGACCTGACCCGTTCATGAACGCCCACGAAACAGGCGCCTGTTTGGACGCGCTGGTCAAGGAAGGCAAGATCGCTGCAGCGGGTGTGTCGAATTTTTCAGTGCCCGATTTTGATTTGCTGCAGTCCGCCATGCAAACGCCGCTGGTGACCAACCAGCTGGAGTTGAGCTTGCTGGCGCAACATGCTTTTTTGGACGGTTCGGTGAGTCAGTGTCAGCAACACCAGATCCGGCCCATGGCCTGGTCACCCTTGGGCGGTGGGCGCTTGTTTGGCGACGAAGCGGCTGCACTGCGCCTGCGCCCAGCCTTGCAGCGCATCGCTCAGGAACACGCCGTGGACGTGGACGCGGTGGCGATTGCCTGGCTGCTGGCCCATCCAGCCGGCATCGTGCCCGTTTTAGGCACCAACAATTTGGACCGCATGGCCCGACTCGGTGATGCCTTGAAAGTTCAGATGGACCTGGAAACCTGGTATGCGTTGTGGACCTTGGCGGCAGGCCAGGAAGTGCCATGACCATCAAGTCTGCGATGAGCCGGTTCACCACGGGCGTGACGGTGGTCACCACCCACTTCGAAGGCCAGGACTGGGGCATGACGTGCAACTCCTTCAACACCGTATCCCTTGAGCCTGCCATGGTGCTCTGGAGCATCCGAAAAGAAGCCCACAGCTATGAGGCCTTTACCCAATCTGGCACGTACTTGGTGAATGTATTGCAAGCCGACCAAAAAGACACGGCCATGCGTTTTGCGTCTGGTCCTCAGCCAGAGCGTTTTGCCAACCAGCCGACTGAACGGACGGCGCAAAAAAACCTCAGACTCAAAGACACCGTCGCTTGGTTTGAGTGCCGCTTGGCGCAAGTGGTGACTGCGGGTGATCACGATATTCTGATTGGCGAAGTCACGGGTTATGGGACGCAGGAAGGCCAAGGCCTGGCCTACGCGAACCGCCAGTTTGGCGTCCTGTCGGCGTTCGAAAGCTGATCCATGGCCCATGTAGAACTCCAAAATGTCGTCAAAAGTTATGACGGACAGAACAAGGTTTTGCACGGCATCAACCTGACTGTTTCTGACGGACAATTTGTTGTTCTGGTAGGCCCTTCGGGTTGCGGAAAGTCGACATTGCTGCGCATGGTGGCCGGGCTTGAAACGGTAACGCAAGGTGATATTTTGATCGATGGCGTTCGCATCAATGACCTGCCGCCTCGCGACCGCGATATTGCGATGGTTTTTCAAGACTATGCGCTCTACCCCCACAAATCTTTGTTTGAAAACATGGCTTTTGGCTTGCGCTTGCGCAAGGAATCCGAGGCGGTGATTCAGCAGCGTGTCATGGATGCGGCCAAGTTGCTGAAAATCGAACACCTGCTGGACCGCAAGCCCGCGGCCTTGTCGGGAGGCCAGCGTCAGCGCGTGGCCATTGGCCGCGCCATTGTGCGTCAACCTAAAGTGTTTTTGTTCGATGAGCCGCTGTCCAACCTGGATGCTCAACTGCGCGGCGAAATGCGCGCTGAGATCAAGAAGCTGCATTTGCGCTTGGGAGCCACCATCATTTACGTGACCCACGACCAGGTTGAGGCCATGACGCTGGCCAACCAAATTGCGGTGATGCACGGCGGCCATGTGGTGCAGTACGGCTCACCTGATCACATTTACAACCAGCCCCAAGCCTTGTTTGTGGCCGGGTTCATGGGCTCACCGGCCATGAATTTACTGAACGTACTTTTGCACAAACAAGAGATTCAATTGGATGGGCAAGTGCTGGCCATTCCTGCCTCGCGCCTTCAAGCTTTGTCAGCTGTGCAGCATTTGAAAATGGGATTGCGCCCTGAAAAATGCCGCGTGACGCGCGATTCTGCGCAAGACATTCAGCTGCACACCGAACTGGTTTTGCTGGAGCCCTTGGGCGCTGAAACCTTGGCCACTTTCAAAATTGGCGAGCAAGAATTGACAGCGCGTTTACCGCCTGATTTCCATTTGCAGCCGGGCGCGCCTTGCAATTTGTATTTTCACCCAGAGCATTTACAATTTTTCGATGCAGACAGCGGTCTTTCGCTGTGATTTTTTTCAAACCCACGTTAATTACCACTGGAGACAAACCATGAAACGCAGACTTTTTGGGAATTCGATCAGCACTTTGGCTGCTGCACTTTGTATGGCTGTGGGCTTGATCAGCATGCCAGCAACCGCAGACACCAAGCTGCGCGTTTTTTCGGGTGGCCAAAACCAACGCCCTGATTTGATGCGCAAACTGTTTGACAGTTACCAGGCCAAAAACCCGGGCGTCACCATCGACATTGAAACCGGTGGCGCCACCAGCGAGCTGCAGCGCCAGTACCTGAGCACGGTGCTCAATGCCAAAGACACGGCGATCGATATCTACATGATTGACATCGTCAATCCCTCCCAGTATTTCAATGCCGGTTGGTTAGAGCCACTGGACAGTTATGTCGGCGGGGCGCAAGCGCTCAAGCCTTATTTGCCCGTGTACTCTCAGGCCAATTTGGTTAACGGCAAAGTGGCCGCTATGCCCGCCTTTGCGGACGCCATGTTCATGTACTACCGCAAAGACTTGTTGGAAAAGCACGGCATCAAGGAACCTAAAACCTGGGATGAGCTGGCTGCTTCGGCCAAAAAAGTGCTGGACGCTGAAAAGAACCCCAACCTGCAAGGCTTGAGCATTCAGGGCGCGCCCATCGAAGGTGCGGTCTGCACTTTCTTGCTGCCTTACTGGAGCCAAGGCAAGCAGTTCAATGACGCCGCAGGCAAGTTGACGCTGGACAAAGACACCGCGGTCAAGGGTCTGGACATGTGGTTGAAATTGGTCGACAGCGGTGTGATGAAAAAGAACATCGCCGAAGTCACCACGCCCATCACCGTCAATGAATTCAAAGCCGGACAGGTGCTGTTTGCCATCAATTGGGGCTTTGCCTGGGACGTCTTCAAAGACGCTGCTGACAGCCAAGTTAAAGGCAAAGTGGGTGTGATGCCTCTGCCGGCCATGGCCGGTGGCAAGAGCGCCACCTGCGTGGGCGGCTGGCAGTGGGCTGTGAGTGCTTTCAGCAAGAACAAGCAAGCTGCGGCTGACTTGGTCAAGTTCATGAGCACCCCGGAGACCAGCAAGTTCCTGGCGGTTGAGGGCTCGCTGTTGCCGGTGTTTCAAAGCGTTTACACCGATGCGGCCGTGCTCGCGCAAGCCCCTTGGTTCAAAGATGCTGCCAACGTGATCATTGCAGGTCAAGCGCGTCCGATCAGCAGCCAATACGGTCAAGTCAGCGACGTGGTTCGCACCAACACCAATGCGGCACTGGCCCGCACCAAGACGCCCGCCGAAGCTGTGGCTGACATTGACAGCCGTTTGACACGGGTCATGCGCTGAACTGATGCGCTCTTGGCGTGACCCCTCTGAGAAAACGCTGGCGCTGCTGCTGCTGGCACCCGCGTTTTTTCTGATCGCTTTGATTGTCATTTACCCGGTGGGTAAATTGATCTATACCAGCTTGTTTGACATGCAATTGAGCGGCGGGGCGCGTGCGCTCGATTTTGTAGGCTTGCGTAATTTCGAAGATGCTCTGAAGGACAAAGAGTTTTGGCATGCTGCGCGCAACACCTTGCTGATCACCGTGGTCACCGTACCGGGGGCCTTGGTGGTGGGCTTGGGTCTGGCCCTGCTGGCCAATTTGCCCTTCCGCTACAAGTGGGTGGTACGTTTGTCCTTGTTGCTGCCTTGGGCCTTGCCGCTGAGTTTTTGCGGTTTGATTTTTGCCTGGTTTTTTCATACCGATTACGGCATCGTCAACGACGTGTTGCGCATGCTGGGCGCGCCTGAGCCGACCATGTGGTTGCTCAATCCCACTTGGGCCATGGCCGCCATCTGCTTGACGATCATCTGGAAAACCAGCTCCTTTATGGCCCTCATTTTGCTGGCTGGACTGCAAATGATTCCGCGCTCTTTGTATGAAGCTGCGCAGGTGGACGGTGCCACCCGGTGGCAACAATTTTGGCAAGTCACTTTGCCTTTGCTGGTGCCCAGCATTGTGGTGGCGCTGATTTTCAGAACCTTGACCGCTTTGCAAACCTTCGACATTCCCTACACCATGACCAAAGGCGGTCCGGGCAGCAGCACCGAGACCTTGGCCATGCTGATTCACAAAACCACCATTGATTACCTGGACTTGGGTTACGGCTCGGCCTTGGCGGTGTTCATGTTTCTGATGTCCATGCTGGTCACAGCGGTCTATTTGCGTCAAATCGGAAAACAAGCATGAACCTGTGGACCTCTGCCCGCTTGCGCTTGTTTGCGGCTGTCTGGATTGTCTTTAACGGTGTGTTTCCGGTCTTGTGGATTCTGTTCACATCGCTCAAGCCCGAAGCCGAGTTGGTGCAAAAGCCCATCACTTGGTGGCCGCACAGCCCCACGCTCATGCACTATCAGCATGCGTTCACCGAGCAACCTTTGTTGCATTACCTGGGCAACAGCCTGATTGTGGCAAGTTTGTCGACGGTGCTGTCTTTGATCGTGGCCACGGGTGCCGCGTACGCCATTGCGCGCCTTAATTTACGCTACCGCCAGTGGATTTTGACGGCCATTGTGGCGTCCAGCATGTTCCCCTTGATAGCGCTGTTGGTGCCTATTTTTGAGATCATGCGCAGCCTGGGACTTCTCAACACCTATACCGCCTTGATACTGCCCTACACGGTGCTTAACTTGCCTGTTTGTACCTTGGTGCTGGTCAGTTTTTTCCAGAGCATTCCCCGCGACCTGGAAAATGCAGCCATGATCGACGGTTGTTCCCGCATCGGCGCGCTGTGGCATGTGGTGATTCCCTTGGCGGCGCCCGGCGTCTTTACCGCCGGCATCCTGGCCTTTGTCAACGCTTGGGATGAATTTTTACTCGCCCTGTCACTCAATGCCAGTGCCGCCATGCGTACCGCGCCGGTGGGCATTGCGATGTACCAAGGGGAATACACCTTCCCGTGGCCACTCATCAGCGCCGCCTTGATCGTGACCATCATCCCGGTGGCTTTGTTGATTGCACTCTTTCAGGAGCGCGTGATTGGGGGTTTGACGCAAGGTGGCCTGAAAGGGTGAGCGTCTGCCAGCTCAGGAATTGGCCTGAGACTAGGTGTAGCGTTTGCTGCTCAAATTATTTTTTATTTCGCGCAACAGGGGTTGCAAATGTGCGCCCATGCGCAGGGCCACGGTGGTGGCCAAAATGTCAATGATCAGCAGGTGCAATAGGCGCGAGACCATGGGGCTGTAGGTGTCGTAGCCCTCGGGGTGGTCGGCGCTCAGGTGAATATGCCCGGCACTGGCCAGGGGTGAGCCACTGCAGGTGATAACCAAAGTGGTGGCGCCCCTCTTGCGTGCAATGTCGCAGGCGTCCATCAAATCACGCGTTCGCCCGGAGTTGGAAATGATCACCACACAATCGCCTGCTTGCAACATCGATGCGCTCATGACTTGCATGTGCCCGTCGCTGTAGGCAATGGTGTTCAGACCCAATCTGAAAAATTTGTGCTGTGCGTCTTGCGCCACGATGCCGGAGTTGCCGACGCCGTAGAACTCGATCCGGCGGCCATGGGCATGGGTTTCGGCCAGCGCAGTCGCTGCGCGATCGAGGGCAAAAATACTGGCGTCGTTGCGGTACTTCAAAAAGGCCGCCACGGTGTTGTCGATCACCTTGACAGCGACGTCACTGGTTTTGTCATCCACATCCACACTGCGATGAATAAAGGGCACCCCCTTGCTGACGCTGCCGGCCAACTTGAGTTTGAAGTCGGACAAGCCGTCATAACCCACGCTGCGGCAAAAGCGCACCACCGTGGGTTTACTCACGTGTGCGCGGTGGGCCAGTTCTGTCACAGGCAACTTGGCAAAGGCACGGGGATCTTCCAAAACGAGTTTGCCCACACGTTGCTCGGCCGGGGCCAAAGAGGGCAGTGAGGCTTTGATGCGTTCGAGCATGTTGTGTTTCCCCATTTAAGGTGATTTGTGAAATGTCATCCTTGTGCTTGACCCGAGGAACCATGGATTCCCGATCAAGTCGGGAATGACATGAATAAGTTGGAAATGACGTTTTCTGGGATGTCAGGTTTCTTCGCTCCAGCAAAAGCTGTCACGGGCAATCATTGCGCTGGCCGCGCTCGGGCCCCAAGTGCCTGCGGCATAGGGGCGTGGGCCCATAGGATCTGAACGCCAATGGTGCAAGATGGGCTCGACCCAGCGCCAGGCTTCTTCTTGCTCATCGCTGCGCACAAACAAATTCAGGCGGCCGCCCAACACATCCAATAACAAGCGCTCGTAAGCACCGACGCGCTGGCTGCCAAATCGTTTGTCAAAGTCCAAGTCCAAATGCACCGGGCTCAAGACGTTGTTGCTGCCTGCTTGGTTGCGCTTACTTTGGTCTTGTGCAAACAAATGCAATTCCAGTCCATCTTTGGGTTGCAGGTGAATCACCAAGGTGTTGACCTGACCGGCCGGGTTTTTGAAAATCTCATGCGGGGTGCCGCGGAAATTAATGTGAATGTGCGCCTCGTGGGACGCCATGCGTTTGCCGGTGCGGATGTAAAAAGGCACGCCGGCCCAACGCCAGTTGGCGATTTCAGTGCGCAAGGCGACAAATGTTTCGGTGCTGCTGTCAGGATGGACGCCCGCCTCTTCGCGGTAAGCGGGCACGGGTTTGCCATCAATGATGCCCGGCGCATAGTGGCCGCGGATGACGTGCTGATTCAAGGTTTCGGGGGTCCAGCGTTTGAGCGAGCGCAGCACCTTGAGCTTTTCATCGCGTATGGCATCCGCATGGGCATTGATGGGCGGCTCCATGGCGATGGCGCACAGCAGTTGCAAGGCATGGTTTTGCACCATGTCGCGCAACGCTCCGGTGGTTTCGTAAAAGGCACCGCGTTTTTCCACGCCCAGCTCTTCGGCGATGGTGATCTGGATGTTGGCGATGTGCTCGCGGCGCCACAAGGGCTCGAACAAGGCATTGCCAAAGCGCATGGCAAACAGGTTTTGCACCGCCGGCTTGCCCAGGTAATGGTCGATGCGAAAGATCTGCTGCTCTTTAAAGACCTTGCCCACCGCTTCGTTGATGGCGCGGTTGGACGCCAGGTCGTGGCCCAGCGGCTTTTCGAGCACGATGCGGGTTTTAGCCGTATTCAGGCCACTGGCGGCAAGCTGCTCGCACACGGTGGTGAACAGGCTGGGCGCGGTGGACAGGTACATCACCACGCTGTCGGTCTCGCGCTCGGCCAAGCGCATTTTCAGCACCGCATAGGCTTGGGGCTTGGAAAGGTCCATGCGCACGTAGCACAGCAGTTTGGCAAATCTGGCAAACTCTTCACTGTTGGGGCGTTTGGCGCCGTCGACCTGTTCGAAACGCATTTGAATTTGCTGACGGTACTGTTCGTCGCTCAGGTCGTCTCGGCCCACGCCAATGATGCGACCTCCTTCAGGCAGGGTGTCATGTCGGTAAGCTTGAAACAGGGCGGGCATGAGCTTGCGCCAGACGAGGTCGCCCGTGCCGCCAAAAAAAACGAGGTCAAAAGCCATTTTGTTCTTGAGTTACATAAAAATTTGATTTTAAATGTAACTTTGTTTCATTGATAATTCAAGTCTCCATTCGGAAAGTACGCATGAACCAACTCGACGCACTCAAACAATTCACCACCGTGGTGGCCGATACCGGTGATTTCAAACAACTGGCCCAATTCCAGCCGCAAGATGCGACGACCAACCCGTCCTTGATCTTGAAAGCGGTACAAAAACCAGAATACCTGCCTTTGCTCACGCAAGCCGTAGCCGAGCACCGTGGTGAGCCGCTGGACGTGGTAATGGACCACTTGCTGGTGCGTTTTGGTTGTGAAATTCTCAAGACCATTCCGGGTCGGGTGTCGACTGAAGTCGACGCCCGTTTGAGTTTTGATACGGCCGCAAGCACGGCACGCGCAAGGCGCATCATGTCGCTGTATGCCGCACAGGGTATCGCCCGTGATCGGGTATTGATCAAAATTGCGGCGACTTGGGAGGGGGCGCAGGCGGCCAAGGTTGTCCAAAAAGAGGGGATCCAGTGCAATTTGACGCTGATGTTTTCTTTGCCGCAGGCTGTGGCTTGTGCCGAGGCCGGGGCGAGGCTCATTTCTCCCTTTGTCGGTCGGATTTACGATTGGTTTAAGAAAA
>Ga0209598_10003153_pt1 | contig 12563 bp, 6 predicted proteins | sample M_140807_EF_Meta_FD_187317 | JGI IMG/M metagenome (GOLD analysis project Ga0209598, IMG submission 187317) | Freshwater microbial communities from Lake Montjoie, Canada to study carbon cycling - M_140807_EF_MetaG (SPAdes) (version 2) | ecosystem: Environmental > Aquatic > Freshwater > Lake... | reverse complement strand
TTGGCGGCACGGCCGATTCGGCGGCGGTAGTAAAACCCAGGCCGGCGAGAGTTATGCCGCCGCAAGTATTGCGGAGGCGGCCTTGCCGCCCCGCAATACCCGGCGGCATAACTCGTGTTATCGGCTTGTTCTCTATTGACCCCCGGGGTCAATAGAGAACTTGGCCGATAACACTCGCCGTCTTTTCGCCACCAGTGGCTGATAAGCCGCCTCCGGCGTTTATCAGCCACGTGGTGGCGGGCTGCAATCGGCTTGGCCGCCTGCGGCTGCCGGTTGCAGCCTCGCCACCACATGGTGGCGAAAAGAACCGCCAGCGGCGATATAGCCGCATTGGCCGTGCCATGCGGCTATATGCTGGCGGCGGACTGCAGCTACGCTGCAGCGATAATAACCTTTGGTTATTATCGGCCGCCGCCAGCCGGCGCTGGCGGATACGGCGGCGGTGACCAATCACCGCCACATGTTTATTTATGTGGCGGTGATGGTTCCGCCGACTGTTCGGCCGCAAATTCGCGGCCGCCATATGGCAGCGAAGCTGCCGCTACGCTGTTGCAGCGCAACGCGTAGCGTGCAGCTCACGCTGCCCGGCAGCCGGATCCGCCGGCACTTGGCGGCCGAGTGACTTATAGTCACTCGCCGTCATGCAAAGCATGACGGTCCGCCAAGTGCATACTGCCGTGAGGCACGGCCATCACGGCAGTATCGCCGGATCCGGCAGCTTGTGTTCGCCTGTAGCGAACACAGCTGTGGCGGCATTGTGGCCCCACTGGGGGCCACAAGACCAAGCCGCCACAGCTGGTTCGCTACTTGGCGATCAAACGCCGGAGGCGGCTTGATCGCCAAGGCGAACACAAGCGGGCCGAGATTACATCAACTTGTATTGTATTGACCCCGGGGGTCAATACAATACTGTTGATGTAATCGATTAGTCCGGCGGCAACTGTTGTTGACCAAAGGTCAACACAGTTGTATGCCGGACTAATCTCGGCCCCGGCGGCTATAAGTGGCGGCGGCAGTATAATTCCGCCACAGCGAAGCTGTCGCCCTACGGGCGGGCGGAATTATAAGGCCGCCGCCCTAATAGCCGCCGCCTTCTGGAGACCAGACCAACACAAAGTGTTGGTCTGCTGTCTCCAGAAGATAGGAATTAGCGGCGGTGAGACAACTTCGTTGTCACCGCCAGCTAATTCCATCTTCTGGAGACAGTGATTGGGGCCGCATAGCGGCCCCAATCAGTCTCCAGAAGACTTGTGGCGGTGATTGGGCCCAATATAATTGGGCCCAATCACTCATGAAGTTAACATCAGACCGCCATCTCAATTGGCTGGACTTCGTCCGCCAATTGTGGGCGGTCTGATGTAACTTCATGAGCTTTAACCTACGGTTAAAGCCGCCACAAGTCCCCGCCGACTTAGGGTCGGCGAAGCGACACAAACTAGTATCGCCCAGAGGGCGATACAGTTTGAGTCGTGGTGACATGTCACCACGACTCGTGTCGCCCCGCCGCCCACTTAGTCGGCGGGCCCGCGAGTGCGGCGGCGGCAATTATGCCACTGTCGGCTCTGCCAACAGTGGCAAATGCCGCCACCGCACGATCCACCGCCCATATTTAATTGACCCCTGGGGTCAATTAAATATAAAGGCGGTGGATCTCGCGGAGTGGCGGCATCACTCGGTGATGAAGCCGCCTCCGGCGTTTCATCACCGAGTTGCCGCCCACATTTGTGGGTCTGGTCACTGCCCCACCAGTGTGGGGCAGTTACCCACAAATGTGTGGCGGCAACGGTGATGCCGCCACTGGGTCTGCCGGCGATACTCTCTCGGCTACCTTGTGCCGAGAGAGTATGCAGACTGCGGACTGAACCTTCGGTTCAGCGTATTAACCCTAAGGTTAATACGGCCGCAGTCTGCCGGCGGCAGACCCGCCTCTGGGCGGTGACCGCCATAAGGCGGTAATACAAAGTATTACCGCCTCCGGCGGTTCCGCCCACATGGGCGACGCGAAAATAGCGTCGCACAGTCTGTGGAACCCTGAATCCTGACTGCAGAGCTACGCTCTGCTAGTAGGATTCAGGGTCACCACAGACAATGGGTCTTACCGCCGGCGGTAAGCGGCCGAGAGTTCCTTAAGAACTCTCGCCGCCAATCAAAGATTGGCGGTCCGCTTACCGCATACTTGATTGATTCAGGGAATCAATCAAGTATCGCCGGTAAGACCCGGCGGCGGCCATCAAGATGGCGCCGCCAACGAGCGGTAGCGAGTTGTGGCGGAAATTCTTTAATCGCCAGGGGCGATTAAGAATTAGCAGCCACAACTCGCGGCCAAGCCGCTCGTTGGCGGCACCATCTGTGGCCGCATAAACACCGGAGGTGGCTTATGCGGCCACTTGATGGCAGCCGCCCCGCCGACTAAGCGGCGGTGGCACAAATGTGCCGAACCGAAGGTTCGTAACATTTGTGTCCGCCGCCCTTAGGTCGGCGAGGATTGACCGCATACTGTATCGACCCCCGGGGTCGATACAGTATTAAGGTCAATCCTGCGTACTCATGTCACCGTGACTCAAATGAGTCACGGTGACATGAGTACGCCCCGGGGCCACTCTGCGGCGGCAATAAACTGTCGCCCGCCCGAAGGGCGACAAAGCGAAGCTTTGTGGCGACAGTTTTGAGCCGCCGCAATGTGGCCCCGGGTGTCTTGTCTTTGAATCTTTATTCAAACGTATTGTATTGACCCCTGGGGTCAATACAATACTAGTTGAATAAAGATTCAACTCCAATCCTTCGGATTGGAGTCCAACTTGTTGGCCAAAGAACTTGGCGGCAACCTTGTTGCCACCTAAAGTTCTCGGCCAACAAGTTGGAAGACAAGACAGTGTTTGTACGCGTATTAAGATGACCCCTGGGGTCATCTTAATGCTAGTACAAACACCCACAACTTATGGGCGGCGGCAAGCACCACAAACATGAAATGTTTGTGTGCCGCCTTTGGCGGCACACGTGGTGCCCGCCGCCGCCACATAAGTTGTGGCCCGCGAGATCATCCGCCGCCAACTGAAAGTTGAGCGGTCTTTGACCGCCAACTTTCAGGCGGCGGATGATCCGTGAATCCTCTAATACTTAGTTGACCCCCGGGGTCAACTAAGTATGGCGAGGATTCACTCGCGGAGTTGTGTCCGCACTTGGCGGCACAGCCGACTCCGTCGTGGTGCCGCCAAGTGGCGGACCAGTCGGCATCGACTTTGTCGTTGCCCGCCAGTGCGGGCAACTGTCGTTGCCGACTGTGTCCGCCACAGTGCGGACACAACTGGGGCGGCCAGCGATATTGTGGCCGTATCCCTGATCGGCCACAATATGCTAGTGGCGGACCACTCACCTACGGTGAGTGGCGTGATGCTTTAGGCATCACGGCCGCCACTAGCCGGTGGCCGCCCCGCTTCTGCAGCGTGAGCTGCATAACACTACAATACTGCGTATTGTAGTGTCCGCAGCTTCGCTGCACATGAGCAGCGCGAAGATAGCGCTGCCCTTTCTCTGGAACCCTTAATCCCTACTGCAGAGCGTAGCTCTGCTAGTGGGATTAAGGGTCACCAGAGACAAGCGGCCGCCACACCGGCAGTGTGCGGCCAACAATTCTAAAGAATTGTTGCCGCACAGCAAAGCTGTGCGGTCCGCACACTGCATATTGTGGCGAGTCAGGGACATCGCCACAATATCGCTGTGGCGGCCTAATCTTGAGCCGACTGTGTCGGCTAGGCGGACCAGCGGTAGCTGTGCCGCACTGGCGGCACAGCGACCAGACCGCTGGCCGCCAGCCGACACTTGGCGGCGAAACGTCGAAGACGGCTTCGCCGCCAAGTCGGCTCAAGATTGAGCGAGATATCAACAACTTGTATTAGAATGACCCCGGGGGTCATTCTAATACTGTTGTTGATATCGTGTTGTGGCCGCGGCAACTTGTGGCGACTCTGTCGCCGCAAGTTGTGACCTGCGGCCACAACACTCGCTCTGGCCGATTAGTGTGCGGCGCCGAGTGCGGCGTCTGCCGCTTTGCGGCAGACAAGCACTTCGCCAACGAAGTTGGCGGCGTGCTTGCCGCACATGGCGCCGCCACTAATCGGCCTGATCACTGACTAGTATAGGATTGACCCCCGGGGTCAATCCTATACACGTCAGTGATCCCCAGAGGAACCATCGGTTCCGAGTTGGTGGCGGTAATATAAGCAGAACCTTTGGTTCTGCCCGCCACCAATCGGAACCGACCATGGTTCTCTGGGTTCTACATTCTAACTAAGTACTAGGCCGCTTATAGCGGCCGTGTACTTAGTTAGAAGTACGAACCCAGAGGAACCATGGATTGGTTCCACTGGGTGGGCGGGAACGTTAGTTCCCGGGCCGATTGTTAACAATCGGCCCAAGAAACTAACGTTTCTTGCCCACCCAGAGGAACCAAAGGTTCCTCTGGGCCGCCGATCACATGCCGCCACCACCAAATTCCCGCCACAATGCTACGCATTGTCGCCACCTAAGTGGCGGGCGGGAATTGGGTGGTGGCGGAGAGTGATCGGCGGGTCTATTTTCCAACTTGGATTGATCAAGGATCAATCCAAGTTAGGAAAATAGACGGATCTAGATCATGTACTGTAATGACCCCTGGGGTCATTACAGTACTAGATCTAGATCCCGGGCGGACAAAGGGCGACACAAAGTCGCCCGATGCTTCGCATCGAGGCGACTTGATGTCGCCGCTTTTCCGCCCGGACTGATGGCGGCGGAACTAGCGTACTGCATTGACCCCGGGGGTCAATGCAGTACTTTTCCGCCGCCATCAGTCGTGTTCGACGATTCGGCGGTAAAGCCGACTTCGTCGTTTTACCGCCGAGAGTCGATCACGTTGTGGCGGCTTATGTCGGGCCCTATGGGCCCTGCCGCCACAACGTGTTCGACTCATCGTCGAACACACCGCCCACACTGCATACTTGTGTTGCCCCGGGGGCAACACAAGTATTGTGTGGGCGGCCGTGTGGCGGTATAATCCGCCGCATTGGCCAATTCTTGGCCAATTGCTGGCGGATTACCCGCCACACGGGCTGTATTCTCTTTTTTATGGGCCCTACGGGCCCATAAAAGAGAATACAGCGGGCGGCGGAATGCAAATTCCGCTAGCGGAATTTAGCTTTTCCGCCACTGCTGCCTTGCGCAGTGGCGGAAAATGCATTCCGCCGCCCCGCCAACGTGTACTTAGTTTACCCCCGGGGTAAACTAAGTACTAGTTGGCGTTGTGATCAAGATCACCGGGTCACTTTATGTGACCCGGAATCTTGATCACAAGCTTTTTATTCTAGTGGCGGACAACCTTGTTGTCCGCCTACTGAATAAAAAGCCCAGGAGTACTAGTGTTCTCACCAACATTGGCGATATAATCGCCAATGGGTGAGAATCTAGTACTCCTGGCCGCATCAACAATATGTATATGACCCCAGGGGTCATATACATATGTAGTTGATGCGGGTTCTTTCTTGTACTAGTCTCTCAACCTATGGTTGAGACGGCATGACCAAAGGTCATAACAGCTAGCTGTTGCCGTCTCAACCGATGGTTGAGAGACTAGACAAGAAAGAACAGTGGAAGAAGAAGTAAGTTCCTGGGGCCACATAGTGGCCCCTAGGAACTTATATCTTCTTCTTCCGGGCAAACATATGTTTGCCACCGCATTATATGCGGTGAGCAAACTAGTTTGCTCCGGAAGAAGAAGAGGGCGGTCCTTAAAGGACCGCCACTTCTTCTTCCACTACTGGAATTAGTTATTGCGGCCCTAAGGGCCGCATACTAATTCCAGCTTGTGGCGGGCATGACAAAGTCATGCATCGAAGATGCGTCCGCCACAATGCTGGAATTAGTTGCGGCCTAAGGGGCCGCAATACTAATTCCAGAGTGAATCCAGAGGATGTGGTGCTATTAGCACCACATCCTGGATTCACTCGGTCAGTCAACACGTTGACTACTTTGTGTCAACAGTGTTGACGACCGAGTGAATCCTATTCTGTATTAGTGGTGGCCTTAAAGCCACCACAATACAGAATCTGGATTCACTATTCTCTTTCAAGTCCTTGAAAGATGGGCAACATGAACTATGTTCTGTTGCCCTAATCTTTCAAGGATTGAAAGACGTGTACTAGTATGACCCCGGGGGTCATACTAGTACTAGTCTTTCAATTATCTCTTGATTCCTAGATGAAGCTTATAGCTTCATCTAGGATTCAAGAGATCTTGAAAGAGAACCGAGAACACTGCATACTCTAATGACCCCGGGGGTCATTAGAGTATTGTGTTCTCGGCCCAGAGGCGGAAATAACCGCCGCCTTGGCGATTATATCGCCAAGTGCAGGCGGTTACACCGCCTCTGGGGCCATCATAAGATGGCGTATTCAGTATTCGCCATCTTATGATGGCGTGTTTCTATATTCTGGGGTCACATAAGTGACCCCAGTGATATAGAAACACCGCCGCAACAGTGTTGCGGAAGGCGGAGCACTTCCGCAACTACTTGTTGCGGCGGCAGTATTAATGTCACCGCCGCCTTAAGGCGGCGGAACATTAATACTGCGGCCTTCATTTCTTGATGCGGCTTATAGCCGCATCAAGGAAATGAAGGCCCCGGGGCAACGTTAGTTGCCGCAACCTGGCGATGTAATCGCCAGGGTGGGCAACTAATAGTTGCCCCGGCCGCCTTCATTAGTATTCCATTGACCCCAGGGGTCAATGGAATACACATGAAGGCGGAGTGGAAGGAGAGAGGCCACCAATATGGTGGCCCCTCCTTCCACGTGTGTGGAAGACTAATCGTAGATTAGTGACTTCGTCACGTCTTCCACACCCGTGGAAGGAGCCTGGGCCACCATAGGTGGCATCTCCTTCCACTGCTAGTGGACACGCAGCGAAGCTGCATTGCGAAGCAATGTGTCCACTGCAGTGGAAGGAGAGCCACCATTGGTGGCAACTCTCCTTCCATTCTTCTTTCTTGTCTCTGGAATCCATGCAGACACTAGTGTCTGCATAAGGATTCCAGGACAAGAAAGAAGACCACATAAACATGTATTAGTATGACCCCTGGGGTCATACTAATACTAGTTTATGTGGCCGAGACAACACTATGTGTTGTCGCCCAGGCGATTATATCGCCTGGTGCAGACAACACAAGTGTTGTCTCGGGCCATCATTTATGATGGCGGCGGCGGAACATAATTCCGCCGCCATCATAAATGATGGCGTGTTCTTTAGTTTCCGCCCACCTTAAGGTGGGCGGTGAACTAAAGAACACCGCCAGCGTGTACTGTCTTTACCCCGGGGGTAAAGACAGTACTAGCTGGCGGCGGTAATAACTTCACCGCTGCCATAGGCAGCGGAAAGTTATTACCGCGGCCACACATTATTGTGGCGGCCCAACACTGTAAGTGTTGGATATTGATGCCGCCACAAGAAAGTGTGGCCCCGGGATTACTTATCCGCCACAGGGCGGAGATATAATCTCCGCCTCTGGGCGGATATGTAATCCCGGCCACAAGAACTCGTACTCTAATGACCCCAGGGGTCATTAGAGTACTTGTTCTTGTGGGAGCTCTTGAGAGCTCTACTGTAACAGCATTCATGCTGTTACAGTATGAGCTCTCGAGAGCTCATGATCTGCGGAAACTCGTGTTTAACCCAGGGTTAAACCGAGTTAGTATGCAGATCATGAGCTCTCAAGAGCTCTACACGGACACTATAGGAACCTGACTCTTGACCAAAGGTCATACACCAAAGGTGTAAGAGTCAGGTTCCACATGTGTCCGTGTAAGAGCTCTCAAGAGCTCTGTGGCGGCATCTTTATAAATGAACCTTTAGGGTTCATTAATAAAGAACCGCCACCAGCTTGCCAAGCAACACGAAGTGTTGCCTTGGCAATGCGGTGGCGGTTATGCCGCCACTGGCTGTGGAACATTAGTTCCACTGCTGCTACGCGCAGTGGAACAATAGTTCCACAGCCCCGTGTTCTCTTAATACTTATGTGACCCTCTGGGTCACATAAGTATTAGAGAACACGGCCCGAGAACTAATGTTCTCTGCATGCAGACGATTATATCGTCTGCAGCTAGAGAACAGAGTTCTCGGGGGCCAATCCATTGGCGGCGGCGGAACTAACAACCAATCAAGGATTGGTGTTAGTTCTTATGTCCGCCGCCAATAAGGATTGGCCCGGCAACTCTATAGTTGTCGCACAGCGGCAACTATAGTGTTGCCGCCGTGTCGCCGGAACCTTCCCGCTAAAGCGGGAAGGTCACCGGCGCCACAGCCGGCGCCGCCGGCGACGGCGGGCCGTAATTAACCGAAGGTTAATTACGCCATCTTTAATGGCCGCCCTAAAGGCGGCACATTAAAGATGCCCCGCCGTCGCATACGGCCCGGCGCAAGGCAGCCGGGCCGTATCGCCGGCGCCGGTGGCCGTGTCCGCCTGTTGCGGACACGGCTGTGGCGGCAATATTGCCGCACTGGCGGCAATATGACAAAGCCGCCACAGCCGGGCCGCAACTTGGCGGAGAAACGCCGGAGGCGGCTTCTCCGCCAAGGCGGACACGGCCGCGGCGAGTGTCTTGTTGGCCGCATTCATTGCCCTCGGGGCAATGAATTAGGCCAACAAGACACGTATTCTTTCTTTATTGTGCTCGCATAGCGAGCACAATAGAAAGAATACTCGCCGCCATCTAGTTTATGTGGCGGCCAGAAAGCTGGCGAATCTTTGATTCGCCGCAACACGAAGTGTTGCAGCTTTTTGGCCGCCCATAAACTAGATGGTGGAAGGAAAGCTTTAACCCAGAGAAGGACCGCTCTGCGGTCCTTCATCTGGGTTAAACTTTCCTGACAGACTGCATACTGGATTGACCCCGGGGGTCAATCCAGTATTGTCTGTCAGGAAAGTGCTTTCATGCTTGCATGAAAGCAGCTTTCCTTCCACGGCCTGAGTCTTGTGGCGGCAATATAGAATTAACCCCCGGGGTTAATTCTATATGCAGCCGCCACAAGACGTTAGGCCGCCACTGCATATTTGTATAACCCCGGGGGTTATACAAATATTGTGGCGGCCTAACTCAGGCCCCTGTCGCCAAAGTGGCGACACACGGCGGCGAGTTCTCTCGCCGCAGAGCGGCGGAGAACTCTGCATCATGCTTCGCATGATGCAGCCGCCGGTGTCGCCCTATGGCGACAGGTCGCCGAGTGTCCTATCCGCCGCCATAAGGTTAAAGCCGTTGGCTTTAACCTCCGGCGGCGGATAGGACACGTAAACCAGAACAGTATTATAATTACCCCTGGGGTAATTATAATACAAGTTCTGGTTTACTCGGCGTGTTTCCGACATCAGTGTCGGATAAGCCGACTTCGTCGTTTATCCGACACGTCGGAAACGTGATCTGGCGGCTTGGTCTTGATGCCGCCAGTGCGGCATCAATGCCGCCAGATCACTGTTTCCGACATGATGTCGGAAACAGCCGCAGCGGCGATAGGCCGCTGTTGTCCTTGACACAGCGGCCTATGCTGCGGCGGGCCACTCGACTCTATCATATTGACCCCCAGGGTCAATATGATAGTATCGTCGAGTGGACTGAATAATCCTTCGGATTATTCAGCCGCCGCAGCCGGCGCTGCGGCATACGGCCGGCGCACCAGTGGCCACATTAGTGGCACATAGTGCCACAATAGTGGCCACCGGTGGCCGGACGAGGGCGGCGCGACCTTGCGCCGCTCATGTGCGGCGGAACGGCGGAGCCGTTAATACGTAGTATTAACGGCTTATGCCGTCACCGCCGCAGAGGCCGCCCTGCCGCCGGCAGTGACCGGCCAGTGCCGCTTATAGCGGCACTGCTGTCACGAAGTGACAGTCCGGTCACTGCATACGGCACAGCGCAGGGCAGCTGTGCCGTATCGCCGGCAGGGCGAATCTTGTGTTCGCTGTGGCGAACACAAGATTATGCGGCAGCCACCGCACTGGCGGTGGCGAAACAGCCGCATAATCTTGGTTCGCCACTTGTCACTCAAACGCCGGAGGCGGCTTGAGTGACAAGCGAACACAAGATTGATGCGAGTTGTTTCCACGGCATATTAAGTTGACCCCGGGGGTCAACTTAATATTAGTGGAAACAACGTGTAGTGGCCGGTAGCTCATGCACAGCATGAGCTACTAGGCCACTACACTCGCATCCACTGCATTACAAGCTGGGTCGACAACTCGTGTTGACCAAAGGTCAACACTGTCAACTAAAGTTGACAGAGTTGTCGACCCCGCATTGTAATGCAGTGTCGCCGAGTCGTCTTGACGACATATTAAATTGACCCCCGGGGTCAATTTAATATATAGTCAAGACGACTGTGTCCTTTCTGTATACTTGTTTTACCCCGGGGGTAAAACAAGTATAGAAAGGACACTCGGCGGGCGGGCAGGTCAGGCGGCGGCGGTCTGTAAAACAGAACGAAGTTCTAGTTTTACAGTTATGCCGCCGCCTGTCTGCCCGCCAGTGATCTAAATCCCAGTACTTGATTGACCCCTGGGGTCAATCAAGTACAAGGATTTAGATCCCCGGCGATCAGGGCGGCCCCAAGAACTCGCACACGAAGTGTGCTGTGCAACAAGTTGCACAGAGTTCTCTGGGCCGCCACTGAGTCGCCGGGTCCGCGAGATATTCTCTCAACTTACAAACTTATAGGGCCGCATAGCGGCCCATAAGTTTGAGTTGAGAGAATATCGTGATGCCGCCGTGTACTGTATTGACCCCCGGGGTCAATACAGTACTAGGCGGCATCACTCGCGGTCTTTGTTCCGCAAGTAGCGGACAAAGCCGCCTTCGGCGTTTTGTCCGCTACAGGCGGATCAAAGATGTGTGGCGGCTGGTCCGATCACTCGCCTAATATACAATTAACCCCGGGGGTTAATTGTATATGGCGGCGAGTGATCTGCCGCCCACATCTTTGTTCCGCCTTGCGGAACAAAGAGCCGCTGCCGGCGCTATTGCGCCGTTGGCCGTGCCACGGCGCAATAGGCAGGCGGCGGACCCAACTACTAGGGCCGCCTAAGCGGCCCAGTAGTTGGGCGTAATTAACCTTGGTTAATTACGGCCGCCGCCTGCCGGCGGCAGCGGTTGGGGCCGCGTGAGCGGAGGCGGCACTAGCATTAACTGTAAGTTAATGCAGTAGCCGCCACCGCTTCGCGGACCTGGGCCGCACGACCTTGTGCGGCACAAGAGCGGCGAATGCCGCGGACATTTAAATACTTCGTATTTAAATGTTATGCGGCATCACGCCGCCCAGTCCGGGGCCGCCGGCTGACGGCGGCCTTATTTATTATTGGCCCCGAGGCCAATAATAAATAAGCGGCGACTTAAGTCGCCGTCCGCCGTCAGCATACTCGGCTGCCACGGAGTTAGCAGCCGAGTATCGCCGGCCCCGGGAATTGTGGCCACTCGTTGTGGCCACAATTGTGGCGGTAGTGCCCCCACACTGGTGGGGGCACGTCCAGACCGCCACAATTGGGCCACAACGTGGCGGTGAAACGCCGAAGGCGGCTTCACCGCCACGAGTGGCCACAATTGGCCGAGTATCAACTTCTTTGTATTTGATTGACCCCGGGGGTCAATCAAATACTAGAAGTTGATACGAGTTCTCGGTGACGCATTCTGTGGCGGCATGTCAAGCCGCCACAGAAGCTGTCACCGAGAACTCTCGGCCTGCCCATTTAATGTGGGCCGCCGAGTCGACCGTGTCGCCCAAAGGGCGACACAAACACTGTGCAGCTCTGCTGCACTTGTGTTTGGTCGACATGGCGGCCCCATTAAATGGGCTGATCTTGAATTAGTATTGGATTGACCCCCGGGGTCAATCCAATACACATTCAAGATCGTGGAAGAAAAGTTGAGTCGGGGTGACATGTCACCCCGACTCAACCTTTTCTTCCGTTGTCCGCAACATGTGCGGCGATGAACTACGTTCAATCGCCGCCATGTTGCTGGGCAACGGAAGAAAAGGCCGCATCTTTGATGCGGCTTTTCTTCCACACGGCGGCTTATTGGGCGGCCCCAACGGCGACAATTGTGTCGCCGCAGAGCGGCTCACAATTGTGGCGACTTCGTCGCCCGCCGTCTGGGCCGCCCAAATGCCGCCGCCGCCGAGATCTTGTGCCGCCATACAATTTGTCGGCGGTCAAGACCGCCACAAATTGAGGCGGCACAAGATCGTGAACCAAACACGTATACAATTGACCCCTGGGGTCAATTGTATACAAGTGTTTGGTTCACTCGGCGAATCGTGTTCTCGCTTGGCGAGAAAGCCGCCTTCGGCGTTTTCTCGCCAAGTCGAGAACCGATTGTGGTGGCTTGGACGTATCACCGCCAGTGCGGTGATACTGCCACCACAATCGTGTTCTCGACAGCGAGAACACGATTAGGCGGGGCGGCGGACCCCGGCGGCCATACTTCTTTTACTCCCGGAGTAAAAGAAGTATACAGCCGCCGGGGCGCGGCGACACGGCATTCATGCCGCTA
>Ga0209598_10003151_pt1 | contig 12565 bp, 12 predicted proteins | sample M_140807_EF_Meta_FD_187317 | JGI IMG/M metagenome (GOLD analysis project Ga0209598, IMG submission 187317) | Freshwater microbial communities from Lake Montjoie, Canada to study carbon cycling - M_140807_EF_MetaG (SPAdes) (version 2) | ecosystem: Environmental > Aquatic > Freshwater > Lake... | reverse complement strand
AACGTCGTAATCGGGTAATCCATCTTCGACACATACACGGTATTTTAAGGTTAATAACTCGCAGATTATTTCTTTTTCTAAAGCATATTTAATTTCTTCCCCATTCCAAAGAAGAATGGTCTGAGGCAAGGAAAAATAGGACAAATGACGAGCTGGATCAGTAAAGCCTGTTCGACTAAAGACCAATCCAAGGGTACTGGCAGGACGGCGTAAAAGTTGATTACGAAGTTTAGCTATTGGGGCAATATCAACATTGCTTTTATCTGCAAAATCTTTACTTTCGACTAAGCAAGATAGTCCCCCAGAATAAATAACGCCATCAATTTGCTCAACTTCCTCTCCGAAGAGCTTAACCCGATAGGGCCATTTTACTTCTGCACCGTCTAACTCAAATGCGCGTAAAACCATGTATTCAAAAGCTTTACCCGAATCCCAACCTGGTGTATGGCGATTCTCGATCTGATTCCATAGAGATCGCAACCTTCCCCGTTTCCATCGCGATCGCATTTTTTAAATTCCGTTATCTCAACTAACTGCGATCGCATTTTTAAATTTCGTTATCCTAACTAACTGCGATCGCAATTTTCTCTATTTCTATCGCGATCGCATTTTTTAAACTCCGTTATCCCAACTAACGGCGATCGCAATTTCTCCTATTTCTATCACGATCGCGTTTTTTAAACTCCGTTATCCCAACTAACGGCGATCGCAATTTCTACTATTTCTATCGCGATCGCAAATTTCCTTATTTCAGTCGCGATCACATTGTTTAAATTTCGTTATCCCAACTAATTGTGACCTGCACAACTCACCTTCATTTCGAGTTTTGACCTGTTACCAAATTTGAGATTTATAGAGTTCTTGTTCATATGGGGCTAATTCTTTATTGCTTTAGCAAGTTTTTTAAATATTATCAAACAGTCTCTATGGCTCATCATTAGCTACCTGTTCACCCAGATCAACTTTTAAATAATCAAATAAGTCTTCTCTCACCTGAGAAAAAAGCTTTGAAGTTAATAAGGCGAAAAGAACTTTTCTTGCTAAATCGTATTCCTTCTTATTAATCTTGAAATAGTCTGTATCGCTATCATCTTTAATAATATGGACATGAACACGATTTCTAATCTGACGAAGATAAGGTAGATTTTTGAAGAATTCATCATTTCCTAAAGGAATAAGCTTTTTTGATTCGACACTTTTGCACATTGCATCAAAAGTCATCTCTTCATAAATTTCTGGTTTAACCTCCTCAAAGATTTCCATGTCGATTTTTCTCCTTTTTTCATCATTCTCTTTAAACGGCTGACCTGATATTTTACGATATGACTTCCATGAAGTAGTTGCTGCTTTATCTTTTGCACGAAGTATATAAAAAAACAGAGCCTCAATAATCGAACACGCTACTATAATAAATGTTTTCTCATTCTGATTGCGAATAACAGAAGTAAGATTTAAATCTTCTCTACAGCGATGTATAAATTCAAGGTGCTGAAGTGAGTAAGCAATATTTTTTCGTAGCCCTTTGCACTTTTTTTCTTGACAACTTGGTATTGGAAGTATGAATTGTTCCAGATAGTTTTCCAAGGCTGGTACCGACTTTGGTAGCCATTTATCTCCATTTTTCTTCAGTGTAAGCATTTTTTCGATAAACATTATTTTTTAATGTTTCAATATTAACATTAACATTAACCAAAATATGAATTATATAGAGATGAAAACAGTTTAAGATTACTAGAGATCGCATCATCAGGTTCATATTTTACTGGCCACGCCCAGGCTTGCAATCTGCAAATTCCAACGCTTCAGTATCCAGAAAATTGGCGATCGCCATTTCAATAATTACTTCAATCGGATATTCAATTTCAGTAGAACGAGCAACTAAAGCTTACCGAATTCGTTCAGGCAATCATTCCAAAATAACTTCGGCATCCGTTGAAGAAAGCTGATCTTGAACTTTGTTTTCCATAATTCTACCGTCCTATCAACTGATAGAGCTAAATTTTAAGGCGCGAGACGTTTATAAAACCAATCTCCTTTTTCATCCAATTCATACCGAATCCGATCATGAAGCCGACTAGGACGACCCTGCCAAAACTCGATCGCCGTCGGAATCACTCGAAAACCACCCCAATGGGGAGGACGGGGAACTTTTTCGGTCGCATACTTTTCTTCAAGTTGAGCAAGCCGTCGTTCCAGAACATCCCGATTTTCAATCACTTGACTTTGGGGAGAAGCCCAGGCTCCCAATTGGGAAGCTTTCGGACGACTCTGGAAATAGGCATCCGATTCCTCCGATGAAACCTTTTCCACCGTTCCCTCCACACGAACCTGTCGCTCCAACCCCGCCCACCAAAAAACCAACGCCGCCGAATCGGTTTCCGTTAACTGTTTTCCCTTGGCACTGTCATAATTGGTATAAAAGACAAAACCCTTTTCGTCTAATCCTTTCAGCAGTACCATGCGAGCGATGGGTTTACCCTGTTCTGAAAGCGTGGCAAGGGTCATGGCATTAGGTTCGGGCAATTCAGCCGCGATCGCCTGCTCTAACCACAGTTGAAATTGTTGGAAGGGATTTCCGAGCAGGTCTGTTTCATGTAAACCTGAGAGGGCATAGTTAGAGCGTAGGGATTCTAGGAAAACCATTTTGTTTGATGATTAACGTTTTTTGCCAGTCTATTCATTATGACGAATTATGACGACAACTACTGCCAGTGATGCGATCGCCACTTTAATTGACCTTGCCGAACAGGGAGAAATCAATCCTTGGGATGTGTCGGTGATTGAAGTTATCGACCGTTTTTTGCTGGATTCAGGCATTTTTCAATCCTTTGATCTGGCCTATCAGCAACGCAATTTGCCGCGATCGGGTCAGGCATTTCTTTGGGCTTCCATGTTGGTCAGGTTCAAAGCCGATACCCTCGAATCCCTGGGCGATGATCCAGAGGAAGTGTTGCCTTTACTAGAGGAATTAATCGAAGGGGCAAATCTGCGAACCCTACCCCTACATCTGGAGCAACATTTACGTCGTCGGACGGCTTCTCCCCCCATGCGTCGTCGTCGGGTCACGCTACAGGAACTTATTAACCAAATCCAAGAGATTGCGGTAGAAATTGAGAAAACTGAATCCACGAAAACCCCTAAGCGATCGCGTTCCCAATCTCGTCGTAAGGCTCTGCAAATTATTACGGAACTGGCTCACCATGAAAATTTAACGGAACTCGCCAATCAATTAGAACAATTTTTGCAATCCCAATTAGCTGACCTATGCGGAAATGAAAGTTGGATTGAATTAGGAGATTTATTAAATATTTGGCATCAACATCAAGCCCCGTTATTAGCAGAAGAAAAACAGGATAAGGTGGGAATTTTTTGGGCATTATTATTATTATCTTCCCAATCTAAAGTTGAATTATCTCAGGATGAATTTTATCAAGACTTAAAGATTAAAATCATTTAAAAATATAGATCATTGACGTTGCTGATTTGAGGTATATTTCCCCCCTACTCAACTTTTGGGAGATGAATAGAAAGTCCCCCAGAATTGGGGGATTTAGGGGGCGATCACCAATCATGGAGAGTTGGTATTTTTATTTTTTTGAACAATTTCATATAATCGCTGATAAGCAGTCTGCCCTAACTCTATTTGTTGTTGTGCTGCTTCTAATAATTGTGGTCTTAGTATTTCGGCAGATTCCCATAATTGATGAATACTAGATGCTAGTGTTTGAGCAAATTCTTGATCCCCTAACAAAATGACATCACAACCAACACCAAATTGATCTGCTAATCCTTGAAATTTATCAATATAATATTGAGATTTTGCCAAGCTCACAACAGGAATGCCTTGAGCCAGGGCAAAAACCCCTGCATGATAACTTCCTGTAATCACAATACGACAATGGCCCACTTGTTTAATGACTTTAAGCGGTGTATCAAGATTATTTCCTTGATCAGAAACATTATTAAAACCCGCTAGAATTTGTTGAATAGTTATTATGTCGGATTCCGCATTAGGATCTATGTGATAACGTAAAATCGGGATGGGAACTAAGGGTGAATTCTTCTTTTTTGCAATATTATGTAAAGTCGAACGAACGATTTCAAGAAACTCCTTACTAATACTGGAATAATTAGCAACCCGAAGATTTATACCAATACCATTTCCTAATTTCGGATTACGAGCATTGTAGGCTAATTCGATCGCATCATCGCCTGTCGTTATGACACGGTTAGACGAAACCCCCATTGAATTAAGTAATGGTAAACTAGCTTTTTTTTCTCGAATAGAAATTAAGTTTAAGGAGGGTAAAACAAACTTTGCTTTCCGATAAAATCTTGGATTTTCTATGGGGCCTAAACCATGCCCAAGAATCGCTGTTGATTTACCCAGTTTCGTCGCAAAAGCTAAAGTATTGAGAACTTCATGCGACCATTCTCCCCATAAATCAGTGATATATCCACCACCAGATGCGACGACTAAATCTGAAGTTGAAATTGCCTCTACAAAGGCTTTAATTTCCCTAATTTCTTTTGGATTTTCTCGTAATTTGAATTTAAGTAAAGCATTAGCTAAAAATGGAAAATAATAACAAAATTTATCTTCTATTTCTAGTAGAAAAATATGTTTTTTACTGGATAACTTTTTAAGATCTTTTGAGTATTTATCGTCAGGACTAACGAGGGGCGAAAACCATAGTTGACGACCATTCGGTGATACAGGAAATGTCTTGAGACATATCTCAGCAAGCTTCTCTGGTGCATTGGTCAGAATCTCAATCACAGCATCAGGCCAAAGACTTTGTAATCTTGAAACTGTGACTTGTAACATCGCTACATCACCCACATTGCCGAAATCATAACTACCCGTTTCCACAAAAATTTTCATAACAATATTTTAGCTTGATGGGCTGGCGATCGCGTTTCTATATTTCCTGATTAACGATTTAACAAAAACTTCCATTTATCGGGTTCAAAGGATTCACCTTTTAGCATACGATTCCAATATAAATAGGGTAGAATATAACGTTTGACCATCCACATACTCCATCGTTCCTGGGTCGGATCAAAGGGAAAGCTAGATTTGGGTTTACCTTCATAATCAAATTCCGCCATAATGGTTTTTCCGTAACCCGTAACCAAGGGACAACAACTATAGCCACCGTATTGACTATCTAGCGATCGCGTTCCAATTAAAGCTAATAAATTGTGAGCCAATACAGGAGCTTGTTTACGAATGGCCGCCGCCGTCCGAGAAGTAGGTAAAGAAGACGCATCTCCCAGACTAAAAACATTGGGAAAAATATTATGTTGCAACGTGAATTTATTCACATCCACCCAACCCTTACTCGCCCCTTCCTTTCCTGCGAGGGGACTGGTTTTAATAAAATCAGGGGGACTCATGGGGGGCGCAACATGAATCATGTCATAATTTACGCTAATTTCCTCAACTCCTGCCTCTGTTGTCACATCAAAAATGGCTTCCTTGCGATCGGCTTTAATTTCTTTAAGATTATGTTTGTACTGTACTAAAATCTCTTTTTTTGCCGCAACTTTTTCTAACGCTTCACAATAGCCAGGAACGCCAAAAATTTTAGCAACGGCAACTTCGTAGGTAATTTTAGTTTGATTTCTAACCCCATTTTTGCGAAAAGTTTCATCGGCTAGATACATAATTTTTTGCGGCGCACCTGCACATTTAATGGGAGTAGCAGGAAAAGTAAAAACTGCATTTCCGCCCCTAAAATTTTTAATTAATTCCCAGGTATAGGGCGCGTAACGAACATCATAATTACTCGTCACCCCATTTTTGCCGAGGGCTTCGGGTAAACCCTTAATTAAGTGCCAATCAATTTGAATGCCAGGACAAACAATTAAATAATCGTAGGTAATCGAGCGACCGTCTTGAGTAATTACCGTATTTTGTTCAGGATTCAGTTCAGCAATTGCGGCTTTAATCCAACTGGCTCCAATAGGAATACAATCCTGTTCTTCTTTGATGGTATCTTCTAGTTTATAGGCTCCTCCTCCTACCAATGTCCAAGCGGGTTGGTAATAATGCTTATCAGAAGGTTCGACAATCGCAATATCAAGATTACTTTCTTGCTTTAACAATTGAGCCGTTACGGTGATTCCTGCCGCCCCACCGCCAATAACGACAATTTGATAATGATTTTTTGCCTGATTACTCATAGGAGAGGAAAATTTTATTTTTGATAATAACAATTGCTGTATTACCATAACGCAATTTTTTGTGTTGTTGACTTTTAGTTTATAAAAATTTAAAATTACATCGATTAATTATTTGAAAATAAAAAAAAATTACTTTTTATTCGATTGTTAGTTGTTAAATTTGCCACTTTTCAAGGGAATTGGACATTGAAAATCAGTTACACTGGATCAAGGATGTCACCTTTGAGGAAGATAAACCGCCTCAGTTTAATTGTAACTAGCTACTTAATTAGCGGATATGCCCAGCCTTACTCGTAAATTAGCCAGTAAAAAACAACGGGCTTTAGAAATTTTAGTGGTTCTTAAACGCCTTTATCCCGATGCGACCTGTAGTTTAAATTATGAAACGCCTGTGCAATTATTGGTTGCCACCATTCTTTCGGCTCAATGTACTGATGAACGGGTCAATAAAGTTACTCCTGCGTTGTTTACCCGTTATCCCGATGCTAAAGCTCTAGCCTACTGCGATCGCGAAGAATTGGAAAAATTAGTTCACTCAACAGGGTTTTATCGTAATAAAGCTAAAAATATCCAGGGAGCCTGTCAAAAAATTATGGAAGAATTTGGCGGTGAAGTTCCCCAACAAATGGAACAACTACTGAGTCTTTCGGGGGTTGCTCGCAAAACTGCCAATGTAGTTTTAGCCCACGCCTTTGGCATTATTCAAGGGGTAACAGTCGATACCCATGTTAAACGTTTGAGTCAGCGACTAGGTTTAACCCAGGCGACCGATCCCGTCAAAATTGAACGAGAATTGATGAAATTGTTACCCCAACCTGATTGGGAAAATTTTTCGATTAGTATTATTTATCACGGTCGAGCAATATGTAATGCCCGTAAACCGATTTGTTCTGCCTGTGATTTAGCGCATATTTGTCCTTCTGCTCATGCTTTAAGCCGTTCATAGGACAATTAGAAAAATAATAAAATTTCTTCTATTTTTGATTCTTTTTAAGCGATCGCCCATGTTAATCCAGAAAAATGCGATCGCTTTTACAACAGTGACATCAAATCAATTATTTCCTGAATCAATATTGGTAGATTAGGAGAGATAAAACTGAGGTTAGGGGCGGGAATACGGTTTCGTCTTATATCGGGTGGGATGTGTTTGTGATGGGGGAATGTGGAGGAAAGAGAGGGATCTTGAGGATGAGGGAAATCATCGTACCAGTAGAGTTTTTCCGTACCTTGATAAACTTCATAGCCATAGGAAGTAATCAACGCGGCATCAAAATCGAGTTCTTCTCTCATGCGAAGTCTAAAATTATTTTTGAACCACACTTCTCCTTCGGCTGTTCCTGTATAGCGACTGTTCGGCCATAGGATTACCGTTGAGCGTTCAATATCGGAATGGCTCAGAAGTTGCGATACAAAACGGGTATATTCTGCTAAGGATTCCAGAGAATTAGAACTCATAACTTAGTAAGTTGGCTGAAACCGAAGCGTTTCTACTAATTCGTGTTGATTCATTTTCTCTGTATAGGATTGTTTACGACGAAGCCAGGTTTCATAAATTCCTTTCCATCGGCTAAAGTCGGTACGGGTTTCATCATATTCATCAAAATGGGCGAGACTTCCCGAAAAAAGAGCTTTATAAAAGTCTTCGCTAAGAACACCGTATTTTTCTTCGTAAAGAGTCAGGCGACGCTCTAGAAGTTTCATTTCAATAACGAGTTCGTGGATTTCCATTAGTTTAAGTATAAAAATTAGAAAGATAATAAAATTTCTTCTATTTTTGATTCTTTTTAAGCGATCGCCCATGTTAATCCAGAAAAATGCGATCGCCTATTATCCTAACGAGAACGACTACTTTTGTTTCTGTTCAAAATAAGCCGTTAATGCGTCACCAATAATTTGATTCATGGGACGATTTTCATTAACAGAAGCGTCTTTGAGTTGGGCAAATAATTCATCGTCAACGCTGACTCGATTTTTATTTTTGCGGACAAGGGAGGCTCCCAATGCTTTTGCTTGATAACTGTCGGAAAATTGACGTAATGCCTCAAAACCTAAGCGATAACAAAATTCTCCAAAACTTTCGTTCTCTTGTCGTTCCTGTTTGAAATAAACAAAGAGTGGTTCTAGGAAACTTTCTAGATCAGCGATCGCCAACTTATCGGTATAGGCTTGGGCTAAACGGGTTTGATTAGGAGTTCCACCCAGCCAAATCTGGTAGGTATCGGGCGCACTGCCCACAAAACCCAACTCCGCCATGTAGGGACGAGCGCAACCGTTGGGGCAACCCGTCATCCGCACCACGAGAGATTGTTTCGCTAAACCGACTTTTTTCAAAATAGCCCGAATCCGCTCATTGATACTCGGTAAAATTCGCTCTGATTCCGTCACGGCTAAACCACAGGTCGGCCAAGCAGGGCAGGCCATTGAATAGCGCACCAAATCATCAATCTTATCGGGATTGGTAATAACGTGATGTTCTTTGAAAATCGCTTCAATTTTGGCTTTTTGGGCAGGGGCAATTTCGTAGATCAGGATATTATGGTTGGCCGTCAAACGGATGGGCAGTTGGAATTGTTCAATAACTTTCCGTAGAGCAGTTTTCAGTTGAAATTCACCGTCATCTTTGACGCGACCATTTTCCACCGATAGCCCGAAAAAGAGTTTACCGTCTCCCTGTTCATGCCAACCGAGATAGTCTTCGTATTTCCATTCAGGTAATGGTTTAAAAGGCTGAAGGGCTTTCCCTAAATATTCCTCAACTTTGGCGCGAAATTTTTCTACGCCCCAATCTTCTACCAAATATTTCATCCGTGCATGACGACGGTTGTTGCGATCGCTGTAGTCCCGTTGGGTTGCCACAATCGCTTTAACGAGATCATAGACATCTGCTTTATCCACATAACCAATGGGATCAGCCGCACGGGGAAAGGTTTCTTCCTTATTATGAGTACGACCTAAACCGCCACCTGCCAGGATATTAAAGCCTTCTAGCTCGCCCTCACTATTGGTAATAACGATCAGACTAATATCGTGGGTATAGACATCAATGGAGTTATCGCCTGGTACGGTGACACTAATTTTGAACTTACGGGGCATATACTGTTCCCCGTAGATCGGCTCTATCGGGTCGGGCAAGTTACTGCCGTTTAAATTCTTTTGTCTAGCGGCTTTAACCTCTGGGGCTTCTTCTGCACTAATGGCTTTTTCTCCATCTAGCCAAATTTCGTAATAAGCTCCCGTTTGCGGCGTTAACAGATCAGCCACTTTATGGGCATAGTCCCAGGCGTAACCGTATTCGGGGCGATCGCGGAAAGGAGCGGGAGGAGCCATGACGTTACGGTTAATATCTCCACAGGCTCCGAGCGTTGATCCCATATTGGCCACAATGGTTGAGATGACCGTTTTGAGATTCTTTTTGAGAATGCCATGCACTTGAAATCCCTGGCGAGTGGTAGCCCGTAGGGTCTGATTCCCGTATTCATTGGCCAAATTATCCAGGGCAATATAAAGCTGAGGTGGAATGAATCCCCCTGGGTTCCGAGTCCGAAGCATGAACTGATAATCTTTTTCCTGTCCTTTAACGCGGTTATCGCGGTTATCTTGCTGATAGGAACCATGAAATTTAAGGATCTGCACCGCATCGTCTGTGAAATGGGTGGTATCTGCTAATAGCTCTGTGGCGAGGGGTTCTCGGAGGTAGTTACTCCGCTCTTTGATTTTTTCTACCTTAGAAACTTTATCAGGGGAGGCTGTGAGGGTTGTTACCATTAGGATTACGAGTCGAACGTTATGATTTAGGCGGTGACGGAGGGAAGTTTACGTCGCGTTTATCATTGTACCGCGATTCCCCCCAGCAGTTCTTTAAGGATTGTGATCATTTCGCGTATTTACGTTGTTTAGCCAAAGAGTCGGCATCATCATGTTCTGCAAAGCTCACAATAACGACCCGTTGAGGTGAGGGTTTCTCATAAATACGATAAACCAAACGATAAGCAATCTGATTCCAGTCAATCTCTAAAGCGCGAAATCCTTTAAGCTTACCAATCAAGCTATGACTCGGAAAACCCAACGTTTTGTGTGGGTCTAAAGACAGAATATTTTGATATTGGAGGCATTTTTTCTGTAATTCTAGTGGTAAATGGGCAATGTCTAATTTCACATCTGGACGAATTTGTATTAAATACTTCCCTTTATCCTTGCTCATGGGCAATCCATTCTTTTAATGCCGTTTCATCAATTTCTTGCCCAGGTTCCATTACAGTGAGCCACTTGCTCGAATCTTTCAACAATGGTAATCGAGCGATCGCCAATGCCTCAGCAGATAAAGGATTAGATTGCTCGTCTAGAACAATAATCACCTCAACCGTTTTTCCTTCTGGTAAACGGTCGTCTTGAATTTCAATTCCACCCTGGGATTTAACAAGAGCTTGTTGTCGAAAGGTTTGAGTCATAGCCGCTACTCATAAAGAAATTATTTCCATCATAACAACTAAAAGAAATTACGCCCTGTGTGAACGTGAAAATGAACTAATTCGTCAGGTAAAGAAATTGAAATAGTAGCCATATAATATTAATAGTTAATATTAATTAGTAATTAAAATATCTTTTTCTGGGCGTGGCGTTATAATAGTCAAAATAGAAATTTCAAATAGATTATAGCATAATCTGAATTTATCGCAGTTGATTTTCTGACAATGAAAAGTAGCGATCGCGATTGAAATAGGACAGTTTGCGATCGCTCAATTGAATTAAACTATCTAAACATAGAAAAAGGGAAGTTCACAGTTTCCCCTAATCCATCAAACAAAGATCTAAAGGAATGATAACTCATGGCTAATCCCGTCATCATAGAAACCGATTTAAAAGACGTTCTGAGCAAACTAGACAATCGACTTGATCGTATTGAGCAAAAGTTAGAGGCACTACCCAGGATAGAAACCGAAGTATCTCAACTCAAAGAAGATGTTAAAGATCTTAAGGGACGGGCTACCGCTCAGATATGGACATTGATTGGTTTAATTTCATCCGTTATTACTGCCATTGTGGCCGCCGCTGTAAAACTTAGTTTCTTCTCTAATTCCTAAATTGAGGTCTAAGGGAATTGACTTTTTTATCAGTTAAAAACTAGCCAACAAAAAAGCTAGGTTCGATAAACTGAATTATTATCAACCTAGCCAAAATTTGAAATATTTAGAGTGAGTTTGCGGTCTTTAACCTAGTCTTGCAATTGGGGAATAAACCGTTCTTTTTCGGGAACTTCGGCATATTCAGCCACAATTCCTCGGAATTCTTCACCGTCGATGGTTTCCTTTTCAATCAAAAGATCCACTAGGCGATCGACGACTTCCCGTTGTTCACGGACGATTTGTCGCGCAATCTGATGACCTTGTTCCGCCAGCGATCGCACCTGCCCATCAATCCGAGCGGCAACGGTTTCCGAATACTCAGAGCGATTCATCAAACCGCCACCGAGGAAGACCTCACCGCCAGAGCTTTCGAGAGAAAGGGGGCCGAGATCACTCATGCCAAAACGAGTTACCATCTGACGGGCCATTTCCGTGACTTGCTGTAAATCCCCACCCGCGCCTGTGGTTACTTCGTCATAACCAAAAACTTCTTCTTCTGCCGCTCGTCCCCCCATCGCTCCCGCAATACGGGCCATGAGTTGGGCTTTGGTGGTTAATCCCTGCTCTTCATCAGGGGTGAACCAGGTTAAACCCTGGGCTTGACCACGTGGAATGAGAGTGACTTTTTGCACGGGATCATGATCTTTGAGTAAAGTCCCCACGATCGCGTGACCCACTTCATGGTAAGCAATTAATCGTTTGCTCTTGCTATCAACGAGGGGCGTTCCTTCCATCCCTGCGACAACCCGATCAACGGCATCATCAATTTCCAACAGGGTAATGGCTTCTTTGCGACGACGGGCGGTGAGAATAGCGGCTTCATTTAAGAGGTTGGCTAAATCTGCTCCACTAAAACCAGGAGTCCGACGGGCGATCGCTTCGAGGGAAACCGTAGGAGATAACTTTTTATTGCGGGCATGAACATTGAGAATTTCTTGACGACCTTTGAAATCAGGGGCATCTACCATTACCTGGCGGTCAAAACGACCTGGACGCATGAGAGCAGAATCCAAGACATCAGGACGGTTAGTGGCGGCGATAATAATAATCCCCGTATTTCCTTCAAAACCATCCATTTCTGTGAGTAATTGGTTTAAGGTCTGTTCCCGTTCATCATTTCCGCCACCGATCCCTGCTCCCCGTTGACGACCGACAGCATCGATTTCATCAATAAAGATCAAGCAAGGCGCGTTTTCCTTGGCTTTTTTAAATAAATCCCGTACCCGCGATGCACCAACCCCGACAAACATTTC
>Ga0209598_10003145_pt1 | contig 12585 bp, 10 predicted proteins | sample M_140807_EF_Meta_FD_187317 | JGI IMG/M metagenome (GOLD analysis project Ga0209598, IMG submission 187317) | Freshwater microbial communities from Lake Montjoie, Canada to study carbon cycling - M_140807_EF_MetaG (SPAdes) (version 2) | ecosystem: Environmental > Aquatic > Freshwater > Lake... | reverse complement strand
TGCAATGGACGGTGCCTCGAAGTTCGTTCGCGGTGACGCCATCGCGGGTATATTGATTACGGCCATCAACATCGTGGGCGGCTTCATCATTGGCATGACGCAGCACGGGATGAGCGCCGCGGACGCCGCGACGACCTACACAATCCTGACGGTCGGTGACGGTCTCGTCAGCCAGATCCCCGCCCTGATCCTGTCGACCGCCGCCGGTATCATCGTGTCTCGCGCCGCCGGCAGCTCCGACATGGGCACCGAGCTCGCGCGCCAGCTCTTCAGCAATGGCAAGGTCCTCAAGATCGCCGGCGTGATGATCGGCCTGTTCAGCTTCGTGCCCGGCATGCCCCTCCTGGTCTTCGGGAGCATCGGCGGGCTGCTCTACTGGTACGGCAACCGCAGCGAGACCGAGCTCGAGGCCGAAGCGGCGAAGGCGGGCGACGGGAGCACGGGCAAGGCCGGCGGCAAGCCGGGCGCGCCTGGAGCCCCGAACGAGCCCGTCGCGCCGCCGCTCACCGAGCAGCAGAAGATCGAGGCGCTGCTCCCCATCGACCTGCTCGAGCTCGAGGTCGGCTACGCGCTCATCCCGATGGTGGACCGCAACCAGAACGGGGAGCTCCTCGACCGCATCCAGAGCATTCGGCGGCAGTTTGCCAGCCAGATGGGCCTGATTGTTCCGCCCATTCATATTCGTGACAACCTGCAGCTCACGCCCGGCGGCTACGTCATGCTCATCAAGGGGGTCGAGGTCGCTCGCGGCGAGCTGGTGCCCGAGCGGTTCATGGCGATGAACCCCGGCGAGGTCATCGGCACGGTGCCGGGCGTGGAGACGACCGAGCCCGCCTTCGGCCTGCCGGCGCTCTGGATTACGTCTGAGCACAAGGACCGCGCCGAGGCGCTTGGCTATACGGTCGTGGACTGCTCGACGGTCATCGCGACGCACCTGAGCGAGATGCTCAAGGAGAACGCGCACGAGCTGCTCGGCCGCCAGGAGATGCAGGAGCTCCTCGACCTGTTCGCCAAGCAGGCGCCCAAGGTCGTCGAGGACCTCATCCCCGAGAAGCTGCCTCTGGGCGAGGTGCTCCGCGTGATGAAGAACCTGCTCAAGGAGCAGATCAGCATCCGCGACCTGCGGACCATCCTCGAGGGCATCGCCGACCACGTACATTTGACGCGTAACCCCGAGATTTTGACGGAGTTCGTCCGGCAGCGGCTCGCGAAGTACCTGACGAGCAAGCTCAAGGGGACGGACGGTCAGGTGCACGTGCTTACGCTGCACGGCGAGCTCGAGGAGAACTTCCGCCAGCACATTCAGCAGATTGACGGCGACTTCCATCTGACGGTCGACCCGCGCATCGCCGAGCAGTTCCTGCGTCAGCTCGAGGAGCGAATGCAGCTTCAGACCACGCTCGGCCACCAGCCGGTGCTCTTGGTGCCGCCCGAGCTGCGACGTCCGGTCCGCAACCTCATCGACCGCTTCGTACCCGGCTTGGTCATTGTTTCGCACAAGGAGATCGCCCACGGGACGCAGGTGGCATCAGACGGCGAGGTTGGCGCGGGGATTGCTAAGGCTACTCCTCGAGCCGCCCGGCCGACCGCCGGTCAGTTCCAGCCCGCGATGGCCTGAGCCCCGCAGCGAACGCAGCGGAGCTCAGCAAAGAGAGCGGGCGTCAGAAGAACGACAGTTGACGCCAGCGCATTGACGGTTCGCCGTCGGGACCGAGAGGAGCAAGACAGTGCATACGTTCCGTGGACGCACGATGCAGGAGTGTGTCGCCCGCTTGAAGGCGAGCCTGGGCCCCGACGCCGTGATCGTAAAGACGGACCGCGGTGAGGACCCGCGCGGTCGTTATGTCGAGATCACCGCCTTCGGTCCGGGTGAGGATCCCATGGCGGAGTTCGACAGCCCGCCGCCCCCGCGTCGGTCACAGCCGCAAGCCCAGCCTCAGCGACAGCCGCAACCCCAGCGACGCCCCGAGCCGCGCTATGACGTGGCCGACGAGAGCGCCTTCGATGGGCCGGCGATGGGCGGACGCATCGGCGCGGCCGCCGCTTATGGTCGAGTCGCCCGGAACGCCGCCCCGGCGATGCAGGCCGCGCCCGCGCCAGCGCCTCGAGGCGCCGGCGAGCAGCGGACCGCCGCTGCGGCCGCGGCGATTCAGGCGGTCGCGCAGCGCCTGAGCGCTCAGCAGCGCGGTGCCAGCGCTGAGCCGAACGCCGCGAGCGGACCTTTTGTCGAGCGCGCTGCCCTGCTCGCGCGCCAGGTCGCCGCGCCCGCGGTCGCCGCGGACGTTCAAGAGAAGCTGCGGGCCGAGGTCGGCGCGCTGCGCGAGGCCATCTCAGGCCTTGAGCAGCCCAGCGGCGTCAGCCCAGACGAGTTCCACCGCGCGCTCGGCGCGCTGGCCGCCCAGCTCCGCGACCTGCGCGGGGCCATCGCACAGGGGACCGAGTCGCGGGAGGCGCAGCGCATCTCCCCGGATGTCCGCGTCGTGCGAGACCGCCTGTGCGCCGTCGGCGTCGGCGGGCTGCACGCGGCGGACGTGGGCCGGCGCGTGGCGCCGCACCTTGTCGAGTCGACGCCCGACGACGCCCATGTGCTCGGGGTGATCGGCCGCGAGCTCTCGCGAGACCTGACCTGCTCGGGGGACATGATGCCCGCGGCGGGCGAGCGGCGAGTCCTCGCGTTCGTGGGTCCCACGGGCGTCGGCAAGACGACGACCATCGCCAAGATCGCGGCGCAGGCCCAGCTCATGCGCGGCCTCAAGGTGGGGCTCGTCACGGTTGACACCTTCCGCATGGCGGCGGTCGACCAGCTCGCCCGCTACGCTGAGATTCTGGAGTGCCCCCTCGAGGTCGTGAAGGACGCGGATGCGCTGCCCGAGGTCCTGGAGCGCATGGCCGACTGCGATCTGGTGCTCATTGACACCACGGGTCGCAGCCCGCGGGACGAAGACCAAGTGAGCGCCCTCGGGCGGTACTTCCCTGTCGGGTGGGGGGGCGAGACCGTGCTGACGGTCGCGCTGAGCACCCGCGAGCGGGACTTGCACCACACAGTCGAGGCGTTCGCGCGGCTCGACTATACGCACCTGTGCGTGACCAAGCTCGACGAGACGGACGCCATCGGCGGCCTCTACACCGTCGCCCGGCGGGCGGGTCGTCCGCTCGCGTGGACGACGTCTGGGCAGCGCGTGCCCGAGGATCTCGAGGTTGCGGACGCCGAGGTCATCGCCGCGCGCATCGTCGCCAAATCATGTGAGATGCGCGCATGGAACGAGGCGCTGGCCGGATGATGAACGACGCCAATATCGTGCGTGGAGGTTGGCAGCGGGATGCGTCGCGGGGTACATTTCAGCAACTGGTCGTGAAATCTCACGGCGATGTGCGGGGGGACGCCGGGGAAGACCAGGCGAGCACCCTGCGGCGAATGGCGAGCATGGCTTCGAATCACGGCGCACCGATGCAGATTCTGTCGATCACGAGCGGTAAAGGGGGCGTCGGCAAGACGAGCCTGCTGTGCAATATCGCCGCGCGGTTCGGGCAGATGGGCAAGCAGGTGCTGCTCATCGACGCCGACCTGGGCCTTGCGAACGTGGACATCCTGATGGGGATCTCCCCGAAGGCCACGCTGGAGCAGCTCTTCACCGGCGAGAAGACGCTCGACGAGATCTTGCTGCCGGGCCCGCCCGGCGTGACCGTGCTGCCCTCGGGCAGCGGCGTGAAGGAGCTCACGCACCTGTCAGACGAGCAGGTGCTGCAGCTCATGAACGCGCTCGAGGCGCTCGACCGTAAGTTCGATGTGCTGCTCATCGACACGGGCGCCGGCATCGGCAAGAACGTGCTGGAGTTCAACGCGGCGGCGCAGGATGTGCTCGTCGTGGCGAACCCCGAGCCGACCTCAATCACCGACGCCTACGCCATCATCAAGATCCTCTTCCGCGACCACGGCGTGAAGACGTTCAAGCTGATCGTCAACTCCGTGAAGTCGCGTAAGGCCGCGCTCGACGTCTATCGCCACATCACGACAGTCGCCGACAAGTACCTGCCCGGCGCGAACATTGAGTTCCTCGGGCACGTCATGTTCGACGAGAACGTGAGCCTCGCCATCATCGAGCGAAAGCTCCTCGTCGAGTCTCGACCGGACAGCGCGGCCGCGCAGTGCGTCGCGTCGATCGTCGAGCGGCTCGTCGAGGAGGCGGGCACGCGCCCGCTGACCGGCAACATGCAGTTCTTTTGGAAGCGCTTGCTTCAGCCGGAAGCGGCCGTTTGAGTGGTATGAACCCGGGCATTCAAGCCTACGCGCGCAACCAGAAGCAAAAGCGCACCGAAGAGCTCGTACGCCAGTACGCGCCGCTGGTGAAGCGCGTCGCGTATCGGTTGATCAACCGGGTGCCCGCGTCGGTCGAGCTCGAGGACTTGGTCTCGGTCGGAACCATCGGGCTGATTCATGCCATCGAGAACTTCGACGCGAGCAAAGGCACGCGCTTCGAGGCCTACGCCGAGTTCCGCATCAAGGGCGCGATGCTCGACGAGCTGCGGTCCTACGACTTCATGTCGCGCGCGGCGCGCGGCAAGGTGAACAAGGTCGAGAAGGCGAAGCAAAGGCTCGAAGCGCAGCTCGGGCGCATGCCCACGACGAAGGAGCTCGCCGAGGAGACGGGCCTGATCGTGGAGGAGGTCGAGGAGTGCCTCGCGCAGAACGCGCAGATGGCGTTCTTGACCATGGAGGACCTCGGCGCAATCGCCGCTGACCAGACCGAGGTGCCGTGGGAGCTGCTCACGCAGGCCGCGCCCGAGGACCCGTTTGGCCACGCATTCTTTCGCGAGCTGCGAGAGCAGGTCGTCGAGGCGCTCGAGGCGATGCCCGAGCGGCTCAAGCTCGTGATGTCGCTGTACTACTACAATGAGCTGAACTTTAAGGAGATTGGCCGCGTCCTCGACCTGACCGAGTCGCGCATCAGCCAGCTCCACACAGAGGCGATTCAGTTCCTCAAGAAGAAGCTGGCGAAGGCGATCTGACGCTCACCGTCGGCGCGCTGACGCGGGTTACTGTCGACCGTGGCGCGACGAGTTGTGCTCGTCCGTGTTCCGCTCTTCGGCGCGCTTGAACTCGAAGCGCCACTCCGCTTCGTCCTTTTCGCGCAGGACCTCGATAGCGCGCAGGGCTTGGTGCGCCTCTGTCACGACGGCGCGGGCCTTCTCGACCTCTTGGTCGATCTGCGTGAGCTGCTGCTCACGGCGCCGAATCTCTTGGCGCAGTGACATGATGTAGCGCTGGCGCACGAGCTCCGCCGCGGGAACGAACGCCGTATTGGCCTGCGGTCCCCCGTTGAGCTGCGCAGTCAGGGCATCGCGGCGCTCGTCGAGCAGGGACTCCGCGAGCGCCCGCTTGCGCTGGGCCTCGGCGAGCACGCCGCGCTTCTCGTCGAGCACGATCTCGCGCTGCTGCAGCACCGCCTGAAATCGAAAACGGAACTTCTTCATCGCGAGACATCACTCAAGCAAAACGAGTGCCGGACCGCGTCCCGAAACAATGTGCGCGTTTCACGTGTTCGTGCTAGCGTGCGGCGCTTTTGAATCGACCGGAGGTTTCCATGGCTCGAGTCACTGTCGAAGATTGCCTCGCGTTCTGCACTGACCAGTTCGCGCTCGTTCACTTGGCGTCGTTGCGCTACCGCCAGCTGCACAAGGGCGCGAAGCCCCTCGTTGAGCAGGGCGACAACAAGGTCGTCGTGCACGCGCTCCGCGAGATCGCCTCGGGCCGCATCCGGTTCCGCGAGCCGGTCGCCGAGATGCTCCAGCGGCACCGCCAGAAGCTCGTCTCCCAGCGTCTGCGTAACCTGTCCGTCGGCGACGACTACTCGGCCGACGAGCTCTGAGGTCGGGCGGCGTGGCCCGCCTCGCCTCACTTCTTGCCGTGAGGGCGTCCGGCGTCCTTCGGACGACGAGCCTCTTCGGCCGGCGCGCTCGCGTCTGATTCGGGCTCGGGCTCGGACGGCGCAGGCGGCGGGGGGGCAGCTTTAGCCGGCGCGGCCGCCCGGACGCGATGCGAGAGCGCCTCTTCGCCCGACTTGGCGATCGCGTCGGCGAGCGCGTGCACGCCCTCTGCGTCGAACGGCCCCTCGTGACCGATGCCCGCTGCCTGAGCGGCTTCACGCAGCTTAACGCGGGCCGAGTACCAGTCATAGCGGGACTCGAGGAGGCGTGCGACGGCGTCGGCGGTCAGGGTCACGGGGGAGGCTCCTGTGCGGTCGGTTGAGGCTGGCGCGCATGGTGGCACAGGCCACCCCCACCGACAAGGGGCCGCGGTTCGCGTTGACGCGCCGGCCCTCCGCGGGTGATTTAGAGCCGCGCTTCACGCGTGCACCGGGGGAGAGTCGTCATGAAGATCGTCTGCGTCGGCGGTGGGCCCGCGGGCCTGTATTTCGCGCTCCTCATGAAGCGCGCCGACCCGGCGCACGACGTGCGCGTCATCGAACGCTACCGGCCCGACGACACGTTCGGGTGGGGCGTCGTCTTCTCCGACCAGACGCTCCAGAACTTGGCCGCGGCGGACCCTGAGTCTCATGCGGAGATTCGCGACGCCTTCGAGCACTGGGACGACATCGAGGTCCACTTTCGCGGCCAGGTCGTCCGCTCCGGTGGGCATGGCTTCTGTGGCATCGGGCGGCGGCGCCTGCTCGAGATCCTGCAGCGCCGGTGCCGAGCGCTCGGCGTCGCGCTGGAGTTCGAGCGCGAGGTCAACGACGAGGCTGACCTCGGCGAGATCGATCTGGTCGTCGCGTGCGATGGGATCCACAGCGGGCTGCGGCGCAAGTACGCGGACGTCTTCAAGCCCGAGATCGAGCAGCGCGCGTGCCGCTTTATTTGGCTCGGGACACGCAAACGCTTCGACGCGTTCACGTTCTTGTTCGCCGAGACGGCGTGGGGCTGGTTTCAGGTGCACGCCTATCAGTTCGACGCCGAGACGAGCACGTTCATCGTCGAGACGCCGGAGCACGTCTGGCGCGCTGCAGGCCTCGATGCGGCCTCGCCCGAGGAGAGCGTTCGGTTCTGCGAAGGGCTGTTCGCGGAGTGGCTCGACGGACACGCGCTCATGCGCAACGAGCGACACCCGCGGGGGGGGCAATGGATCACGTTCCAGCGGGTCAACAACGCCCGCTGGTACCACGGCAACGTTGTGCTGATGGGCGACGCCGCGCATACGGCGCACTTCTCGGTCGGCTCGGGCACGAAGCTCGCAATGGAGGACGCCATCGGCCTCGCGGCGGCGCTTCAGCAGACGACGACGGTCGGGGACGCGCTGCGGCGTTACGAAGACGAGCGGCGCGTCGAGGTGTTGAAGATCCAGAATGCGGCGCGAAACAGCACCGAGTGGTTCGAGAACGTTCACCGCTACGTTAACCTGCCGCCGGAGCAGTTCGCCTACAGCCTGCTGACGCGGTCACAGCGGCTCTCGCACGAGAACCTGCGCGTTCGCGACGCGGCCTATGTGCGCGGGGTCGAGGGCTGGTTCGCCGCGCGTGCGGGCGAGGCCCGGCCCGCGGTCGCGCCGATGTTCACGCCGTTCACGCTGCGCGGACTCACGCTCAAGAACCGCGTCGTCGTGTCGCCCATGGCGATGTATTCGGCGCACGAAGGCGTGCCCGGCGACTTTCATCTCGTTCACTTGGGCGCGCGCGCGCACGGCGGGGCCGCGCTCGTGATGACTGAGATGACGTGCACCTCGCCCGACGCGCGCATCACGCCCGCGTGTCCGGGCCTGTGGACGGACGCCCAAGCGGACGCCTGGCGGCGCATCTGCGCGTACATCCACCGCGAGTCGACGGCGGCAATCGGCGTTCAGCTCGGGCACGCGGGACCTAAGGGCTCGACGCAGGTGGGGTGGGCGGAGATCGACGCGCCGCTCCCCGAGGGCAACTGGCCGCTGCTCGCGCCGAGCGCGGTCGCGTGGAGTCCGCGAAACGCGACGCCGCGTGAGATGACGCGAGCGGACATGGAGCGCGTGCGAGACGACTTCGTCGCGGCGACTCGACGCGCCGCCGCTGCGGGCTTCGATTGGCTTGAGCTCCACGCGGCGCACGGTTACCTGTTGTCGGCGTTTCTGTGTCCGCTCACGAATCGCCGCGCGGACGCGTGGGGCGGGGATGTGGACGGTCGCTGTCGATTTCCCCTCGAGGTCTTCGAGGCGATGCGGGCGGTCTGGCCGGCCGACCGCCCCATGTCGGTCCGTATCTCGGCGCACGACTGGGCGCTGGGCGGCAACACGGACGCGGACGCGGTCGAGATCGCGAGGCGCTTCAAGGCCGCGGGCTGCGACCTGATCGACGTCTCGTCGGGGCAGACGACCCAGGCCGCCCGGCCGGTCTACGGGCGCATGTACCAGACGCCTTTCGCGGACCGAATTCGCAACGAGGTCGGCATCGCGACGATGGCGGTCGGCGCGATCTTCGAGCCCGACCACGTGAACAGCATCATCGCCGCCGGCCGCGCCGACCTGTGTGCCCTTGCGCGACCGCACCTGGCTGATCCTTTCTGGACGCTGCACGCCGCGGCCCAGCTCGGCCAGGACACTCACTGGCCAGACCAATACTTGACGGGCAAGGCCCAGCTCGAACGCAACCTGCGCCGCGGCGGCCCGGTCGAGACGGCTGGCTGATCCCGAGGAGAAGACATGAACGACTGGCTCGCAACGCATGGCCGGCGCCCCTTCGCGGGGTATGCAGCACAACACTTTGAGTGGCAGGTGGAGCACGGGGTCGCGACGGTGACGCTGCACCGACCCGAGCGGAAGAACCCGCTCACGTTCGACGCCTATGCCGAGCTGCGCGAGCTGTTCTTCGCGCTGGAGTTTGCGTCGGACGTGAAGGCGGTCGTGCTCTCCGGAGCCGGCGGCAACTTCTGCTCCGGCGGCGACGTGCACGAGATCATCGGGCCGCTCACGAAGATGGCGATGCCTGAGCTGCTGACGTTCACGCGGATGACCGGCGCGCTTGTGCGCGGCATCCGGAAGTGCCCGCAGCCGGTCATCGCTGCGGTCGACGGTATCTGCGTGGGTGCCGGCGCAATCTTGGCGATGGCCTCGGATTTGCGCCTGTGCACACCGCGCACGAAGACGGCGTTTCTGTTCAACAAGGTCGGCCTCGCGGGCTGCGACATGGGTGCGTGCGCGATCCTGCCGCGCATCATCGGCCAGGGCCGCGCGAGTGAGCTGCTCTACACGGGACGCTCGATGACCGCAGACGAAGGCCTCGCGTGGGGCTTCTACAATACGCAGCATGCGCCGGAGGCGGTGCTCGAGGCCGCCCAGACGCTCGCGCTGGGCATCGCGCGCGGGCCGACGTTCGCGCACGCCATGACCAAGCGACAGCTCCATGCGGAGTGGGACATGAGCGTCGACGAGGCCATCGAGGCCGAGGCCGAGGCGCAGGCGATCTGCATGCAGACGCGTGACTTCCGGCGCGCTTACGAGGCGTTCGTGAACAAGGCGACACCTGTCTTCGAGGGGGATTGATGCGACTCCGCCCGTCTCTGGATTTGCCCTTCTTCGAGGATCGTCACCGAGACTTTTTTGCCGAGGTCGACCGGGTCGGCGCGGAGATCTCAGCAGGGGCGGGCGCGCACCACGACGCCGACGTGGACGATGCGTGCCGGGGCTTTGTGCGCGCGCTCGGGGACTCTGGGCTGCTCAAGGCCGTGGTCGAGGCCGCGGATGGCGGGCTGCAGCCCTCGCTCGAGTCGCGCGCGATCTGTCTGGCCCGCGCCGGGCTCGCTCGCCATGACGCCTTGCTCGACTTCGCGTTCGCGATGCAGGGGCTCGGGACCGGCGCGATTACGCTCGGCGGCAGCGCGGCGCAGCGCGCGGCGTGGCTGCCCGACGTGGCGCGTGGTCGGGCCATCGCGGCGTTCGCCTTGACCGAGCCGCAGGCGGGCTCGGACGTCGGCGCAATGACCACGCACGCCGTGCGCGACGGTGACGGCTGGCGCATCGACGGCCGCAAGACCTGGATCTCCAACGGCGGGATCGCGGACTTCTACACGGTCTTCGCGCGCACCACCGAGGGCCGCGGCGCGCGCGGTATTGGCGCGTTCATCGTCCCCGCGGACGCACCCGGTCTCGTCATCGAGGAGCGCCTCGACGTCATCGCGCCGCACCCGCTCGCGACGCTTCGGTTTGATGGCTGTCAAGTCGGCAGCGACGCAGTCCTCGGCGCCCCCGACGAGGGCTTCAAGCTCGCGATGCGGACACTCGACATCTTTCGCCCCTCGGTAGGCGCGGCCGCGCTCGGGATGGCCAGGCGCGCCCTCGAGGAGGCGCTCGACCACACCGAGGCGCGCGAGATGTTCGGCCAGAAGCTCGCCGATTTTCAGCTGACGCAGGCGCGCCTCGCCGACATGGCCGCGGGCCTCGAGGCGGGAGAACTACTGACGTGGCGTGCGGCGTGGCTGCGCGATGTGCGCGGCGTTCGAACGACGCGGGAGGCGGCGATCTCGAAGATGGTCGCTACCGAGTCTGCGCAGACGATCGTTGATGGCGCCGTGCAGCTTCTCGGCGGGCTCGGGGTCAAGCGTGGCGGGGTCATCGAGCGCCTTTACCGCGAAGTCCGCGCGCTCCGGATTTACGAGGGGGCGACCGAGGTGCAGAAGTTGATCATCGCGCGCTCTCTCCGGGAGGCGAGGACATGAGCATCACCGGACATGTCGACACCTTTACGGCCGACCACCTGCCGCCGCGGAGTTCGTGGCCGGTTTTTGAGCTCGACGGCTTCGACTACCCAGCGCAGCTCAACAGCGCGCACGCCTTGCTCGACGGCGCACTCGCTGCCGGCATGGGCGACCGCGTCGCGATCGAGTCTCCGACAGAGCGATGGACATACGCCGCACTGAACGAGGTTGTGGACCGGCTCGCGTGGACCCTGACGCGCACGCTCGGCTTGGTGCCGGGCAATCGCGTGCTGTTGCGCGGCCCGAACACGCCGATGATGGCGGCGGCGTGGCTCGCGGTCGTCAAGGCGGGCGGGGTCGCCGTCGCGACGATGCCGCTCCTGCGAGAGCGTGAGCTGGCGCAGATCATCGAGAAGGCCCGCATCTCGCACGCGCTCTGCGACGCGCGTCTGGTCGAAGCGGTCGAGGCGCTGCGGGGCCCCGAGAGTCCGCTGCAGAGCATCGCAACGTTCGGCGATGCCGCGCGCCCCGACGCGCTTGAGCCGCGCATGGCGCAGGCGCCGGGGACATTCGAGGCCTGCCCAACGTCCGCCGAGGACACCTGCATCATCGCGTTCACGTCGGGCACGACGGGCGAGCCGAAGGGCACGATGCACTTTCACCGCGACGTGCTCGCGATCTGCGACGCGTTCCCCGCGTCGTGCCTCAAGGCGACGCGCGACGACCGCTTCATCGGCAGCCCGCCGTTGGCGTTCACGTTCGGTCTCGGCGGTCTGCTGCTTTTCCCTCTGCGGATCGGCGCGACGGCCGTGCTCATCGAGCGTGTGGCGCCCGACCTGCTGCTCGAGGCCATCGCGCGGCACCGTGCGACCGTGTGCGTGACCTCGCCGACCGCGTACCGCGCGATGGCGACCAAGGTCTCGGGCTTTGATCTGACGAGCCTGCGCAAGTGCATCAGCGCGGGTGAGGCGCTGCCCTCCGGCACGCGCGCCCTCTGGCGCGAAGCGACGAGCATCGAGATCATCGATGGCATCGGCTCGACGGAGCTGCTCCACATCTTCATCTCGCACACCGAGGACGACGCGCGGCCCGGCGCGACGGGCAAGGCGATCCCCGGGTATCGGGCCTGCGTGCTCGACGAAGCGGGCCAGCCGCTGCCGCCGGGGCGTGTTGGGCGCCTCGCCGTGCGCGGCCCCACGGGCTGCCGCTACTTGGCCGATCCGCGGCAAGCGACCTATGTCGTGGACGGTTGGAACCTGACAGGCGACGCCTACCTGCAGGACGAGGACGGTTACTTTCATTATCAGGCGCGCACCGACGACATGATCATCTCGGCGGGCTACAACATCGCTGGGCCAGAGGTCGAGGCCGCCCTCATGCTCCACCCCAGCGTGGCCGAGTGCGCGGTCGTCGGCTGGCCGGATGATGAGCGCGGCCAAATCGTCAAGGCTTTCGTGGTCTTACGTCCCGAGGTCGATGAGAACGAGGCCCACGTCGCCGAGCTCCAAGCCTTCGTCAAGGCGTCCATCGCGCCCTACAAATACCCGCGCGCCGTCGAGTTCGTGCAGGCCCTGCCGCGCACGGAGACCGGCAAGCTGCAGCGCTTCAAGCTGCGAGGAGGTTGAGCGTGTTTCTGTGTCACAAGCGCGTGCGGTTCGCGCACTGCGACCCCGCCGGGATCATCTTCTACCCGCAGTACTTGATGCTCGCGCACGAAGTCAAAGAGGACTGGCTGCGGGACGGATTGGGCTATCCGCTCGAGCGCTCGATTGACGTGGACCGCAAGGGGCTGCCCGTCGTGCGCCTCGAGGGCGAGGAGCCCAGCGCGCACTTCAAGGCAAACTTCCAGCGCGCGGCGGAGGCGTGCGGCGTGTGCGAGACGGCGCACAGCAGCGGGTCGCTGCTGCCGCTCACGACGACCTGGCTGCCGGG
>Ga0209598_10003142_pt1 | contig 12586 bp, 1 predicted proteins | sample M_140807_EF_Meta_FD_187317 | JGI IMG/M metagenome (GOLD analysis project Ga0209598, IMG submission 187317) | Freshwater microbial communities from Lake Montjoie, Canada to study carbon cycling - M_140807_EF_MetaG (SPAdes) (version 2) | ecosystem: Environmental > Aquatic > Freshwater > Lake... | reverse complement strand
CTTGGACGCGATAATCTCGCACTGGCAGCCCTGAATCCTCAAAGGCGCATACACCGTCTCATCCCCCGTGAACCGAAGGATCCCCACGATGGCCTTTTGTCCAAGGTTCCTCGACGCAGGCTCAACTTCGTCAGTCCTCCACTGTCCAACCGTCGAAGGCTCGAGCTGCTCCTCCTTGTACAACACCAAGCTCGGGAGCCCAATGGGCAACCGAACCTCATTCACCGCGATCACCATGTCCGTCGCGAAACTCGAGAAGTCCTCATCCGTCTCCGTCGGGCAAATCGTCTTGAAGCGATTCTCTGCCGACCTCGTTACCAAGAATCGGCACCGAACCGGATCCTCGACCTCTTGGCCCGCAGCACGAATCCACGCGTCCAGCTCCGGGCCCTCCTTGACCGGAGACAGGTCAACACGATACACTGCGAAGACGCAAAGGTCCCCCGGCTGGGTAGCCTTGTACGCATCCGCAGACGTCCGACAGTACGCTCCTCCGAAGCTGAAGGTCCACTTCCGCGGGGTCTGACCCGCGTCCACATTCATCATGTCCAGAGACTGGGTCGGGGACGCGACACCCATGTGCACGTCCTTCGAATCCACACCGGGCCCGGACGCCGTCCCATGGTCCAAAGCAGGCGCCAGCGCTCCCATCTCCTTGGGAGTCACCACCGCCGGGAGGTCCACGCGAAAGCTCGAAGCCGTGCTTGAAAGGTCACGAAGACCCTGGCACATGCGCGACCACTTCGACCCGAAGACATCCCGAAGGACATCCGCGAGGTGCTTGGCCATGAGCTCCTCCAAAGCGTCCGGGTTGTTCAGCATACGCGACCGATCCGCTGTGATCTCGGCCGCAAGCTGCACGATCGAACTCACCCGAAACTTCTCGATTCCATCTTCCTCGAAAAGGTCCACCGCCAAGGACCCGTGGCCCGTGGCACTCGTGACCGTGCTCTGCAACGCGACCCCGAACTGCCCAGCCGTGGCGTAGCCTTTCTGGGCCAAGTCCACGATCTCGTCCTTCCCCAGCTGGTCACACGAGCCCAAGAACTGGAGGAAGGGCGCCACCGACTCGACATCGTACATCCGCCTCTTGTTGCCGTTCAACTCGAGGCCGGTCGGCAGCATATGCCTCGAAGACGCGAAACTCGCATCGATGGCTGCCGACGAGGCCTGCGCTCGCCTACCGCCGTCCTTGGCAGCACTCGACGTAGCCTTCTCGGCAGCTTTCACCTTGTCATCCACGATGTCCCCGACGCTCTTCCGCTTGTCCGCCGGGAGCTGAGGGGTAGCCGCAGGGGGCGCCGCGGCCGGGCCAGGCAGCGGAGGCTGCGGGCCACCCGACGCCGCGGCACTCGACGTACCGACCGTCCTCGATCGCGGCTCACTCATCCAGGCCTCGAAACTATAGTCCGACCGCGAGCCCGACGGCGCCGTCCTCTGTCCTGCGCCCTCGAGACTGTAGGCCGGGGCCGACCGCGAAAGGACCAAGTCGTCCGGCTTCCAGTTGTCGAACGTACTGGGCGTCCTCGCCCAATCCTCGTCCTGTCCGGTCAGCCACGCCGCGAAGTAGCAGTCCTCAGTGACACGAAGGAACGGGGACCGTGGATCCAACAATCCGCGAATCCTAAGCAAGAAGTCCACCGGTCCCAAGAGGTGGGACTCCTGTGCCCGCGTCCCTCCGGTCCTCTGACCCAAACGGCGAAGCTGGTCCTCCGCCGAGACGCCACCCGCGACGGGAACATCGAAAGGGTAGATCCAGATGTTGTACTGTTTGTCCACTCTGATGTTCCGAAGTGTGTAATACAGATCATAATTCCGAGGCGTGCACAGTTCATCGAGCCGTGTCCCATACCCCGGGTAGTCCCGATTCTCGAATCCAGTGACCGAGGTCTTGTCCGGAATCGCGAGGGCATGGCGACCCGGATCCGTCATGTTCCTTGCGTCATCACACGCCTTGGAACTGTGGAACGGCGACCCGCAGTAGCTGCAGTAATGAACCTTTCCACGATTTCCTTGGACGTCACGCGAAAGCTTGAACTTCAACACGTCGGTCAACTTGAGCTCCGGCCTGACCATCGGAGGCGTCAAGAAACCACCACACGTGGCCACAGCCTCACGAATCAATCCCTTGATGGTCCGGCTCCGATCAATCGCGACCTCGTACAGGTAGCACCCGTCTTCCTCGTCCTTGAGCTGCTCTGCCTGAATCGCGTCGATCCGATCCTGAGCGGCCTTGAGAACTCGAAGGGCGACATCACTGACCTCGTCCTTCGGGGGCGGACTCGCGGGCCCGATCTTCTTGTGTCCTTCAGGCCACGGCGAACGCACCACTGACTTCGAACGCGTCCCTTTGTCCTCAGCGTCCACATCGATCACTTCCTTCGGCGGGTCCGGCATGTCCTCGTCCTCGTCCTCCTTCCAAGGGGGACGTGTCCGCGAGGCCACACGAGACGGCATCTTACGTTCCGGAACGGCGCGACTCGGGGCACGTGTCTGTGCCGTACCCCCACGCGAACCTGTGCGTTCCGGCTCCTCGAAATGCCACTCCGAACCTTTCGAACCCTTACCCGAAGAAGGTGCGTAATGCGCAAGTCCACGACTCGACGATGGCGGTTCCTTGCGGTAGCGAACCGTCCTCTCTTCATCTTCCACCGGCGACGCGACACGAACAGCAGGAGGACGCGACTGACCCCGAGAGGCCCGTCCTTTACCCGAACGGTCCACCCAGCGACCCTCGTCCCTATTCTCGTAGTAGTCGCCGTCGTAGACCGCCTCGTCCTTGTTCCACGTGCCACGCTCGCTCTCGTCAGCCCACGAATGATAGTCCCGGCCAGCCTTGGCGTACTCGTAGTGCTTCGACATGTCCCGACGACCACCTTTTCCGTACTCGTAGCTCTCGCCCGCGCTGCTCTCCTCCTCGACGAAGCGACCCTTCACCGGCTTGCCGTCCTCGTCGTAGAAAACGCGTACCTTGCTCTTCTCCGACATCTTGCTGGTCCCTTTCATTGCCACAAAGATGAGCCAAACAAACTTGTAGACGACAAAGAACTCCACTGATCTTGTAGAAGCCGACGAACTCGTACCACTAGGCACTCGCACGTGAGGAAGGGACTTACTCGGGTCACGACACGACCCGAAACAGCTGCGGCGGCGCGGCGAGATAAGCAACGAGCTACTGGTAGCCCAAGTCGTTCATGGCCATTGTCCTACCAAGCAAGTGGGCATCCTAGCAGCATATATACAAGCAATCTGCAATCCAAACACGTCACAAAACCCATCGATAATGGAACTTCGATAGGTCAAGCCACTCAACACGTGCTGGATCCGCAACTGCTCGACAGCGACACCTACCGTCCACAGCGAACCTCTCGATTTGCCAACGATACCATGTATCATTGTCCGCGTTCAAGACCTCAAATGTTCTAGGCTGACCCGGATCCAAAGGCACTTCCGGCATGTCAAGCCTGACCAACCGGTCCGCGTTCAAAGGTTGATCAAAAGGGGTCCTACCACCAGGATCCACAACCGGTTCCACATTGAAAGTGGAAGCCGATATAACACGATTAACCCGATAGAGATCTGGGTAAACGCGCTCCTGGAAACGCAAAGGTCCGGCACGAGTGACGGTGGGTTCACGCCTTACTAACACGATATCTCCTTTCTTCAATTCCGCACTAACACGACCTTCTCCTCGCGGCTCCTGAGCCTCAGCCCTTTCACGCTGAATAACTTGGATTTCCGCGTAGGTCTCCTGAAAGTACTGTTGCAACCGTCCGACATACTCGTTAATCTCGAGATACTGGACCGGGTGGCCTGGGGTTAAGGCGGCAGGCATCCGCGGCTTCAACCCCGTGACTACCTCGTACGGCGAACGGCCACCAAGGGAGGCCAAGGGAACCATCCTAAGGATACTCTCGCAGAAAGGGATCCGACGCTCCCAATCATCAGAATGTCCCTCAACCAAACCCCGAACAATATGGTTGACTGTCTTGTGCATTGACTCGACCATGCCTTGGGACTGCGGATGGTAAGCCGCTCCCGTGACATGCTTAATCTCGAGCATTTTATTCATCTCCGCGACAACTTCCGCAACAAATTCTTTCGCGTTGTCCGAACGCCACACGACTGGAAACATAGCCATTCCCAACATCACCTTGACCATCAAGGTCTCCGCGATTGTCTTCGCATCCCGAGTACGAATCGGACATAACCAACACCAACGACTAAAACAACAGATACACGTAAGGACATACGAAGGCGACCCGTCATCCGAGCGACAGGTGACGGTATCATATTGCAGCACGCGAAACGGCCTCGAATAGAGCTCCGTCCTGACCCAGGCTGAAACCCCGGTCGTTGCCCGTTCACCCGTGCAGAATTGACACGTCTTACACCACCGACGTACATCCTCGTACATACCTTCCCACCAAAAGTCACGAGACAGATGTTCATGAGTCCGCTCACGACCAAGATGACCCGCTAGAGGCCCGTTGTGGTACTCGAGCAACAACCGCTCTCGATACCCCAACGTCTTCCGTCCGCGACCCGGTAACTCGAACATCCCGTAAGTTACGTTCGGCACTGCGCACCGAAGCTGAACTTCGTTGGCAACGGAGTCATAGCAGCGCCTGAACAAAACTCCTTGGATCAACTCGAAACTTTCAGCGGCTCGCAAACAATTGTCCACCTTCCGTCCGCCAAGCAGATCCGGATCGCTCCGTTGTAACGCGAGCACCGCGTCACGAGGAGCCTTACCCGAAAGCTCGGCAGCGTGGATTACGTATATCACTGCGAGATCCGGACAGACACGCTGTGCTGCCCCGAGCTTATTCCTTTCGATCCCCAAAGCTGTCAAAGCTCCGCCGAGTCCCTCACGATCAATACCAGCGCCAGTACGCAACCTAGCGATGACATCCGGCTCCGGCACATCAACACGAGGTCTCTGCTTAACCCGATAAGCCCGCCGAGGCGGAGGAGTGCCTGGCTCATGTCCAGTCAGGAAGAACCAGGTCTCTCCCGTCCAGGGCATTGGTAATACGCGACGTGCGTCGTCCGGTGACTTCCAATCGTCACGAATGATGTCCATCGTCCCATCCGAGAACGTGACATGAGTGACACGGACATTCGACAAAGTAGTGACATCCGGACCGTCCTCAGCCCGAGTTGGTATGAACAAAGACGTCCGCTGAACCAGATGTCTCCGGACCCACGCATGCCTCGCGATCACAGGCTCCCAGCTATCCAGGATCGACACACGTTTACCGCCTCCTCGAACGGCGACGTCCCCTTCGTCAACTGGGACGGCACCAACCGGAGGAGGTACGCCCACTGGCGGCGGCAAACCAGGTGGAGGAACCGGCGGTGGCACCGAAGGAAGTCCTGACTCGTCCGCCGGTCCTGCCTCATGCCCGTTACAGCGATATACACGATTCAAACTCCCCCGCAATCCACGAGAGAAGCTAAAGTTTCCACAATAATCCTCAGGGGACTCGAAAGTCTCTTTCTGAGGATCCCAAGTTACAATCTTCACACGAACCCCAGGCTCACCGTCCTTACAGTGAACCCAAACCGTGAATTCGTGAGTGTCCTCCTGACCGTGATAAAACTTCCCGTCTCCACCAAGTAACAACGGTCCACGAAGGCTCAGTCCTTTCGTCCCAACGCGAGTCTTTGGGTTGTACTTAGCCTGAAAGGCGGCACGAAAGTAACTCCACGCCTGTCGCCGTGCCTCAGCCTCGCCGAGGGTGGCAATACTAAACATCATCGATGAGTGCCGACTACCATCCGTAAACGCGACCTCAGCCGGCCACCGAATAATGTAATGATTGTGCCGACTCCCGATGCCTGGCCGATCCACAGCACGCTCAAGAATCCAAGGCGTATCCTCGACACGAACAGGACGTGGGCGGTCACCCTCGAGACCTGCGAGCGCCTTCTCCAAAGCTGGTTCCGTACAAACGAAGACAGGAAAGTCAGGGTAGACAGGACCACTTCCCCAAAGGACTTCACCGAGCCCGAGCTCTGCCGCGAGACGAACGGCCTCTCGCTGTCCGAATCTTGGCGTCTCGTACCCGACAGCCGCAGCAGGCCCACGAACTCTAGGGTCGTCCTCGAGGACAGCAGGCAACTCTTGATCACGAGGTGCTGAGACAGAGATAGGCCGCCACTCCGGCGACGGGCCTAACATCTGCTCCTTGCGATCCTGCACCCAAACCGTAAGCTGCTCCGGAGACTTATACATCGCCGCAACAAGGTCCCGAACAGGCATATCCGGAATCGGGAGATGCATCGCCAAAGCAGCCTCCCACGGTGCTCGACTCGGAGCATCCGCGAGAATGTTAGCCTCTCCACGAATCCACACTCGAACTACGTCAAACCCTTGCAACTCGAGTGCCCAATTCGACATCTTCTTGCTCCGACGGCGATTGTCCAACTGTGCCTCCGAAAACAAGTTATTCTTATGGTCAATGTAACAATACGTCTTGAAACCCTTGATCAAACGCTCGTGAGACACGACACCTTGCCATAACGCGAAAAGCTCACGCTCCATAGCAGACCAACGTTGCTGAACATCCGTGAATCCTTTCGCCACGATACTAATGACCTTAGGCGCAGCATGCGGAGTGGGACGCTGGGTCAGGGTCGCAGACCACCCGTAGTCCGACGCGTCAATGAACATCTCGAGAGGCCGACCCGAAGCTGCTGGGTTGGCCGCTGCCTCATAATCCATGTGAGACAAAACCGTGCGTTCCGAGAGCATCGCTCGGATCCTCAAAAACGCATCTTCATACTTCTTGTCTGATCCCCAAACCTTCGCGAACTCGACACCCTTCTTTCTGAAAGGGCGAAGAACCTGCTCCCACTTGATCCACTCCGGTGCCATGTACTCACGCAAATAGTTCACGAAACACAAGAACGAGTTAACGGCCTCAGCACTCTGAGGTAGAGGCCATTCCGACAACTGCTTTACCTTCTTGGGCTGTGCCCGGCGACCTTCGCCGTCGCAGATACAACCCCAAAACTCGATCTCATGTTGGTTGAGTTGTCCTTTCTTCATCTTGAACTCGAAACCCTTTGACGCAGCACGCTGACACAAAATCTCCATGTGCTCGATGTGTTCCTTCAAAGTCTTACTCGAAACCTTCAGATCGTCCATGCACGGGCTACAAAACTCCTTCCCGTCACGATCCCGAAGAGCCCCGAAACTCCGAGCTACATAGCTCTGCATTTCAGCAGGTGCTGGTGCCGGTCCGAAAGGCATCCGAGTCCATTCGTACAATCCCGACCTACTACAAATGACAAGCATTTTGCGAGTAGGCTCATCCAGAAGAAACTGAGTATATCCCCAAATGGCGTCCACGACACTGTGATGCGACTTGAAAGCAGCAATATCGAAAGCTCGAGCAGGATCAGCCGAAGGGAACGTGCTGATCTCCAGTTCCTTATTAACCGGTCCATACGCGCAGACCATCCTCCCCAACAGACCTTTGGCGTCCTGATCCACGACAAAGACAGGCGTGGACCACTCGGGAAGTTGGTCCTTTGCCGTATCAATCTTACGTAATTTACCCTGAGCAACGTTCTCCTCGATGTGATACTCGACACGCAAGTCATCGAATGGGGACAGCGGAATAGGCTGCCTCGCCACCGGCTTCGCACCAGGCTTCAACCTAAACCTGATCAAATGGTCCCGAACGGCTGGGGGAGCACAACCCTCCGTCCAGAAGCACTGTGGGTACTTTGCGATAACAGAGTCGAAAAATACCCTTTGCTCCTCGGGGGTCCCCCCTATCCGTCCTTCCGACAACTTGCGCAACTCCTCGATAAAATCCGGTCGCTTCCTCGACGCAGTGTCCGGCCATCGATAGGGCTTGTACAAATCCTTCCGCTTAGACTCAATTTCCGCCTGCAACTCAGGAAAAGCTGCAGCCTGCTTTTCCTTCTTTCCCTGATTCCGATAGGATTTCTGAGCTCCTTTCAGAGCTGGCTCCTGGTCTCGAAGAAGATCCTCGACATCCGAATCCTCTCCAAAATCATCTAGAATCTCGATTTGGTCCTCGTCTTCGTCCGATGCAATTGAAATGAATTTCGTGGGGGGCTTGGCCTTTAACCGTAACCGCGCCCCAGGGCGTTCTGACGAGACCACGACACGAAGAACGGCCTCATCCATGCCAGCCTCCACGAACTCATCATCGAAAACATCCGACGCAGACGCGTCTGAATCGAAATCCACACCAAGAACAGCCCGCAAACTGCGCCCCACGGTGAGTCGTGCCGGCTCACGTGGCGCAATTCCTTTGATGTCCTTCCTTGGCTGACCTGCCGCATGCGCGCAAAACACGCAACGCGATTTCATAGGCGCCTTGATGAAAACATTGAATAAATGTACCCAATGCCTCACTAACCCATGCGCATACGGCGATACCGTGGCAGTCGGGCGACCAGCGCCAGACAACTGCTCATGTACATGAGTACCCGAACAGTCCCGACTCAACCACGCAAGCCAAGGCTGATTTGTGATCAGGCACTGGCGGTGCCGATACGTCTCTCCGTACTCGCAATTGTCGAACGTCAACACGAAAACTCCCGGCATCGCCAGCAGACTTTTTGCACACTCGAACTCAAGCAGCAGCGTTGGGTAAATATGCTCAATACTAAAAGCATCCCCAATGCTGTGCTTGATTATACACAAGTTTACTGTCCGCACAGCAATCACATTGCTCTCGATAACCTTGTCCCTTTCTCCGACTCCATACGGCGCCCCACGCGAACGTTCCATGTATTTTCGCTGCGCTTGGCTGAAGTCCGAACAACGAGGCGCGAAATGCATGTAGAACGTCTCACGCGACTTGATCTCTTTCTTGAGACGCTCGTAGACCGGCTTCTGAGTGATATCATGGAAAGGCCCATGCTTGATATCACTAGGAGCCTTGACCTTCGTCCGCGGAAGAACACGACGCATTTCATCCGTCAAACGTCCACTACCCGAAAAGATCTCCGCAAACAAGAAAGGGCACTCCGAAAGCTTATGGTGCATACGGTTGCACTTGATTACGGGCCCAACTCCACGACATACCGCCTGCGTTTCACAGCACACGAAACCGTCACAAAGCTTACAAAACCCATGTCCGCAAGCCATGCGCTCGTACGTCGACGGTTCGTGCGGGCAGCGGTCCGTAATCCGAACTGACAACACCGGCTCATCACGCTCCGTACGCAACCACCCGGCCACGTGCTGAGATTTCCGCGCTATCGATCGAGCGAGCTGTGCTCCCGCGTGCAAGCCTTGGGAAGCAAGCTCCTCGATGTCATCCGTCGGAGATCCAGCCCGCCAGGGGCTACGCGTAGGCGTAACAACCAAACGTGCTCCCGGTTCGACAACCACGGTGACCTGTCCATCACGACCGTTCCCGAAGATACTCTTTAACGGTTGCTGTACCACCCGTATCCCTGGGAGGTCACGATCCTTCAACCAAGTATCCGACGCGACGGAACCCGAACGCAGCCGAACTGGCACTTGCTCAGTACAGGGGCCTCGCGCGACAATCGTCGCACGGGCCGCAACCGTGTCTCAGTCCCCAAGAGCCTGCGGACTTTCCGCGACCAAAGTCACCCCGAGGCTCTTGAACTCGACCCAAAGCACATCATCATCATCCTTATACGTATGATACCCCCATTCTGCAAGCAAGGGGTACCCGAGAAGCAACGCATCCGATCCTTCCGGAAGCTCACTGAACATGACTCGCCTAGAAGTGTCCGGAGGCGGCTTGCTTCCGTCAGAACTCACTGATTTCCACAGCAACTCGATTTCCGAACAATACTCGATCGAGGCTGTCGACATGCCTTTGCAAATCCCGGTACAGTTAATAACACGATCGCCTCGACCCCGACGGATCAACGCGTCCTTAGTTTTCGCGTTCTTCCGGAGCTGGTCCACGAAACTCTGTCTGACCAGATTCCGCGCTGCTCCTGTATCACAGGTAATCCTGAAACGAACCCCTCCGATGTGCACCGGCACGACGCAGTTCCAGCCGCGCCCCATGGGCACAACGGGTAGAGGCTCCGGATACTCATAATGTCCTACTCTGCATGGTTCGGAAGACGACCGCTTAGACGAACCAACCGGAACACGCTTGCTCTTGGCTTCCTTGCCGCCACCTAAGTCCGACCCGCGATACTCAACCTTGTCCGAGAACCGGACCTTGCGTGGCGACTGACTCCTCGAAGGCTCAACACGAACCGACGAAAACTCGTCCCGAGCGACGCGAAAAGGTTCACGCGAAAAGGTGTTAGGGAGGAAAGAATCCTCATCAAACTCACACAAAGAATCCGCGTAGAAATCTACCTCAACTTCCCGCGTGGTAGCTCGAGCCGCTGGCTCGGCCACCTCCTCATGGGCCTGATCTTCCTCTTCCTCATACTCAACACCTTCCTCGTCGTCGTAATACTCATCTTCCTCTTCACCATCCCATGCATCATCCTCGTAATCGCTTTCATCCGTCTCTCCGGCGGCGCGCGCGGGTGACCCGCGACCGCGCCCCCTTCCAAATCGTCCGCGACCAAACCTGGCACCCCCGGGACGTCCACGCCCCCGAGCTCGACCGCGCCCCCGAAACATCGGCCTCCCTCTCGCGCCTTCCTTCGGAGAGGCTGCCGCTCCTGGGGCAGCAGCAGGGCGATAGGGAACGTAAGGCGCCCGAGGTCTGCCTGCTTGTTCCGCGACAACCGCTGCGTGGTCCGAACGCATATGACCAATACCTTTACACACCGACATGTCGTTCCTGTCCATGAAACTACACCGAATCTGTGGGTTCCGCCGGGCATCGAACCCTCGCTTCGCCGCGAAGTCGTTCGGGCACGGCCGAACCCAATGATACCCCGAACACTGGGTACAACGAGGAGCTTTCGGCTTTGCCTTGTCGTCCGGACGTGCCCCACCTGGAGCGCGACGCGGCTGTCCTCGAAGCCCGCCTGCTGCTTGACGACCATCGCTAAGAGCACGTCCAGGCTCATCCTCCTCGTACTCTTCTTCGTCCTCTTCATACTCGTCCCAGTCGGCTTCACCCGTACCACCTCCTTCGTCTCCTAACCGACCAGGCTCATGCTTACCACGTTCCAACGCGAACTGGTACCGCTGAACGCTGTCCAAGAACCGATCGAAGTCAGGAGGCTCGAAACCGTGTCCATACAAGTGAAGACGCAAGGGACTTCCCAAAGGAATCTTCTTCTTGAGGTCGTACATTTCACGCTCCAGTGCTTCCGAAGAATCATCGAACTTCCTACACCGAACCATCATAAGCCTTGCTTCGCTCAGCTTACGCAACACTTTCGTGATATCCGCGAAACTCGGATTCTTCGGAAACACAACTGCGTCCCAAGTACGCTGGGCGTTCTCGCCCGGTGGCTCCACGATGAGTCCGGCACGCCGAAACAGCTCTGTCCTAGCATGGCGGTAGACAGCCTTCCAATCATCGTCCGTAGCCCCCGGCGCGAGTGCAGCGCGCACGTGCTGACGACCTGGCTCGCGAGTGTTACTACTCTCGATCCAGCGACGTGCATCTTCATCAATCGCTAGCTCGAGGTACCGGTACCAAGCCTTGAATCCGCGAATATTGTTCTGGAGCAACTGACGCTCCAAATCCTCGAACTGCTGCCACAAAGTTTCACTGTCCGTAGCAGTAATCTTCCGAATCGTCTGCTTAATTTGGAGACGTGTGTCTCCGTCCCATTGGTCCTTTTGTTCCTTAGCAACACGATCTCGCTCTTGCAACGCGATAAGTCGCTCGTTCATCCGCTGTTGTGACTCGAACATCGACGCAAATAGACTCAAAGGGCCTCGTGGGTCATCAGGATCCACGGCGCCAAGCCCTGCAGGCGCCCCAGGCGGATCGCCGGGTGGGCCCGGCGGCCCTGGCGGTCCGAAACCACCAGGAGGGCCACGACCCGATCCACCGTGACCACCACCCGATCCACCGCCAGAAGGAACACCCGATCCAGGCGCACCACCGCCGTTACCTCCGTTACCCGGAGGACCCGAAGGTGGTGGGCCGCCACCACCGCCACCTCCGCCTCCGCCACCTGGCGGACCCGAAGGGGGCGGACCCGAAGGGGGCGGACCCCCGCCGCCTGAACCGCCACTTGGTCCAGTAGGTTGGCTGAAACCGCCGTTCCATCCTGATCCTAACCCAGAGCCACCCATAGGGAAGCCATTACGGCCACTCTGACCTATACCTGCAAAAGATGTTCCGAAACCACGAGGGACCGACTGTCCAGAAGTCCCCTCGACCGGTTCCCATACGGCACGAGACTCCTTCAACCCCATCATCTCATCCCGTATCGTTGGCGCCCCCTGCACGTAACACGGCGCATCAGGCGTCCAACCAACACTCTCTTTCGGACGAACATAACTCGAGGAACCCGTGACTGGGTTGATACCCGGCTTGACGCGATTCCTCTCCTGAACAGACCACTCGAGTTCAGCCCGTAACAACTTCGGGTTGGCCCAAGTATCACCACTTGGGTCAAGAGACGCCGTAACAATGTCCGGGCGCCAGTCGCTCGAAACTCCACCTCGAGGCACAACAAC
>Ga0209598_10003141_pt1 | contig 12587 bp, 11 predicted proteins | sample M_140807_EF_Meta_FD_187317 | JGI IMG/M metagenome (GOLD analysis project Ga0209598, IMG submission 187317) | Freshwater microbial communities from Lake Montjoie, Canada to study carbon cycling - M_140807_EF_MetaG (SPAdes) (version 2) | ecosystem: Environmental > Aquatic > Freshwater > Lake... | reverse complement strand
CACACCTATTGAGGTGGAATACTACCTTCATGGTGGCATCCTCCCCTACGTTTTAAGGCAAATTGCCGCTCAATAAGCATAAATTATTTAAATATAAGCCCATCCTTTTGTCTGATTGTTAAATATAAGCTATTTACACATTTTATTTAATTATAAGAATATTTTGACAGTTAAGTAATCTATATTACTTTAGGACTATGTTTGTTTCATGCATGATCAATTCTATCGGATATCATTTTTGTGACATTCCTGCTATAAAAGGACGTTAATTATATGCCAATGACACCCACAGCATCGGATTTAAAAGGGAAAATTTCTGCCCCTCCTAAAAAGGCTATATCTTGGAAACAAGTGCCTTTAGTGGTTGGAACCGTCTCAACAGCCGATGGTCTAAAACATTTGCGCGATTGCCCCAAGGGCGTTGACTTGATTGAAATCAGGCTGGACACCCTTTTGGCAAAGGGCGTAGCCCCTGACCGCATTCAGGAATGCATGGCCGAGCGAACTGCCCCTGTCCTCTTGACGCTAAGAACTCGGGAAGAAGGTGGCTCCTTCAACTGGCGCTCCCGTCAGCGCGTTCTTTTCTTTTTGAAATTTATCCCGTTTGCCGATGTCGTGGATTTGGAACTGACCAACATTCCCCGCCTTGGGCGTGTGCTCAGGGCAGTCCGCCGACTCAAAAGGGATCTGGTGATCTCTTCCCATTCTCTGAAGAGAAAGCTGACCCCTCTCCGCCTTCGTCGCCTACTCCAACAGTTCCGCAAAACCCGTGCCCACGTCTATAAAATCGTGGGTCTGGCCCGCCGACGCCGTGATCTCCGGGTCTTGGCCGAGCCGCTCCTCAACCAATCCCACATGCGCTTGGCCATCATGGGCTCCGGTCCTTTGGCTGCCGCCTCGAGAATTTCCCTTCCAGCCTTGGGCTCCCGCCTGCTGTATGTTCATCTGGATGAGCCTGCGGCCCCGGGCCAACCTGGACACACGACCCAATTTAGTGTGACCGACCTTCGATCCTTTTTCTCCCCCAAAGGAGTTTGAGAAATCTAACTGGCCGGCCGCTTGGGCCTTAAGGCTCCGGGAATCGAATTTTCCACTTTCCCCCCACTGGCTGAAACCACCGGGAATCCGCCGGTAGAAACCGACCCGCCGCTCGAAATAAACCCGGCCACCAGCCCATGAAGTCCCAGGAATAGCAAAATGGCCGAGGCCACCCCACAGAAGGTTTGCGCTTTTTGAAGTCGACTGCGTAGCGTCCCCCTCTCCCTCTCATTTTTCTCCACCCAGACCTTCGCTCGGCGATCCAACTCCTCCATCAGACGGGAACGCTCTTGCCTGCACTGCTCCACTTGTTGCACACGCTCCTGTTTGCGGTTTTCCATTTCCTTCTTTTTCGATTCCGACCACCCCTCCGTGGGCACCGGAGCTTCAGCAGCCTCCCGATCGATTTGGGATATTCGGGCCTCCACCTCCTTGAGCCGGTCACGTACACCCCAATCCATCTCGCCGGCACTCTCTCCACTCTTCAACCCTGAAAAATCCACTCCTAACGGGACCGCGGCCAACCCGTAGAAAGCCGCTAAAGCCAAAAAACCAAGATTCAGCAACTGGAAGCCCGCAACCCGAACCATGCTTTTTCGGGCCGGCAGAGGACCCCTTAAAAAAAACATCCCGATCAGAATCATCGGAGCCCAATACGCCATCGCTTCCCGATTCGGCAACAATTGCTCCCCAGCCCCCAGAATGCCCCCCGCATCGAGGATCTTCCACACGGCCATTCCCAAGAGCCCCAGGCCGGCCGCTCTAAACAGAAACCCGCGATCGCCTCCCTCCACCATCTTTCCAATCTGCCACCCCCCGGGGACTGGTTCGACCAAAAACTTCCCTCCTTTTCCCCAAGCCGTCTGTCGATAAATCCCTCCCCGAACCTTGACCCGGACCCTCGGCTTGACCACGATTTTCGCATGTTGCGTGAAAAGTCATTTCCCAAAGGAGAGTTGATTTTTCGGGAAGGAGATCAGGGGAGTGAAGCATTCCGTATCCTCGAGGGCCGGATCGAGATCTCGATTCATGTGAGCGGACAGGGGGATGTCCCTATCGGCCACCTCCTGCCAGGCGACATTTTTGGTGAAATGGCCCTCCTGGACGACAAACCGCGTTCTGCCACCGCTCGAGTTCTCGAATCCGCACGCCTTCACCTCATGAATATCGAGGAATTCAACGATCTCTTCCTGCGCGATCCCTCCGCCCTCACCCCCTTTCTGTCCTCCTTTTTCGAGCGCCTGCGGAATACTAACGACCTCCTCCGGCGCGAACTCGAACTCCGCCATACCACCCCCACCGAAGTTCACCAACTTCTCGAGACGGGCACCAACATCGCGCACCCGACGATTCATCCTCTCCCAAAAATCACCATCACTCCGGCCAACTCCCAAACCCGTAAGGCCGGTTCCCCCGATCAGGTGATTCTCGATCGACTCCCCTTCCGCATCGGTCGCCGCCAAAGCGGTGAAGGCGCAGACATCCTCTCCGCCAACGACCTCTCCCTACGGGATAACTACCCCTACCAAATCTCCCGAAATCACTGCTCCATTGAGAGGACAGGATCAGAGCTCATTGTTCGGGACCGCGGCAGCACTCTTGGCACGATCCTCAATGGGCAATCAATGGGCACCGAGTCCGAACATATGGCCATCCCTCTCCAACCGGGCGCCAATAAACTCGTCTTGGGCGGGGAAGACAGCACTTTCCAGTTCAACGTCCAAATCGACTCGGTCTAATCTTAGACTCTTCTAACACTGGCAGCTTGGCCCCAAAGCACCCCCCACTTAACTATCCGCCCGGTTCGTTAACGATAACAGACCCTACCAATTTTGGCTGATAACCAGAAGAAGCCCCAGTCGGGGCGGTTGTCACCAACCGCCCATGCCCGCAGCCCAAACCTGGAATTTCCAACTTTGGTAGGGCGGGATCGATGATCCCTCCTAACCCAAATCCCAAAATATCAAACTTTCTCCCGGCACGGCCACGACCGCCTTGGCCTTTCTAGGCCAACGAGTGGCATGCATCCGCACCCACACCTCAAAGCGATCGCTAGGAAGTCCCTACTTCTTGCCTTCCACCACCACCGTTTCGGAAGTTTCTTCTGCCTTCCCGGAAAGTTTGGCCCCCAACGCCTTCTCGATCCGAGCATATAAGGCCGGATCTTTCTTCAGCTCCTCCTTCGCCGCATCCCGTCCTTGAGCCAGCTGCTTGCCCTCAAAAGCAATCCAAGCACCTTTCTTCTCCACCGCATTGTGCTCGATCGCCGCATCGATCAGGGACCCCTCGCGCGAAATCCCCTCGTTGTACATGATGTCGAACTCCGCCTCGGTGAAGGGCGGTGCCACCTTGTTCTTCACGATCTTCACCCGCGTCCGGTTCCCCACCACCGTACCATCGGGAATCTTGATCGCGCTGATCCTCCGGATATCCACGCGGACGCTGGCAAAAAACTTCAACGCCCGACCGCCCGGCGTTGTTTCCGGATTGCCGAACATCACGCCGATCTTTTCCCGGATCTGGTTGGTGAAGATGCAAACCGTTCTCGCCCGACTGATCAGCGCCGTCAGTTTTCGCATGGCCGCGCTCATCAACCGCGCCTGCGCCCCCACGGTCACATCCCCGATCTGCCCCTCCAACTCGTGCTTGGTGACCAAGGCCGCCACGCTATCCAGCACCACCACGTCCAGGGCGTTCGACCGGATCAATGTCTCCGCGATGTTCAGGGCCTCTTCCCCGGAATCCGGCTGGGAAACCAGCAGCTCATCCATGTTCACCCCGAGCTTCTTGGCATAAACCGGATCCAAGGCATGCTCCACGTCGATAAAGGCCGCCGTGCCGCCCTGTTTCTGCGCATTCGCAATGGCCGTCAGGGTCAGCGTGGTCTTCCCCGACGATTCCGGACCAAAAATCTCCACAATTCTTCCCCGGGGGAAGCCTCCCGTCCCCAACGCCGTGTCGATAGCGAAACACCCTGTGGGGATGACTTCGATCTTCAGCTTCGCCCCGGCATCGCCGAGCCGCATGATGGCGTTTTCGCCGTAGGTTTTGACAATAGATTGCAGGGCCAGATCCAGGTTCCGCCGTTCGGCAGCCTTTCCGCTCTCGCCCTTGGTTTCGTTCTTTTCGTTTTTTTCCGCTGTTTTGGGTGCCATATGAGATTAAACCTCCGTTTTGGAAAAAGGATGTGCTCCTTTTTGAATTTTTCTTCGTAGCAGGTCCAAAGCTGACTGGGAAGCCATGGCCTTGAACGTCTTTCTCTCCGGTACTAACTTCTTTTCAATAGTTTCCACGCCCTCTGCCCCCGCGATCCCCAAATAGACCAGCCCCACCGGCTTCCCAGGACTCCCGCCCCCCGGCCCAGCAATCCCTGTAACAGAGACCGCCCAGTCCGCCCCGCTCCTTTTCCTTGCGCCCTGGGCCATCTCCCCCGCCACCGCCGCACTCACCGCCCCGTATTTCCTTAAAGAATCTTCCGAAACCTCCAGATCCCGGACCTTCGCCTCATTCGAATAGGTCACCCAACCTCCCAAGAAAACCTCCGATGCCCCCGGCACATCCGTGATCCGGTTCGCCACCAACCCCCCTGTGCAGGACTCCGCCGTGGCCAACTTCACCCCCTTGCCCCGGGCCAACTTCACCACCACCTCCTCCATCGTCTCTCTCCCCTCCGCATAAACCGCCTCCCCCAGAATCTCCCTCAACTTCGCCACGGCTCGCTCCAATAAACCCACCTCCGCCGATTTCACCCTCAGGTCCACCTCACCGGGACGCGCACAGTAGCCGATCTCCTCCACCCCCATCGACCGCAACTTCGCCTCACACTTCTCCTGCACGAACGATTCTCCCTGCCCATGGACCCGCAAAATCCGCGTCTCCACCGCTTTCCCCGCCGACCCTCGCAACCTTGGCTCCACATAGGCTTCATACATGGGCGCCAACTCCCGGGGCGGCCCAGGTAGAAGAATGAGCATCTTGCCGTTCTCCTCCCATAGCAGACCAGGCGCCGTCCCATGATCGTTGGGCAACACGGCCATCCCCTTCGGCACCATCGCCTGCACCTTGACCATTTCAGGCGGAGCCAGGTTACGGCTACGGAAATAGGCCAAAATCTTCTCGTGAATCTCAGGATGATATTCCAAAGGCTTGCCCAAGAACTCCGCGACTACCTCCCGCGTCACATCATCCGAGGTCGGTCCCAATCCTCCTGTGACCAGCAAGAAATCACATCTCCCCCATCCCTCCGCCAAAACCTCGCGGATCGCTTCTCTGCCGTCAGGCACCGCGGTCTGTCTCGCCAAGGAAAGGCCCATCGCTTCCAACCTCCCCGAAAGATAACCTGGATGAGAATTCATCACCTGCCCCAGAAGCAGCTCCGAACCCGTGGTGATTAGCTCCATGCGCATCCCTTGGATCATAGCGATTCCCGCCCGCTGCCAAGCCCTACCTCCCCACCCTCTCACCGCCTGGAGAATGACCCTGATTTCCGTTCTCATTGTTTCTGCCCTCATCCCAGCACTCTCGCACTTATCCAAGGACATTCTCCGTCCTATGATCAAATTTTCTTCATCCTGATCTGAATCGACCTCGAGACCCGAATTCCCCCCTTGTTCTTCCCCCCAGTTAAACCGATCCTCTCTCATGGCCAAAAAGGAGTCCAACCCCACCAAAGACCTCTATCGGGAACTCCGCTCTCTTCCTTGGTCGAAGCTTTGGCAGGAAGAGGTCCCCCGCTACAACCAGGCCTCCCCTGAAGCCAGAGTCGGTCGTGTTGCCGTCATCCGCGCCGTCGGTGCCGGCTTTTCGGAAGCCAATCAGCCCGCACTCAAGGAACCCGTTCGCCAATGGCTCCTCTCGCTTCTCCAAGACTCCTCGGAAAAAGTTCGTCGCTACGCCATGAACGCCCTCCCCAAGATCGGTGCCGGCCGGACCGAGGAACGTCAACTTCTCCAACTTCTGCAAAAGTCCGAGATCGACCGGGAAAAAAAGTTTCTCGGCCAGGCCCTCAACAAGATCGGAGGTTCCGCCACCCTCGACCTCATTCGCTCCCACGGAACTCCCCTCCCCCAGCTCACCGAACAACGCGCCAAAGCCAACCTCGCCCGCCAGCAGAAACCCTCCTCCATTCGGCTCGATGCCACTCTGCCCAACACTCCCTCCCTCCGTATTCACCTCCGCTGTCGCACGGGACTGGAACCCATCCTCACCCGTGAAATTAAGGACACCACCGACAAATTTCGCATTCTCGAAATCCGTCCCGGCCTGCTCACCCTCGCCCCCACCTCCGCCTTCCTTCTGCACGAACTTTACGCCCTCCGCTGTTTCTCCACCGCCTCCTTCCTCCTCGGCACACTTCCCAAAACCCGGGATCTGACCGATCCCCTCGCCCAACTCATTGCCTCCCCGCTCAACCGCCAGCTCTGCCAAACCTTCACCCAGGGTCCCATCCGTTATCGTTTGGAGTTTGTCGCCAAAGGCCACCAGCGCTCCTCCATCCTCCAAACCGTCCAAAAGTCCTACTCCCTCTGTCCCGATCTCCTCAACGACTCTCACCAAGCCCCTTGGGCCATCGAGGTCCATCCCAATTCTGCTGGCGATTGGGTCGAACTTCGACCTCGCCTCACCCCCGACCCCCGCTTCCCCTACCGCCAACAAGACGTCCCCGCCGCCTCCCACCCCCCTCTTGCCGCCGCCATGGCCCGGCTCGCCGGCCCCTTCACGGACGAGGTGGTCTGGGACCCCTTCTGCGGTTCCGGCTTGGAGCTGATCGAACGCGCTCGCTTGGGCGGAGTCCGATCCGTCTTAGGCACCGACCTCTCCCCCGCCGCCATCGAGGCCACTCTGGCCAACTGGCGAGCCGCACGCTTAACCGGAATCAGAACGAATTTCGTGCAAAATGATTTCCGCGATTTCCTGAAAATTCCCAGCTGTACCCCAGGCAGCATCTCCCTTCTCATCACTAACCCTCCCTTGGGAAAACGCGTCCCCATCCCAAATCTCCGAGGCCTGTTGCAGGAACTTTTCACCCTCGCCTCCGTCGCCCTTTGTCCAGGAGGCCGGATGGTTTGGGTCAATCCCCTTAAAATCAAACCCGCCGATCCTTCGCTGCACCTGGAATTTCAACAGACCGTCGACCTTGGCGGCTTTGCCTGTCGCCTCGAACTCCTCCGCAAATCCCGAGGCCGGGCCTAGGCCCGGCCTCCGCTTTTGGGATAACCGCCTGAGGCACTTCGGGCCATGGCGGTGGAAGGTTTAAGTTGAAGTTTAAGAAAGTTCAAAGCTCTACGCTCCACACTCTACTTCATCTTCATCTGAATCTGAAACCTACGGCCCGCCCCCCCTCCATCCTCCATTTCCATGGGTCATCTTACTCAAGACCGCTTCCTTGGCTGCTGAACTCAATGCGGATGCATTCACCATCTGTTGTGCCGACGCCAGATCCTGCCGTGCTGACCTCCACATAAACGACATCGCTGTTCTCGATTGAGCGTCTGGATCGCTCAAGGTTGCCGCCCACTGCAAGGCCGCCGCCGGATCCTGCTTGGCCACTTCCCTCGCCAGCGTGCTCACCATCACATCCTTGTTCGCCCCCGCCGGTTGCCGGCTGACAAAATCCGCCGCCGCTTGCAGGTTTAGATCCGCCCAATTTTGCACCAGCTCATCGTAGGCTCTCTGCTGATCCTTTCCGGGAGAAAGGTTCATCGCCCAATTCGCTGCAGCCTGCGGATCCTGCTTCGACCATCGGTCTGAAATTAACCCCATCACTCCACCTCTGCCCACGTCCACCGGGTTGGTTGCCGCGTAGGCTGCCGCCGCTTGGGGACTTCGGTCAGCCCAATCCCGCAAAAGATCTCGCGAAATATCTCTTTTAATCCCATCACTCACTGCCATGGACTGTGTGTACTGAATGGAGCCGTTGGGATCCGTCTGCCCCCACCCTCGGATCGCATCCTTCAAGAATTGCGCGTTTCCTGTATCGGCCAAAACCTTCTCCCCATAGGCCGCCGCATTCGCCCCGTCCAGTTGCCCCCACCTCTCCATAATCTTGCTTATTAAGGAGCGCTTCCCGGCACTCTCCGGCAGGGCCGATGCCCAATCCAAGGCTTTCTTCACCTCCTCCAACGAGGCACGGCTTAACGCGTTTTCCATCTCCCGGTCCCGTGTCTTTGGATTGGTCATGCCTAAGGTCTGCTTCAATTCGTCTAGGGAGGCCGACGAAGGCCCCCTGTCGGGCACTTCCGCCGTTTTGGACTCTACACCTCGCAACTCCTGCGAATCCTCCACATTGGATGACTCCGCCACGCCTTGCCTTTCGGAAACCCCCGACGGCGCACTCATCCTTCCGAGCCCAAACCCCACCGCTAACGCCACACCCGCTGTACCCACCCAAGGAACCCATAATGCTTTTGAGGAAGTTAGGCTCATGCCTTGATTCTCATCCTGTCACTCTGGGAGTCAAACGCCGCCTTGGGAAGCCCGAGGCCGGGCCTAGGCCCGGCTTCCGCTTTTGGGATAACCGCCTAAGGCACTTCGCGCTAGCGCTTCGCTCTGGTAGTGGGAAGCCCGAAGCCGGGCCTAGGCCCGGCTTCCATAGCCATGATGCCTATCTATTCTGATCCCTACTCAGTGTTTTTCTAATTCGGCCTCAATCACCTTCGCCCCCACTTTTTGGGACCAATTCCGGATATTCTTCAACCCACCCATGGGATGCAGATATACCTCGATTTTGTTGTCTTGAACGCTCTTCGCCGCCTTTTCCGACTCTCTCGCCTCCACCGGATCCTCAAAATCCGAAAACCAGTAAATCGCCTGCACATGATCCCCAGCCAGATGCTCAAAAGCCAACCGTGTAGCCACATCCGCCTCGTCTCCCACCACAATCCAGGTGGCAGCTCGGTGCAGCAGAGCTTCATAAAGCCTTGGATAACTCTGCCGTATGCCACCGGAAAACCCACTCCCCTGAATCGGCGACGATGACCATCCCTCCCGACTATCCAGTCCGACCACATGCGGGGGAACCATCGGAACTTCTTCATCCCTTTTTGGTTTTCTTTTACGGCCCGGCCGTGACTTGGGCCTAGGAGCCGGAGAGTCCACCCTGACTTCTTCCATCCCGCATCCATCCACCAAGACCACCTCGGCGTTGGGAAAGTTGCTCAAAACCTCCGTCATCACCCTCTCGAGATACGGCTGCATCGATCCCGAAACATCCACAATCACCCCCAACTTTTTATCTCCCACCACTGTGCCGAACAGCTGCGCTTTTCCACCTCTGCGCCCCGCTCCCTTTCCACTAAACCCGGCCACCGGCACCCTTCCCTCGCCCCTGACCGGTGGAGCCCAGCCACTCTCGCCAGACAACTTCACCACCGACTCAGCCGGCACCGCCTCCTGCGGAGGCCCCGCTTCGTTGGGCGCCGCCTCATCGTTGGTTATCTCCTGATGGGCTGCTTCCTCCGAATTGGGCGAGTCAGCCTCCACGCTCTTTTCCGATGTAACCCTTTCGGCCTGAAACACCGTGGCACTCTTTTTTTCCTTAAAAAGCACCGTCCCGCCGAAAAAAAGAATCAACAGCACGTGAACCCCCAGGGAAATCAGCAGGATTAGGCCCAGGGGCTTCTTCCACCAGGCCCGACCTTGGCCCTTTTTGTGCGGATTTGTTGATAGAGGTTCCGCTTTTGGAGTGGGAAGGGGAGTCGACATAAAATCTAATCCGCAGTCTGCTATCCTTAAACCCCTCCCGCAACCACCTCGATTCATCCACCTCGTCAGGGTCCATCCTCGAAACAGTGCGATATCGAATTCCGATGGGCCCCCTTGCGGAGGGATGGAATTGGGGCGACCAACGAGTCGCTGAAGCACGTGCCATTTACCCATTCGAAAACACGCCCCGAAACGGCCCCCCGCTGTCTCCTGTTATTGACTAATTCCAAACATATCACTCACGGCCTAATGACTCTTTTCTCGCGATAAGCCAACGATCCCCTCAGATAGCAGTAGGAATAAACTAATGCGGAGGCACCCTATGAATTCATCAGATATAAGCGAAAACGAAGTTACAGACGAAAGTCGAAGTAAGGTCTGGATCGCCGCACTGGGCACTGGCCTGCTCTTCTGGACCAGCCTGTTTGGCCTGATCTTTTTCTGCCTCCGCACCTAATAGCCCGCTCCCTGCCCACGTCCCGTAGCGAACTGAGAAATCGGGCTAGGGTCGCTAACTCCTTCGAATTGATGGGGAAACTTCTGGGACCTTTCAGTGGCCGTTCTTGCCAGTTTCGCGATTGGGTTTAAACTACTCATATGAAAGTCACCGCTGTGGTTCATAAAGCCGAAGAGGGGGGATTTTGGGCTGAAGTCCCCTCCCTGCCCGGTTGTCGTACCCAGGGGGATACGATGGATGAATTGAAAGTCAATCTCCGCGAAGCCGTGGAACTTTATCTCGAAACTGATCCTTCCGGCCTGACCACAGACAAAAACGCACATCTCCTCGAATTGGCTGTTTGAAACAAATCTCCGGGAAAGATTTTTGCCGTCTTCTGACCGACAAGGGTTGGTCCTTGGCCCGAACCAAGGGAAGTCACCATATTTTCTTTAAGGAAGGTGTTCGGGAAAGAATTGTGGTTCCCATTCACGGAAATAAGCCCCTCAAAATTGGACTGCTCAAAGCCCAAATGAAAATAGCGGGTATTCAAGAAAGCGATTTATAGCCACTAGATCCCATCGCTGATTCGTAGCTGACTTCATTTCCGGTGTAATCCACTTCATTCAGGAACTCTGTCCGATGGAATCGGTTCGCTTACCGAAATTCACATCGGGCCGCCGGGATTTCGCCCCCTACACCACCCCCGCGCAATCACATCACCCGCTCCGCGGTTTGGTTGCTGATTGGCGCCCTCGTGAATTTCGTTTCATTCAGGAACTTTGTCCGATGGAACCGGTTCACTGACCGAAATTCACATCGGGCCGCCGGGATTTGAATTCCCCTGCGTAAGCGGACATTTTACCCCGTCGCGGAGCGACATTTGAGAATGGGTGGGGGAAGGTCTTAGGGGGCCAACCCGGGACCCCTGCAAACGCACCCTCTTAGCGGATTGATGGTTGTTCGATCAGAATGAGTTATCGTCTATATGCCCCGAATCCAGTCAGCTACGGCAATCGGGTACTATCGATTTTATTGTGGACTGGTGGCGGACTGAGAATCAAGTGCCATAATCTTTTTATTTAAGTCATCCAATCTATACTTCACTAGCTCGGTCTCCCAATCGGGTTTCTGCCTGGAAATGTTAGAAATGATCCCAGAAGCACATTGAAATGCAGCTTTTGCCTTTTGAAGGTTTTTATCCCTGAATAGGTCCTCACCTTTTTGAATTAAGGTTAACGACTCAAGGTAATCATTGGCAGATCTTTCAACCGATACCAGTTGAAGTATTCTAAAAGAGATTAATGCAATCCATATGCAACATAACAAGTAACTAGCCTTACGTGCTGCTGGATTAAGATGCTTCCATGAGATTAGTAATCCAGTTGGCAATAGGACGTGAATCAAACAATATACAAGCTTGTCAGTCTTTGATGAATCTGCAGATATATAGTACCCATTAAGGAAAAAAGCTGCAGACAAGGCGCAAACAAAGCCCGAGATGGAAGCTAACACGCACAGGTTTTTCCATGTTTGGATAGATCCTTCTTTTTTGCCGATACGCACTATCCCAAGAACTCCAAATGAGAATACAGCCGTCAAGAAGAAGCATTGAAATAAAGAAGGCCCATGAAATACGTCTAAAAAAATGTTTCCAATTAAATAAAGAATAATAGCTATCAGACCTGAGAGCATGAACCCGCCCAGTAAAAAAAATAGGTATGACAGCCTTTTAAAGATCTGTTTTTTCGAGAAAGCATTCAACCATCCTGAAAGGAAAAGCGCTACCGCCAGTCCATACGCAATTAACCCCATAGGGTTTTCAAATACTTTTAGCATTTTGATAAAGATTAATGGACCAATAAAAAGATTAACTATTCCAAAGACACCAAAGACGAATGCGATTACCTTCGCTTTGCTTGTATTTTCAAAGCCGCCAAACACGAAAATCCAACCTGAAAAATAGGAAAGTAGGGTCATAATCAGAATTAATACGCCCCACCATTTTAAATCAGAAATACCTCTAAATGGTCCTTCCAGTGAAATGTTTTTTTTGGTCATTAATAGGGCTTCACTTGCTAATATGACTTTATTCTTTTTCGCCTTTTCGTAGAAACTCTTTGCTTTAGTGAATTTATTTTCGGAGTAGTAAAGATTCCCCAAAGCATACTGAGCATTTCCACAATTTCCTTTAGCAGCTTTTTGATACCACTCCTTTGCTTCATTGGGGTTTTTTCGTGTTCCCAGCCCGTTTGCGAACATGTAACCCAAATGATATTGGCCATACGCATTTCCCTGCTCTGCCGCTTTCGTGTACCACTTCACCGCCTCCTTCTCATCTTTACTCACTCCTATTGCAACCTCGTAGCAACGGCCCAGTTCGCCTTGCGCGTACGCATTTCCCTGCTCT
>Ga0209598_10003137_pt1 | contig 12591 bp, 10 predicted proteins | sample M_140807_EF_Meta_FD_187317 | JGI IMG/M metagenome (GOLD analysis project Ga0209598, IMG submission 187317) | Freshwater microbial communities from Lake Montjoie, Canada to study carbon cycling - M_140807_EF_MetaG (SPAdes) (version 2) | ecosystem: Environmental > Aquatic > Freshwater > Lake... | reverse complement strand
TGGAAACAAGAAAGGCCTTGGCGAGCCGAACCCCGACCAGTTGCAGCGCTACATCGAGAATGGCTGCTTCTGGCGCGACCAGCTGCCACCAGAACAGCAGTGGTTCAAGCATGCCAACCAAGCTTATCTCGACGGCGCCAAGGCCATGGGGCTGATCCCAAATACCAATCAGGTGGTCTTGCAGATCTGGTCGGAGCCGCTGCAGAAGTTCCGCTTGGCCGCCGAGGGACATGGCGCGCGTCAGCCGCCGGCCGCGCTGCGTGCGCGGGTTGCGCGCTACTGCGACCCGTTGCCGATCTGGTACCCACCGCTCGAACATGAAGCGCAGGATCTTGGCCATTTCGACCTCTCGGCCATCACCCAGCGGCCGATGGCGATGTACCACTCCTGGGGCTCGATGAATGCCTGGCTGCGCCAAATCCACGGCGCCAACAGGCTGTATATGGCCCGCACGAAAGGCGAGGCGCTTGGCTTATCCGACGACGACTGGGTATTCGTCGAGAGCCGCACTGGCAAACTGAAATGCCAGGTAAAACTGATGGAGGGGGTCAATCCCGACACGGTCTGGACCTGGAACGCGATTGGCAAACGCGCGGGTGCCTGGGGCCTGACCGAGGATAGCCCGGAAGCAGTGCGAGGCTTCCTGCTGAACCACGTCATCAGCGAATGGCTGCCTGCCCAGGAAGGCTTCCGCGCCGCCAACGCCGACCCGATCACCGGCCAAGCCGCCTGGTATGATTTGCGCGTGCGGGTGACCCGGGCGGATGGCCCCCCCGTCTCGGAGCCGCATTTTTCGACGCTGCGCGAGCCGCCCAACGCGCCCCGACGGATCGAGATCCTGCAATATCTGGTGAAGGCCAAAGCATGACCTGCCTGCCCGATCGGCCACCAGGCGCTCCCGCGCTCGGCCTTGTTATCGATCTTGATACCTGTGTTGGCTGTCAGGCCTGCGCGACGAGCTGCAAGCAGTGGAACGCATCCGGCCATTCTGGACCCTTGCCCGACTTGCACCCCTATTCGGCCGGCGCGGAAGGCGTCTGGTTTAACCGCGTCCATAGTTTCGAGGCAGGAGAGGGCGCAGCGGGTCGGACTGTACATTTCCCCCGGTCATGCCTGCATTGCGAGACGCCGGATTGCGTCACCGTCTGTCCAACCGGCGCCAGCTACAAGCGCGCCGAGGACGGTATCGTGCTGGTCAATCACGACGCTTGCATCGGCTGTGGCCTCTGCGCTTGGGCCTGCCCCTATGGCGCGCGAGAGATGGACGAGGTGGCGGGGGTGATGAAGAAATGCACCCTTTGCGTCGACCGCATCTACAACGAGACCATCCCGGAAGCCCTGCGCCAACCGGCCTGTGTGCTGGCCTGTCCGACCAAGGCGCGGCATTTCGGCGATCTTGCCGATCCGCAGAGCGCGGTGAGCCAACTGGTCGCCGATCGCGGCGGCCAGGCCCTCATGCCTGACCTCGGCTACCGCCCGGTGAACCGCTATCTGCCGCCTCGGCAACGCCAAGCGGAGAGCCAACCGATCGAGGATCAGCCGACGCCCCTGGATATCAAGAACCCGCTGCTGCGCTGGATGGATCGGGTGCTCACGCGATGAAGCCGGCACCCTCGATCGTCTTTTTCACGGTCGCTTCGGGGGCCGGATACGGGCTGCTCTTCTGGCTCGGCCTGTTGCGTCCGACGGGGCTTTTGCCGCAAGCACCAGCCTTCGCGCTGACCTGCCTCGGGCTCTCCCTCCTTCTGATCACTGCTGGGTTGCTCGCCTCTACCTTCCATCTCGGCAATCCGCAGCGGGCTTGGCGTGCATTGTCCCAATGGCGTTCTTCCTGGCTCTCGCGAGAGGGCGTGGCGGCGTTGCTGACTTATCTTCCAGCGCTGTGTTTCGGATTTGCCCTGGTTCGCGGAGCGAGCGGGTTGGCGGTCGCAGCGGGTCTGCTGGCAGCCCTTGGTGCAGCCGTGACGGTCTGGTGCACCGGGATGATCTATGCATCGCTCAAGCCGATAGCCCAGTGGCACCACCCCATCCTCGCCCCCGGCTATCTTCTCCTCGGCGCTTACAGCGGCATGGCGCTGCTGGCAGCGGTTTCGGCAATCGGCGGCGTCGTCGGTGGGCCGGCCAGCTTCATTGTCACGCTTGGCCTTGCGGGGTTGGTCCTTAAGCTTGCCTATTGGCAGATCGTCGATCGGCTGGGCCCGGCCGCCTCGCTGGCCAGCGCCACCGGTTTAGAGGCCCTGGGGCGTGTCCGCCCCCTCGACCCGCCGGCGACGGAGACGAGTTGGCTGATGCGTGAGATGGGCTTTCGCGTCGCCCGTAAGCATGCGGCCGTGCTCCGGCGGATATGCCTGCTCCTGGGCTTCGTCCTGCCGATGCTCCTCAGCTTGCTTGCAGGGCAATTCGGCGGCGGGCTGGCGGTTCTGGCGTTGCTCCTGGCCGCGCTCACGGTGCTGGCCGGCATCTTGGTCGAGCGCTGGCTGTTATTCGCCGAAGCGACGCATACCGCGGCCCTTTATTATCACGGCTGACTTGCGCCACTGGCCTGTGAATTGCCAAGCTGATCGCCAACAGGCGGGCGGGACCAAAGCGATGCGGGCATTCCTCCGGACGACGATCCTTGGTGCAGCGCTGGCGGGCCCGGTCTGCGCGCAGGACATCACTATCGCGGTGGGCGGGGCCTTCACCTCGATGGATCCGCACTTCTTCGACCTTTCGCCGAACCACGCATTGACCTGGCAGGTCTTTGATAGGTTGGTGCATCCGGATGCCGATCAGCGTCCTTCACCAGGCCTCGCTGTCGCCTGGCGAACCCTCGATGACCGCACCTGGGAGTTCAAGCTGCGCCAGGGCGTCACCTTCCATGATGGCCGTCCTTTCACCGCCGATGATGTCGTCTTCACCTTCGAACGCGCGCCGAATGTGCCGAATAGCCCGACCGGGTTCGGCCAATATGTCCGTCCGGTCCAGCGGCTGGAGGTGGTGGATGCGGAGACCATCCGGCTACATACCGCCGAGCCTGTACCCCTGATTCCCCAGATGCTGAGCAGCTTCTCGATCATCGGCCGCAAGCAGGGCGAGGGAATGAGCACGGCGGACTACAACAGCGGCAAAGCGGCTATCGGCACGGGCCCATACAAACTGGCAGCCTTCACCCTGGGCGATCGCGCGGTGTTCGAGCGGAATCCGAACTGGTGGGGCCCGAAGCAACACTGGGCAAGAGTCACCTATCGACTGATCAGCAACGACAGCGCCCGGGTTGCAGCCCTGCAATCGGGCGATGTCGATGCCATCGACGCCGTGCCCACGCGCGATGTGGCACGGCTGGAACGCGACCCGAAGCTCACCGTGATCTCTCGACCAGGGTTGCGGCTGATCTACCTTTATGTTGACGCCAACCGCCAGCAATCGCCGCATGTGACCGACAAAGCCGGCAAGCCGCTACCAGGCAACCCATTGCGCGACGTCCGGGTGCGACAGGCGCTCTCTATGGCGATCAACCGGGAAGGCATTCGCCGGCAGATCATGGAAGGCTTCTCCCTCCCCACCGGGCAGGGTATGCCATCCGGGGCCATGGGCTACGATCCTTCGATCAAGGTGCCTGACTACGACCCCGACGGCGCCCGCAAGCTACTAGCGGAAGTCGGCTATCCGGATGGCTTCGCCATCACTCTGCACGGCCCGAACGATCGCTACGTGAACGATGACGCCATCGTCCAGGCAATCGCCCAGATGTGGACGAGGATCGGTGTGAAGACATCGGTGCAGACCAGCCCGGCCAGCGTCTTTTTCACCGCGGGCGGTGTGCGGGACGAGCATTCCATCGCTCTCACCGGCTGGTCTACTTCGACTGGCGAGCCGGATACGCATCTGACCCTGATGCTGGCCACCCCGGATCCGCAACGTGGTCGTGGCACCAGATTACGCCCCTCGCACTACAGCAATCCGGAGGTCGACGCGCTGGTCGACCGGGCGCTGACCGCGATCGATACCGCAGCGCGTGAGCAGATCTATTTCCAGGCTATCCGCATGGGATTCCAGCGCGACGTCGCCGTCATTCCGCTGCACCACCAGGTGAATATCTGGGCGATGAAGAAGAGTATCACCTATATCCCCCAGCTCTCTGAGCAAACCCGGGCGATTGAATTCCGGCCCGCGCGATAGCTACGGCACGGCCAGCCCGGTCGCCCGCATCAACTGCCCTATCACCGCCTTGTCGCGGGCAAAGAGCGCCCGGGCCTCGGCAGGCGAGGCACTCATGGGGTCGCTGCCGGTCTGCGCCAACTTGGCCCGTACCTCCGGGTCGGTCGTCGCCGCACGGAAGGCAGCGGCAAGGCGTTCCTGTACCGCCTCCGGCGTGCCGCGCGGAGCATAGACGATGATCCAGGTGCCGAGTTCGTAGCCCGGCACCACTTCGCCGATCGCGGGCACTCCGGGCAGGCCCGGCCGCCGCGATGCGCCGGTCACGCCGATCGCCCGTGCTTTGCCGCTTTCCAGCACTGGCCGCAGGCTGCTCTCGCTGATGATCACGGCATCGAGCTGCCCGCCCGCGAGATCGCGCGCCGCGTCGGCGCCCCCGCGATAGGGGATATGCTCAAGCTTCACCGCAGCCAGGCTCTGCAGCAGCTCGCCCATCAGGTGGCCGATATGCGCGATGCCCGGGGTGCCGAAGGTGACGCTCCCCGGCCGCCTTCGCGCCTCCGCCAGGAAGCCTTGCAGATCCGTGGCCGGGAAATCGGCGCGGATGCCCAGCACGTAGGGGGCGATGGTCAGTTGCGTCACCGGCACCAGCCGGTCGTAGTCAAGCGGCAGGGATTTGTTGGCGAGCGGCGAGGTGATGGTCGTCGCACCCTCTGCCACCAGCGTATAGCCATCGGGTGGGGCCGCGGCGGCCGCGGCGGCGCCGACCGCGCCGGACGCGCCCGTGCGGTTCTCGACGATCACCGGTACGCCGAGCGCCTCCGCGGTCTTTGGCTGGACAATGCGCACGACGGTATCGGCGATGCCGCCCGCACTGTAAGGCACGATCAGCCTTATCGGCCGGCTCGGGAAGCCAGCTTCGGCCCGGGCGATCGCGGGGAACAGCAGCGCCGGCAGAACCCGGCGGAAAAGACGCATGGCAGGGAGCCTCCGCTGTCCATCCTGCCAGCCCGCCCAGGCCGCGTCAGCGTCGATCCGCCGCCTCGGTCCCGAAGCCGCGGCCGAAGCGCCGCTCCATCCGGCGCTGCGCGAAATCCCAAAGGCTGGTCAACAGCAGGTAATAGAGCGCGGCGACGGCGAACAGCTCAAGGACCAGGAAGCGCTCCTGAATCAGGATCTGGGTCCGCCGCAGCAACTCATCGACGCTGATCACGCTGGCGACCGAGGTGGTTTTGAGCAAGCCGTTCACGCTATTGCCAAGCGGCGGGATGACGATGCGCAGCGCTTGCGGCCAGGTGACCAGGCGGAAGGCCTGGCTGCGATGCAGACCGAGTGCCATGGCCGCCTCTCGCTGGCCCTTCGGCACTGCCATGATGCCGGCGCGCACAATCTCCGAAAGATAGGCGGCCTCGTTCAACGACAGACCGATCAGCGCCGCCTCCCAGACCGAGAAGCGCAGGCCAAACAAGGGCAGGCCAGTATAGATGACGAGCAGCTGCACAAGCAGTGGCGTGCCCCGGAACAGCCAGCAATAGACGGCGGCGATGCCGGCCAGCAGCCGGTTGCAGGACAGCCGCAGCAGGGCGATGCCGATGCCGAGGATGAGGCCGCAGAAAAGTGCGCCCACGGTCAGGGCCACCGTGATCAGCGCCCCTTCCAGCAGATAGCGGTTGAACAGGTAGTCGAAGAAACCGTCCCAGCGCCAGACCTGCATACCCGTCGCCTAGTTCGGGCCGACCACCTCGATCGGTCCGTCGAAGCCCTTCACGCCGTAGCGGTCGAGCAACCTGGCGAAGCTACCATCGGTCCGCATCTCTCGGATCACCTGGGCCACCGCTTCGGCCAGCAGCTTGCTGCGGAAGCCGAAATTGATCGGCGTGCCGTAGAGGCCGCTGATGGCGCGGGTGAACTCGCCGCGGTCATCGTATTCCTTGCTGGTGCTGTCAATCGAGATGGCGGCATCCAGCTGGCCGACGCGTAGCGCCTGGAAGCTGATGGCGAAATTATCGAAGGGGCGGATGACAATCGGCTTCAGTCCGCGCGTCTCCAGCTCCTTGGCGATGTCCTGGGTGCGACGGAACTCGAAGCCCCCTTGCTCGACCCCCACCGTCAGCCCGGCAAGATCGACAATGGACTTGATACCTTTGGGATTGCCGCGGGTGACGCTGACGCTGATCGCCTGTTCCTCGTAGCGGACGAGGTACATCAGCTTCTGCCGTTCCTCTGTGTAAAACATGCCGGTATTGATCATGTCCCAGCGCCGGGCGGCGAGGCCGGGGATCATCGCCGCGAACTCAACCCGCACATGCTCCGGCGTCAGGCAGAGGCGGCGGGCGATCTCAGTGCCCAGCTCCACCCGCATGCCGACCAGCTGGCCCTGGGCGTTGACGAACTGCATCGGTGGCAGCGTCGGGTTGGTGGAGAGGGTGAGGGTACGGGGCTTGACCAGCTCAGCATCCGCCAGGCGCGGCGTGCAGTTGGTCTGGGCGAGACCGGGAAGGGCGAGCAGCGACAGCGCGGCACCCAGCGCGAAGCGACGGAACATGATCGGGCGATCTCCCTATTCAGCGGCGCGGGCTGTGGCCGGCAGCGCCCCCATGGTCTGCAAGACGGATGCCAGGGCAGGCAAGTCGCTGGCCGGCAGCGGCAGACGGGGCGGCCGCGGCACGCCCATCTCCATCCCCATCAGCCGGAACGCGGCCTTGGTGCCGGAGACATAGCGAGGTCCGCCGACCCAGGGCAGCAGCGGCGCCAGGCGGCGATACAACGGCAGCGCCTTTGCCCGGTCGGCCTCGAAGGCCGCGGTAGCGAACATGTCGCGCGACAGACGTGGGACGACGTTGCTGCACACCGCGACCCAGCCAATGGCGCCGAGCCAGGCGCTCTCATAGCCCAACACCCCCGCAAAGACCTCCATCCGCTCGCCGCAGGCGGCGATGATGTCGCGCACCCGCGTCACCTCCAGCGTGCTCTCCTTCACGTAGCGGCAGTTCGGGATGGTGGAGAGGCGGGCTAGCGTCGCCGGGCCCATATCCACATTGGCGGTCGCGGGGTTGTTGTAGACCATGATCGGAATGCCGATGGCATCGGCCACGGTCTTATAGTGGTGGAACAGCTCGTCCTCGGTCGGCACGCTGTAATAAGGCGGGATGATCATCACGCCGTCCGCGCCCAGCGCCTCGGCCTCCCGGCTCATCGCCACCACGGCGCGGGTATCCTCGTCGCCGGTGCCGATCAGCACCGGCACGCGCCCGGCAGCGGTCCGAACCACGCATTCGACGATCGCCGTCCGCTCCTCGCGCGAGACCGACAGGAACTCCCCGGTCGACCCCAGCGGGATAAGCCCGTCGATGCCCTCGGCAATCTGGAACTCCACCAGCCGCGCGAGGGCGGGCAGATCGACCGAATCGTCGCCTTCGGTGAAGGGGGTGATGAGGACGGTATAGGTACCACGGAAGGGCTTTTGCACAGGGACGACCCCGGTCATGCTGATGAAGATGAGCGAGATTCTTCCTGAAGCGCCCGGGCGGGGCAAGGGCATGCGGCTTAAGGGCACGGCGCGGGCGGTTGTGGCCACCAGCATCCGCTTCGATGGCCAGCCGGTCGAAGCGCTACCGGGGGAGAGCGTGGCGGCGGCGCTCTCGGCGGCCGGCATTCTCGCCTTCCGCAAGACCGCCAGCGGCGCGCCGCGGGGTCTTTTCTGCGGCATGGGCGCCTGCTTCGACTGCCTGGTGACAATCGACGGCAAGGCCAATCAGCGCGCCTGCCTTGCCAAGGTCGTGCCGGGCATGGCCGTGCTCAGCGGTCCGCCCGCCGCCGCCGCGCCGCTTACGCCGCCGCCGGCGGAGATTCCGGACCGGGCCTGCGACGTGCTCGTGATCGGCGCCGGACCGGCTGGCCTGGCCGCCGCCGAGGCGGCCGCAGCCACCGGCGCCAAGGTGCTGATGCTGGACGAGCGCGACGCACCCGGCGGGCAATACTTCAAGGCACTGGCCGGGAGCCATCGCGACCCCACCCCGGACGCACAGCACCGCCTGGGCGATGCGTTGCGCGCAGCGACCCGCGCCGCAGGGGCGGAGATCCTGACCGGCGCCACCGTTTGGGGCGCCTTCGCCCCAGATGAGCTCGGCGCGCTGATCGGGGATGCGGCCGTGACCCTGCGGCCGCGCCGGCTGATCCTGGCGGCCGGCGCGCATGAACGGCCGATGCCGATTCCCGGCTGGACCCTGCCGGGCGTGATGACGACCGGCGCGATGCAAACCCTGGCCCGCGCCAACCGGGTCGCCCCGGGGGAGCGGGTGGTGATCGCCGGCAACGGCCCGCTGAACTTCCAACTGGCCTGTGAGCTGCTGGCCGGCGGCGTCGAAGTGGTGGCGGTGGTTGAGGCGGCACCGCCGCTCGGCCCTGGGCAGTGGGGCGCCGCGACGCGGCTGCTGCGCGCGGCCCCCGATCTGGCACGCGATGGGCTTCGCTACCTCTGGCAGCTGCGGCGAGCCGGCGTGCCGGTGCTCTGGGGCAGCACAGCGCTTGGCTGCGAAGGCAGTGACCGCTTCGCCGCCTTGCGGATCGCCACACCGGAGGGCGAGCGACGGATCGCGGCCGATGCCTGCGCCCTCAACCTCGGCTTCCAGCCGGAAACCGGACTTGCCCGCGCGCTCGGCGCGGTACATCGCTTCGTCGATGCCGGACTGGGCCGGCTGGAGACAGTGACCGATGCGGCGGGCCGCACCTCCCTGCCCGGCGTCTTCGCAGTGGGCGATGGCGCGGCAATCGGCGGTGCGCGCATCGCGCTGGCGCGCGGGCGGATCGCCGGCCTTGCCGTGGCGCGGGAACTCGGCTTCGCGGCGCCCGAGGATGCCGAAGCGCAACGCGCGCTGGCGCGCGCCGAGACCTTCCAGACCGCGCTCTGGCAGATCTTCGCGCCGCCGCCTTTCGATGCCGGGACGATTGCCGATACGACGATCCTATGCCGCTGCGAAGAAGTCACGGCCGGGCAAGTGCGGGCGGCGCTCGCCGCCGGGCTCGGCAGCCTCGGCGCGGTGAAAAAGGCAACCCGCGCTGGTATGGGCCGCTGCCAGGGACGGATGTGCGGCGCCACCCTGGCGCGGTTGACCGGGGCCGAAGCGGAAGCCGGCTTCGCCGCACCGCGCGCGCCGGTGAAACCTGTGCCGGCCGCCGCCCTGATGCGGGAAGTACCCGAAGGCGAGACCTGGCCGGCCTTCCCGCGCCCCGTTTACAACACGCGCGCCCGTTACAACACACGTGCCGGCGACGCGCGCGGCGGGACCGCTTACCCCGCGGTGCCGCCGCATTGCGATGTGCTGGTTATCGGGGGCGGTGCGGTTGGGCTGGCGACCGCTCTTTATCTCGCCCGCGAGGGTTGCGATGTAGCGCTTGTCGAACGCGGCGAAGCCGGCATGGCCGCGAGTACCGCCAATGCCGGCAGTCTGCATGTGCAGCTCCTCAGCTACGATTTCGACGGCGACAGCGATCGCGGTCCGGCGATCGACCGGCTGCGCCTGGGGCCGCCAAGCATCGCCCTGTGGCGGGAGATCGCGGCGGCGGCAGATGAGGGACTCGGCATCCGCACCGAGGGCGGGCTGATGCTGGCGGAAACCCCGGAACAGCTGAGCTGGGTGAGAGCCAAGGTGGCGGTGGAACGCCGCCAAGGGTTGGCGAGCCATGCCCTTGGCGCGAACGAGCTTTACAGCCTCGCCCCCTATCTCGGCCCGGGCTTTCTCGGCGCCTGCTGGAGCCCGGATGAGGGCCAGATCGACCCGCTGCGCGGTACGCTGGCGCTGCGCGGGCTGGCCCGCGCCGCCGGGGCGCAATTGTACGAAGGCGTGGAGGTGCAGGCGATCGCCCGCGATGGCGCTGGCTATGCCGTCACGCTCAGCGAGGGGCAGGTGCGCGCAGGGCGGGTGGTGAACTGCGCCGGCGCCTATGCCGGGCGAATTGGCGCCATGCTCGGGCTGGATCTGCCGGTGGTCGGCTCAGTGCAGCAGGTCATTGCGACAGAGGCGGGGCCCACGACCATGCGGCATCTGGTGGCGCATGCCGGCCGGCACCTCTCCCTCAAGCAGGGCGATGGCGGGCATCTGCTGGTGGGCGGCGGCTGGGCGGGCACGCTCGATGCCGCGGGCGCGCCGCGCAACCTGCGCCGCTCGATCGAGGGCAATCTCTGGGTCGCCGGGCGGGTCGTCCCGGCGCTAGCAAGCATGCAGGCGATCCGCGCCTGGACCGGACTTGCGGTCGAAGTGGATCGCGCCCCGCTGCTGGGTGAGGCGCCGGGCCTGCCCGGCTTCTTCCAGGCGGTCACGAGCAACGGCTACACCCTGGCGCCGATCGCCGGGCGGATGACCGCAGAGGCGGTGCTGGGGCGGGCGACGATCCCGCCCGAGTTCACCTTGGCGCGGTTCGGATAGGGAGGAACACGATGGAACTCGGCATGGTCGGCCTCGGCCGGATGGGCGGCAATATCGTGCGGCGGCTGCTGCACGCCGGACATGCCTGCTTTGCCTTCGACCGCGACGCAGCAACGCGCCAGGCCCTGGCGGCCGAAGGCGCGGTCGCGGTCGCGGATCTGGCCGGGCTGGTCGCCGCCATGGCCCCGCCGCGGGCGATCTGGGTGATGCTACCGTCCGGCGCGCCGACCGAGGAGGCGATCCAGACGCTGGCCGGGCTGCTGACGCCCGGCGATGTCATCATCGATGGTGGCAACAGCATGTGGAAGGACGCTGTTCGGCGCGGCGCGCTGTTGCGGGCGAAGGGGCTGCACTTCCTCGATATCGGCACCTCGGGCGGCGTCTGGGGGCTAGCACGTGGCTATTGCCTGATGATCGGCGGCGAGGCGGCGGTGGTGCAGCGGCTGGACCCGATCTTCCGTGCCCTGGTCCCGGGCCGCGACGCCGCACCCGCCACGCCCGGCCGCCGCGGCGATCCCAGGCCGGAGGAGGGCTATGTCCATGCCGGGGCGAACGGCGCTGGCCACTTCGCCAAGATGATCCATAACGGCATTGAGTACGGGATGATGCAGGCCTTCGCCGAAGGGCTCGACATCCTCAAGCACGCCGACAGCGCAGAACTGCCGCCGGAGCATCGCCTCTCGCTCAATATCCCCGACATCACCGAAGCCTGGCGACGCGGCAGCGTGGTCGCCAGCTGGCTGCTCGATCTGACCGCGCAGGCGCTCGCGGCAGACCCCGAGTTGGAGGGCTTCTCCGGCAATGTCAGCGACAGCGGCGAGGGGCGCTGGACGGTGCAGGCGGCGGTCGAGACGGCAGTTTCGGCACCCGTTCTCTCGGCCGCGCTCTTCGCCCGCTTCACCAGCCGCGATGAACAGCGCTTCGCCGGCAAGGTCCTTTCCGCCCAGCGCAAGGGCTTCGGCGGACATCTAGAGCTGCCGAAGCCGTGAGCCGCCCGCTGGTGCTCGTGATGGGTGTCTCGGGCAGCGGCAAGAGCACTGTTGGGGCTCTGCTGGCCGCGGCGCTCAGGCTCCCTTTTGCCGATGCGGATGGCTTTCACCCGCCGGTCAACATCAGCAAAATGCGCGCCGGATTGCCTTTGACCGACGAAGATCGCTGGCCCTGGCTGGCGGCGATCGGGGCTTGGCTGGATGCACAGCGAGGAGAAGGGGGCGTCGCGACGTGCTCGGCCCTCAAGCGGAGCTACCGGGCCCGGTTGCTGGAAGGACGCCCCTCCGTGAGGCTGCTGCATCTGGCGGGCGAGCCAGCGCTGATCGAGGCTCGGCAGGCGGCACGCCAGGGACATTTCATGCCGGCCAGCCTGATGGCCAGCCAGTTTGCGGCGCTGGAGCCCCCCGATGATGCGGAAGGATGCATTACCCTTTCAATAGCGCAGCCACCGGCCGGAATCGTCGCAGCGGCGCTGGCAGCCTTGACCGCCGGCGCCCAGGGGCCGCGCAACCACGGACAGCCGGAAGACCCCATGATGCGGTCGAATGAGGATAACCCACTCTAGATTCTCGGTTTTCTAGGGCAGAAAATCGCTTCGACGGTTTCCACCCGCACGGATATTGCTCTAGACACATATCTTCGGAGATGGGGAAGAGAAGCCATGGCACTCGACGCTGCGACGCGCGCCGCGCTGGGGACAATCACCACGGCAACGCTGACGACCGTGCTGCTGAAGAAGGGTCTGCGCAATGTCTGGATGCGCGGACCCCAGCCCTTCACGCCAACCGCCCGCGGCCAGCGACTGGTCGGTGAGGCTTTTACCCTGCGCTTCGTCCCTGCGCGGGAAGATCTGGCGACCCCGGCCTCCTGGTCCTCACCGATTTCGACCCGGGCGGCGATCGAGGCCATGCCGGCAGGCTGCATCGCAGTGGCGGACGCCATGGGCGTAACCGATGCCGGCATTTTCGGCGATATCCTGTGCGCCCGGCTTGCGAAACGCGGCGTGACGGCGCTGGTGACCGACGGAGCGGTGCGCGAT
>Ga0209598_10003136_pt1 | contig 12595 bp, 10 predicted proteins | sample M_140807_EF_Meta_FD_187317 | JGI IMG/M metagenome (GOLD analysis project Ga0209598, IMG submission 187317) | Freshwater microbial communities from Lake Montjoie, Canada to study carbon cycling - M_140807_EF_MetaG (SPAdes) (version 2) | ecosystem: Environmental > Aquatic > Freshwater > Lake... | reverse complement strand
TTCTTATAATCTTGTACGGTTAAGTTCATCTGATCAATAGAAAATTTCTTATCATTGATAGAATGCATGTTGTACTTATCCGGAAATGGGTGAGAATTATATGCATTAATGACCATATCCTTACTCTTGCCCAAATCATTATTTTCAACCAATACCATCGTAAGAGAACTTCGTCTGTACTTGGTTTCCTGAGCCATGCTAACCTGCGAGAAAACTGCAAACAATGCCGTAAGGCTAAGTATGGCGTAGGTTTTCTTTCTTTCGAAAAGATGATTTAATTCAGACTGGTTTTTGATAAGTTTCATTGATGCTAAAATTTGTTTTAGCACGCAAATAGCTTTTAAAGATTGCTGCGGTTGGAATTCAAAAAGTTCAAATCGCTCAAAAAGTTCATTTTGTTCTGTCTTAAGTCTTTTAAGTTCATTATTGTAAAGATTTTAGCTTTTATGACCCAAACAATCCGATTACTTCTTGAAGAAAAATTAGGTCGGAGGGTCCGCTATCCGAAAGACTGCGACGCTCTGGCCGTAGAGATAGAAAAAAGCGTGGGTGACCGCATTTCTGCCTCTACCCTGAAGCGAATTTTCGGTTTTTTTGGCACACCGACATCTCCTTCTCTTTATACCCTGGATGTTATTTCCCAGTTTCTGGGCTTTCTTGATTGGGAAGACCTTCAGCAAAAGATTGCCAGCCACTCTGATTCTGTCTTGCTAAAAGACAGCCCTGAAATTCTGCGATCAGAAGACATCGCCGAGGGTACCGAACTGGAAATTGGCTATTCCCCGGGTCGAAAGATACTCCTTGGTTGCACTCAAAAAGGAAGTTTCCGACTGATTGAATCAGAAAACTCTACCTTGAGGCAGGGGGATATTTTGGATATTCAGGTTTTTATGGAAAAGTTTCCCCTTTATGCAAAAACTGTAATTCGAGGAGGCAGAAACATTGGCCCCTTTATTGCGGCCAAAAGAACCGGAATTGACTATTTTCGGGTTCGGAATGAAGATTCCGAAAAAAATACAGGATAGTTCAGGCTTACTTGATCAGGATAATAATCTTTAAGATTGAAACCAGCAAAAAACTGCTGTTTAGACTGGGGAACTTCGGATGTCTTTATTGACACCACCGGAAACCGGTTTTACCTGCGCAAAGTCCTCAGAGAATTCTTAAGAAGAATATCTTGAACAATGCTCAAAGAACAAGTCTTATTTATTAAGGGATTTACATTATTCATTCCTTCTAGATGGTCTGGATAAGCGGATTTATCCGGGAAGGATTCAGATTAAAAGACAGTGAATTCCACCTTGTAAACTCTCAAAAGCCGGTTCGTCTCCAAGATAGAGTTAAAACCACTTCAAGGGGAATATATTGATTGTTCCCAAGAACTTTTATTAAAGCCAAAATGTGGATAATGAAGCCGTTGCATAGACATATCAGACCACTACCATCGATTTCTTCAATAGCACTACCTATTTTACAAGTCCATTTTTTGGGACGCACTGCGCTTGGAAATTGCTATTATCTTAAAATGGAATACGCTTCCAATCCACACTAATGTCCGAACCTTCTGCAAGCATGACTGAATTTGGCTTCGTCCTATTTAAAACAGCAAAGTCATCCCCATAAAAAGCGGCAAAATCACAATCAATTTCATAACTTTCAATTGGGTTGATTTCCCAACTGGGATGGTTGATTTTATATTCAATGCTTTGTGCAGGATTCACTTTTGTGTAGCCATAATAGTGCTCAAAAATAAATTCCTCAATACTACCTGCAGGCATTTTTAGTTTGACATCCGAAGCAATTACTTTAAGACTGTTCCACTTCGATTCCACTTTCCATTGATATCCAATTTCTTTTTTACCATTCGTAAAATTCCAATTATGCTTTGTGGGAATGGCGATATAATGTTCTTTGTAAAGTTGGTTGGCAACCCAAGCCACTATTTTGTTGGGCACCGTTTCGTTGATAAAAACTACACCGCGCCTTAATTCATTGCCTATTTTCCTTACAACATAAAATCGAAGATTTACCTCTTCGAAAGTACCCAAAAAGGGAATTGGGACATTAAAAATGGAACTGTTTTTAAATAAAAAACCAACTAAACTTATATAGGTTTTTCCGTGGAAATAATCCAGCTCTACACCTTTTGGCAAATAGGGTAACAAAATAGAAGGGTCAATTTCATAATTAACCATTATTAAATTTTGCCACTTTGCCGAAAGGAAGGTTTTCATAATAAACTGGACTGATCTGTCTGTTTTGCTTTTTTCTTTTTGGCTACAATTGGTTTAGAGGCATTCACATGCTTTGCCAAAATTCGCTTTCCTTCCTCTTTGACCTCATCTTTTTTTCTGAAACTCCACACAATATCGCTTGCCCGCTTTCTCGTTTCCTCTACATCCACAATGGGCGCAGGATACTGTTTTCCAATTTCGCATAAGTACATCTGCTGCTCAATCAAACTAAGTTTATGTGGTTCATGAATTAAATTGGCAGGAATATACCGAAGCTCTGGTACCCATTTTTTTATGAAAAGTCCATCTTCATCATGGTCCATTGAATTTTTTATCGGATTGTAAATTCGAATGGTATTGACACCGGTTGTGCCGCTTTGCATTTGCATTTGCGGATAATGAATACCCGGTTCGTAATCCAGAAATTGCCGGGCTAAAAAATGCAGCTCACGCCAGTCTTGCCAAAGATTAAACACAAAAAAGGAAACAAGCATGGCCCGCATTCTAAAATTAATGTATCCGGTTGCAACCAGACAGCGCATGCAAGCATCAATCAGCGGAATACCCGTTTGTCCAGTTTGCCATGCAATAATATAGGCCTCGTTTTTTGTTTTGTGCAAAGCATTGTAGGCCCTGTTTATATTTTCAAATTCATACCGGCATTCATCTTCAAATTTTTGAATAAAATGACAGTGCCAATGCAAGCGGGAAATGAAATTACTCAATGCCCTTTTATTGAGTGAAGTACTATAGTTTTCTAGTGTGTACTTGTAAACCATCCGCATGCTAATATTTCCATAGGCCAAATAGGGCGACAAGCGACTGCAACCTGTGCGACTCAAAAGTGGCTTGCTGATATGCTTGCTATAATTTACATGTCTTTCCTGTATAAAATTATTCAGATAGCGCCATGCCCAGTATTCTCCTCCTTCCTGAAAGTTTTTATTTCGGGTGGTAATTTCAGCAGGCAATTCTGGTCCTTCTATTGCTGTTTTTATTTGCTCGTCTAAGTGAATGACATTCAATTCATTTTCTATAACAATACTGGGCTGAGAAAGCATTTTTTCTTCCCATCGTTTTTGCCATTCTTTTCGCGATTTTAATTTTCGAATAATGCCATTGGTTTGATATTCTTTCCATTTGACATTATGATTTTGAAGTAGCTTTTTTATTTCCTTATCGCGTTCATAGGTCAATCCATTTCCAATTTCCTGAGATGAAAAAACAGTATTAATGGTTAATGAATTTAACAGCGTTTTAAATACGGTTTTGGCCTCATTGTGAAAAATATAAATTTTAGCGTTAATGCTTTTCAATTTCTCATTCATCTCCATTAGCGATTCGAATACAAAACGCCAGTGCCGGACATCACTGTCATGGTAAGCCATTACAGATGGTTCAAAAATATAAACCAGTAATAATGGAAGTCCGGATTGCTGGGCAAAATAAAGTGGCTCATGGTCGATAAACCGTAAGTCGCGTTTATACCAAACCAAATTAATTTCCTGCCTTCCCATTCATTTATTTTTGGATAGAATATGGCATCGTTTTAAAATTGAAGCCTGATACTTAAAGTCTGATTCTATTAAAATGTTTTTGAAATCTCCGATTTTATCCCTCAGCCTTCTCGCATTCACACTACTTCTTTCCTGTGGTGAAAAAAAGGAATGCCCGGGTTTCAGCGACAACCTTGTACCGTATATGCCACAGGAAAACCGGCTTGTTTTTCATAATTCTGCCGGTGATAGCCTGATTTTTAATACCTCGATTTACGAGCGGATTGGTCCGCATACAGAAAAGCAGAATGTGCTCAGTGTGGGTGGCACTGGTTCCAAACCTTATTGCGTTTCTTATTGCAAAATGGAGTCTAGCTATTATGACCTGCAGAAGCAGGAGATTTACTACAAAATTAATGTGGACAATGAGGCGCTTACCTGCACCCTTTCCGTAAACCTCAAGTCCAGCATTCCTACCATTGATTATTTTCTAAGCAGCACGGCTTATTCTTCAGAAGGCCGGCTTTTTGGTGATACCCTGAAACTTGGCACTTACAACACCACCACCGCTCCGCGCTTCAGCCGGATTGAAATCGTGTATGGACGCGGGATTACCCGCATTCAGGATGATGTGAAAAAATGCCTTTGGGTTCGCTGATGAAAGATGAAGCCCATGGCCTCAATTCTCCTTTGAACTGAAACTGAAAATCCTACCTTTGCGGCTTCTGAAAATTCCTTTCATTAAGCAGAAAATATGGCAAATTTTGATCTAATCGTAATCGGCAGCGGACCCGGAGGATATGTAGCTGCCATCCGTGCATCCCAACTTGGCATGAAAACAGCCATTGTGGAAAAGGAAAGTCTGGGCGGTATCTGCCTCAACTGGGGTTGTATCCCAACCAAAGCGCTTCTCAAAAGTGCGCAGGTTTACGAATACATTCAGCATGCCTCCGATTACGGCATTACCATTAAGGACGCTAAACACGATTTCGAGGCCGTTGTAAAACGCAGCCGTGGTGTAGCTGATGGCATGAGCAAAGGCGTGCAATTCCTCATGAAGAAAAACAAGATTGAGGTAATCATGGGCATGGGCAAACTCACCAAAGACAAGAAGGTGGAAGTTACCAAGGCCGATGGCAGCAAAGAAATCCATGAAGCCAAAAGCATTATCCTGGCAACAGGTGGCCGTGCAAGAGAACTTCCCAACATCAAAATAGATGGCGAAAAGGTAATCGAATACCGCAAAGCAATGTCATTGCCAAAACAGCCAAAGAGCATGGTGATCATCGGCTCTGGGGCGATAGGCGTTGAGTTCGCTTATTTCTATGCCACCATGGGAACCAAGGTAACCATCGTGGAATTTATGCCACGCATTGTGCCGGTGGAAGATGCGGATATTTCGAAAGAGCTTGAAAAAATCTACAAGAAAAAAGGCATTGACATTCACACCAATTCCAGCGTGGAAAGTGTGGATTCAAAAGGAAAAACCTGCAAGGTTTCTGTAAAAACGCCTGCTGGCAACATCGTCATCGAATGTGATGTGGTGCTTTCTGCGGCTGGTGTGGTTACAAATCTGGAAGGAATTGGCCTGGAAGAAGCCGGTGTAAAACATGACAAAGGAAAAGTTTTGGTAGATGATTTCTACCAGACCAATGTTCCGAATGTTTATGCCATTGGCGATATTGTTAAAGGACCAGCTCTTGCCCACGTGGCCTCTGCCGAAGGCATTATCTGTGTGGAAAAAATTGCAGGTCACCATCCACAACCTCTGAACTATGGCAACATCCCAGGATGTACTTATTGTTCACCTGAAATTTCTTCTGTTGGTATGACCGAGGAAGCTGCCAAGGCCGCAGGTTATGAGATTAAAGTAGGTAAGTTTCCTTTCTCAGCTTCAGGTAAAGCTTCTGCTGCCGGAGCGAAAGAGGGTTTTGTAAAAGTAATTTTTGATGCCAAATACGGTGAGTGGCTTGGTGCCCACATGATTGGTGCCAATGTGACTGAAATGATTGCCGAGGTTGTAGTAGCCCGGAATCTGGAAACCACAGGACATGAAATTCTGAAATCAGTTCATCCGCACCCGACCATGTCGGAAGCCATTATGGAAGCGACAGCGATGGCATATGGGGAAGTAATTCACCTGTAAGCAAGCTGAAAATAATAAAAGAAAAGGGGCTCGATCGAGCTCCTTTTCTTTTTGGGTTAAACTGTAAGATTCAATGTATCCTTGGTTTTGGGAACCGCCATATCATAAAATCACATTTACCCCAGCGGGGTAAAATGTCAATAGCATTAAGCAAGGAGATAATAAGCTCTGGAAGAGCGACATGTTTCATTTCCCTATTCAAATGGCCAATACTTATTTCCAGTTCCATGCTCAACTGGTTTATGCTGTGAAGGGTTTGAACCCATAATATGCCGCACCTCTGGTGCTTTGGTCCTTCTTATTTCTCTTTCTATTGACATTCGGCACCGCTGGTGCCAGAGATGCAAACATCTTTCGAGGTCTGTTCACCTCCTCTTCCTACAAATTTCTTTTAACTCTCCTTCTATTGACATTCGGCACCGCTGGTGCCGGAAATGCAAACACCTTTGAATATCAATTCTACGCTCTTCACGGAAATTTCATATGACCCAACTTTCTTGCGTGAGGGGCCGAAGAGGAAATCGTGGCGCCGAACCGAAGGCGAGGCGCCACATTGCAACAAAGGACCCGACCGAATCGCCTTTGGCGAGGCGGGCACGCCCAAAAAAACTAAAACACTAGAACTGTACCGGAGGCGCTTTTTGCGCGGAAGCCTCGGCCTCGAAATAGCCCTTCTTGTCGAAATTGAACATCTTGGCCGTGAGGTTGGTCGGGAATTTCTGGATGTAGGTGTTGTAATCCTGAACCGACTCGTTAAACTTCATCCGCTCCACGGTAATGCGGTTTTCGGTGCCTTCGAGCTGACTTTGCAAATCGAGGAAATTCTGGTTGGCCTTCAGGTTCGGGTAGTTTTCGGAAACCACCATCAGCCTCGACAAAGCAGAACTGAGTCCTTGCTGGGCCTGCTGGTATTTGGCCACTTTTTCGGGCGTAAGATCATCGGCTTTGATGGTCACCTGCGTAGCCTTGGCGCGGGCCTCCATCACATCGGTGAGGGTTTTCTGCTCGAAATTGGCAGCCCCTTTCACGGTATTCACCAGGTTGGGAATAAGGTCGGCACGGCGTTGGTAAACATTCTGAACCTGGGCCCAGGATCCCGTTACTTTTTCCTGCTTCTCCACGATGTCGTTGTAGCCACAGGAAGACAGTGCCAGCAAAGCAAGCATTGGAAGGAGGATGCGGATGTTGCGCGAAATTGAATTGAATGGATTCATGTTGATGAAATCTTGATATGTTTGAAATTGGTTTTCGCCAAAACGATGCCAAATTTAATGTTGACTTACTAATTTGGACGAAAGGCAAAATAAACCCGAAAAAGCGGTCAATTTTTCAGTTGGGTCGGCATTTTTTTCCGGAATGATTGTGCTTTGGCTGCTGTATGAACTTGCACTGTGTTTTCTGGGTTTTGGAAGTGATACAGATGCCTGGTTGATGGCACAAACTGCGGCAAGGCTTGCGGCAGGTTTGCCTTACGATCCGGCGCGCTCGCTGGGAAATCCAGCCTGGGAGTTTTTGCTTGTCTTGCTTCAGCCTGATTACCAGTTTGTTTTTTCCAATGCATTCAACCTTTTCCTTGCCCTGATTTTCTTATTTCGGCTCAAGGATTTATTGCCGAACCTGGAACTTTCGCAGATATGGCTGATCCGAATTTGTCTGGCACTTTTACCAGTATTTTCGGAGGCAGCCGCCTCTTCAATGGAACTGATGCCAGCCTGGTTTCTGTTTCAGGAATGCCTGCTGGCCCTCAAAAAATCGCAGTACAAATGGCTCGGAATTCTGGTTCTGGTTTTAAGTTTTACCCGACCTGAATTTTATTTTTTGATTCTGATTGTGGTTTGGTTCAAGCAGAGAAATGCCCTTCGAAGCCTTTTGGTTCCGGGTTTTTTGCTGGGCATTTACTTGTATTGGGTAATTGGAAAAAATCCGGCCCCCTTTAATGGACTGGAATCTGCGCTTCGTTTTTATGCCGGCCGAATGTGGTTTTTGTTCAGACAGGCAGGGCTTTTGTTTCCTGTGTATTTGCTGTGCCTGGGGTATTCTTTTAAGCAGAAAAATGCCCTCCTTCGAATTTCCGGCATTTGCTCTTTGCTTCTTTTTGTGGTTTTTCCATTCGAATGGGCCTATGCATTTCCGGCTATCTTTTCGGGATTAATTGCCTTCCTGAGTGCCTTGCCGACAACCAGAATTCGCCTGACTATCTGGACCTTGCTTATGCTTTCTCTTGGCAGTGATTTGTTTGCTCCAGTTTCCGGTTTGGGTGGATTGTATGCCTCGAGAAACAAGATGCTGAATCAGTACCGGCAAGCAGAAAATTTCAAACCGAAAAGACCCTGCTTGTTGGTGGAGGGAGCCACCTTTTTGCCTACCCGATTTCAGGATTGGGAACGCAGTCACCAGAACCGCCTGTTTCATAAAAAAGGAACCCAGTTCTGGGTGGGCGAGCGGCTGAGCAAGGCGGAGATAGATTCGTTTCAAAAAGAAGGATTTTGGATTGGGCGGTTTTCGGAGAAACCCAATCAGCCTTGGATTGTTGAGTACGAAGATTGAAATTTTTGAAGGCGGAGCTAAGGCTGGTTCATTGAATTTTTACAATGGCATTGTAAGAACAATTGACAACCTCAGTCATTTTTTCAAAATCCAGGGTTTCAATTGTGTCGGATGTTTGATGGTAATTTGGATTTCTAATGAATGATGTGTCGTTTATCATCAAAGCTTGATACCCAAAATGCCAATAATTTCTTTGGTCAGACAATCCTGCCAATCCTTCCTTTGTTGGAAAGCTGACAACCTGAACATCTATTTCGGCATTTTCAGACATCAATGATTTAACTTTTTGATTGAATCCAGTGTAGGCTTCAATGCCCACCACAATTAAAAAATTTGCTTTACTTGGATATATTTTGGCAAGTTCCTCTGAAGGGAAAGGCTGCGAATTTGGTTCATCCGAAAAGTAACCAATCATTTCAAAACAAATCATGCCAAGAACATCGACATCATTATCATGGAGCGACTTTGCATGCACAAAACTTCCCATTTCTTGAGTACCAAAAAAAGGAGGTTCTTCAAGGCAATATGCCACAAAGTCAATTTGATAATCAATTTGAGGTTTATTGGCTCCTATAAGTCTTGCAGTTTCAAGTAAACCAGCCACGGCACTGGCATTGTCATCGGCACCAGGCTGGTCTCCACAAACATCATAATGAGCACCTACGATCAGTCTTTTTTTGCCATCGCACTTATTGTATGTGGCAATTATGTTTGTGTATTCTCTGCCCCGGGCAAGCCATTTTTGCTCTTCTAAAATAAGCCCGGCATCTTCAAATTCCTTTTTTATTTAAGAACAAACGCTTTGGAGCGTATCCAAATTAAGGTAATTCCGGTAAGGTCTAATTTCTGTAAGGAATTGAACATCCTGGTAAAGCCTATCTTTCTTTGCATTCATATTATTCTATTTTAAAAACTACTGCCCAAAATTTATGGTTAAAAATGGAATGTAATTAAAGCCAAAAGCTTTCTGCCAGAGACAAAGTTTAATAACAGATTAAATGTAACTATTCTCTTTTTAAGTGACTCAGGATGTTTTCCTTACGATATTTTACCATTTTCAGAAAACCCCTGAATGATGTTTTCAAATTCTTGATTTTGAATTTCCAATTCTATGTTGAAACACTCGTATAAGCACTTGGTAAATGAAATAATTGCCGTAGCATTTCATTTGACTTTAATGGTTTTAAATTCTATTACTGGATGAAGATTGTTTTGGAATACACTCTTTCTCCATCAAATATTATACCAAAATAATTGCCTTTTGGCAGACCAGAAAGATCTAGTTCGTTTGATGAATTTTGTTCAAAATTTTCTGATTTAAACACTTTATCTCCCAGCAAATTATATACTTCAAAACTGATTTTTTTTGATGTTTTATTTTCAATTTTAAATTGACCGGTATTCGGATTTGGATAAACTGTAATTAAATATGGATTTTCTCTCGAGTTGTTGATTGCTGTAACAAGACTTGAGTTGCATAAGCCATAAGAAGATCCTCCATTGATCCCGCTGTTGGTTCCGCTAATAATATCCAATGTTGTAAAGGGTGTTTCGGATAAAACCGTAACAATAGAATTTACAGCATTTAAAATTGTAGGACTGGTAATTTGATTGCCATTTATTGTCCAGGCTACGCAAGTCCCAGGATCAACACTTAAGGTTGGTAAACCGCCATTCGTATTAAAAACAAATGATTCAGGGTTGGTTTGTGTGTTTGTGCCCACATAGGCTAAAAAGACTTTTACTGAATTTATTGGTTCGGAGAATGTATAAGTTACAGTACCTAAGGAATTGGTATTGCCCGACCATGGAGCATTAATTCCGGGAAAAGTTAAACCACATGCTGTTTCTGTACTAAAGGTTAAAAAAGAAGCGGCGCCGGAAACAGAAACAGTATAGTTTACCGAGTTTGAAAGAGCAGCATCAAAGATCGACCCCGATGATCCGCTTACAATGTTGCATTGTGCATTTGCAAAATTACTCCACTTTAAAAAGGCGAGCAGGATTAATATCAAGGTCAATTTTTTTCTCATTTTGTAAACTTTTTGTTTCTTCTAATCCCAGTCATAAAGTATGACCCGCATTTTAAGCAGATTCAAAATTAAGCTTTTTTCCTGCTTTCAAATCAATAATACGGGAACTTAAAACGATTGGCTGATGAGCACAAACGCCCTTACAAAAACCACAAATAGAAATATTAAATTAAATTTATTCAAAAAGGAAAGTTGAAAGAAATGGGTTTCCCTGGTTTCCTGGCTGGTTTTTTTACGATGGAATTCCTAAACTCAAACGCTGGTCGAAATAAGCAATTTCCTAAAAATTGGAATTATAAATACCGTTCACCAGCCTCCCGCTTCCTGATTTCTTTGGCTGGACAACCGTATAGAATCAAATGATCACCACAGCTTTTCAATAAAACCGAAGCAGCGCCAATGATGGTGTGACTGCCAATTGAAATGCCGTGTTTGATTGTTGCTGAAATTGATATTGCCGAAAACGCGCCAACAGACACATTTCCACCGCATGTTGCATTCGGTGCCAAAGATGAAAAAGGCTGCATTTCACCATCATGGTCTAGGCTTGCCTTTGTATTGATGATGGCAAAATCACCGATGGTAGAATTGCTGTTTACAATGGCACCCGCCATGATGGCAACTCCTTTTCCAATTTTTACACCTTTCGCAATTTGGGCAGATGGGTGAATGGCAGACGCAAATTCAATGTCTGGAATCTTATCGACAATTCGGTTTACAACATTGTGTCTTACCCAATTATCTCCGATGGCAATAAATAATTTCCAATTAGGATATTTCAAATGGAGGTCGGGCAAATCAGATTCATTTCCGATGATTTTATAGCCCAGTGTTTCTTCACCTTTATTTCTAAAATCGTCAATCAGACCAGCAATTTCATATTTCCCTTCCTTTTCAAAAATATCAATTACCACTTTTGCATGTCCGGAAGAACCTATAATTAAAACGGTTTCTTTATTCATTTTTTGAATTTTAAATGGGTTTTTGTGAAGCGCTATTTTTCGAATTAAACCGGTGAAACCAGCATATCCAGAAATTCCTGTTCGGTAAGGATTTTCACGCCCAGTTTGCTCGCTTTTTCCAATTTGGCCGGACCCATATTTTCACCTGCGAGCAGGTAATTTACTTTGGCCGAAACCGAAGAAACAAGTTTGCCACCATTGGCCTTGATTTTATCCTGAAGTTCTTCGCGGGAGAATTGAGAAAACACACCTGAAATCACAAAACTTAAACCTGCCAGCGCATCACTTTCGGCTGCCGGTCCACCTGTCATCGCCAATTGAAGTCCGGCCTTCTCCAGCTTTTCCAGAAATGCCTGGTTTTCTTTGTCGGCAAAATAGGCTAGAACGGATCGGGCAATTTTCTCCCCAATTTCAGGCGCTTGAATTAATTCCTCAAAACTGGCTTTGGCAATGTTTTCCAAACTGCCGAAATGTTCGGCCAGTTTTTCTGCCACGGTTGCGCCCACAAAACGAATGCCGATGCCAAACAAGACTTTAGGAAAAGGCACTGACTTTGATTTCTCAATCCCTGCCAAAAGATTTCGAACCGATTTGTCGGCAAAACGATCAAGGGCGATCAGCTCTTCATATTGAATTGAATATAAATCTCCGGCATTTGCCACCAATCCTTTTTCAACAAGAAGGTCAATGGTTTCGGCACCAATGCCATCTATGTTCAAGGCCTTGCGCTGGATAAAATGCTCCATCCGGCCTTTTACTTGGGGTGGACAAGCTTGTTCATTCGGACAATACCAGGCGGCCTCGCCTTCGGTGCGGACAAGGGCGGTTCCGCAAACCGGACAATCGTGCAGAAATTTCGTTTCCTCAGAAAACAAGCCTCTTTTGGCGGTATCAACTCCGGTAATTTTTGGAATGATTTCTCCGCCCTTTTCAACAAAAACCCAGTCACCAATCCGGATGTCGAGTCTGGCAATTTCATCGGCATTGTGCAATGAAGCCCGCTTCACCTTGGTTCCGGCAAGTTGAACCGGCCGAAGATTCGCCACCGGAGTTACCGCTCCGGTACGACCCACCTGATAGGAAATGGATTCCAAAATTGTAGTAGCCGACTCCGACTGGTATTTATATGAAATGGCCCAGCGTGGAATTTTGGCAGTAAAACCGAGTTCCTCCTGAT
>Ga0209598_10003134_pt1 | contig 12598 bp, 6 predicted proteins | sample M_140807_EF_Meta_FD_187317 | JGI IMG/M metagenome (GOLD analysis project Ga0209598, IMG submission 187317) | Freshwater microbial communities from Lake Montjoie, Canada to study carbon cycling - M_140807_EF_MetaG (SPAdes) (version 2) | ecosystem: Environmental > Aquatic > Freshwater > Lake... | reverse complement strand
AACTCGGGCTTGTAATCGAACAGATCAACCTGACTGGCTCCACCTGCCATGAACAGTTGAACCACACGTGTGGCCTTGGGCGCGTGATGAGGCAGTAGCGCCTTATCGGCACGCGCATCGTCTGCCAGCAGAGCAGCCAATGCCATAGCGCCAAAACCTTGCCCGGACCGTTCCAGCATGTCCCGTCGTGTAAATTTCATGGTTGCGTTTCCTTTGATTAATCGACGAAGGCAAAGGCATTGGTGTTGAAGATCACACGGCAGGCCGCAGGCATTCCATGGCGGGTTGCATAAGCAGATAGCTCCCGTGTTTCGTCGGGTGAGCCAGGTCGGCCTAAGGCCAAGAGAAGTGCCCGCTGAATACGTGCCTCGGTGCTTCCGCCTTCCTTATCGACGAGTGTCGCGAAATCGCGAGCCATCACCAGAACAAAATCGTTATTAAGCAGGGCCAGCGCCTGAAGCGGGGAGTTGGTTTCGTTGCGGCGATCGACCAAAAGCGAGGGGTCGGCGCAGTCGAGCACAGTCATGAATGGCTGTTGTTGCGAACGGACAATGAACCGGTAAACACTGCGACGCCTTGCCTTCATGCTGGCAGGGTCGAATTTGTCGTACTCGTAGTGCGGAGAGTGTTCCGGATGCGTGATCACAAAATCTTGGAACGGTGGTCCAAACATGGTGGTATCGAGTGTGCCAGACGTGGCCAGCATGGCGTCGCGAAGGGCTTCTGCATCGAGTTTGCGCCGGTTGCAGCGCCACCATAGCCGATTGTCCGGGTCTTTTTTGAAAGCCTCCTGATTGTTCGTGGCAGCACGGCGATAGGCGGTAGTTGTAAGTAACAGCTTGTGCAGGGCATGCAGTGAACCACCTTGGTCGCGCAACCAGCCAGCGAGGTAATCGAGCAGTTCGCGGTGTTCTGGCATATCGCCCATGCGGCCGAGATCGTTGGGAGTTTCCACCAGACCGCGTCCGAAATGCCAGCGCCAAACCCTGTTGGCCATGACACGCCAGTACAGCGGGTTATCATCGTGGGCAATCCACTGGGCCAGAGCCAAGCGCCGTTCACCCTCTGCATGCCCGGGCTTCAAATTGAACAGGTCAGGAGCATGGTTGAACGCGGCAATACCGGCGGGCTGGACTTCTTCTTGTGGTTGCTGAATATTGCCTCGTTTGAGGAGATGTATGGGGCGCGGTTTGCCACTGGGGCCTGTTCCCATAAACGCGCCTGACCCGCTATGAACAGTACCGGCATAGACCACAGAAGGAGCTGGCAGCGCTTTGCGATCGCGTTCTGCCGCAGCCAGCTCGTTTTCCAGTACTGAAATACTGTTGCGTAATTCGGCTGGTATTTTGGTGGCGCGCAGGCTTGCGAGCTTAGCAGCTACCGCATCTTGAACATCGCGAGTAGCGGGGTCGCCGCCGTACCAAGCTCCATCGGTGATATTGGCGACAGCCCAGCGCGGGCCCGCTTCGATGCTGCTCGATGCGCGTGCTGTTTTGCCCGCCGCGTAGTTCTTGCCGGCTGCGTCGAGAACGCGCATTTCGGCAACGGCTGCAATGAAGTCGTTCTGCCGGGTTGCAAGTCGGGTAACGGTGAGTCTCACGTAACGCCCTTGCGCCATCGCCGGAGCAGGATACGCCAGAGGTTTAAGTCCGGGATTAGGAACATCGGTACTGGTATGGTCAATAATGACCATTGATTTGACCATTTCAGGGTCGTCTGAACAGGTGATGCGGTAGCGTGAGGGAAAACCAAATCCAGCGCCAATACCGGCAAAATCGTCGTGGCAACCGTGAAGAACAACGGAATTGATGGGGCGGGTTTCACCCAGATCGACCTGAACCCATTCGGTTGTGTTGGCGGAGGGGCGAATTTGCGAGTGCCAGCCAAACCGAGGGTCTTTTCCCGGGGCGGGTTGCTGCAGCCGAGCCAATTCGGCTGTAAGCTTCTCGCCTTCAGGGCCAAGAAGTTTCTTTTCGGCCGCAGCCAGTTCCCCGCGGGATGAAACCAGCCGCGCTACGATTGCGTCTGCTTGCTTTACCTGCTCGTGCATGGCAGGATCACGATAATAAGGCCTGTCGGCGCGGTCGATGGCCGCGAATACTGCTTGAAGCCGGTAATAGTCGGCCTGAGTCACCGGATCGAATTTGTGATCGTGGCATTGAGCACACTGCACCGTTGTGCCCATGAACGTATTGGTGACTGTGGCCACCATGTCGTCGCGGTCCAGATGGCGTGCAATTTTGCCATCGATCTTTGATTCGGGCACTTCGGCATGGCCGATGAAGTCCCATGGGCCAGCGGCCAGAAACCCGAGGGCTTCAATGCCACCCGGTCCAGATTGGGGAACCATGTCCCCGGCAATTTGAAGTGTGGTGAACTCCTTGTATGGCATGTTGGCATTGAAGGCCCGGATAAGCCAGTCGCGGTAAGGCCAGGCGTTGGGCCGTTGTTTGTCTTTGTCGTAACCGTGGGTGTCGCCATAATGCGCCACGTCGAGCCAAAGACGCGCCATGCGTTCACCATGCGCCGGGTTGCGCAACAGCGTGTCGATGGCTTTGGCAATGGCATCAGGACTGCTATCAGAAATAAAACGTTGTGAATCCTGCGGAGCAGGTGGAAGGCCGGTCAGGTCGAAGCATAAGCGGCGGTATAGGGTTGCGCGGTCGACCTCTGCGGTAGGAACAATTCCTTCCCGCGCCAAGCGGGCCAACAAAAAAGCATCCACAGGGTGCGGGGCGTTTTTCGGGGGTTGCACTTTCTCCAGTGGTCTGGTTGACCACCACGGATCTGCGCCGGAAACTGTCAGAACAAGCAGCATCAATTTAAACATGGAATTATCTCCAAATATTTCGCGCGAACACATTATGCCAGAATTGCGCGGCTCGGTTCGCCTTCGTTGATGGTTGGCCTTTCGGGCCGCCCCTTGTGTCGCCAAAGAACCCGCGTGTGGTCGAGTCCCAGCAATGCCAGAATAGTGGCGTGAAAATCGTGAACGTGCATCCGCTCATCAACGGCGCGCAGTCCCAATTCGTCGGTGGTGCCCACGGTGCGACCGCCCTTTAGGCCAGCACCAGCCATCCACATGGTGAAACCCCATGGGTTGTGGTCGCGGCCATCGCCTTTTTCAGACATCGGCGTACGCCCAAATTCACCGCCCCAGATTACCAAGGTATCGTCAAGCAGCCCGCGTTGCTTGAGGTCGGTCAGAAGGCCCGCGACAGGTTGATCGGTGCCACCGCACAGTAAGGCATGGTTCTTTTCAATATTCGCATGCGCATCCCAACGGCTGCCCGCACCCGAATAGAGTTGAATGAAACGGACGTCGCGTTCGGCGAGGCGCCGTGCCATCAGGCACATTTTGCCGAAATTGGCGGTTTCCTTGCGGTCGATGCCATAGAGCGACCGTGTGGCTGGCGTTTCGTGGGTGAGATCCACTGCCTCGGGTGCAGCGGCCTGCATGCGGAACGCTAGTTCCTGAGAGGCAATGCGGGCAGCCAATTCGGTGTCGGCAGGAGTTCGGGCGGCATGGGCACGGTTCAATTCACCCAAAAGCGCTCCGCGTCGCTTTTGTCGATCTGAAGCGACCATTTCCTTGGCCACCAAACCGGGAAGTGTGGGGCCTGTGGTTTCAATTTTGGTTCCTTGATAGGCGGCTGGCATGAACCCGGCGCCCCAGTTGCGCGCGCCGTTCGTCACGGATGCGCTGCCATCGGTAAGGACCACAAAACCGGGCAAATTTTCGTTTTCGCTGCCCAGACCATAAAGCACCCATGAACCAAGCGAAGGCCTTCCTCCCATGGTGGTGCCTGTGTTCATCTGGCAGACACCGGCAGAATGGTTGATGGCGTCGCACCAAACAGAGCGCACAACGACAAGATCGTCGGCGCGTTGCGCGATATTGGGCAACCAATCGGAAACCCAGAGGCCACCCTTGCCATGCTGCTTCCAAGCGCGTTGCGAGGCCAAAAGCGGGGCATCGGCAGTGCCCATGGAGGTAACTACCGAACCAAAGCTGCTGGGCAATTTTTGCCCGGCAAGGCGGTTAAGCAATGGCTTGGGATCGAAAGTATCAAGGTGGCTGGGGCCGCCTTCCATGAACAGGAAAATCACCCGCTTGGCGCGGGCTTTCAGGTGACCGCCGTGCGGAGCTGATGGATTTGTTCCTGCCTGCGCTGCCATGGCACCCATAGCGAGCGCGCCGAAACCACCGCCAGCGGTCCAGAGCCATTCACGGCGGGAAAGAATGTCGCGATCTGTGGCATCGGACATGTTGGTTATTCCAGATAGAGGAAGGCGTTGGATTCCAGAACGGCGTGCGCGGTATCGGTCCAGCAGGCCGCATCGTTGGCATGGCTGGCAACTGCATTCTCAACGGCGGATGCTTCTTCTGGCCGAGGTAATCGACCCAGAGCGCGCAGGAACAAGGCCTGTATGCGGTCGCCTTCACCAATGGATAGTATCGATTTCCCCAGCGCGGCAGACTGGCTTTCTGCTAATGGCCCATTGCGCAGCAGCAATGTCTGGGTAACAGTTACCGTGGGCAATCGCTGGGGTGTGGTTTGCAAACCATCAGCGGCATCGAAAGCAGCCAGCAACGGGTCGCGCGTGTTGCGCCGGACTTTGAGGTAAATAGAGCGGCGTGGCGCCTCATCACCCACGCCCGGTCCGCCCACGGTTCGATCAAGTGTGTTGGCGGAGGCGAACAGAGAGTCGCGTACTTCCTCTGCATCAAGCCGCCTCGACGGGCCCCGCCACAGATACCTGTTATCTGAATCAGCATCGCGTATGGCAGGATTATCCAGCCGAACCGATGACTGCCCGTAAGTTTCCGAAAGAACCATGGCGCGGATGAGAGGTTTCAGCTTCCAGCCGCCATCAATAAACCCGCGCGTTAGTCCGTCGAGCAACTCTGGGTGCGATGGTTTTTCTCCCAAGGTGCCCCAGTCGGATGTGGTGGCAACCAAGCCTTTGCCAAACACTCGTTGCCAGACGCGGTTAACCATAACTCGGGGTACCAGAGGATTCTCAGGTCCGGTAAGCCATTGCGCCAAGGCGGCGCGCCTGCCAGAAGAGTTGGCGCGGACCTGAATAGCTGGCAACCCCAAGCGGTCGAGAACGGTGGGAACTCCGGGTGCGATTGGCTCTGGTTTTTTGCCACGCTTGGCAACTGTGGGATTATCTACCGTTGCACCAACTTCACTCACTGTTTGTGCTGTCGCGAAAGTGGGTGTTTCTGCTTTCAGCTCAAGGCGGAGCTTTTTGATTTCCTCCCGCGCTTTCGCATCTTTCATACGCGTTTCCAGATGGTCGTACTCGTACTGCACCTGACGGTAGGCGATGTCGTAAACCTGCTTTTCGGAGGGAGACAGTTGTTCGCGCGGCGTATCGAGCAGCTTTTGCAGTTCGGGTGGAAACAGCGCCCGGGCATCTTGAAAGGCGATGCGGCGGTGGGGAGCCTCTAATTTCGCCAGTTGTTCCCGGCGTTGCGCGGTTTGTTTTTCCCAGGCAAGCATGCGTTCGGCTTCTGCCTTGGAAACAGGGACATCGTCGCGCCAGACCAGTCCGGAGAAAAAAGACTTCAGGGCGTGGTAGTCGCGTTGCAGCAGGGGGTCGTATTTATGGTCGTGGCAACGGGCACAAGCTAGTCCAAGGCCCAGTGCCACATCTGCTGTCACATCAGTAATGTCTTCGAGGATGGCGTTCCACTGCGCTGTTGAGTCGCGTTGGTTGTATTCATAGGTGCCCAGGCGCAGATATCCTAAAGCTATCAAAGATTCCGGATTGTTTGGCTCCAGTTCATCTCCCGCCAGTTGCAGCCGCAGGAAGCGATCGTAAGGCATGTCGCTGTTCCATGCGGCAACAACCCAGTCTCGGTAGCGCCACGCGGTGGGGCGGAATTCGTCCGCGCGGTAACCATCGGATTCGGCATAGCGCACAAGATCGAGCCAAAACCGCCCCCATTTTTCGCCGAAGTGAGGGGAGGCTAGCAGACGGTCGATCGCGGCGGTTTTATCGGGGTTGGCTGCAAATGCCTTGGCCTCAGCGGGTGTGGGGGGTAGGCCGGTCAGGTCGTATGTGACACGGCGTAGCCAATCGGCGGAATCCGCTGGCGAGGCGCGGTTCCAGCCACGCGCTTTTAGTGAGGAGTCGATGTGAAGGTCGATCGATTGAGCATCACGAACGCTGACGGCTGTTGGTGTCAATGGCTGGAAGGCCCACCAAGTGCGGTCAGCCGGGGTAATCACTCCACTTCGTGCAGCTTTGACAGGTTTTGCCGACACACCAGATTCTGCTGGCCAAGGTGCTCCCGCCAGAACCCATCGCTCGAGAACGATGAGTGCTGGTTCAGGCAGTGCCTTGGCTGGTGGCATGGCAGAAACTCCCTCCTGCCGGCGGATGGCCAGAAGCAAAGGGCTTTGATCGGGTTTTTGGGCGTTCACAGCGGGGCCACCGTCGCCACCTAGTCTGAGGCCGTTTGAACTGTCAACGACCAAGCCGCCCTTGTTTTTGCCGGTTTCGTGGCTGTGGCACTGAAAGCAGTGCTCTCGCAGGGTGGGTAACACCTCACGATTGAAATCTGGCGGTGAGGCCAAGCCGAGGCAGACTATGAACAAGGTGAAGGTCACAATGACAAACCTCGTTGGGCGAGAGCGATCAAGTACTCTTATCTTATCGCTCAGTTTTGGACGTGTCACGCATCAAATGGTTGCGACTCGGGTAACATGTTGGCCTGATTTTTTTCGACTGGACTAATGTTGGCGAATATCATGAGACTGTATGACCCTTCCGGAGTATCGCCATGCCGATCAATGCGAAATGTAGTTGTGGCCGCGAAGTCAATGCGCCCGACGCTATGGCGGGTAAAACCGTTAAATGCCCGCAGTGCAAGGCGCCATTGAAGATCCCCGGAGGTAGTGCTGCGGAAGACGATATTCCCGTCATCCTTCTCAAGAAAAACCGTGAGAATTCTGGTTCTGTGAAGGCAGCAAAACCGAAGCGTTCGCGCAAGTCAGACAATTCCGGAGCCATTATCGGAATAGCTGTGGGTGTGGTGGCTTTGCTTCTGGTAGGCGGGGGCGTGGCCTGGTGGATGATGTCGGGCGGTACTGCTACAGGACCGGGCGGTGGCGCATCAGCCCAAGGTGGGGCCGTTGTTGCACCTGAGCCAGGAACGCTGGCTGCCGCTATCAACGCCGAAAAGGAAACAGATGAAACCAAGCTGATTCCGGGCGATTCGAAAGCAGTGATTTCATTTCAAGTAGGACCGATGCTGCAGGCTCCCTTGTTCAAAACCATGTTGGAATCGATCGGTTTCGATGAGGCTGTCAAGGAAATACAGGCTTCGCTGAAGATCAAGCCCAGTGATATTCGCAAGATGCATATGGTTTTGAATACGAATGAAATCACCCGCATGGCGGCCGAGGCTGCTGCTGCGCGCCAAGGAAATGGCCAGAAACCTCCGGGAAATGCGCAACCGATTCGTCCGGGTACGGGGGCCCTTCCAGTTCGACAAGATGGTACGCAATACACATCAACATTGGCCGAAGACACAGGGAACGATGGCATTCAGGTTGCGCAGGTCATGCCGTTGTATCCCGCGCAGATGCAGCCGGGCATGCAAGGGAGCTCAACACCGCCATCCATGACGCCACCCGGCGCGATGCCAGGAATGAGTGGCCCCGGAATGGGCGCACCGGGCGGTGGCCCGCCAGCACAGGAAGCTCCATTCGTGGTGATCATTTCATTGGCTGCACCAGTGGTTCTTGAGCCATTGCCATCTACCATTACTGTTGTCGCATCTCCTGTTGCTAACGCGCCGGGTAAGACTTATCTGGCCCAAGGGTTTATTCTCCATGCATGTCCGGGAAACCAGACACTTGTTTACGGTCAACAGAAATATGTCGAGCTGTTGCTGAAATCAAAATCATCGAGTGCTGGAACTGCCGTCAAGAAGTTGCGCGATCTGTTATCGAAACCTGAAAACCACATGGTGATGGTGGCATCGGCTGAAATGTCAGATGCAGATCGCACGGCAGCAGTGGCGTCGCTGGGGCCAAAATTCAATTACGCGGGGCCACTGATCGAAGCCAAAACATGGTCTCTGGTGGGTAGCGCCACCGAGGATGTGAATTTTGAACTGTCTGGTCAGTATCCGGATGACGCCAAGGCGAAATTGGCGCTGGATGCAGCCAACCGATTGAACAAGGAAAACAATACGCTGCAAACCCGGTTGGGCCTTATGGCGTTTTCGGCAGTAGCCGGCCCTCAGGGCGGCAAGGCTATCAGCCTGTTGACAGACGCTATGAGCCAATTCAAGCCTGTTCAGGAGGGAGATCAGGTTAAGCTTGCAGCTTCTTTGAAGGGGGCCAAGCTGAAAGCGTTGATACCTCCTGGTACGACTTTGCCCAAAGCTTCGATTGGAACCCCTTCTGGATCGGCCTCTATGTCAGGAGCGACTCCACCCAGTGGCGGTTCATCCTCGAACACGGGACTTTTTAGTGGGGGATCCGGGGGTGGCGGTGCTGTGCAGGCAGTTCGCGGTGCTGTGGCGCGTGCCGCCGGTCAGGCCGAAATGAAGCAGATTGGTTTGGCGCTGCTGGCTTACACCAGCGAAAACAATGGATTGCCGCCTGCCGCTATTGTGGGGCCAGATGGTAAGCGATTGCTAAGTTGGCGCGTGGCGCTGTTGCCATACTTGGAACAGGGCAACCTTCACAAGCAGTTCCATTTGAACGAAGCGTGGGACAGTCCGCACAATATCCAGTTGCTGAAAAGCATGCCAAGGCAGTTTGGCGGTGATAACAGTACGGGAATGACAGCCGTACGGGTTTTTGTGGGTGGTGGTGCGGCATTCGAATGGAACCGGAAGGTTGGACTGACTGAAATCTCCGATGGGACTAGCAATACGGCACTTCTTGCTGATGCTGCCAGCGGTGTGGAGTGGACCAAGCCGGACGAGTTGGAATTCAATGCTTCATCTCTTCCCCAGTTGGGGCAAGCAGGTCAGACGACTGTGAATGTCCTCTTTGCTGACGGTGCCGTAAAACGTGTCCCCAAAAACCTTTCTCCCGCTGATTGGAAAGGGATTATTACGAGGGGCGGAGGCGAATTGGTTCAGTTGCCATGATGATGGTGCCTTATGGCAGAACAAAACTGCTTTGTTGGGCAGGATCATGACCAACGCTTCAAGGTTCTGATCCGCGAATTTTTCGCGGACTTCATGCGCTTGTTTTTTGCCACTTGGGCCAGTCGCTTTGATTTCAGGGAAATTGACTGGCTCGATCAGGAACTGCTGCCCGCGCCCCCGGACGGAGTCCGTCTGGTCGCAGATCTTGTGGCTAGGCTTCGGGTTCTGGAACCGGTGGCCATGCCTGACGGCAAGCAGGCTGAATCGTGGTTGGCGATCGTCCACATTGAAATTGAGGCACCAGATCGGACAACCCGGCTGGAACCGCGCCTGCCCGGTTATTATGTTCACCTGCGCGAGCGGCATCAGTTGCCCGTATTACCCATTGTTATTTATCTGAAAGTTGGGTTGGATGGGGTTGGAACTCAGGTGGTGACCGAGCGGTTCTGGGAAACTGATATCCTGACGCTGAAGTATCTGTATGTTGGACTGCCTGGGTTGAATGCTCAGGATTATGTCCATGGAAAAAACTGGCTGGGCGTGGCGTTGTCTGCTCTGATGCGGATGCCTGCAAATCGCGCTGCAGAGCTTGGGGCTGAAGCTCTGCAGCGGTTAACAGAGGCTCCCCTTACAATCAATCAACGTCTGTTGTTGGGAGATTGCGTGCAGGCCTACTTGCCTCTGGATGAGGCGCAATCTGTAGAGTTTGAGCGTATACTGTTAAGACCGGAGTATGAGGGAGCGCGTGCCATGAACAAGACAAGTTTCGAGCTGGGTCATGAGACCGGTATGGAACGCGGAATTGAACGCGGCATGGAGCGCGGCATGGCAAGAGGAATGGAAAGAGGAATGGAACAGGGAATGGAACGTGGCCGCAATCAGGGGCATCGTGAATTGGTAATTGCTGTTTTAGAAGGGCGATTCGGTCCGTTGTCTGAAGAAGCGCTTTTAAAAATTGAACAGCTTTCTGACCTGCGCATTTTGCAGTTGGCTCGAGACATCGGCAAGGCTCAGTCACTTGCCGAGTTGGGACTCGTTTGATTTGACGCTATAGCCTATCTGAAGCTGGGTGTTTGAAACACCCAGCTTTTATCGTTTATGAGATCAGTTCACCTGTGGCATCTGACGCGATGTCGGGCGTGCGGGAACTGGCTGAGCCTGCGGTTCGGTTCGCGGTGGCGTAGGCATCAATGCTGGTGGTGGCGCTACCGTGGGTGGTGCGCCCGGCGCCATGGATGGCATCGAGACCGATGGCTGAATGGCACATGGAGCCGATGGCAAAACCGATGGGCAGATGCTAGGGCTTGTAGCCTCAACCACGGGCATGGTGGTTTCACCATAAGAGACCAGTGTTTCGCCCGGGGCGAGAGGCACGTTGGGCTCTCCACGGCGAGGCATGGCAGCAGTCACGCCGTTACTGTCATTGTTTTTGTGATGTTTGCCAAAGAACCGTGCGAGGAACCCTTGGTGCTCCTCGTGCTGAGGGGCGGGCGCGCAAGGATCCGCTGGCGCATTGGCCTGAGCGTGATTTTTGCCACCAAGCCCTTGGCAACCGGCGGCACCGAAGGCCCCGAATCCAAGTAAAATAGCTTTGATCGTGAAGCTCGTCATGGTTGTCAGGTCCCCATGGCAGGCCGAATACGTTCCAGACGAATAGCGCTGCCGGACAAATATGACCCATGGTTGAAAGTGAAGACGGAAAACTTGAGCCAAAAAAACGCCCCCGGAAAAATCCAGGGGCGTAAGGTCGTTATGATTGTTGCGACTGGCAGGATCGTTAGCGTGAAGCCCTGCCGATTTGGGCCCGGATATATTTCAGGGCGTCTTCCAACTGGCGGTCAACAAAAGGTGCCTTGGCTTCCTTGTTCGGTCGTCCGCCTTCTGGTTCAATGATTTCCGTGTCGCGCATGTGGTCAAACAGGTCATCGCGTTCTTTCCGGGGAAGCTTGACTTCCAGATTGGGCTTCACGCCCCAGGTGTCTTCTTCCTTGCCGGCTGTCGACGACTTGTTGAGATTCTTGCCACTGGGGCGCCAGAATGTGGCGGTGGTGAGCTTGATCTCACCTTCACCAAATTCCTTGATGTTCTGGACCGAACCCTTACCAAAGCTGCGCTCGCCAATCACAAAAGCGCGGTGATGGTCTTGCAAGGCAGCGGAAACAATTTCACTGCCCGAGGCGCTGCCAGAATTCACCAGTACAACCATCGGGAAATCAAGCAGGCTGCCTTCGGCGCTGCCATTGAAACGCGTCTCCTGACGCCCACGGGGGCGAATGCTCACAATGAGGCCGTCATCAATGAACATGTCGGAGATCAGTACGGCGCTGTCGAGCAGACCACCCGGGTTGAAGCGCATGTCGAAGATCAGACCACGGATACCCTGCTTATCGGCGCTTGCCTGCTTGCGCACTTCATCCAAGGCCCTGCTCATGTCGCGAGCCGAATTGCGCGCGAAATTTGTCAGGCGGATGTAGGCAATCTTGCTGGCTGGGTCGATCAGGAAATCCCATTCGGCGTTTGGCTTTCTCTTGAATCCCAGCACGCTTTCCACTTCGATCCGGGCACGCGTGAGCTTGATGTCTTTCTGTGCATCAACACCTTCGCGTTGAATTGAAATGGTCACGGGAGTGCCGGGCTTGCCGAGGATTTTCTTCACGGCTTCCGTGGTTGCCATACCTTTGGTTGAAATGATTTCCGGTTCTGAAAGCGCGGTACCGTTGCTGTCAACCGTGCGGACAATCCGAGTGATGATATCTCCTGCCTGAAGGCCTGCTTTGTAAGCAGGGCTACCCTTGATGGGGGTTACCACGAGGAGCATATCCGAAACACTGTCGCGGCGGATCTGAACGCCAATGCCTGTGAAGTTGCCTTGAACGTCCTTGTCGAACGCGGCCTTGGTTTCAGCATCGATGTAAGTGGTGTAGGGGTCGAGTTTCGCCATCATCCGTTGCAGCGAAATATCGATATCTTTGTTTTTGTCCAAGTCTTCGCGCTTGCCAAGCTTCTGGCGGGCATCCGCCAAAAGGGCAGAAAGGTCTGCTTCACGCAATTCCTTGACGTTGTCCACGCGCTTGAGCAGATCTGGGGGAAGCTTTTCTTCGAGGCGAGCGTAAAGCCCCTTGATAGCGTTAGCAACTAATTCAGGCTGTTTCAGTTCCTTGACGTAGTCGGAAATCAGCAGTCGGGTCGCTTTCACAACAGTTCTTGCGTACGCGTCAGCGGCATCACGGGGGAGCTTCATTCCTTCGAAGATTTCCAAGCGATTCTTTTCAAAAGCATCGACTGGCCCGCCTGCCGCGAGGGTCTCATAAGACTTGCGCAGGTTGCGGAGCGCTTTCAGCCGAGGCATGGATTCCAGAAGGTTAAGTCCTTCCGCTTCCATCGACTTGAGGGCTGGTGTTGACGCGACCTTGGCGCGGAACGCCGCAACCGTAGCGGCAGACTTTTGAGCAGCTTCAGGATTGATTGACA
>Ga0209598_10003132_pt1 | contig 12599 bp, 9 predicted proteins | sample M_140807_EF_Meta_FD_187317 | JGI IMG/M metagenome (GOLD analysis project Ga0209598, IMG submission 187317) | Freshwater microbial communities from Lake Montjoie, Canada to study carbon cycling - M_140807_EF_MetaG (SPAdes) (version 2) | ecosystem: Environmental > Aquatic > Freshwater > Lake... | reverse complement strand
CGAGGGCCGCTCGATAAAAGGGGAGTTCAAACAGACATTTCATCACGGTTGGGGCGTGCTGAAGATCTTCGACGGTTTCAAATAGGGGGACGATGCGCACGGAGGAGCTGCTGGTGGCAGGATCGTACAAGCCCGCTTCTTTCGCCAGTAATAAGACCTCTAGAACATCACTGGCATCGTTGGTCATGCTGATGATGTAGGTCTGACAAATCGATGGGCTGAATTCCTGTTGCAGATAGCGCAACATTCTCATGGTTTCAATGGTTTCACAGGTTCTCTCAGAGAAGGGCATTTCCTGGGGAATCAGGGGCCGTCGGGTTTGCAGTTCAATACTGAGCCAATTGATTTTTTCGGCTTCACTGAGTTGCTCGTAGGGATAGGGCAGAACTCCCATGTAAGCCGCAATTTCCGCGATCGCGTCGGCATGACGAGAGGATTCCTGACGAAAATCCAATTGCACAAGAATAAATCCGTAAACCTCGACCTGAGTAATCAGGTGATCAAGTTCAAGGCAAGTTAGCCCCGTTTCTGCTAGATTTCGTTGAATCAGTTGCAGTTCTTCGAGAAATTCTGTCCCTGTCCGATAATACTGGGGATGACTCATTTGACTGACCATCTGCCGTTTATCGGGGCTGGACATCTGACGATTGCGTGTCAGAGTATTTTCTAATCGCTTCTGGATATAGGCTAATTTCATGCGATAGGGTTCCTGGCGATAACGGAGCATTAACCCTTCATAGATTTCGGGCAATTCCATGCGATCGCGTTCTAGGGAGTCCAGAATCTCCTGGGACATCTTGCACCAATGGAGGGAAGGACTGAGAAAAGAGGTTAATTCGCCGATATGACGGAGATATTTCTTGAGAACCATTTCTCTTTGATAACAGGCCGTCTGCCAGGTTATTTCAGGGGTGACAGAAGGGTTGCCATCGCGATCGCCACCGACCCATGAACCAAAGTAACAAAAATCAGGACGAGGAGCGCGTAACCAAGGAAAATTGGCTTTAATTGCCTGTTCTAACCGTTTCGCGAGTTGGGGAATGGCATCAAACAGCACTTCATCGAAATAGTGAAGAGAATAATCCACTTCATCCAAGACAGTTGGCTTAAATTGGTGCAATTCATCGGTTCGCCACCAAAACCGAATTTCTTCGGTCAATTTATCCATTTCAGAGCGAGCTTCCCAGGATTTCAGCCAATCCAGTCTGGAAACCGTTCCTTGTAATTGGTCTAGTTTTCGTAAAATTCTATCAATACGGCGTTGTTTACGACGAATGGTGTGGCGAACAATTTCCGTCGGGTGGGCCGTGATTACAAGGCGAATATCCAGTTGATCCAATAATCGCTGAATTTGTTTAGGGGGAACATTGAGAGTTTTTAATTGAGCAAATAACCAATTAAAATCCCCGACTTGCTCCATTCCCTCGCCATCGCCCATACTTTTTTTCAAAAGACTTAATTCGATTGGGAGGGGGGGAGTGGAAACTTCCTCTCCTTTTTCATCATCCGCGTCTGAACGAATATTTTGCGATGATTCCCAGCGATTTTTTTCCTGTTCTCGTTGTTCGTAGTGCTGTTCGACAATATTAATTAATTGGAAATAGAGCGCGAAGGCACGGGCCGCCCGAATGGCATCGTTAAGTTCTAGTTTTTCGATTCGTTCCGTAATCGCCAACAAGGATTCTTCCGTCATTCCCGTCACCTGATCCTCTGGGGAACAACGCGATCGCAACTCCTTGAGCAAATCCACCAATTCTTGCCCACATTCGGATTGCAACACCGATTCCCAAATATCTTCCACTAATTTCAAGCGGTGATACAGCACGGATTCTTCGGACTGCTCAGACCGTAAACCCTTATCCACTCCGTTTGAGAGGGGAATCAAATTAGGGGAAGAAGAGGATTGAATGACCAGACTCATAGGAACCTCAAGGAGTATCAACAATACAAAACAGCGAAAGCAGGAAAACGTCGAGATATCTAAACAGCCTACTTAACCAGCCTAAAACACGCTCGATCCCAACTATTGTATCGGTTCTTACCGATAGTGGATTGTTATCGGGGGAACGTATCTCTAAAAAGCTGAAGCTAAATATTATATTGGAGCCAATAATTTTTATCTATAAAGCTCCTGCGGCGGTTTTATCTAAAATATCGCCTAAATGGGTGGTAATATTAATCGCTTGCAGAACGGGCGCGCCATCAGGGCCATCGGGATAATCGATCACCGTCACGCCGCCATTGCCTTGTTTAATGTTCCAGAAATTAGCGGGACTTAAGCCTAACAGGTGACAAACAATCACTTTGTTAATGGCATCATGGGCCACCACTATCCCCAGGGTTTTATCGGGCAAGGCACTGTAATAACTAACTCGCTCGTTCCAACAGGCGATCGCCCTGTCCCAGACTTGTTGTAAATTTTCCCCTTCGGGCATTTGTACGGTTTCAGGAGAGGTTTTCCATTCATTGAGTAACCCTGGGAAATCTGCCTCTATTTCGGACTCTAATTTTCCCTCCCAAAGACCATGACCAATTTCCATCAAATCAGGTTGTAAATCCAGGGTCACATCGGGATGATATTGGAGAATAATTTCTGCCGTTTCCTTGGGACGCAACATGGGGCTACTGATGGCCAAATCGATTTGAATATCTTTGAGAAAATCTGCCGCCTTTTTCGCCTGGCTACGACCATTATCATTCAGGGGAATATCGCGAATACCTTGGAAGCGTGATTCTCGATTCCACTCAGTTTCACCGTGACGAATTAATAATAAACGCAGGGGGGTTTCAGCGTTACGAAGTGAAGGAATGGCCATCCCTAAATGGGAGGTTTGATTTAGAGATTCCAATTGCACGGGATCGCCCCAATTTCCCGTAAAATTCAAAACATTAATATTACAATTTGACTGCTGAATACGGTGATAATTATCCACAGGAACACCGATCGCGCTCATGATTAAACAACGATTAATGCCATTGTGGGCGACAATTAACAGGGTTTTATTTTGATGTTCGGCAAAGAGTTGTTGCCAGAATCTTTGGGCTTGTTGGTAAAGATCTACCACAGGAAAAGTCTCTTTTTGACCCTCTGGAGTTGTCACCGTCATTTTAAAATTTTGGGGACTTTCTTTCCAGCATTGATACTCTTCAGGAAATTTTTCAATAACGTCTTTTTTATACCAATTTTCCCACAGGGCTAAATCAATTTCGAGGAGATCGAGAGTCGTGGTCAAGGGAGGGACAGAGGTAAAACAAGATTGAATAATTTCCGCCGTCGATTTTGCCCGTTGCAGAGGACTACAAAAAATTTCATCAATACCGAGACTGCTGAGGGTTTTTCCCACTATATTGGCATCTAATTGACCTTTTTCGGTGAGTACGGATTCATCACTTCTGCCTTGGATGCGTTTCTGGGCGTTGTAACTGCTTTGTCCATGACGCACGATGATAACACGAGTAGCCAATCTGTTTTCCTCCCTAATCTAATGCGGATAGCCGATCTGTTGCCTAATTGTGGCATCTTGAGTGAAACTCTGGCAAGATAAGTTTTAGCGTTTTGGCCAATTTTTTCTGGAAATCTTAAATTCATAGGGGCGATCGCCAACCTTGGACTTAAATCCATTAATTAAGAAAACAAATTTTTTACTTGATTGAAATTTTCATCATGCTAATTAATTTTATGAGCAACATGAAAAGCTGAACAATAGGAAAGGTTTAGAATTTGACCACAATTTTTTTCTAGCACTTGTTGTAACGCTTGAAATAGAAATTCCCGTTGTTCTGATTTGAGGGCAATATAAACAGATAAAGTGCTTAAAAGATCAAGATAGTCAGTAATACTATAGGTGATTTCATGGTTTACATTTTCGTAAACTAATTGATGAAAATATCCCGATGCCAAAATATCTTGACTAAACTGCTCAAAAGTTTCTTGATGATATTCTAGAGATTGATAGCGTGCATAAAGCGGAATATCAGGCGCAATATTTTGATAAATATCTTCTAAAATAAGATAAATTTCATAACTCGGTTGAGGTGGAGTATTCCAGAGTAAAATAAGAGAACCATTATTTTTCATTGCTTCATAAGCTTTAGGATAGGCGGTTTCAGGAGAAAGCCAGTGCCAAGAAGTCGCCGCTAAAACTGCATCAAATTTTACGTCTGGAACTTCCCACTCTTCAAACGTTAGATTCTTGATTTCCACATTAGCAAATTCAACACAATTCTGTTTTGCTAAGTGATAAGCGGCTTCACTTGGTTCAAGACTAACTAGAAAAAATCCTCGTTTGGCAAACGGTAATGTTGCTATTCCTGGCCCACAACCCAACTCAAGAATTTTAGCTTTTTCAGGTAATTGAGCGGCTTCAATAGCACGAGTGATCATTGCTGGGGAATAGCGGGGTCTAACTCGGTTGTAATGGTCAGCAACGGGACTATACCAGGATTTTTTAGTTTCTACATCTTTGTCGCCATAGTCTTTTAAAAGATCTTTCCAATGATTATTTTGCATTTTAGATAAACTGGGAAAATTATGGATTTTTAGGGAAATAAGGAGAAAATTTAGGTTGAAACTAATAAATTTTTTATGATTTAGCCGATTGGTTGACTGGATATTTCTGAAAAGTGAGCAAATTTATTAATCATTTCTTTTTTTATTATTATAACTCATTGTTAAATCCAACTAGGTAATAACATTCTCAGATAAAAAGCCTGGGGTAATAGGGGCAGTCCTAAAAAGACGGGTAGCCAATAAATAAAACCCAGTAGAATCAAACCCATAACACTGAATCCTAGCCAACGTTGATTTTTTTGAGGTTGACTTAATAAATTATCAAGAATAAACGCCAGAGCAAACCAACTAAACAGATAGGCGGGCATATAATGATAAAAAAAAGTGCATCGACTGATTTTTAACCAGGGTAAAAGATTAGCAAAATAGTTTAATCCGATGTAAATAATAATGGTATTAGAGGAAGTTACTGCGGATAGTTGGGGAACTTTAAACCACTTAAATTTAGTAAAAAAAGATAGGAATTTTCTACCGATTAAAACCAGCATTGAAAAAGAGGAAAACCACAGCAAAATAGGATTAGCCATGCTATGAACATCATAAACAATACCATTGACTCCTCGTGTTTCATAGTAATAGGCAACGGGTCGCCAGAGAATTAGCCAGCTATACCAGGGAGAACAGTAGGGATGAACATCTGGGCTGTTGCCAATTCTTTCGTGATAATTTAAAATCTCTTTTTGAATTCCCCAAAATCCGTATTCAGGATTGATCATAAAATGGGGAATCCACAACACGCTATAGGTAATGAGAGGAACTAAAACGAGGTTGACAATTAGACTTAAAAAGGGAATAGAAGCGATCGCGGATTGAATGGAATCCTGTTCAGAGGTTTTATTAAAAAAGCGTTCATAAAGTTTTTGTCCCCAAATAACTAAGACAAATAAATAAATGCCCAATAAAAACGCAAATCCATTCCATTTAACTGTTCCTGCACAACCTAAAAAAACTCCTGCTAGGGTTAAATACCAACCTTTTTTGCGATTCAGAAAATAAAAAAAATAGAGATGCCCCAATAACCCAAAAAATATCAAATAAATATTATTTAGGGCATAGCGAGATTCTACTAAAAATAAGCCATCCAGGGCGGCTAAGGCCATGATAATCAGGGTAAATCGACGGCGGCTAGTCAATTCGTAGGCGATCGCGCCCACCAAAAGCGGCACAAAGGAACCCGTCAAGGCATTCAGCCAACGATAACTCCAGGTTGAACGCAAAGAACCCGTTAAGTCATTGATCGTATCGGGAGACGCGGGAAATAGAGAACCGATACCAATGGCGATCGCGATCAAATAATGACCCAGGGGCGGGTGGGAACCGAAAAAAGGTTTACCCAACCAATAATAATTGGCAAACTTGGCGTAATAGACCTCATCGAAAACCAGCACGTTAAATTGACTCAGATGCCAAAAACGTAAAACCAAGGAGACAAGAAAAATGCCTACAATGGCTGTTTTAAACCGAGAAACGGGAAAAGTAATCAGTTGGGAGCGGTCAAACGTCATTGTTTAGTGGGATAAATGACTAATGCTCTACCGATTCTACAAGCTTTTTAAGCTCTATTAACTTAACGGGTCTGACGGGGCTCGAACCCGCAACTTCCGCCGTGACAGGGCGGTGCTCTAACCAATTGAACTACAGACCCAAATTTTTCAGACTTTTATCACTATAACTAAGATGGCTTCATTTGTCAAACTAAATTACCAATTTTTATTTGGAGATAAATTTTCTAGAGACGCGATCGCGTTTTTGAGTAGAAAATTTGAAGCCCTAACTTGATTGCGTTAGACTAGCCAATATAGCCCCTATCATTGGTTTATTGGAAGCTCTCTATGTCCCCGACCCTACTGATTTCTAAAGAATTACCGACCCTCGACTATACTTCCAATCGCGATCGCTTTGATCTGAGTTGGCAAGCCTCCCTCTCGACTCTTTTAGGGTTAGGACGAACGGCTGGGGCAGATTTTGTGGAATTTTTCCTAGAAAAAGTTAATTATATTAGCTGTTTAGCCGAAGATGATAGCATTACCAGTCTTTCTCCCCGTTTATCGACGGGTTGCGGCGTGCGAGTCTTTCGGGGAAAAGGAGATTGTTATGTCAGCACCAACGATTTATCCTTTAACGGATTGAAAACTGCCCTCGAAAAAGCCCTATCTATTTTGGGTTTAAATCTCCCCTCTCCCCTCTCCCATATTCCTGAAATCAACTTAGAAATGTTTCGGGACTACGCCACCGTCAAGGGAAAGGAAGACTGGTTGAAAAACTGTAGCTCTATGCAGGAAATGAGTGAAGTTTTACTCAAAGCCAATGATTATCTGAATAAAAAAGCGCATCACGCCCAATCTCGTCGTGCGGTTTATTTTCGGGATTGGCAAGAAGTTTTGGTTGCCGCCAGTGATGGAACCTTTGCGAGAGATATTCGCCTGACCCAATCCGTCGGTTATTCCCTGCTCTGTGCCGATGGTGCAAATCGTGCCTCTATTGGCAAGCGATCGGGTAATACCAGTGATCCCAATTATTTACGCCATTGGGATTACGAAAAAGCCTCCGATGAAGTGGCAGAATCGGCGGGAAAAATGCTCTATGCTGATTACGTGGAGTCGGGCAATTATCCGATTATTATGGCTAATGAATTTGGTGGAGTGATTTTCCATGAAGCCTGTGGACATTTATTAGAAACGACCCAAATCGAACATAAAACCACGCCTTTTATGGATAAAAAAGGTGAAAAAATTGCCCACGAAAACTTAACGGCTTGGGATGAGGGTTTATCAGAAAACGCCTTTGGAACCATTGACATGGACGATGAAGGAATGCCCGCCCAAAGAACTTTACTCATTGAAAACGGTATTCTCAAAAACTTTATCAGCGATCGCACTGGATTCATGAGAACAGGTCATCCTCGCACAGGTAGCGGTCGTCGTCAGAGCTATGCCTATGCAGCAGCTTCTCGGATGCGAAATACTTATATTGCTCCTGGAAATTATTCAATGGATGATTTATTTAATTCTGTCGATAAAGGCATTTATTGTAAACAAATGGGCGGTGGTAGTGTCGGTGCAACGGGAGAATTTAACTTCTCTGTTTCCGAAGCTTATTTGATTGAAAATGGACAAATTACCAAACCCCTAAAAGGCGCGACCCTGATCGGAACAGCAACGGACATTATGAACAAAATTTCCATGTCTTCCCAGGATTTAGGGTTAGCGGCAGGTTTCTGCGGTTCTGTCAGTGGAAGTATTTATGTCACCGTTGGTCAACCCCATTTAAAAGTAGATTCGATTACCGTTGGTGGTCGTTAAAGTCAATCAAAAATATTGCTTAATCTGCCCCCTAAATCCCCCAATTCTGGGGGACTTTCCATTAATTATTCCCCCCAAAGTTGGGGGGCTAGGGGGGCAAAAACATACCTCGAACTAGCAATACTCAATCAAATTTATCCTCTTTAAAAAAGAGAATTAAGCAATTTTAATCACAATTACGCTACAAAAATCAAGCAAAAATTTACAATGTTAAACGTCCAAGAACTTGCTCAATACGCCCAAACCAGTGCCAAAGAATTAGGCATTCATCAATACGATATTTACGGTTCTTCCGTTGATGAAAACGAAGCCGAAGTTGCCTTTGGAGAACCGAAACAAGTCCAAGCTTCCAATCGTTCTAGTGTGATTGTTCGAGTCTGGAATGAGAAAAATATGATCGGTGTCACCAGTACGACCGATTTAGATGCCAACGGGATTAAATTAGCCCTAGAAACGGCATCCGAAGCCAGTCATTTTGGGATTACGGAAAATATTCCTGAATTTAGCCCTGAAGCCAACGCTCCCATCGTGGATCTCGGTGATCAAACTGCGGTCGCTGTACCGATCGCAACCTTGGTTGAAAAGCTGATTGATGCTGAAAAAACCTTATTAGCCGCCCATCCAGCGATTACAGGCGTTCCCTACAATGGACTTTCTCAGCAGACTTCTGAACGCTTTTATCTCAATAGTGACGGTTCAAAACGTCAGGAAGCCCGTTCCTATGCCGCCATTTATCTCTATAGTCGGGCAGAACAGGAAGGGAAAAAGCCCCGTAGTGCGGGAGAAATGAAAATTAGTCGCAGTCTGGATACTCTTGATATTGAGGGTTGTCTTCAGGAAGTGACGGAAAAAACGATTAGTTATTTAGACTATGCTCCTATTGCGACGGGAAAATATCGGGTTGTCTTTTCGCCGACAGCCTTTTTGAGTTTATTAGGAGCTTTTTCTAATATTTTTAATGCCCAAAGTATTTTAGATAAACAAAGTCTGGCGACTCCTGAAACGGTGGGAACTCAAATTGCGTCTCCTTTACTTTCTGTAGTAGATGATGCTTTAAATCCATGGAATATTGCAGGGGAAAATTTTGACGGAGAAGGGACACCAACTCGCCGTGTTAATCTGATTAATAATGGGGTTTTAACGGGTTTACTCCATAGCGCAGGGACGGCAAAACGCTTTAATACCCAATCGACTGGTAATGCAAACATTGGTGCAAAAGTAACGGTTGGCTCCCATTTTTATCATGTATTCTCAGACCAAAATCCAGATCAAACCTATCAATTAGAAACAGCAGAAAATGTTATTCTGATTGATAAATTACAAGCTCTCCATGCGGGGGTAAATTCCCTAGAAGGTTCTTTTTCTTTGCCTTTTGATGGTTGGATTGTCAATAAAGGCGATCGCGTTAGTCTGGATTCTGTCACAGTGGCGGGGGATTATCTGGAATTACTCAAGTCGATTATTTACGTTGAACCAGAAGCAGAAGTGACTCCAAGAGGTGTTTGTCCTCGTATTTGGGTAGAGGGTTTATCGATTACGGGAGAGTAAAAAAGAGTTAAAAGGCGATCGCGTTTCAGTTGATAATTGATGATGCGATCGCTGTTTTCTCTCTATACCTTTTTTTTAATGATCGCAGTTTATCAAAATAAAATAGGAAACGTGATCGCTTTAATAAACTTGATTTTGTCTGAGATGTTATGTTTATTATTGTCAATCCAAACTACGAAGTCCCGCCTAAAAATTCTTCAATTTCGCGATCGCCTAAACGACAGGTATTGCTGGTTGTCGCCACCAGGCTTTCAGAGCAGGAACGATTGAGGGAATGATACAAAGCCTCTGAAACGGCATCCAAATCCCGATAACGAGACTCCTTCAGTTCTTCAATTTGGCTCTCTAGGGCTTCAATGCGATCGACCAATAAACGAATCACGGTTGCTTCGGAATCAGGTAAATTGCCATGTTCCAAAGGATTAATTTTCACGCCAGAACGATGAACCATTCTCCCTGGCACTCCCACCACCGTACAATCTGACGGCACATCCCGTAAAACCACCGAACCCGCTCCCACTCGTACATTATCCCCCAGGGAAATATTGCCTAAAACCTTGGCTCCTGCCCCAATGACCACATTTTCCCCCAAAGTCGGGTGACGTTTACCATGTTCTTTGCCTGTTCCGCCGAGGGTAACGCCTTGATAAATTAGAGCATAATCGCCAATAATTGCGGTTTCTCCGATCACCACTCCCATGCCGTGATCAATGAAGACACTGTGACCAATTTCTGCCCCTGGATGGATTTCAACGCCTGTTAAAAAACGGGCAATATGGGACAAAAAACGGGGAATAAACGGAATGTTGAGACAATACAACCGATGGGAAAACCGATGGAACATCAGAGCCTGAAAACCAGGGTAACAAAACAGCACCTCAAACCCATTACGAGCAGCCGGGTCGCGTTCAAAGATGATGCGATAGTCAGCGATGAGTGAGGATAGCACTATAATAATTCCCCTGTTTACAGAAATACTTTTTGACTATTTTATCCTTTATCGTTATTCTTCGGGGTCTTTTCTGCGATCGCGGTCAACAAAATAAAAAGTTGACATTTTTCTGAAACATGATTACTCTGAATTCGGACTCCAATGGATTCGATTTCATAATGATTCAATTTCAACTATGTTGCTAACAAAAAATAGCATGGCCGTTCCTTTTGATGAAATTGTTGCAAAATTACCAATTGAAGAACAAGAGGCGATTGAACAACTTACTCAAGAGTTGATGGCTGAATATATGACTTTGCAAGACCTACGCAAAGCGAGACAATTAACCCAGGAACAGATCGCCAAATCGTTAGGAATACGTCAAGATAGTATTTCTAAACTTGAAAAACGCACGGATTTGTTACTTTCAACCCTGCGTGGTTATGTGGAAGCAATGGGCGGAAAATTGGAATTGAGGGCCGAATTTCCCGATCGCCCTGCGGTTATTTTGACGGGTTTAGCTGATCTGGATGAGTGATTATTGAAACTCTACTTCATGGGAAAAGTTTGACCAACGCAAAAAATGGAAAGGCCCCGCGATCGAACCCCAGGCAAGTTCATCGGTTTGGGGATCATAACCTCGGTCTAAACTCATTAATTTCTGTTCATCAATTTCAAAGCTATTATCGAGATAGGTTTCTTTGCCATCGCGGACGATAATACAGTTTTTTCCTGGCTTAACTTCCCCCTTGAAACTATTGCCTGTCCAGGTAACAACCATGTCACAACCGTTCATTTTTTCTAATTCATCTACCGTTAATTTATTTAATATTTCTAGGTTTCTGGATGCCCCATAAAAGGCTTCTGCATTTTTGATTTTATAATTTTCTAATTCAATATGATCGTCCACAATTTTTAATTGCAATGCCCGCAAACGATAGGGCTGATTTAAAGCAAAATCATAGGCCTGTTCTAAAAATAAAGTCGGTTCGGGAAAACGAGCCAGGGGTAAGGGACGAATACAAACGCGAATGTGGGCATAAAAAGGCGGATTTTCAAAGGCTTGGGCTTGATTACTAAAATCGGCTGTCATCCAACGAGCCAAAGTTCTGATATCGGTGGCGTGGGACATAATGTTTCGTTTATTAAATCTACAAAAATCTAATGTTCAGAATATCACTAAATTGTTGAGCAATTAGGGCAAGTGATGGAGTTTTCTTCCGACTGGTGTGGCGAGTTCGGGATAACCTGCGCCGATCAGGGCTTCGTCTCGTAGGCGACAGGAATCACAGACTCCACAAGGTTCACTTTCCCCTTGATAGCAAGACCAGGTTTCATTAATGGGAACTCCCAACGCGATCGCCTGTCTAACAATATCAATTTTGCTGTTTCTAACAAGAGGAGCGATTAATTGGATGGAATTACCTTCTATGCCGACCTTGGAAGATAGGGCGATTAAATTTTGGTAAGTTTCAAGATATTCGGGACGACAATCGGGATAACCCGAATAATCAACGGCGTTAATGCCTAAATAAATCGATGAGGCTTTTTGGGCTTCGGCGAGGGAAAGGGCGATCGCGATAAAAACCGTATTTCTGCCTGGAACGTAGGTAGAAGGAATAATATCGGGATCAATGCCATCGGTAGGCAGATCCATTGTGCGATCAGTCAGGGAAGAGCCGCCCCAGCTACCCAAATTAATATCTACAATGTGATGCTGAGAAATCTCCAAAATTTCGGCAATTCGACTGGCGGCAGTTAATTCTCGTTCATGGCGTTGTCCGTAGCGGAAAGAAAGGGCAATCACCTCATAACCATCGGTTTTGGCGATCGCGGCGACGGTGGCGGAATCGAGTCCCCCCGATAGCAAAACGACAGCTTTAGGTTGATACATAAATTAAATCAAATTTTCAAACAAGGGGTAGAGACCGAACCATGATTCCTAGCAGGATGACCACGCTTTCTATGATAATGAAGAGAGTGCCAAGATATAAAGTTTTGTTACTGCTACTCTGTCATTTGCACCCGCGCTCCTTTTCTAAATGCTTGACCAGATTCTCGATTCATCCCTTGCCCTCAGCCTCAAAACGCCCTTAGTATTAGTTATTCTGATTATTTTAGAAGCAGTATTATCGGCGGATAATGCCATTGCGTTGGCCGCGATCGCCCAGGGACTCGGAGACCGAAAATTACAACAAAAAGCTCTCAATTTTGGACTCGTTTTAGCTTATTTGTTCCGAGTTGGCTT
>Ga0209598_10003131_pt1 | contig 12602 bp, 9 predicted proteins | sample M_140807_EF_Meta_FD_187317 | JGI IMG/M metagenome (GOLD analysis project Ga0209598, IMG submission 187317) | Freshwater microbial communities from Lake Montjoie, Canada to study carbon cycling - M_140807_EF_MetaG (SPAdes) (version 2) | ecosystem: Environmental > Aquatic > Freshwater > Lake... | reverse complement strand
GCGGTAGAATTTTTGAAAAATAAATTCACGATTGTTGCTTCTCCAAAAAAAATAATAGACTCCGATAATTTTAAGGACAATTAGCTTTAATGATTCAAGTTGCAATTGGGTACTAATAAAATCTGTGCATTACAATTATTCCACTACTAAATGTCCATACGTAGCTGCATCATATGGATAACGCCATCTGCGGTGACTCCATAAATAATTAGCAGGTGCTTGTTTAATTTTATCTTCTAATGTTTTTACGAACAGTGCGGTTAATTGTCCATCTTTAAAATAATTAGGAGACATGGTTAAAAGCTCATACTGCGAGTGGTAATATCCTCTTTTTGTGCTATAAAAATGTACAAAAACCTGTGCGGTATTATTCAGTTTAGCGCCCTTTTCTGGCCCTTTCACAAATGGTGTTAATTGTCCAAAAAATGGTACCCAAAAAGCAGATTTTGGATTGCCCGGATTTTGATCCGCGGCCAGCGCCATGGCATATTTTCCATTAGAAGCATATTGATGGAACTGATTTTTAAAATTAGTGGCAGGTATCATGATGCTACCATATCTTTTACGCATGTCCAAAATTAAACGATCAAAAAAACGATTACTTAAAGGCATATAGACGCCTATAAATGGATACTTACCATATTTTGCAGCGCCCCAATTGGCAAATTCCCAATTAAAGAAATGACCAGCCATAATTTGAACATTTTGCCCTGTGGCATAAATATCATTGAGTACTTCTACATTAGAGGTAAAGCGCTTTGTAAAGCTTGCATCAGTCATAGAGATCAATTTAATGGTCTCAAAAAAAGAGTCTGTAAATTTTTGGTAAAATTCTTTTGCAATTTGATTGCGCTCTTGGATGGTTTTATTTGGAAATGCAATAGCTAAATTATGATGCACAACCTCTAGCCTATATTTTAAAATTGTTCTCAGTAAAATAGCTACACCATCACTTAATATGTATATGACAGGCCAAGGAATCAATGAAATCAAATAAAAGAGGGCATAAAAAATGGAATACATAAAATGATTATTTACTTGGCTCTATCCAGGCATTGTGTTCTTTAAGTAATACAATTAATTCATCTACTGCTACATTGCTATCAATATTACGCTTCATCACTTCTTTGCCTTTATATAACGTAATCTTTCCTACACCACTTCCTACATAACCAAAATCAGCATCCGCCATTTCTCCTGGTCCATTCACAATACAGCCCATGATGGCTATTTTCAAGCCCTTTAAATGATTGGTAACTGCTCTGATTTTTGCTGTGGTCTCTTGAAGTTCAAACAAAGTTCTACCGCAACTTGGACAAGAAATATATTCTGTTTTAGAAATTCTAGTTCTAGTGGCTTGTAAAATTCCAAATGCAGTGGTATTCAATAATTGCTCGATACTTGAATTGTTAAAATAATTACGGCCAGAAACATTGGACCCATGCATACTTGCATCATAGGCTGCTTGATTCAATCCTAAACAAATCCCATCTCCAATACCTTCTAATAACAATGCGCCTGTTTCAATCGCAAAATGAATCAAGTGTTCGTCGGTCGTTTGCCATTGGCTATCTGTTACTAAAATAATGGGTTGGCGGATGTCTAGTTGCATTAGCCTGATAGCCATTCTTCTCACGGCTTGCATCGCATTGTTACATTGACTACTCAAACAAAAAACCACAGAAGGATCTTTTGCAATTTGTAATAACAACTCATCCGCTATAGGTTGAAGATCACTATAACAATCTATTTGTACAAAATTAAGTTTGGGATGTTTTGCATCCAAGGCGATAAAAGAAGCAGCAGTAATAATTGGATGGTACTTTTCGGTATTGTTGGCAAGTGCACAAACAGCAGGAGTTGCTACAATACTTAGCGTTCCAGGCAAATTAAAATCTAAGGGTTGATTGCCTATAAAAACATAATCAGCAGCAGCATCCGAGATCGCCCATTTATCTGTGGCTCCATCATAGGTATAACCAATTGCGACTAGGTCTGTTATTTTAATTGTGGGTAGATGACTTAAATCTGCAATCACTACAGGCACTTGTTTGCCGCCAATATTGCGCACCGCAGTGGTTTTGCGTCTTGCATATTCAAAAGGACTATAAGGCAACTGAGTCAGTTCAGGTACCATCGCTGTATTCACTTCTGACAACTGATTGTACCTTTTAACCAAATCTAAACATACTGGAATTTCTAATTCAGGATCTTCTGTTAAACTAACTCTGATGGTATCACCAATGCCATCTTCTAATAATGTTCCAATACCTATCGCAGATTTAATTCTTCCATCTTCTCCATCACCAGCTTCTGTGACACCTAAATGCAATGGATATAATTCATTGAACTCTTGTTGCATTTGTTGAATCAATAATCGATAGGCTTGTACCATCACTTGAGGATTACTTGATTTCATACTCAAAATAATTTGGTGGTAGTCCAAGCTTCTCGCAATTCTTAAAAATTCCATGGCACTTTCTACCATCCCAATGGCAGTATCGCCATATCGACTCATGATACGATCACTTAATGAACCATGATTGGTTCCAATGCGCATTGCAGTACCCTGTTCTTTACAAATAAGCACCAAGGGTGAAAATCTTTCTCTGATGCGTTCAATTTCTTCTAGATATTCAGCATCGGTATAATCAATTTGTTCAAATTTCTTTTTGTCTACATAATTACCTGGATTCACTCTTACTTTTTCTATAATTTTTGCTGCAATTTCAGCTGCATTCGGCGTAAAGTGAATATCCGCTACAAGTGGCGTATTGTATCCTTTTGAATGAAGGCTGGCTTTAATATTCGCTAAATTCTCTGCTTCTTTTTTACTTGGGGCTGTTACACGAACCAGTTCTGCTCCTGCTTCAATACAACGAATGACTTGTGCAACAGTTGCATCCGTATCCATTGTATCGGTGGTGGTCATGGTTTGCACACGAATTGGATGACCTCCACCAATGACTAAATCACCCACTTTTACAGGCCTTGTGTGGATGCGCTTATAAGAGGTTAATGATTCAGAATAGTATTGCATAAAACTGGCTTGTAAATTATGAATAGTGCTTTAACGAACGCCTTTAAAGAATCCTTCTTTAAGTAATATCGCTTTCAACAAATTAATATTTCTGTTTTTAAGATCCAACCCATCGGTTGCACTGGTGTGCAAGACAAAGAAATAAGGATGCAGGTTTTCTTCGATATACCCAATCACCCAAGCTTGATTGCCAAGTGCGGTGTCGGTAGCCACTAAATAACTTAATTGATAATTTGAATTTTGCTCTTTCAAGATCATTTTTCTAAACAACTCTTGGCTACGTTTTTGAAAAGGCAAACCTTTAAAATACAATCTTTTAATAAATCCAAGTTGTTCGTCTGCTGTGATCAATAAAGATCCATCCTTCCAAAAACCATCCATATTCGCACTCACAATACCCTTGCCATAATGAATAGAATCAATTGCTTGTAATAAAGTGGTTCTTCCGATTTTTTGTACCAACTGCTGGTAATTCGTAGTAGAGTCTAGGGATACCCATTTATTAGTATCTGCATTGAGTTGACCTTGATCAAAACCAATCAAAATTGGCAAAGCAAAAAATGTACTTAAGGGCGCATAGCCACTATCCTTGTAGGCGGATAAATTATACACTGTAAAAGCTTCGCTACTATTTTCCATTAAAGCAAAGCTTCCTTGCATACCTGCACTATCAATCTGTTGACCGATGGTTGTGCTAATTTTTACATTGTTTGGTGTACAAGCAAATGCGCTGATACTCAGAAAAATGACAACAAAAATCTTTTGCATAAAAAAAATTGAAAAGGCTATGAAACAAAATACACTCCACAAGTAGATGTGAAGTGTATTGTATTATAAATGATGTAGTACAAATATTATTGTATACCCAATAACTCCACTTCAAAAATCAAAGTAGAACCTGGTCCAATCACTGGCCCAGCAGAACGTTCGCCATAAGCCAATTCAGAAGGAATAAATAACTTCCACTTGCTTCCTACTGTCATCAACTGTAAAGCTTCTTGCCATCCTTTAATCACCCCATTTAATGGGAAACTAATTGGCTCACCTCTTTGTACCGAACTGTCAAATATTTCACCATTGATTAAAGTACCATGGTAATGACATTTAACTGTGTTTTTTAAAGTAGGCTTAGCAGTATCTGTACCTGCAACCATTACTTCATATTGCAAACCATTGCTTAAACGAACCACACCTGGTCTTTTTGCATTTTCTGCTAAAAATGCAGCGCCTGCTGCACGATTGATTGCGATTTTTTCTGTACTCATTTTATCTTGGTAGTTTTTGATACATATGTCTATTAAGCTGTCTGGAATTACTGATTTTGCATTGGCCCCAGCATCCATTCCTTTGTTGAACATCGCTGTGTTCACATCTTGAAGTCCTTGACCTTTCAAACTTTGTGCGATTCTATATCCTAAAGCGTAAGAAGCACTATCCTTTGTATTTTTCAAAAGGATGGTCGCGGATGTAGGTTTAGTTGCAGCAGTTTTGCTTGTTACCACTTTCTTAAGTGCTACAGTAGGCTTCAATGGAGCCAATGATTTTGTTTGTGCCCAGCTTGAAACAGTTAAGGTCATTGCTAAGGCTAAAAAGATTGTTTTTTTCATCTTGACTAGATTCAAATTTAGAACCCAAAAATACATCAGAATCCGGTTATTATGCGAATAAATCCTGAATTCTTTATAGCATTAGATACCACAAAAATAGGCCCATAGCCTTACCACACGGCTAATTGAATTCCAGATGGTTATGACTGGTCTATTTTGTACCCTATTTTAATCAGTTATTTAAGGGAAGTCCTAACTTTGTACAAATCCTATATCATGCATAAGACAATAAAAAAGGGCATTAACTTGATGGCAGTTACTTGTAGTATTTTTTTTATGGCTTGTAGCAATGATCCTGCTAGTGCAACCACCACCATGGATAGTACCTCAAATGCTGCAGCCCAAGATTCAGCAATCAGTTACGACATCAGCTTAGTGGACAATAAAAAAGATCCAACATGTGGTATGCCTGTGACTGCTGGCATTAGCGACACAGCACATTATGACAATAAAGTTTTAGGCTTTTGTTCTGAAGGATGCAAAGAGGCATTTTTAAAAAATCCGAAAGCAAATATAGCGGCGGCAGAAATGAAATAATGCCTAGCTAAATAAGTAATTGATATCGTCTTTGGTCAAGGACTTCATAAAGCCATCTTCGTCAGAAATCAATTCTTTAGCTAGGGATCTTTTTCGATCCTGTAGTTTCAAAATTTTATCTTCCACCGTATCATTACAAATCATGCGATAAGCAAAGATATTTTTTGTTTGTCCAATACGGTGCGTTCTGTCAATGGCTTGTTGCTCTACAGCTGGGTTCCACCAAGGATCTACGATATACACATAATCTGCTGCAGTTAAGTTAAGACCCACACCACCTGCTTTTAAAGAGATTAAGAAAACACGACAATTAGGATCATTTTGGAAACGTTCAATTGCTTTTTCTCTTTCTTGGATCGTGCTACTACCATCAAAATATTCATGATCAATACCAAGCTTCGTTAAGGATGCTCTGATCAAACCTAGCATACCCAAAAATTGAGAAAAGACCAATGCCTTATGTTCGCCAATATTTTCTGCAATCTCACGTGTCAACTCTTCTAATTTAACCGACTCGTTTGGATAGGATTCATCTTTGATGATGGCTGGGCTATCACAAATTTGACGCAGTTTCATCAAGCCTTGTAAGATAGATAATTGTGCTTTTTGAACACCTTTCTCCTCTACCAGACCCATCAATTTATCTCGGTAATCATTTCTGTATGCTTCGTAAATTTTACGTTGTGCCGCACCCATTTCACAGTATAAAACCATCTCTTGCTTTTCGGGCAAATCCTTTGCTACTTGTTCTTTGGTTCTTCTTAAGATAAATGGAAAAACAAATTTACGAAGATGTTCTTTTTGTTCTTTCTCATCAAACTTATCAATAGGCATCGAGAAATTATGCTTAAAATATTCCACCGATCCCAACATGCCAGGATTCAAGAAATTCATTTGTGCATAAATATCAAAGGTATTGTTCTGCAATGGCGTACCACTCAAACAAAGTTTATTGCCCGCATTTAATAAGCAGGCCGCTTTAGTCACTTTACTAGTTGGATTTTTAATGGCTTGACTTTCATCCAAAATCACATAATCAAATTTAACTTCCACAAAGTTCTTAATATCACTTCTTAAAGTACCATAAGTGGTGATGATTACGTCGACAGAACCATCAGTTAATTTTGCTTTATTTCTTGTGCCGCCATGGTGAATCATATAACTCAAACTTGGCGTAAATTTTTTTAGTTCATTTTGCCAGTTAAACAACAAAGTGGTTGGACAAACTACCAAAGCCAATAACTTGCCTTGTTTTTCTTTTAAATGCTGTAAAAAAGACAAGGTTTGAATGGTTTTACCCAATCCCATGTCATCTGCTAAGATACCACCCCAGCCTACGTCGTGTAGATAATTCAACCATTGGAACCCACTTGCCTGATAAGGTCTTAAAATAGGATCCAAATGCGCTGGAGGTTTGACATCCGCGATGGTATAATGTGCTCTAATTTTTTCGAATTTACCTTCAAGTTGGAAAATCAATTCTTCCTCATCTCTTTGTTGGTACAATTCATCTAAAACAGAGAAATGGTATTTACTCAATTTTAAATTGTCTGCCTTGCCTTCGCCCACTTTAAACAACAACGCATATTTGTTCAACCATTGTTCTGGCAATACACCCAAACTTCCATCTTTTAATGGAACAAACTGTTGCTTATTCATCAACATCGTCTTGATGTCTTGTATACTTACTTTTTGTTCTCCAAATGAAATTTCCACTTTAGCATCAAACCAATCGGTATTGCTACTAATATATAATCTAGTCGTTGGCTTAGCCGTATTGAATTTGAATTGCTTTAATTGCTCTGTGCCAAACAATGGAATTTGCTTTTCTTTTAGGGTGTCAATGAACAAGAAGAACCAATTGTTTTTTAGTACTTCGGAACCTTTTAAAGCCAATACATTGCCCTCATTGGGTCTAATAAATCCTGAATGCAATTGCTCTATAATGCCCACCAATTCACGCTCTGCAGCTAAATCACGTTCCAAAATCATGAGCTTATCACCAAGCTGTTGAATGACAGATGGGCCATCTTCTTTTTGTACAACAATATCTTGGTACACAAAAAGTGGTTCAAAAAATAAGTAATCTCCATTCTCTTTCAAAAGAATTTGTAATTGAGGCTTCACGCCTTTTACTTTTTCTTGAGAGACATGCTCCAAAGCCACCACATAATTTTTAGATAAGGGCAATACAGTTGACTGCAAATAATTAGGCCATTCTTTTGCAGATACTTTTTGATACCCATTGGGTAAAAATTGTTCCACCCAATTGAGATCGGCTCTATTCTTCCAATAAAAAAACTGCTGTGCTTGTTGGAATACAAAATAAGACTTTGCAAGGTTATCCACTAAGTCAACAGGGCCTGATGGCAATAACACCTGTGCATGCACTATATAATCTTCGCCGTCTTTCTCTACTTTAAAACTTGGCTGAACTGGATGAAAAATCAAATCCAATTTTACCAAATTCGCTGTGGTAAAACTTTTATTATGCCCAACAAAAAAAGTAAATGGATGTTCGGATAAATCACGCCACAGTTTTTCCATTTTAGGATGTAAGTATTCTTGCATCAATTCCTTGGTCTCGTCAGGCAAACTCGCTTCGTCTGCATGCACAATTGTATCCCAGATGCCTTGAAAAGGTGAATTCTTATTCAAGTACTTACTCATTTCCACCGGTTGTAATTTTCGGACAGATTGCAATAATATTTTGTCATCCTCATGCATATCATAGGGTGTGACAAATTTTAAGATATCAATCTTCTCTACCTTGCTAACATATACGTTTTCAAGTTCATTGGTCTCCCCTCTTACCACATGAAAAGAGACATAAGGATAATTATGTGCATCTTCTTGTATCACTAATCCATAACGTTGTATGGTTTTTTGTGCCCCATCCAAATTAGTGTCATCTATGTCTGAATTATCTACTTTTTTATTTGGCAGCGTGAAGCGATGCAATTCTATTGGAGGCGCTTTAGTGACAGCCTCTCCACCATTCACTCTTTGGATACTTGGATCAAGTACTTTTAAGAATGGTTTGCCGTCATGGTAGGTAAATTCAAATATATCTTTAAGCTCATCTGCAAGGCTGTACCCATATAAAGCCAATAACTTATTTTTTTCTCTATCCCAGTTTCGAATGGTCTCAAAATAATCTGCTCCTTTTAATTGAAATAGTTGCAATAACAACATTGTCTTATGAATACATAAAGCATAAGCAGTCTCTGACAAACAATCACAAGAAGTATCAAAGAAACGTTCTTCGTTTTTTTGAATAATTAAATGATGCGTCTTGCCATCCATATCTAACTCTGCGACTACTTTTTCATTTTCACTCGAGAGAATATGTGGACGAATTGTTTTTAATGTTTGTTCAGCCTGATCAAAAGTATCAGCAGAACAAAGCATTTTGATCGATTTTAAATCGATGGCTTTTGTTCTAAGTAAAGTATGGGTTGTCTTATAAGAAGCAGCTTGGTATTCCAATTGGTTCTTATCCATTAAATCTTGTATGAAAAATAAAGCAGCTGCTTTATGTCTACAAACTTCAGATAAATTATAAGGACAGCCACATCTTAAAGATAAAGTGGCTGCAGAAGTAAAATTTTCAATGGTTACTTTGTAATAAGTGGAATACCCGTCGTCTTTCACGCGACAATGAATATTGCCAATCATTGGATCGAATTTAACCAATTCGATGTTTTTTAATGCAAAAATGCGTTTACCACGACGTATCACTTCTTCAGTGCCGTAACTATAGATATGTTTAACAAGATAGGGTAGTGCCATAATTAAAAATGCAAATTACCCTCTCCAAAAAGGGCAATTTGCAAATGTACAACTTCTTGGGCTATTTTAGGGAAAAACTACCCGTGGTTTACCAAGGCGCCACTTTTAAAAATAGGTAAAGAAGGAGCAATATCCTTTGTAACGCAATACTGCATGTCGTCTTCTAAGCCATAGGCAGCTAATCGATGCCAATGGGTAACCGTTTTAATATATTCGGATAAATGATCTTTGTTTTGATTGTACAGTTGATTGGCCATAAAACTGCTGTCGCAATGAATGGTAAAATAATCCTTTATTTCCTCAATTACGGCACCAGCAAATAAGGCATCCTCAATATTAAAACGGTTCTTCCAACCAGCGCAACCCAAAATCACAGGTGCATTTTGTGTTTTTAAAAATTCCACCACTTTCGTCAAATTTGGGAAAGACCCAGTGATGATTTCTTTTGCTCCTTGATTCAATGCCATATACAATAACTTGGTACCATTGGTCGTGGTAATCACTAAGGTTTTATTTTCAATAAATGACCTTGGGTATTCAGAAGGAGAATTACCATAGGCTAAACCTGGAATAATTTTTCCATCACGTTCTCCTGCGGTAATACCACCTGTTTGTTTACCCATTTCAATACAATGCTCTGCAGAATCCACTGGGATGATTTTTGTCGCCCCATTGAACAAAGCAGTGGCCATGGTAGAAGTAGCTCTAAAGACATCAATGATCACCACAATACTATCTTTTATTTCATACAGTTCTAATAAAGAAGGTGTGAGTACCGTATGTAAAGTTGGTTTCAATGTATTGTTTGTTTGCATAGCGACAAAGATACAAATTGTAGCGCTTTATTCAGTTTCTTTTGTACTTTTTTGCTTGCTCAACAAAAGGATTTCATTCACTACAATTTCTGATACCGTTCTTTTTACATCTTGCTTATCGGTGTAGGTATTGTTCACCAAACGGCCTTCTACAGCTAGTTCCTGCCCTTTTAGTAAATTCTTTTCGGCATAGTCTGCAAGTTTGGACCAAGCGACTAAATTAAACCACTGGGTGTCATCCTGCCACTCCCCTTGCGCATTTTTAAATCCATCATTGACGGCCAAACTTAATTGAGCTAGTTTTTTATTTTCGTCAAATACTTTGATTTCAGGATTGGCCCCTAAATGTCCAATCAACTGTACTTTGTTTTTCATTCCTTTCATAACGTTAAATTTATTTGAATTCAAAAATGCAATTAAACTGCAGATCATTTTCAAGTATTTACCGCATGAAAAAAGGGGGACGATTTGTCCCCCTTTATAATTATTATAATCATCAAATTATTTAAATGGAAACTTAACCACTTTTGCTTTCACCAATGTATTTCTAATATCAATAAAGATCTCTGAATCAACAGCTGCATGCGCTGTAGCAATATATCCTAAGCCAACCGCCTTGCCTAAACTCGGAGCCTGGGTTCCAGATGTCACAACGCCTATTGCTTGACCCGCTGCATCTTTAATCACATAATCATGTCTTGGAATACCGCGATCTATCATTTCAAATCCAACTAATTTTTTTGAAACGCCAGCTGCTTTTTGTGCTGCTAAACTTTCCGAGTTGGTAAATGCTTTTGTGAATTTTGTAATCCAACCTAATCCAGCTTCCAATGGACTGGTGGTATCATTGATATCATTGCCATATAAACAGAAACCCATTTCTAATCTTAATGTGTCTCTGGCACCTAAGCCAATTGGCTTTAAACCAAATGCGGCACCTACTTCAAATAATGCATCCCATACTTTGTTGGCATTGTCATTGACATCCTCAAAATAAATTTCTACACCACCCGATCCTGTATAGCCCGTTGCACTCACCAATACATTGTCAATGCCTAATAAGTCCCCTTTTACAAAACTGTAATAAGGCAAATTCAACACATCCATCTTGGTCATCGTTTGAACAATCTTTGTCGCATTAGGCCCTTGCACTGCCAGTAGCGCTGTTTTAGCACTGATATTGTGCATCTCTACTCCTTTCGTATTGTAGCTACTAATCCAATTCCAATCTTTTTCGATATTAGATGCATTCACCACCAGCATATATACTTTATTCTTTTCAACGCAGTACACCAACAAGTCATCCACAATACCACCAGTGGTATTTGGCAAACAACTATACTGTGCTTTACCATCTTCTAATACAGATGCATCATTGCTTGTTACGCGCTGAATTAAATCCAATGCATTTTCTCCTTTTAAAACAAACTCTCCCATATGACTCACATCAAATACACCAGCGCTATTTCTTACAGCGGCATGTTCTTCATTGATCCCTGTATAACTAATAGGCATATTGTAGCCAGCAAACGCTGCCATTTTCGCACCCAATGCAATATGCTTATGGGTAAAAGGGGTATTTAGTATTGCACTCATCTTAAATAAATTTGGACAAAGTTAACTAATAAATACAAACGCCCTCCTAGAAAGAAGGGCGTTTTATCATCACAAATCAACACAAAAACCAATTAATAAGTAAAGCGCTGTACCAATAAGTGTAAGTCCTCTGCTTTTTTAGCAACCGCTGCCACCTTACTTAAACCCGATGGTGCCTGAATAGCTATTTGCTGCTTTTTTTTGATATCTGCCTGTCCAGATTTAACCCCATTCTTTTCGGCTTTCTTTTCTTCTAAAGCACGATCAATCTTTTCTAATTCTTGGATTTTTTGTGCCCTCGTTTTTTCCAAATTTTGTTCAAGATTTTCACGGTCTTTTTTCAATTGTTGCAATTGTTGCTCTATCTCATCTATCGAATCATCTTGATCATTGTCATCGTCCGACGCATCCTTATCAGATTTGATCTTTTCTAAACCATCCACAGTCATCCTATATTCCACACCTCTATCATAAGAGAAGGATTCACTATCCCAATTTTCATTCCATTCATCTACCCAAGTATCGTCACCAAATTGGTTGATAGTTTCTGACTGTATACCACGATGGTTGATTTTAATTGTGGTTTGTGAAAAACCTTTATTGGTGATTTTGAAACGCTTTCCAACAGGGACAGCAATGGTCATGATCACGTGCTGGTTTCTGAATTTATCTTTATTAGTAATTGCAATACCCCTATCTAAGAATAAAGTGCTATCCTGTTGTAAGACAGAAAAATTGATTTTCTCTGCTAGCAAATTGGCTTCACTAATTGACTTCCCATTACTCATGGTCACATATTTTATGTCAAAACTATCTGTCTTAGATTGTACAATTCTTATTTTTAAATTACGCACACGAACGGTGTCATCGTTGTACACTTTGAATGGCTCAATATTGAACCATCTTTGTTCATAGTATTTCATTCTTGGAGATGCAGTGACTTCTAAATACTCCACAGCTGGATTCACTAAAGCAATGCTTTTTTCAATAGGTTGATTATGCTTAGAAAAACTATTCCCTAAACTGCTAAAAAAATAAAAGATACAAACCCATCCTAGTACCCATAAAGCTATAAAGCTAGACCTCACCCAAATATTGGATTTTTTAAATCCTGCAATTTTTCGGATGATCGCAGTCACAATGCCAATCACTGGCACCCATATAAAAAATAAAATGGTACCAATAAATGCCCAAGACTGTAAACCATCTTCTAAA
>Ga0209598_10003129_pt1 | contig 12605 bp, 9 predicted proteins | sample M_140807_EF_Meta_FD_187317 | JGI IMG/M metagenome (GOLD analysis project Ga0209598, IMG submission 187317) | Freshwater microbial communities from Lake Montjoie, Canada to study carbon cycling - M_140807_EF_MetaG (SPAdes) (version 2) | ecosystem: Environmental > Aquatic > Freshwater > Lake... | reverse complement strand
CGGCGGGTTTGGGCAAATGGCAAGCCTGGTTTCTCGAGCACTTGCCCGGCCCTACCCTCATGTCGCGCGACAATGTTGATTCGATGGCCGTCGATAACATCGCCAGCGGCGATTTGGCCTGTTTTCCCCCCGAACTGGGTGTGCGTCCGGTGACCCTCTCGACAATCGTGCCGACCTGGCTGGCGACCGACGCAGAATCTCGCCACGGCGTCGGTCACTACGTCAATCTTCGCGAGCGCAGAAATCGATGAGTGGCGCGGTGGCACCCGAGTTACTCACCGGGGCCAAGGTTTACGTGGTGGGCGGAGCCGTTCGGGACGCCCTGCTCGGCCTCAAGGGTGCTGATCGTGACTGGGTCGTTGTCGGTGCCCGGCCAGAACAACTGATCGAGGCGGGCTTTAAGCCCGTCGGCCAGGACTTCCCGGTGTTTTTGCATCCGCAAACGCGCGAGGAGTACGCCCTGGCCCGTACCGAGCGCAAGACCGCTCCCGGGTATCGAGGGTTCGTGTTTCACGCCGCTCCTGACGTCAGTTTAGAGGAGGATCTCGAGCGACGTGATCTGACGATCAATGCGATGGCCCAGGCCGCAGATGGTCGTTTGATTGACCCGTTTGGTGGGCAACGCGATTTGGCCAATCGGGTCTTGCGGCATGTCGGACCAGCCTTCTCCGAGGATCCCGTTCGAATTCTGCGACTGGCGCGTTTTGCCGCTCGTTTTGGGGATTTTCAGGTTGACCCCGAGACCCAGAAGCTGCTTGGCACGATGGTCGACGCGGGTGAAGTCGATGCACTGGTCCCCGAACGGGTATGGCAGGAATTAGCCAGGGGTTTAATGGAGCGTCATCCGTCGCGCCTGTTCGAGGTGTTGCACGGTTGCGGGGCGCTGGCGCGGCTACTGCCCGAACTCAATCGTGTATGGAACGATCGCTCAGGGCGACTGATTGATGATGCCGCCTTGAACGACGAACCCCTGGATGTGCGATGGGCCTTGCTGACAATCGACCTGACCAGCGCCGAAGATTGTTCGGCCGCCGAAGCGATGGCACAGCGCCTTCGCGTGCCCGCGGAACTGCGCGCCATGGTGCAGTTGGTTGCGCGCGAATGCGGGCCAGTGGAACGAGCATTCGATTTGTCAGCTATCGCCATGCTGGAAGTCATCGAGCGCTGCGACGGGATCCGCCGACCCGATCGATTCTTACGAATGCTTAAGGCATCCTCGTATGCGCTCCCGTCCATGCACTCTTCCATGCACCCCTCCATGCTCCCGTCCCCGCATGGAGATCGAGCGCCGCAGGTTGAGCGTTTCGTGCAGGCTTTGAAAGCCGCCCGGGGCGTCGATGCGGGGTCTGTGGCGAGGCACGTCCCCTCGGAGCTCGAACTGTCCGACGGGACGTCATCCGATGGGACCTCATCCGGCGGAACGATCACGGAGCGAATTCGTCTGGCCGTCCAACGCGCCCGGGTGGACGCCATCGCGCGGAGCTTGGCATCATGACGACGGCTGCCTCCGTCGCTTTCCTGAAGGTTCTGCTCGTCGGCGCAGCGCTCGCACTGACCGGTTGTGCTTCGACGGGTCATCTGCCGTCCAAGCCCAGTCAGGCCAATGAAGCGTCTTCGCCCGTGACGGCACCGGAATCCGCGATCACCGCGTTTTCGTCTGCCCGAACCGGTGAAGGGTTGCCAGGTCAGTGGCAGCCCTTCCTGCTCACCCCCACCAAGAAGAAGACTCGCTGGCGAATCGAGCGACCGGCACCCTGGGATACCGCCCAGGATAGCGCGCCCGGGATGGCCCGGAAATGGTTGCGGGCGGTTGACGGACCCGCAGCATGGCCGCGGGACGGGCTTCCGACAGAGCGCGACGAGTTAAGACGGGTCTCCAACGCCGCCGGACCTGACTCAGTTCCTCCCCCCGCGCTGGCTCTACGGGGGGACGCCGATCAAGCGGCGTCGGGGATCGCGCATCCCGTTGGTCGCACGATTGCCCCCAACGAGCGGTTGCAATGGGATTGGCGGATTGATCTGCCACCGAGCGATGCGGACCCCGGTGACCGATCGCGCGAAGACAGTGCGATGCGGGTGGCCTTGTCGTTCAGTGGCGATCGGTCCCAGATGCCGGCCCGTGAACTCATGCTTTCGGATTTGTCGCAGGCGCTGACCGGAAACGAAATCCCCTACGCAACCCTTGTCTACGTTTGGGCACCCGAGCGGGAGTTGGGGGAGATCGTGATTGATCCCAGAACCACTCGGGTTCGTTCGATTGTCGTTGGCAATCAAACGACCCCGATGCGCACCTGGTTACGTACCCGTCGGGATGTTGCCGCGGATTTCGCCGAGGTGTTTGGCGAGCCGCCAGGGCCGCTGAAGGGCATTGCCTTGTTTGTCGATGCCGATCACACCGAATCACGGGCGATCGGTTGGTATGGTGATCTGAGTCTGCGCTGACTCGATCGGTGATGGCCTAACTCGGCTTCATGTGGCCTAGAGCAGCCGACCCAGCCCGGCTGCGATCAGGCTCAGAATAATGGTCGAGCCGAGCGGTAGCGGAATTTCCCGACGTCCGAGCTTCAGGGTGAAGTCGCCCGGCAGGCGGCCGATTCCAAACCGACGCAGCAATGGCGTCAGACCAGAAAAGAGGATGAGCGCAAGAAGCGTCACAACCATCCAGCGGATCATGATCGGCGCTCCAGCGACATTGAGCGATCGCCCTGGCCAAACCCAAGCGGAATCGTTTCCGGCATTCCGCGTGTGAACGCAATGACTTTAAACAACTCGCCCATTTCGGCTTCGGACAGTAACAGTTGGACGGCGGCGATTTGGGCGCTGTGTTCTCGTATGGCGGCGGGTGGCAGGGCACTGAGTCGGTCCAACAATCCACAATTGAGCAAAAAGCGAGCTTGACTGGTGTAGCCCGCACAATGCATCCCGGAGCCCATCACGGTCGCTGCGATCGCGCTGAAATCTACGTGTGCAGTGATGTCGCGCTGACCGGGCTCGATCAATGGGTCGGGGTGACTGCGATGCTGGGCATGGCACATCAGCGTTCCGGTGTGGCGGGCGGGGTGATAGAACTCTGACCGTGGGAAACCATAATCGATCAGCAGGAGCGCGCCGTGTTGAATGCGCTCCGCAACACTTGCCGCCCAGCCGATGGCTTGTTCGGGCCATTCGCTCAGGTAGCTTCGTGCGTCTGCGATGGACCATCCGGCTTCCTCAATCGCCTGCGTTACGGCTTGTGCGAATGCTGGATCCGCCGCCCGATCGGACCAGACGAACGGAGTTTGACCAGCGGCATTTGGGCCCGCTAACAGGTCCGACGAGACCACGCCGCGCTCATACACGCTGCCACGATCGGCCACAAAGAGTCGCACAGGCAGGGCATCGAGAAGTTCGTTGGCGAGCACCACACCGTTGATCTGTTCGGGCAGGTGGTCGAGCCACCGCACCCGATTCGCCAACTCGGCCGGGATCCGGGCCAAGGTGGCGCGTTGCCGCTCGCGCATGGCGCTCGATAGTTCGATGATTTCATATGTGTCAGGAGTGCGCCCCGCTTGCGCACACGCCACCAACAGGTCGGCAGCGAGTTGCCCGGTTCCGGCCCCGAACTCGAGTACCTTGGCGGGACCGCACTCGAACCATTGGGTCAGCTGGGCCGAGAGTGCACCCGCGAAGAGCGGTGTCAACGCCGGCGCTGTGATGAAGTCACCCCCGCGCGAGGGTGGCCCAATGGGGCCTATTGGACCCACTGGACCCATCGGGCTGGGCGATTCGCCCGTCCGTTGGTCATCCCGCCTCTCGTAATAACCCACACCTGGTGCATACAGCGCGAGCGCCATGAAGTGATCAAAGCGCAGCCAGCCCCCGGCTTGATCGATCGCATGAGTAATCCGTGTCTGGCAATTGGGCATGGAAGCGATTGTAGAGTGGGGCCTGGGCTAAACTCAGTCGCAATCGCTGTAACCCTACACTTTGCAATCCCTCAATTCCCCGCCCGTGAGTTCGCTCGTGCTTAACGTTGGCACCGATGCCCGTTTGAATCCCCCCGTGCCCGATTCCGCTGCGAATGGCTCCGCGGAATCGATGCGTCCGGTCGCGTTGGTGACCGGTGCAGCACGTCGGCTTGGACGAGAAATTGCACTCGGACTCGCGCGCAGCGGCTGGGACGTCGCAGTTCATTACCGTCGCTCGGCGCATGAAGCCCACGAGACTGTTGCGGAACTGCAGGCGCTGGGTGCTCAGGCCGCTTGCTTTGAAGCCGATCTGGCGCTGGAGAGTGCGTGCGATCGATTGCTCGACGCGGTCATTGCAGAACTCGGCATACCGCTATGCCTGGTTAATAACGCTTCTTTGTTTGAGCATGACACCCCGGCAACGTGTTCGGCCGCACGACTCGATCAACACATCGCGCCCAATCTGATGGCGCCTCTGAGACTGTCTGCTCGTCTCTATCAAGCGATGTCCGAGGACGCGAGGGGCGTTGTCGTGCATCTGCTGGATCAGAAGCTGGCGGCGCTGAATCCAGACTTTTTTTCTTACACGCTGACCAAGGCGGCCTTGGCGGCGGCATTACCCATGCAAGCAATGGCCTTTGCGCCGCGGCTCAGGGTGGTGGGGGTGTCGCCTGGCCTTACGTTGCCGAGCCACTTGCAAACGCCGGAGCAGTTTTCTTGTACCCACCGTGACACCGCGCTGCTGGACCAATCGAGCCGCCCAGAAGATATCGTTGCGGCCATCCTGGCCTTAGTCGCCAATCCGGCCATTACGGGACAAAATCTCGTGGTCGATGGCGGTCAGCACTTATTGCGGGTGGGGCGAGACGTGAGTTTCCTGCCATGAATTTGGACCATTGCACCCGCCTCGCCTTGCGCGGACTTGCGATCGATGTGTCGATCGGCGTTTTTGAACACGAAAAACAGGCGGTCCAGCCCGTTCGGGTCAATATTGATGTCTGGGTCCCTTCCGAATTTTGTACACCGACTCAGGACCGGCTCGACGAAGTCATCGATTACGGCCGTTTGCGTCAGATCGCGATTCAGACGCTGACCGAGTCGCACATTCACTTACTCGAAAGTGCCTGTGATCGGATGGCATCCGACATTCTCGCCGCTCTGCCCGTGCGCTGTGTCCGGGTGGCGATCGACAAGCCACAGGCCTTTTCGGATGTCGATGCCGTCACGGTCGAAATCACGCGCTGGAGCGCCCCGTCATGAGTTCACCTTCATGAGTGCCCCTGCATGAGCGCAATCATGAGCGCCACCGTCGAGCGCGAGCGCAACAAGCTCTCCAAGCGGCTGCACCGTCTGGTGGGTCAGGCGATCGGGGACTTCAAGATGATCGGCCCGGGTGATCGGGTCATGGTGTGTATGTCAGGCGGCAAAGACAGTTACGCGATGCTCGATCTGCTGCTTAGCTTGCGCGAGCGCGCGCCGATCGAGTTTGAGCTGATCGCGGTGAATCTGGACCAGAAGCAGCCAGGATTTCCGGCCGAGATCTTGCCGGCTTATCTGCGCGAGCGCGGCATCCCATTTCATATTGAGAATCAGGATACTTACAGCATCGTCAAGCGCAATATCCCTGAGGGCAAGACCATGTGCTCGCTCTGTTCGCGGCTGCGACGGGGCATTCTGTACCGGGTGGCCGAGACGCTGGGTGCGACCCGGATCGCACTTGGGCACCACCGCGATGACATCCTCGCGACATTTTTTTTGAACCTGTTTCACGGCGGTCGTCTCAAATCAATGCCGCCCAAGCTGGTCAGTGATGACGGCCGTCACGTCGTGATTCGGCCGCTGGCTTATGTTGAAGAGGCCGATCTCGTGACGTATGCCGAGTGGAAAGCCTTCCCGATCATTCCCTGCACCTTATGTGGTTCGCAAGAGAACCTGCAACGCCAGGAAATTGGCCGGATGCTGCGCGAATGGCAACGCCAGCATCCCGGTAGGGTCGAGACCATGTTCTCGGCCCTCGGACGGGTGGCACCCACCCACCTGCTGGATCGGAGCTTGTTTGATTTCGAGGGTCTGGTGCCCAACGGGGTGCCGGATCCCGAAGGCGATCGAGCGTTTGATCCCGACGAGTTGCCGGCCCCTTCCGTGGTCTGGATGTCATGAGCAGCCAACGTCCCAGCCCGGTATCAGCTCGTTCGGGTGGCGGGTCGGGTGGTGGATCATCGGCGAATAGCGGATCGATGATGGCCACCTTGGCGTCGTTGCTAACAGCGGGTCGTCGGGCGGCCCGGTTGCGCAAGATTCTGGCCGTGTCCTGGCGCTATGGGTTGGATGAACTCCTGGTCGAGGGCGCAACCAGCACGGTGGGATCGCAGTGGATCCTGACCGCAATGCAGCGTCTGAGCGCTGGGCGCAGGCAGGCCCGTCTGGCCACCATCCCGCGGGGTGCGCGGCTCCGCATGGCCCTCGAAGCGCTGGGTCCGATCTTTGTGAAATTTGGCCAAGTGCTCTCGACCCGTCGGGACTTATTGCCGGCCGATGTCGCGGACGAGTTGGCCTTGTTACAGGATCAGGTGCCGCCTTTTGCGTCGGAACTGGCCATCGCCCAGATCGAGTCCGCACTCGGGCGCTCGATGGCGACGCTTTTTCAGGTGTTCGAGACCGAGCCCGTCGCCAGCGCCTCGATCGCCCAGGTGCATTTTGCGCGGCTTCACGACGGCCGCGACGTCGCGGTCAAGGTCTTGCGCCCGCGCATGGCCGAGGTCATCGGCGAGGACCTCGCCTTGCTGCGGACGGCGGCTTCGCTCGCAGTTCGTTTCTCAGCGGATGCACGCAGGCTTCGTCCGATCGAAGTGATCGATGAATTCGATCATTATTTGCATGACGAACTCGATCTGATCAATGAAGCAGCCAACGCGAATCAGTTGCGCCGCAATTTTGCGGGGAGTCCGTTATTGCGCATTCCCGAGATGCACTGGGATTACTGTTCGAGCTCGGTCATCGTCATGGAGCGCATTCATGGCATCCCGATCGGGCGGATCGATGCACTCAAAGCGGCCGGGATTGACCTCTCCAAGCTTTCCCGAGAGGGAGTGGAGATTTTTTTCACCCAGGTGTTTCGGGATGGCTTTTTTCATGCGGATATGCACCCGGGTAATATTTTTGTGGGCGATTCGGGCGCGGACTTTAACCGCTATATCGCATTGGATTTTGGAATCGTCGGAACCCTGTCTACGTTTGATAAAAGTTATCTCGCGCAGAATTTTCTGGCGTTTTTTCGGCGCGACTATCGGCGGGTGGCGGAGCTTCACGTCGAAAGCGGCTGGGTACCTGCAACGACCCGGGTTGAAGAACTCGAGGGCGCCATCCGGGCCTGTTGTGAACCCGTATTTGACCGTCCCCTGAAAGAGATCTCATTGGGCATGCTGTTGATGCGGCTCTTTCAGGCCTCACGCCGATTCGATGTCTCGATTCAGCCCCAACTCGTACTTCTCCAAAAAACCTTACTGAACATTGAAGGGCTGGGTCGGCAGCTCGATCCTGATCTGGATCTCTGGGTGACCGCGAAGCCGCTGCTTGAGCGATTTATGCACGAGCAAGTGGGCTGGCGTGGCTTTGTTGATCGGGTTAAACGTGAAGGCGAGCGCTGGAGCGCGATCCTGCCTGAGCTGCCGCGCCTCACTCACGCCGCCCTTGAGCGCTCAGGGCGCGTCCCCGCTCAGGAGGCCGCCCTGCGGGCGCTGCTCGAGCAAGTGGCACTCGAGCAGCAACGCTCCCGGCGCTGGATTCAGGTGCTGGTGGTCGCTATTCTTGTGTTGGCGTTCCTCAAATAACCGGAGGTTCCTTTGCCATGTTGTTGACGGCTGTGATTGCTTACTTGGTCGTAACGATTGCGATTGGTTTGATTGCGGCACGGGGGGTGCGCGGATCCGCGGATTTCTTGGTCGCAGGGCGCAGTTTGCCCACCTACATGACGCTGACCACTGTGTTCGCGACCTGGTACGGAGCCGAGGCCGTGCTGTCAATCTCAGTCACGGCAGCTCGCGATGGGCTGAGCGGAATCCCTGCCGATCCGTTCGGCGCAAGTACGTGTTTGTTGCTGGTGGCTTTGCTCTTTGCCAAGCACTTCTATCGGATGAACCTGCTCACGATTGGCGACTTTTATCGCAAACGTTACGGCAAATCGGTAGAAGTGTTGACGAGCCTTGCAATCGCAGCCAGCTATGTCGGTTGGACCAGTGCCCAGCTGACCGCCATTGGCCTGATGACTAACATCCTCACCCGCGGCGCGGTTTCGATCGATCAGGGCATTTTGATCGGTGCTTGCGTCGTGCTGATGTACACCGTCTGGGGCGGCATGATTTCGGTGGCCTTTACCGACCTGTTTCAGTCGGCCGTGGTGATTGTTGGCCTTCTCGGGATTGCCTGGTATGTCGGCGATCTGGCCGGGGGTCCAAGCGTCGTGATTGCTGCTGCGCACGAGGCGGGTCGACTCGAATTTTTCCCCCACGGGCCGCAGGCAAACTGGTGGGAGTTCAGTGCCGCTTTCCTGACGATGGCCCTGGGTTCGATCCCGCAGCAGGATGTGTTTCAGCGGGTGACCAGCGCCCGCGATGAACGAAGCGCGATTCGCGGCACGGTGGGCGGCGCCCTGCTGTACTTCACGATGGCGTTTGTACCCATGTTTATCGTCTATGCGACGCTCGTGGTGGATCCATCCGTTGCCGCGACGTTTGAGGCTGAAGATGCCCGCGAGGTTCAGCGGATCCTGCCCGATCTGATTCTCGATAAAACGCCAATCTGGGCGCAGACGATTTTCTTTGGCGCTTTGGTTTCGGCGCTGTTGTCGACCGCCAGCGGCGCCTTGCTGGCGCCCACGAGCCTGATTACCGAAAACGTTCTGCGGCCATTTATGGGCCAGATCTCGGATCGGCGATTCTTGCTAGTTCTTCGAATCGTGCTGGTCTGTTGTGTCGCAACTGCCGCATTGTTTGCCTTCAACTCGCGCAGCACGATGTATGAAATCGTCGAGAGCGCTTACAAAGTGACGCTTGTCTGCGCCTTCGTTCCACTGGCAGCCGGGATCTGGTGGAAGCCCGCCACCGTCCAGGGTGCGCTCGCCTCATCGGGATTCGGCGTCATCGTCTGGCTTGCTTTCGAGGGCGGGTTGAGCGAACGGTTTGGGATACCAGCTCAGTTGGTTGGATTGGCTGCATCCTTGGTCGCAATGGTTGTGGGTTCTTTGGCGCCTCAGGTCTATACCGAACGCCGGCGGCACGAATCTAATCCCGAATTTCATCCAGAATCTCATCCCGAATCTAGCCGCATCACCGACCCACCCGCCTCGGCCTGACCCTCCCCCACTGATCGGCGGATCGTCAGTACAGCACGGGGCCCGTGTGCCTGAGCGGTTAAGATTGCGGCCTGTTGTTCCCCCGCGGTTCCCTCGCTGTTGCCCTGTTGTTCCCCCCTTAACCCTGCCAAGGAATGGTTCTTGACTGACGAAGCAATCGTTCTGAATGTCGTGGTGTTGGCGGCCGGGATGGGCAAACGTATGCGCTCGGACTTGCCCAAGGTCATGCATCCGGTGGCGGGCCGGCCCATGCTGGCGCATGTGTTTGAGACCGCACGAGCCCTCGGGGCCAGACTCGGTCGTGGCGGCGTTAACTTGGTTGGCGTCTATGGGCATGGCGGGCGCCTGGTCCCCGACGCCTTTGTGGCTCCCGACCTCCAATGGGCGGAGCAAATGCCCCAGCGTGGAACTGGTCATGCGGTGATGCAAGCAGCACCGCGTTTGCTCGACCACGTCCCGACGCTAATTCTTTATGGCGATGTCCCGCTGACAACCGTCGACACGCTTGAGCGGCTGGTTCGAAGCGCTATCGATTCGCAGCGACGGTTTGGGCTCCTCACGGTCGAGCTCGCTGACCCCACAGGATACGGACGCGTCGTGAGGGGAGCGACCCCAGGTGGTCCGGTGCAGCGGATTGTCGAGCAGCGCGATGCCTCCTTGGCGGAACAGTTGATTCGCGAAGTCAACACGGGTGTGATGGTGGTGCCCACGCCTGATCTCAGGCGCTGGTTAGATGCACTTTCGGATGACAATGCGCAGGCTGAGTACTACTTGACCGACATTGTCGGGATGGCGGTTGCCGACGGGCTGGAGGTGGTCACCGCGCAACCGACTCATGCTTGGGAGACACTGGGTGTCAATAGCCGCGCTCAGTTGGCCGAACTCGAACGCGTATATCAGCGCGGTCTGGCGGATGCCCTGATGGAGCGCGGCGCTCATCTGCTCGATCCAGCCCGCATCGATGTGCGCGGCGAGCTGACGGTGGGTCGAGATGTTTGTATCGATGTAGGGTGTGTCTTTGAAGGTCAAGTGACCCTCGGGGATCGCGTCCGGATTGGGCCTTACTGCGTGTTGCGCGATGTCGTGATCCGCGAGGGTGCTGAGATCGCTGCTTACAGTCACCTCGAGGGGGCCAGCGTGGGCGCCAATGCCCGCGTTGGGCCCTACGCCCGTCTACGCCCGGGCGCTGAGCTTGGTCCCCGGGCTCATATCGGCAATTTCGTCGAGGTCAAAAACAGCAGCTTCGGTGCCGACGCAAAAGCAAACCACCTGGCGTACGTGGGCGACAGTACGGTCGGTGAGCGGGTCAATATCGGCGCGGGTACGATCACCTGTAATTATGATGGTGCCAACAAGCATCGTACTGTAATTGAAGATGATGTTTTTATCGGTAGTAATTCCGAGCTCGTCGCTCCGGTGCGCGTGGGGCGTGGAGCGACCCTCGGAGCCGGCACGACCTTGACTAAAGACGCGCCACCCGGAGCCCTTGTCATTACTCGCGCGCAGGCGCGCACGCTCAGCGATTGGGTCAGGCCAGCGAAGAATCCCAAAACACCCAAAGCGTGATCCTTTCTTTTTCCCGGAGCCAACACCATGTGTGGAATCGTCGGCGCGGTCGCGCATCGGAACGTCGTACCGATCCTCATCGAAGGTTTGCGCAAGCTCGAATACCGGGGCTATGACTCAGCCGGTTTGGCACTCATTGATTTGCAGGACGCTTCGAGTTTGCGTCGGGTCCGCTCCGTTGGGCGTGTCGCCGAACTCGATGCCCGGGTAGCGCTCGAGGCCAGCGATGGCGCGCAGACTGGGATCGCTCACACCCGCTGGGCAACCCATGGCGGGGTGACCGAAGCCAACGCCCACCCGCATGCCTCGGCAGGCTCAGGCTTTGAGGTGTCGGTCGTCCATAACGGCATTATCGAAAACCACGAGCACTTGCGGGCGCAATTGAAATCGCAAGGCTATGTGTTTGCCAGCGAGACCGACACGGAAGTCATCGCGCATTTGATTCACTCCCGGCTCATGGCGTCGACCGCAAACCCAAGAGTCGGCGCAAGCACCGATTCAATAATCGACTCAAGATCCGTTGGTGCGGGCGCGTTGATGGCGGCCGTCGCGGGTGCGGTGAGTGAACTCGAAGGCGCGTACGCCATTGCGGTCATCAGTACGACGGAGCCCAACACCGTTGTAGGTTCCAGAAAGGGGTCCCCACTGTTACTGGGGATTGGACAACAGGCTAAGGGCGAGAATTTTTTGGCCTCTGATACGTCGGCGCTCTTGCAGGTCACGCGCCAAGTCGCCTATCTCGAGGATGGCGATGTCGTTGAGATTCGCCCGGACCAAGTCCGGATCCAGGACGCGAGCGGTCGGACGGTCGAGCGTGCCGCGGTGCAGAGCCAATTGAGCGCTGATGCCGTTGAGCTCGGGCCCTACCGCCACTTCATGCAGAAAGAAATATTCGAGCAACCGGGAGCGATCGCCAACACGCTCGAGATGGTGGCCGCGGGCAGCGCCCTCACCCCCGAACTGTTTGGCGTCGATGCGCCCGAGCGCCTGGCCAGCGCGCGCCAGATTCAGATCCTGGCGTGTGGGACGAGTTTTCACGCAGGCTTGGTGGCCCGGTACTGGATTGAGGGCGTTGCCGGTATTCCCTGTTCGGTCGAAATTGCCAGCGAGTATCGCTACCGCGAGCCGGTGGCACTCCCCAATACCTTGTTGATCACGATCTCACAGTCGGGTGAGACGGCGGACACCCTCGCCGCGTTGCAGTTCGCGCGTAGCCTCGGGCTCGAGAACACCCTGTCGATTTGCAATGTCCCCGAAAGCGCGCTCATCCGTCAGTCCGCGCTGCGCTTTCTGACGCGCGCAGGGCCCGAGATTGGGGTCGCATCCACCAAGGCTTTCACGACGCAGCTGACCGCACTGTTTGTTTTGACGCTGGTACTCGCCAAACAGCGTGGGCGCCTGAGCGCAGCGCGCGAACAAGAGCTCATGGGGCAGTTACGCCATCTGCCCGCGGCGCTGTCGCATGTGCTGACCTGCGAGCCTCAAGTGCGGGATTGGGCCGCGCATTTTGCGCCGCGTGAACATGCCCTCTTTTTGGGCCGTGGTGTCCACTTTCCGATTGCGATGGAAGGCGCACTCAAGTTGAAAGAGGTCACCTACATCCACGCCGAGGCGTATGCCGCGGGTGAACTCAAGCACGGCCCCCTGGCCCTCGTGGACGCCTCGATGCCGGTGGTGGTGGTCGCTCCCAACGACGTCCTGATCGAGAAACTCAAGAGCAACCTGCAAGAAGTGCGGGCCCG
>Ga0209598_10003128_pt1 | contig 12612 bp, 9 predicted proteins | sample M_140807_EF_Meta_FD_187317 | JGI IMG/M metagenome (GOLD analysis project Ga0209598, IMG submission 187317) | Freshwater microbial communities from Lake Montjoie, Canada to study carbon cycling - M_140807_EF_MetaG (SPAdes) (version 2) | ecosystem: Environmental > Aquatic > Freshwater > Lake... | reverse complement strand
GTCTCGTGTCGAGCGGAGCGAGTGATCTCCGCGTGGAGGGCGCGTGAGCGAGGAGCAGGAGTTCGAGGGCGCGGACCTCTCCATCCACCGGATTGCAGCCAGCCACGAGCGGCCCACCGAGCACTGATCGCCGGCGGCTGCGGATCGGCGCTGAACGACGGACGGGCTTGAAAAGGAAAAATTTCCCACGGACAATGCGGCGATGTCTGTCGAAGGATCCCCGCCTGCCACGCCGGAAAGCATCGCCCCGGGCGCTGCATCGCCCGCCGCGCTGAGCGCGATGCTTGCGGTGCTCGAGCCGCTCGCACGGCTTGCTGTTGATCAGGGCCTGCAGTTCAATCAGATCGAAGAACTGGTCAAACGCAGCCTCGTACAGGCCGCCCTGGGTGCAACCCGCGACGCCTCAGGGGCGGCCGCACCGGTCAGCCGACTGAGCGTTGTCACCGGCATCCACCGCAAGGAGGTCAAGCGCCTGCTCGAGCTGGGCGGCACTCGAAGCGTCGAGATCGAGCAGACCCCAGCCACCGAACTCTTCACGCGCTGGATGACCGACCCCCTGTGGCGCGACAGTCAAGGCCAACCCAGGCCACTGAGCAGGCGTCCGCAGGGTGAGTCCGATCAGACCAGCTTCGAGCATCTTGCGCGCAGCATCACCACCGATGTCCATCCAAGAACCCTGCTGGATGAACTGCTTCGACTCGGACTGATCCGGGAAGACGCCGACACCGACACGGTCAGCCTGTGCGCCGATGCGTTCGTGCCGTCCCGGCGGCAGGATGACATGCTCGGATTCCTGGGTGCCAACGTCGGCGATCATCTGGCCGCAGCCCGAGCCAATGTCGCAGCCGGCCTTCGTGCGCAGCCGTCTCCAGCCGGCGAGGCCGCCCGCCCGCCCTTCGTCGAGCAGGCCCTGTTTGCAGATGGATTGAGCAAGGCATCGACCACACTGGCCATCGAGCAGACTCGGGCCTTCTGGAAACACCTCCTGGAGACCCTGGCACCGGAACTGCAGCGCCTGGAAGATCAGGATCTTGCTGCAGCACGTGCTACAGACCATCGGATCCGGATCGGCCTGTATTGCTATGTCGAGCCAGGCCCGGCATCCGCCCCACCCGACATCCCGAACGCAGGCAACCCATGACGCCGACCCCATCCCGTTCCAGCACACCGTCAACGGCTTGCGCGCCCAAACGCCCTTCAAGGCGCCGCGCACTGGGTGGCCTGAGCGGCCTCGGACTGCTCGCAGCAGGCTGCGGCGGCTCCGGCGACCTGGCCGGCGTCGGTAGCGGCGGCACCGGACAGATCGCCTCGTTCTCGCTTGGGGCGATTTCAGGATTCGGCTCGATCATCGTCAACGGCATCAAGTTCGAAGACAGCACCGCCACGGTGACCGATGACCGGGGTGAACGCCGCGATCTGGGTCAACTCGGTATCGGCATGGTGGTCGAAATCGACGGGGATGCAGACGATGCCAGCGGGCAGGGAACCGCCCGCTCGGTGCGGATCGTCAGCGAACTGCGAGGTCCAGTGCGATCGGTTAACCGCGCAGCCGGCCAGTTCACTGCGCTGGGGCTGACCATCCAGACAAGTGCCAGCACCGTGTGGAGCGGCCTGCGCGACCTGACGGGAATCACCCCCGGCACCAGCATCGTCGAGGTCTGGGGTTTTGCAGACCGAGATAACCGGGTGCTCAGCGCAACCCGGATCGAAGCTGTGACCAGCGACGCCAGACGATCAAAACTGCGCGGCGTGGTGCAGGAGCTCAGCCTGTCGCCCCCGACCATTCGGATCGCAAATCAACTGATCAGCCTGGACCGGGCGACAATTCCGGCCGCATTGAAAGTGGGCGCGCTGGTCCAGGTTGATGCTTCAGCCCCTCCAGATGACATCAACCCGTGGCGGGTCGATCAGATCCGAATCGTCGAGTCCGGACTGTCTGATACATCGAAGGTGGTCCGCCTGGAGGGCCGCATCTACAACTACCGGTCGCCCGCCGCATTCCAGCTCGCTGGCCTTACGATCGATGCGAGCCAGGCAAGCTACGACGGCGGCAGCGCCGCCAACCTGTCCAATGCGGTTCGAGTCAGAGTTGACGCAAAGATCCAGACCACTGGGATTGCGGTCGCAACCCGGGTCCGTCTGCGGTTGGATGAGGACAACAACGAGGACGAGATCGAGGTCAAGGGTCGAATCAGTCGCTTGACCTCGGTGTCTGATTTCACAGTGATCGACGCAGCGAAGCGGGAGTTCCTGGTCAATGGCAGCGCCGCCCGCATCGAGGACGGCAGCTTGAGCGACATCAAGGCCGGGGCGTCGATTGAAGTCAAGGGCCGACCCAGCGGCAACCTGCTCAACGCCACCCGAATCAAGGTCTCGCGCTGATCGGCAGGCCTGCGGGATTCACCCTGTCTTGAAATGTCATGGACAGACGGCTATCATTAGCACTCGCAATCGGTGAGTGCTAACAGCAACGTTGTTTCACGCAGGCCCCAGGCCCCCGATTCGTTCCGGCCCCCAGGGCCGATCCATTCAGTCCGCAGTTCAATTCGTATCCACTCACTCAGGAGCCCATCCATGAAGCTTCGTCCTTTGCATGATCGCGTGATCATCAAGCGCCTCGACCAGGAGCGCAAAACCGCCTCGGGCATCGTTATCCCCGATGCAGCCGCAGAAAAACCCGATCAGGGCGAGATCCTGGCAGTCGGCAACGGCAAGGTCGGCGACGACGGCAAGGTCCGCGCAATGGCCGTCAAAGTCGGCGACAAAGTGCTCTTCGGCAAGTACTCAGGCCAGTCGGTCAAGGTCGACGGCGAGGAACTGCTGGTGATGCGCGAAGAAGACATCATGGCCGTGGTCGAGTGACCCCAGCCCGCATCGAAGACTGAACCCCGATTCAAGGAGTCAACACCATGGCAGCCAAACAGGTTTTCTTCGGCGACGATGCTCGCCACAAGATGGTCGAAGGCGTGAACATCCTCGCCAACGCCGTTAAAGTCACCCTCGGCCCGAAAGGCCGTAACGTCGTGCTCGAGCGCAGCTTCGGCGCACCGACCGTCACCAAGGACGGTGTTTCGGTCGCAAAGGAAATCGAGCTCAAGGACAAGTTCCAGAACATGGGCGCCCAGATGGTCAAGGAAGTCGCTTCCAAGACCTCGGACAACGCCGGTGACGGCACCACCACCGCCACCGTGCTGGCCCAGGCCATCGTGCGCGAAGGCATGAAGTACGTGGCCGCCGGCATGAACCCGATGGACCTCAAGCGCGGCATCGACAAGGCAGTCACCGCCCTGTCCGAAGAGCTCAAGGCCATCAGCAAGCCCTGCACCACCACCAAGGAAATCGCTCAGGTCGGCTCGATCTCGGCGAACTCGGACACCGAGATCGGCAACATCATCTCGGAAGCCATGGAAAAGGTCGGCAAGGAAGGCGTCATCACCGTCGAAGACGGCAAGTCGCTGAACAATGAACTCGATGTCGTCGAAGGCATGCAGTTCGACCGCGGCTACCTGTCGCCCTACTTCATCAACAACCCCGACAAGCAGATCGCTGTGCTCGAAGACCCGTTCGTGCTGTTGCACGACAAAAAAGTCTCGAACATCCGTGACCTGCTGCCGGTGCTCGAGCAAGTCGCCAAGGCTGGCCGTCCGCTGCTGATCGTCGCCGAAGAAGTCGAAGGCGAAGCCCTGGCCACCCTGGTGGTCAACAACATCCGCGGCATCCTCAAGACCGTCGCCGTCAAGGCACCGGGCTTTGGTGACCGTCGCAAGGCGATGCTCGAAGACATGGCCATCCTGACCGGCGGTGTCGTGATCGCCGAAGAAACCGGCATGACGCTGGAGAAAGCCACCCTGCAGGATCTGGGCCGCGCCAAGCGCGTCGAGATCGGCAAGGAAAACACCACGATCATTGATGGTGCTGGCGAAGCCAAGAACATCGAGGCCCGCGTCAAGGCTATCCGTTCGCAGATCGAAGAAGCCACCAGCGACTACGACCGCGAGAAGCTGCAAGAGCGTGTTGCCAAGCTGGCCGGCGGCGTGGCCGTCATCCGCGTCGGTGCTGCCACCGAAGTGGAAATGAAAGAGAAGAAGGCTCGTGTCGAAGACGCCCTGCACGCCACCCGTGCAGCCGTCGAAGAAGGCATCGTGGCTGGCGGTGGCGTGGCCCTGCTGCGCGCCCGCTCGAACCTGAAGGTCAAGGGCGACAACCCCGACCAGGACGCAGGCGTCAAGATCGTGCTGCGCGCCATCGAAGAGCCGCTGCGTCAGATCGTTGCCAACTGCGGTGACGAGCCGAGCGTGGTCGTCAACAAGGTCCTCGAAGGCAAGGGCAACTACGGCTGGAACGGTGCTGATGGCACCTATGGCGATCTCGTCGAACTCGGCGTGGTCGACCCCACCAAGGTGACCCGCATGGCCCTGCAAAACGCCGCATCGGTGTCGAGCCTGATGCTGACCACCGATTGCATGATCGCCGAGCAGCCGGAAGACAAAGCGGCCGGCGGCGGCATGCCCGGTGGTATGGGCGGCATGGGTGGTATGGACGGCATGGGCATGTAAGCCCGAGTCGCCCGGCACTCTGCCTGGGCAGTCCGAAAAAGGGCCCGACTCAGTCGGGCCCTTTTTTTGTGGCCTCGGCGATCAGCCGAGCGGCATCACCCTCAGACCGACCCAGGCGGCAAGCGTCACCACATTGACCGGGACGGCGAGCGTGCTCACCGCATACGGCAGCAGCGCGGCCTGTGCGCACAGCAGGGTCTCGATCAGCAGGCCGCCTGCGAAGCAGACCACACCGAGCACGGTCCATCGCAACAGATACGTCGGCAGCCAACGTGACAGCGACTGGTTGTGGCGCGCAGCAGCCGCTCGCTCAAAGAGCGTGCCCTGATTCACATCCCTGAAAAGCCAGCCATAAAACCAGTATCGGTAGAGCAATTGAGAAAAGGTGTGTGACGTCACGATCAACCTCCGCTGTCAGTCTGATTCATGCAGGGAAGGGCAATTCTGAAGCGGCCATCCACGACCCACCATCCCTGTCGACGACAATGCACCCAATCAACCCCAACCGGTCCGAAGAAATGGAACAGCTGCGCACCCCAGACGAACGCTTTGCCAATATCCCTGACTTCCCCTGGCAACCCACCTATATCGACGATCTGCCAGGTTACGAAGGCCTGCGCACCGCGCTGATCGACACCGGTCCCGGACGCCTGCCGGGCACCTTTCTGTGTCTGCACGGCCAGCCCACCTGGAGCTTTCTGTATCGCCGAATGATCCCGGTCTTCACCGCTGCCGGGTATCGGGTGATTGCGCCCGATCTGATCGGATTCGGCCGCTCAGACAAGCCGGTCGATGAGGCGGTCTATACCTTCGACTTTCACCGCCGCCATCTGCTCGCCTTGCTCGAGCGCCTGAACCTGGAGCACATCACACTGGTGTGCCAGGACTGGGGCGGGCTGCTGGGCCTCACGCTGCCGATGCAGATGCCAGAACGCTTTGAAGGCCTGGTGGTGATGAACACGACGCTGGGTACCGGCGACGTGCCGCTGACGCCGGGCTTTCTGGCCTGGCGCGACTATGTCGCGAGAAACCCGGACATGGATTGCGCCCGACTGCTCGCACGCACGGTACCGATCCTCACCGAACAGGAAGCCGCAGCCTACGAAGCACCATTCCCGGATGCGCGCTTCAAGGCCGGGGTTCGCCGCTTTCCGCAACTGGTCCCGGACCACCCCGATGCCCCCGGCGCCGATGTATCAAGGCAGGCACGGGACTGGTGGCGAACCGCCTGGAGCGGGCGCACGCTCATGGCGATCGGGCAGACCGATCCGGTGCTGGGTGAGCCAGTGATGGCGCAGCTGCGCGCATCGATTCGAAACTGCCCAGAGCCGATGCTGCTGCCCCAGGCAGGCCACTTCACGCAGGAATGGGGCGCACCGATTGCTCATGAGGTGGTTCGACGGTGGGCTGAACCCACTGCATAAAACCATGATTGCTGCGCTGAAAAGTCACTCCTGCAGATCAGACGGCCGCCGCCGAAGTTGATTTTGCAGGCTTGGTCGGCAGCGCCTTGATCTCCTCTCCCGACTCGCGCTCTGCGATGCGCACATCATGGAGGGCTTGCAGGTTCATCCAGAACTGCGGACTCGTACCGAACCAGTGCGCCAGACGCAGGGCTGTATCGCCCGTGATCGAGCGCTTGCCATTGATGATCTGGCTGATCCGGTTTGCTGGAACACGAACTTGCCGCGACAACTCGGTCGGACTGACGCCGAGTTGAGCGAGTTCGTCCGCGAGGATTTCTCCGGGGTGAATCGGGGTGCGGGCCATCGTCATATTCCTGTCAGTGATAGTCCACGATTTCGACGTTTGAAGGCCCACTGTGTCCCTCAGGCCATTCGAAACAAATCCGCCATTGCATGCTGATTCGGATACTGTACGTGCCGCTTCGATTGCTTTTGAGCGCTTCAAGTGCATTCGACGGCAGCGCATGAAGGTCGGCAAGGCTGGTCGCAGCATCCAGAATATCGAGGCGCTTCTCAGCCTGAAGTCGAAAGCCCTCAAATTCGCGGACGCGCTTTCCTGATGCAAAGACCTTCGTGCGCTTATCCCGGTAACTTCGAATCATCGAATCACACTCTAAGAGAATTGACGATATACGTCAATCGTAAATTTCATACCTTCGAGCCTCGCCCAAGCTGAATCTCTTCGACAAGCTGGACACTTCTGACGTCCCTGCGAGTCTGATCTCTATCATCCCGGAAAAATTTCCATCCAGATCGAAACTTAAGACGCAAGGCTTAGAACCTAAGTCCTAAGTCCTTCGCTCAATTGCGGCATCGCGCCCAAGCCATGACGATGCTCTCAGACACGGGGTGGCCCGTGCTGCGGAGATGCATTCGTGTGGTCCAAACGCTTCCTGCACCCACTGCTGTGCGTCGGCATCGCCTTACCGATTCACACGCCGGTTCGCGCCCAAGGCACCTGCGGTGCCGCAGGCGGAGCACCCGCCGGGCCGGCTTGGTCGGTCTGCGACTTTGCTCGTGAGGCCGGCGTGGTGTCCGCGTCCGGCCCGGCAACCGGTGTGGGTAACCCAATCGATCTGGCCACCGGCAACAAGTACCGCGGTGAACTCGACCTGCGTATTAACGCTCACCTGCCTCTGGTTTTCGCCCGTCACTACAACAGCCGCAATCGCTTCGACACCGTTCTGGGCGTGGGTTGGAGCCATTCATTTGAGACCCGCCTGGTTCCGGTCACAGTGAAGGGTCGCAAAGAACTTCAGGTCATCCAGGGCGATGGACGGCGCATCGTTTTCGAGCCTATGAACGATCGCGTCGGCCAATGGCGCTCACAGTCGCTTGCCAGCGGTCGCATCGAATCACATCGATCTAAATCCGTCGTCTGGACCTGGCACATGCCTGATGGCCGCGCACTGCAATTCGATGCGAAGGGCCATCTCCAGTTCATCCTGCGCGACGGCCTGACCGTGATGGTCTTTTCAAGAACCCCACAGGGCCGATTGACCCATGTGTCGGGCCCTGATCGCTGGGTACTTGAATTTCAATACACCGAGCATCGCCACGGCTTGCGCCTGCACAGTGTCGAAGTACTGGGCGAGGCGATTGCTCGCTTTACCTACGATGAAAGCGGCCAGCTCGCCACCGTGACCTGGCGGGATGGCCGCGGTCGTCGCTACGAATACGACGACCCCAGGGATCCATTGCTACTGACCGGTGTACTGAACGTCGAGGCCAACCCGGACGGTCTCACGCATCGGGTGGCCCGCTATGCCTACGACATCCAGGGCCGGGCCATCAGCACCGTCGAAGGTGACGGCGGCGCATCGCTTCAGGTGCGCTACCTTGCCCGCCCATCAGGACGATCCCCGGGGTTCACGTCGGTCACCGATTCACAGGGTCGCCAGGCCGCCTACCGTTGGCACTACGACCGGCACCACCACACCACTCGCCTGCTGGAATCCGTTGGCCAGCCCTGCAGCAGTTGCGGCCCAACCCGGCGACGCTACCAATGGGATGCTCAATACCGCTTGCAGTCCGTCCTCACTGATCGTGAAACGGTGCGCTTCGAGCACGACCGCATCGGGCGCCCGGTGGCTGCATGGCGAAGTGAAGCTCAGGGTCACCGAACCCTGCTCTGGCGCCTCGCTTATGCACACAACGACCCGTTCGCGCAGCCCGCTGTGATCGAACAACCCTCGGTTGCGCCGGGCAGGCTGCACCGCATCCGCATCGAACGTGATGCACTGGGCCGCCCGCTCGCGGTATCGGAGGAGGGTTTCCGGCCGACTCCAGGACCAGGTCATTCAACCCGGGCTGCCCCCAGATTCGCACCGATCACCCGCCGCTTCTCGATGGGCCATCGCCAATTCGACAGCACACGCGCTGATCCTTTCGAGCCCCTGCCAGCCAATTGGCTGACTGGATTGGCCTGGGTCGATGGTCCAACGCCTGGGCCTTCAGACCGTATCGAGCTCACGCAGTTCCATGCCAGTCTCAATGCCAAGCACCCCCACGGCGTGGTCGAGACACTGGCCTTTCAGAACGGTCTGCTCACCGAGCACATCAATTCGCGTGGCCAGGCAGCACGGATGGAACACAGCGATCCAAAGAAACAGTGGCTGGGTGGCCCGACCCTGCTCGGTGCCTACATCGGCTCGGCCAAACTCGATCTCGAATACGACGACTTCGGCGTCTTGCAAGGGCTGCTACTGACCGACTTCTCGGGAAAGCCGCCGCGTCAGTTGAAAACGAACCAACCCGGGTCCATCGAGTCTGCAGACCTTGTAAGGCATCGGGCCATCGAATTCCGACACGGACACCCAATTGTCATCGAGCTGCCCGATGGCGCCCAGTTTCGTCGGGGTTTCGACGACTTCGGTCGAGTCGCATGGATCGATCAGCCCGACCAGGCTCGCCAATGGGGCGAATACGATGAAAGCGATCGACTGATCGCGCACCATCCAGGCGATGGCAGCATCGTGCGCTACCGGCGCGACGCTCAAGGCCGGCTGGTTGAAGCCACCCGCACCGGGCCCTCGGGCACCACCCTGATGGGCCGCTACCGATGGGAAGGTGCACGTCTGACACACGCCGAAAACGACACAGTATCCATCGCCTACGAGTGGGACCGACTCGACCGGCTGATCGCCACAGAGCACCGGTTTGCCAGCACACCTCAGCAGCCGCTGCGCCACGCCTGGCAATACGATCTGGCCGGTCGAATCGCCGCTGAAACGCTGCCAGGTGGTGTCATCGTTCGATACCGCCATCAGGGTCGAGACATTGTCGGCATTGATGTGGCCGGTCTGGGCCGCCCTGGCGCTTCAATCCAAACAGTCGATGCCTCTCAACTCACAAGGCCCCTGCGCCTTGCCGCATTCGATTCTCAGGAAGCCTCGCCTGATCAAGGTATTCATGAAGCCGGTCGGCTGATTGAAGCAGGCGGCATGCGTCACCTCCAGGACCCGCATGGCCTGAGGGCTGCCATCCGATCGATCGGATCATCCGGCACACCCTCTTCAGACACTGACTTCGTCCATCAGGACTGGCGCCTGCGCACAGACCGAACCGCTCAAGGCAAGGTTCGCAACTGGATCTGGGCCGGCACTCGGCCGATTGCATTGATTGAATCAGGCCAGCTGTATCGCATCGTCACTGACACGCGCGGCGCACCGGTGCAGGCGCTCGATCACCAGTCACGAGTCGTCTGGTCGGCCGAATACAACCACGCCGGGGCGGCTCGCATCGAGGGCACTCCCCACATCAACATAGCCCTGAGATTGCCCGGTCAGTACTTCGACGTACACACAGGGTGGCACTACAACCACTTTCGAACCTACTCCCCCGCGGCGAAACGCTATCTCGAGCCAGACCCTCTAGGCCTGCAGGCCGATACGCTCAGCCGCGAGGCATTGACCGAGTACGCCAGCGGCGATCCTGTCGGTCACCTCGATCCATGGGGTCTGGCCACCCTCAGCTGGTTCGCAATCACCACCAACGCCGCTGGCCAGTCGCTCGGGCGCACGCAGGGCTTCGACAACGCCCGCTGGTCCTTCATGATCGAGAACATCCTGCCGGTGCCCTTGGTCGGCACCGGCTTGTACCCGCCACAGCCGGCCGGCATCGGCGGCGTGCTGTTCGACCCATGGGGCGACTTCATCTCAGGTGCGAATGCGCCCTTCAATCCACTGGGCAATGGCATCGACAGTGTTGCCTGGACAGGTGCAACCGGGCGCCAGGTGTTCGCTTCGTTCGCAGCCCATTACGGCGGCGCAATGGCCTCACCCCAGCGCTTCATCATCGAAGGCTTCGACGACAGACGTGCCGGCGCACTGGCACTCATCCTCGCGGCCAGCCCCTCGCAACGACAGGCCTGTATCGGCAAGGCCCTCACCTCAATGCCTGGCATTCGACTCGGCCCGTCGGAGCCGCTGCTGCAGCCCACCTCCAGCGACTCCCGAGGACCGGCCCGTGTCCTCGAATGTCAGGCCCCAACCCCACTTCCAGTGCCCTATGCAGACGAACTCGAGCGCAGTCGCGTCGAGCGATATCAGGCAGCTGCAGAACTTCAAGAAAGCCCGTCCGCTTCGATCGGCGAGAACTGCGCAGCGAGCAATGGCTGTCGCAGCCGGGCCAGAATCGATGTCAACGGGCGCGCCTACTATGCTTCGTACGGGCGCACTCAATTCACCGTCACCACGTTCCTGGGCGAGCTCGGTCGCATGACCCAGCCCTCGGCAAACGCCGAGACACTCGCCCTGCGCGCTGCACTCAAGCTTGATACACCCATCACACTCGATGGGCGCGCAGCAAGGCTTGGCGATGCGCTGGTGCTGGCGCGGCAGCGTGTGGAGGCCGCCTATCGCAGCTTTGCCGCCATACGAATCGAATTCGGTCGAGGCCTCGATGCAGCGCGCGCAACCGGGATCTGGAACGGCTTGAGCGAGGCTCGACGATTGGCATTCAGCCAGAGCACCGGCCTGGGCCGAGACGGCTTCATCGACATGCTCGGCTATGTCGCCACGGGCATCGGAGGACGCACGGAAGAAGAAGGCCGTCATGCCTTGGCTGCATCGGCTGCCGCCACGGTTCGATACCTCGCCACTGACACCGCTCGCGCATCGAGCTTCGACCAATGGCTGATCGATCTCTATTCCTCACGAGCCCCTTATGACCATGTCTCACGCGCATTCCTGCGCGACAACCTGCGCCGCGTCCTGGCCTCGCCGCGACTCGCAGGCCGCTTCAACAATTCAGCCCAGGCGGATACCCCCGCATGGTTCACACGACAGGCCGAGATCGAACTCGACCTCGCCCAGCGGGTCGCGGTCCTTCATAACGCCGGCCGACTGGATCTGGCCACCAGCCCAAGCCTCGACACATGGCTGACCAGCAATCGGACCTCCTGGATCACCGGCTATGTCACCCAATTCACCACGACCGACGGCCGTGGCAACTGGGAGGCTCTACGCTGCACGACCGGCATCGGAGCACGTGCGGGCTTGCAACTCACCCCGCTTGGCGCCATGCCGAAATGAGCTGCGCCATGCAGACACTTCACGCGCTTCGGATCGGTATCGGCACCCGCCGCACGGCCTTCGCATCGCCGCGCCAGCGGCTCAGCCCCTGCTCCCACTGAGTGCGCACACTCGCAAGATGGCGCTCCTTCACATGGCCAAAACCCCTGATGTGTTCCGGCAGGCCAGCCAGTTCCACCGCCAACTCATGGCGAGACTGATCGAGACCCGCCAAGAGGGTGTCGATCAGCGCCTCATATTCGCCAATCAAGGCGCGCTCGGTTCGCCGCTCGGCGGTGCGTCCGAACGGATCGAAAACCGAGCCACGCAAAAACCGAAGGCGCGCAAGCCATCTCATTGCGGTGAGCATCCACGAACCATATTCGCGCTTCGTCGGCACACCGGTTCTCGGATCCACGCGAGAAAGCAGCGGCGCAGCGAGGTGAAACTTCAAGGTCCAATCGCCCTCGAATCGCTCCCGAATCGATGCCACAAACGCCGGATCGCTGTGGAGTCTGGCCACCTCATATTCGTCCTTGTAAGCCATCAGCTTGAAGAGATTTCGGGCAACCGTCTCGGTAAGTTCGCCACCATCCGCTGCACCCATCCGATCGCTTTCCACGCGGCGCACCCGCTCGACCCAATCCGCATACCGGCGAGCCCACCGCGCGTCCTGGTAGGCCGTGAGAAAGGCCACTCGCCGCTCGATCAGCGCATCCAGGCCACTGACCTCATCGGACTGCGCCCGTCCTCTACGCAGCTCGATCACGTTCGAGTCCTTGCGCAACCCGGCCGCCTTGCGCACTGCTTCACCATCATGGGCAATGCATCGCCCCCAGTTAAACGCATCCTGATTCGCACTCACTGCCACCGCATTGAGTTCGATCGCCCGCTCAATCGACTGTCGCGTCAACGGCACCCAGCCCTTTTGCCATGCATACCCCAGCAGCATCGGATTGGCGTAGATCGCATCTCCCAGCAGCGCCACCGCAAGCGTATTGGCCTCGAAGAAATCAATATCGATTTCACCGGCCGCATCGAGCACATTGCGCTTGAGCCCCTCAGCGGGCAGCGTCC
>Ga0209598_10003125_pt1 | contig 12617 bp, 10 predicted proteins | sample M_140807_EF_Meta_FD_187317 | JGI IMG/M metagenome (GOLD analysis project Ga0209598, IMG submission 187317) | Freshwater microbial communities from Lake Montjoie, Canada to study carbon cycling - M_140807_EF_MetaG (SPAdes) (version 2) | ecosystem: Environmental > Aquatic > Freshwater > Lake... | reverse complement strand
AATACTTTTGACTGGGTACCAGAAACACCTGTTGCCTTTCAAACTATCAAAGATTTTAACGAAACAAACCCTTTCGAAAGCGCAAAATCTTATATCAAAAAATTATCTTTCCCTAAAAATATTATTGTTTCATCAATGTTTAATGGGTTAAAGTCACCATTTGAAAAAGCCGAAAAAAGATTTGTTAAACGTTTGGGGAACAATGCAGGACGTGAAGTGGAAAAACTTCTTCCTGGATTTATTCAACCAGATTACCTGGAAACAAATAATTATGTCAGAACTGGAATTACAATTGCTCTTACACCTGACCCAACCTATTTTGAACTTTTCCCTGAAAAATCTGATCAAATATTCATTCATCACAGCTTCAAGCCATACTTGTATTTAATTAATAACCTTCCTTAATAAATAATTCAATTTTGACTTTAAAAATTCAACAGAAAAAAGCCACTTAGGTAAATACTAATTCTGCTTGAAAAAAATGACCTATGTCAGTTTAAGAATTGATGAATATCATTTTCCATTCTTCATAGTCATAAGACCTTTGCTTCGATGGAAACAGGTAAAAGTGAACTTAAAAGTATCCCAAAGGATATCTCAGTTTGCTTCCATTGTGGTAGCGAGGTTCCAGCAAAACCTATTCAATTTGACCATCATGCTTTTTGTTGTGAAGGTTGTACCACCGTTTATTCAATTTTAAAGGACAACAGACTTTGTGCTTATTATGAAGTAAGCAATCATCCAGGTATAAATCAGTCAAAGCCCCTGTTTCCTGAGAAGTTTGCCTATCTGGATCATGCTGATATTAAGCAATCTCTGTTAAAATTTCGTTCCTCGGAACATAGTGTGGTTGATTTATTCATTCCACAAATGCATTGCAGTTCCTGTATATGGTTACTCGAGCAATTGCATAAAATGAATTCCGGTATACTCAAAAGTCAGGTTAATTTTCTAGAAAAAAATCTTCAAATTCATTTTGATGAAAAGAGCCTTAGCCTTCGGTCTCTTGTTGAATTACTCAGCAGGTTAGGGTATGAACCCGTACTACATGCTGGTCTTGCAGATCAGAGGAAACAAAAAAACAGTAATAAAAATCTGTTCTACAGAATCGGAATCGCAGGGTTTTGCTTTGGGAACATCATGTTGCTCAGTTTCCCTGACTACCTGTCAATTTCCGGTGATTCCCTTGAAGGGCTAAAACCAGTTTTTCAGGGACTTATTATTCTGCTGTCCATTCCAACTTTTTTAATTGGAGGATGGCCTTATTTAAAGGGAGCATGGATTAGCCTTAGCCAAAAAAAGATTCAGGTAGATGTGCCGTTGGCGTTAGGAATGGTTGTTCTGTTCTTCAGGAGTTTATACGACATTCTTGCAAACGGCGATCCTGGTTTTATGGATACTTTGGCGGGACTTGTCTTTTTTCTGTTAGCGGGAAAATGGTTTCAGCAGGTAAGTTTCGACAGACTTTCTTTTGAACGTGATTATCGTTCCTATTTTCCAATGGCAGTAAATGTGGTCAGGGAAGGAATTGAATCCGTCAAAACATTAAACCAGCTTAATCCGGGAGAAGTAATTGTTCTTAGAAACGGAGATCTTTTACCGGCAGACGCCCTTCTGGTGAAAGGCACTGCATTTATGGATTACAGTTTTGTTACCGGTGAAAGTATCCCTGAAGAAAAACATGTGGGCGAATTGCTTTATGCTGGCGGTAAACATGAAGGCAGTCCCATTGAAGTTCAAGTTCTAAAAAAAGTAGAAGAAAGCTACTTAACCAGATTATGGAACAATGAAGTTTTCAATAAATCTAAAGAAAAAAAATTCTCTACCTTCTCAACAAAGGTGAGTGTTTATTTCACCTGGGCTATCTTGATTATTGCCTTAGCCGGGCTGGGATTCTGGCTTGGAAATGATAATACTGGTAAAGCTATCAATGCATTTACAGCAGTTTTGATAATTGCCTGTCCTTGTGCACTTGCCTTATCTTCTCCTTTTACTTTAGGCACTGCTTTAAGGTATTTTGCAGCTAATAAATTTTATCTGAAAAATGCTGCAACCATAGAATCTTTAGCTGCATGTAACACTTTGGTTTTTGATAAAACTGGCACCTTAACCTCACCTGGAGAAACGAAATTAAATTATTCTGGAGTAAGTTTTTCAGAAGAAAATAAACTTCAGTTTGCAGCCTTGTTTTATGCTTCAAATCATCCTTTAAGTAAAAGAATCTATAAAGAATTAAATCTTAACAATGTACTTATTCCAATAAATGATTTTGCAGAAATTCCAGGTGCCGGTATTTCAGGTATGGTTGGTAAAAATATACTTAAAGCCGGAAAACTATCCTGGGTTAGTGAACAAAATACAAATGAAAATGCTGGTCATCCTGATGCAGAAATAAATGCAACTCAGGTATGGATTTCATTGAATGGCAAAGTGCTTGGGAGTTTTTACCTGCACCAGGAATTCAGAACCGGACTTGCTTCCCTTGTAAATAGCCTTAAGGAAAAATATACTTTATTCTTGATTTCTGGAGACAACGCCTTTGATAAAGGCGCTTTAGGAAATATTTTTGGGTCGATTCAAAATCTTTTTTTCAAATTCTCTCCACACGATAAACTCTCATTTGTAGAAAGTTTAAGGAACAAAGGAAATAAAGTGTGCATGGTGGGCGATGGACTAAATGATGCTGGCGCACTCAAATCTGCAGATACAGGTATAGCCTTAACCGAAAATTCGGTACAATTCAGTCCATCCAGCGATGCTATTCTGGAATCATCAGCATTGGCTAAGCTTCCTGATTTTTTAAAGTTTTCAAATAATGCAATGACTGTTATTAAAATCAGCTTTTGCATTTCACTTACCTATAATATTGCCGGTTTGTGGTTTGCTTTGCAAGGGACCATGTCTCCCCTATTTGCAGCAATTCTGATGCCGGTATCTTCTGTAACTGTTATTGCCTGGACAGTAGGAGCAACCCATTTCATGGCAAAAAGGAGAGGATTAAAATGAGCGTACTGATTTTACTTATTGCATTTAGTCTTGTGATTGCACTTGGCTTTTTAATAGCGTTCATAGTCTCCGTTAAAAACGGGCAGTTTGACGATAGCTACACTCCTTCTGTAAGGATACTTTTCGATGAAACACCTTCTGATGAATCAGACAAATCTAAATAAACCAAATCCAAACTTTTTGTAAACATGCAACAACTGGAAAAATTCAACTACGACAACAGGATTGTGCGAATGTTCACCATCGCAACAGTTGTCTGGGGTATTGTAGGTATGACAGTGGGGTTATTAATTGCCCTTCAACTTGTTTTCCCTTCCCTAAACTTCGGATTACAGTACACTACCTTTGGCCGAATCAGGCCTATCCACACCAACGCTGTCATTTTTGCCTTTGTTGGAAACGCAATCTTCATGGGGATTTATTATTCCCTCCAAAGATTGTGTAAGGCAAGAATGTTCAGTGACTTTCTTGGAAAATTACATTTCTGGGGATGGCAACTTATCATTGTTTTAGCAGCTTTATCCCTTGCACTTGGCATAACCACTTCAAAAGAATATGCTGAGTTAGAATGGCCAATTGATATCCTTATTGCCCTCGTTTGGGTGATTTTCGGAATCAACATGTTTGGTACCATCCTTAAAAGAAGAGAAAGGCATTTATACGTCGGTATTTGGTTTTATATAGCCTCACTGGTGACAATTGCAGTATTGCATATTGTCAATTCCTTCGAAATGCCTGTTTCCCTGTTTAAAAGCTACTCTTGGTATGCAGGTGTTCAGGATGCGTTAGTACAATGGTGGTATGGTCATAATGCTGTTGCATTCTTTTTGACCACTCCTTACCTCGGCTTAATGTATTATTTCCTTCCAAAAGCTGCAGGTAGACCCGTTTATTCTTACCGTTTATCCATTCTTCACTTTTGGACTCTGATCTTTATTTATATCTGGGCGGGCCCTCACCATTTGTTGTATAGTGCATTACCTGATTGGGCTCAATCTTTAGGTGTTGTGTTTTCTATTATGCTAATTGCTCCATCTTGGGGTGGTATGGTTAATGGATTACTCACTCTTAGAGGCGCATGGGATAAAGTAAGGGAAGAACCTATTCTTAAATTTATGGTGGTCGCGGTGACTGCCTATGGTATGTCCACTTTTGAAGGACCAATGCTTTCCCTAAAAAACGTAAATGCACTGGCCCACTTTACGGATTGGATAGTAGCACACGTTCACATTGGGGCTTTAGGATGGAATGGATTCCTAACCTTTGGTATATTATATTATCTGGTACCTAAAATGTGGAACACCTCTATTTATTCTAAAAAATTAGCCAATGTTCACTTCTGGATTGGCACTACAGGTATCCTTTTTTATGCAATTCCAATGTATTGGTCTGCTTTGACTCAAGGTTTGATGTGGAAAGAATTTACTCCTGAAGGTGTATTAAAATATCCAAATTTTCTTGAAACTACCCTGCAGATTATCCCAATGCATATGATGCGCGCTGTTGGGGGTTTACTATACCTTGCTGGTGTCATTATAATGGCTTATAATTTGGTAAAAACAGCGGCTCAGGGTTCTTTTATTGCAGAAGAATCTGCAGAAGCACCTGCACTTACCAAAGAAATTACAGAACCTCATGCTTCCTACTGGCACCGTTGGATTGAACGTCGCCCGGTACAGCTATTATTGGCATCTACTGTAATGGTACTTATTGGTGGATTAGTGGAGTTAATTCCAACCTTCCTTATTAAATCTAATATTCCAACCATTTCAAGTGTTAAACCCTATACCCCTCTGGAAGTTGAAGGTCGTGACCTCTACATTCGTGAAGGATGCGTGTCCTGCCATTCACAGCTAATCAGACCTTTCAGGTCAGAAACTGAACGCTATGGAGAATACTCCAAAGCTGGTGAATTTGTATATGACCACCCTTTCCTTTGGGGTTCAAAAAGAACCGGACCTGATCTACATAGAATTGGTAAAAAATACCCTGACTCATGGCATTATCAGCACATGATGGATCCGGGAAGCCTTTCTCCAGGGTCAATTATGCCTACCTATTCATGGTTGCATGAACAAACACTGGATGTCTCTACCATTGAAAGTAAAATCAATGCACTAAGAACTGTTGGTGTTCCCTATCCAGATGGATATGAGAAAATAGCACTAAAAGATCTAACAACTCAGGCCGAAGCTATTGCTGACAATCTGAAAAAAGAAGGAATTGAAACAAGTCCTGACAAAGAAATAGTTGCAATGATTGCATATCTGCAAAGACTGGGCACTGACATTAAACTGGAAAAAACCGTACAAAAATAATCTGAACAACTATGTATCGCCAAGTTCTAGAACATATCACAGGTGTCAGCATTTACCCTGTAATTTCATTTGTCATCTTTTCCCTCTTTTTTTTGGGACTGATTGTCTACACTTTCACCAGATCTAAAAAATATATTGATCACATGAAAGACATCCCTCTCGAACAAGAAAACAATAACGAAAGCCTAATTTCCTGAAACCATGAAAACAAAAAAAAATTACCTTTTCACGGGATTGTTGATTTGCCTTCCTTTTCTGGCTTCTGCACAGAATCAGGCGACAACCACACCTGTGGCATCTGAACCCTTCGCATCACCAGAAATGGTACAACAGGTATTGTACCTGGCTTTTGCCACTGTATGTGTGTTGCTCATTTCAGTTATCTTTTTAACTATAAGCGTAAGGTTGCTTATTTCCCAAATGCTGGGACAAGCTGGAATTGAAAAGAAAGCTTCCGCTTTTGACAGACTCTACCAATACCTGATCGGAAGAGAAGTTAAGAAAGGCAAACAACTGGATGTTATGATTAACCATGAATACGATGGCATTCAGGAACTGGATAATGACATGCCACCATGGTTTAAATATTTGTTCTATTTGACTATTGGAATTGCGGTAGTTTACATGATGGTATTCCATGTTTTTGAAATAGCTCCCCTTTCAGGTCAGGAGTATCTGGATGAAATGGCTCAAGCAGAAAAAGACAAAACTGAATACATGAAAAAAGCCGCCTTTACCATTGATGAAAACAATGTAACTCTGGCAGAAAGTGCTGAAGATCTTGCTGAAGGGAAAGGTATTTTTATACAGTATTGCGCTGCATGTCATGGACAACTTGGTGAAGGCAAAGTAGGTCCAAATTTCACCGATAAGTTTTGGCTTCATGGAGGCAGTATAAATGATTTGTTTAAAACCATAAAATATGGGGTACCCGAAAAAGGAATGATTTCCTGGCAGTCTCAGTTAAATCCAAGACAAATGAGGGAGGTTTCAAGTTACATTCTCACGCTTCAGGGCACAAATCCTCCGAATCAAAAAGAAGCACAAGGTGTGGAATACATCCCTGCTAGTGCGGCTGCTTTTGATAGTACTGCCGTTCCAGTGGATTCTCTAAGTCAAACAAAACCTTAAAAGGTTTATAATTCAATATGCGTTCTCAAAGTCAGACAGAACATTTCAGAGATGTATTAGGTAATATAGATCAGCAGGGAAACCGAATCTGGATTTACCCTAAAAAACCCTCTGGAAAGCTATACACTTGGAGAAGCATAGTTAGTATTTTTTTATTGGCATTATTATTTGGCGGACCTTTCCTGAGATGGAAAGGTCAGCCATTTATGCTTTTAGATATCATCAACAGAAATTTCATTCTGTTTGGAATTCATTTTGGGCCTCAGGACTTCCATATTCTGTTGTTTGCCATGCTAAGTTTAGTTGTTTTTATCATTCTTTTTACCGTAACCTTTGGGAGGGTTTTTTGTGGATGGATATGTCCTCAAACCATCTTTATGGAAATGCTATTCCGTAAAATAGAATACTGGATAGAAGGGGATGCACCAAAGAAAAAAGCCCTCGATAAAGGGCCTTGGACAAATGAAAAAATATTTAAAAAAACAATAAAAAACGGCCTTTTTTTCATTATCAGCTTTCTTATAGCCAACACTTTTTTATCGTACATTTTAGGTTCTGATGCCTTAATTAATATTATCACCGACAACCCTGCTAACCACATCATAGGTCTGATTTCTATTACAGTTTTTACTTTTGTTTTCTTTTTAGTATTTACAAAAGTAAGAGAGTTGGCCTGTATTGTAATTTGCCCGTATGGCAGACTTCAGGGTGTACTTCTGGATAAAAACACCATTGTTGTCGCCTATGATTTTATCCGCGGAGAAATCAGAGGAAAACTTAGAAAAGGCGAGAAACGTGAAATCGGTGATTGCATTGACTGCTACCAATGTGTTCAGGTTTGCCCTACTGGTATTGACATCCGGAATGGAACCCAATTGGAATGTACAAACTGCACTGCCTGCATTGATGCCTGCGACAGTATCATGGAAACGGTTGGTCTTCCCAAAGGGCTAATCCGGTATGATTCCTATAATGGCATTGCGAACAAAACAAAATGGAAACTTTCACCCAGAATAATTGCCTACTCAACCCTTTTGGTGCTACTAATCAGCAGTTCTGTATTCTTCCTTACCAGCAGAAATGATCTTGAAATGACTGTTTTAAGGGTTCCAGGAATGATGTATCAGAAACTGGAAGATGGGAGAATAGGAAACCTATACAACTTCGAATTGGTCAACAAATCTGATAAGGAAATTCCAGTAAAATTGGTGCCCGAATCAGGCGAATTGGAATTGATTGGAAACCAAAATCTAATTGTACCAAAAGAAGGATTACTTAAAGGAACTTTCTTTTTGAAAAAACAAAAATCAGATATCAAATCCATGAGTACTGAAATTAAAATTTCAGTACTGTCCGATGGAAAAGAAATTGAAAAATTTAACACCAAATTTTTAGGCCCTGCCAAATAAATAAAATGAAATTTAACTGGGGAACCAACATAGCTATCGTTTACATTTCCTTTGTCGTTCTTATGATTGCAATGGTATTTTTTGTTTCCGGTCAGGATCATGACCTTGTGGCAGAGGACTATTACGATCAGGAAATAAAGTACCAGGATAAAATTGATCGCGCACAACAAACTGCGGATAAGCATGCTCAGGTCATTCTTGCCCTTGCCAATGATGAAATCATCTTTCGTTTTCCAAAGGAATATGTGAGTAAAGGGATTACTGGTGAGGTTGCTTTTATGCGACCTTCAAATCTGAAACTAGACCAAAAACTGCCCATAATTATGGATGAATCCGGAATAATGCACGTTTCCGCTGTATCATTTGAAAAAGGATTTTGGCGGGTGTCAGTAAACTGGCAAGCAGGATCAGATAATTTTTCTACAGAATCCTCCTTTTCCCTTCCCTAAGCATGGAATTCTTTGCAGGATTACTTCTTGGATTTATAGGCAGTCTGCATTGTGTTGGCATGTGCGGGCCTCTCGCGCTTGCACTCCCTTTCCAATCGGGTAAAGGATCTGTTTTTCTTAACCAATTCCTGTATCAGTCTGGTAGAATTCTATCCTACACTGTGCTTGGATTGCTTGCCGGACTCGCAGGTGAAAGTTTCTTTATTGCAGGTTGGCAACAAGGCTTATCCATAGTATCCGGCATATTAATAATCATCATGGGATTAGGGTTAATGCACAAAGGATTCATCACTTCTGGACTTCAATCCAGAATCCAAAAAGGGATTTCAATTCTGCTTCAGAAAAAAGGCCTTCTTACCTTCGCGGGCATTGGTATTTTAAATGGATTACTTCCCTGCGGACTGGTTTATATAGCATTGGGGACAGCAACTGTTTCGGGCTCCTGGAATTCAGGTATACTGACTATGATGGGATTTGGCTTTGGAACACTCCCGGCAATGGCAGGTATTGGCATTATTAAAACTATTGCCACGCCACAAATCAGAATGCGATTAACCAGAACAGCTCCAATTCTCTCCGTTTTTATCGGAGTATTACTCATTGTCCGCGGAATGAATTTGGGCATCCCATACCTCAGTCCCGAAACTCAGACTTCCGGAAAAATGGAGTGCTGCGAAGTGCCACAGGGAAAGTAAAGAACCCACAATTCTGGGATCAATTCAAAACAAAGTGATTTCCTGATTCAGTGCCCCTTCCCATTTAAGGATATCCGTTTTACGTTGATTGCCCCAACGGTATTTTCCGGTTTTGCCATCTGTGTGAATTACTCTATGACAGGGAATCAAGTAAGCGATTTGATTATCTCCAACCGCGGCTCCTACTGCCCTTGCTCCTCCAGAGATGTTTAACAGATTGGCAAGTTCCCCATAGGTCGAGGTTTTGCCAGATGGAATTTTCAGTAACAGTTCCCAAACCTTAATCTGAAATTCAGTTCCTTTTACAAGTAGAGGAATATTCATCCCTGATGGCTTGCCAGAAATCACATTTCCTGCTTCTTCTATAATTCGGGTAGTTTTCTCATAAATACTGGTATTGGAATATACTTTTTTAAGATATTCTAACTCGTCAAACACACTTTCAGTAAATGACAAAAAGCAAATGCCTTCTTCTGTTCCTGCAATAATTGCATCCCCAAAACGTGTTTGAAGTATTGTATAATACAAGTCTATGCCATCAGAAAAGGCAATTTCAGATACAGGTATCAGATGTAGCATTGGTTGGCATTCTGATGTTCCATTTTTCGAATCCATACTTATTTAATTCTGTACCTTTTTATGGTATAATAAGGCTCCAGTACTTATATATTTTGAGCTTTTCAATTTGTTCTCTCAAATCTAAAGGTTTAATTCCTGCTTACAAACCTGAACAAATGCAAAACCTCTTCTTGCTGAGGGACATTTCCTACAAAATGAAATCCAAGTTTGCCTAAAAGTTTAATGGATGATTTGTTTTCGGGAATAGTAATGGCAAAAACTTCAGAAAAAACGGTTTGAATATTTGTCAACATTAAGCTTGAAGCTTCAAGTGCAAACCCGTGCCCGGTGAATTGAGGCAAAAATGCAAAACCAAGATCCGGCTGTTCCAGATACTCTCTTTTTATCAAAGTAATCAGACCTATGGAAAGATTTTGCTCCAGATGTTGCACAACATAATATTTGGCATTGGTTTTTATTTGGATTCCCTGAATATACTTTTCCGCGTCGGATAAGGTATGTATTTGCCTGTCTCCGATAAATCGTAACCATTCTGGAGTATTGAACAATTCAAGAATAAAGGAGGCATCCTCTATGGCAACATCCCGAAGGCCTAGCCTTTGAGTAAAAATCGGAAATGTTAACTCTGCCAAACTCATACTATTGTTCCAAACTTCATTTTCCTAAAAGGATTATGGGATAAGTTACCGAATTTTACTAAAAAGACCCAATTATTTGCAGGAATGATTTTTTTTTATACTTTTGTTAAAAGCCACTTTATGAAACGTTTACCTAAAGAACAGATCCTTTTTCCCCTCTTCCTGATTGCAGGAATACTATTACAGTTTTCCAATGCTCAGGCGCAGTTCAAGTATAGGGATTTTACAGCATATCCTTCTATCCCCTATAGTGGAGCCTACAATTATTTGAAGGTTGATTCTATGAGCTATGCTTCAGTATTTGAAACAACGGCTATTAATTCTGATTATGGTTTATTTCTTGGAGATGTAAATGGGAATGTAATATCCTATTCTACTTTCCCTTTAACAAACAGTTACAATAATTCAGGACATTTTACGGGTAATTTAACAAGAGATGATTTCGGTAATTTTTATTGTACCTTTTTAGCTACAGGCCAATCCTGGTTAACAAACGGACCGGTTGCTAAACATACCTATGTCAAAACCGACCCTAACGGAAACATACTTAACAGAGACTCCTTTTTTATTCACGGATCAACCGATATCAATCAAGTTTTCCTACCAACAGGTAACTGGGTAATCGCCATGAATCATTTAATTTACAAGGACAATTCGAATAGCAACAATTTGGTTACCGATTCTATTGGTATTAGAGTTTTAAATTCAAATTTATCTATAGACCAGGATATCATTTACCCAAATTCTTATCCGGGCGCCGCGTTATTGAGCAAATGTGTTACCGTTGATTCTTTTGGGAATTATTATTTGGTTATTGACTCAACCATAACTGTTAATGATACTGATAATTTAAATGTGTACCATAGGCCAATTTCCTTCAGAGTAGTTAAATTCTCTTCTGGTGGTCAAATGCTTTGGGATCAGAAATTTGTTGATTTCACCAATCTATCAAGCGTAAATTGCCCTTCAATTAGTCAAATCCGAATTATTGATGATAAGGTAGTTTTATCTGGACTAACCGTTGATAATTTAAACTATACTGGACTTAACCCTCTTGGAGTTGCCAACTTTTTTGCCATATGCTTTGATACCTCTGGCACATTTATAAATCGGTTTACCGATACTGATGTATTCGATGATCCCTTTTCTCCATTTCCTTTAATGGTTGTAAATGAACCGCTTTCCATCTTTGATACAACCTCATCAGGGAACATTATTTTTTCTTGCAATATTTCTGAGTATATTAATTCTACCTCTGCACCAGAACCTAAAATTATTGAATGGAATCCAGTTACCGGTTTTGTTAATTGGGAGTTTGACCCTTTTATTTTTCAGGATTCATTCATCGATTGCTCCTATTTAAATGTACGATTATTTAAAAAAAACAACGGGAATTTAATTGCAATTGGGCTGCAGACAGGGAACAGTGCACAAGTACTTACAACTATCGAAATTGACCAAAGCGGAAATTTAGTTTACAAAGATTCCGTTCCTTATATTTTTCCCATGGGGATTCTCAAAGGCGATTGGTTTGAAGATCCAACAGGTGAAAAATTTATTTTGGGTGCTTCCCAAGCTCCAAATTTCCAAGGTTTTCACCCTGGCAGGTTAACCTGGTGTGATTCATGTGTTGCAAACATAACAGGTACTGCATATTTGGATATGGATAATTCTTGTTCTTTAAATAGCTCCACTGACATACCAATGTATTTCCGACCAATCGAAATAGATAATACTCAAACGTTTTCCTTTACAGATTTGAATGGGAATTACCTTTTATCTCTAACCCCAGGCAATCATGATCTTGAACTAATGCTACCTCAGCCTAATTATTTTTATTGGCAATGTCAAGTAAGTCCATTGACTGTTAATGCGCCCATTCAACCTAACGTTAGCACTGGCAATGATTTTTCAGTTTCTTTGCTTCCAAATGTTCATGACTTAGTTACCCAAGTTAGTCAGACTGGCAATAATCCTGGTTTTGATTCCGATTACTGGATATATCTTAAAAATTCAGGTACAGTTCCCGAATCCGGGAATCTTGAGTTTACTTACACAGATAGTATTTTTGATTTTGTAACTTCCACCCCTTATCCAGATTCAATTTCTGCGGGTTATTTAAGCTGGAATTATTCTAATTTGCCTGTTTTTTCATTTATTTACAAGCACATCACTTTGCATGTCCCCAGTACAATTAATATAGGCGATCCCTATGCTTACGAATCTACAGCTGGAGATTTAACAATTGATACTTTCCCAAATGACAATACTTACTTTTTTACGGATTTTATCAGCGGCCCCTTCGATCCCAACGATAAACAAGTGAACCCACAAGGTATTGGAAGCGACGGTTTCATAACTACTCTGGATTCGTTATTGAAGTACACAGTTA
>Ga0209598_10003124_pt1 | contig 12619 bp, 9 predicted proteins | sample M_140807_EF_Meta_FD_187317 | JGI IMG/M metagenome (GOLD analysis project Ga0209598, IMG submission 187317) | Freshwater microbial communities from Lake Montjoie, Canada to study carbon cycling - M_140807_EF_MetaG (SPAdes) (version 2) | ecosystem: Environmental > Aquatic > Freshwater > Lake... | reverse complement strand
GGCTCGAGCGACGTATTCCAGAATGTTCTTGGAGGTTGGATCAAGTGTGTCAAATCCCGTCGACTCTTCGACAGTCGCGATGACATTTTTGACGCGGAACAGAAAATCTTTCAGTTCGGTATTTGAGGCCAATTTGCTCGCCTTGGTTGTAATCAAAGTAGATGTGGAATTGTAAGGCTATTTTGAATGGGTTTTGGCGCCCGATGCATGAACGACGTCACTCCGCGGCAACATCGGGGGCGCTCGAGCCACGAATAGTTCCATTCTATAGGACCGTTCAGTTCGCCGCGATCGATCATCCGCTCACATTGATGCCCTTTTCGCGTATGAGTTTTTCCCATTTCGCGAGATCAGACTGCAGGAAGCGGGCAAAGTCTTCTTCAGAACCGGCGGGTGCAGGGTCACTGCCACGGTCCAGCATGTCTTTGCGAACTTTAGGATGTTGCAAAGCCTTGTTGAATGCGGCGTTTATTTGCTGGGCCAATGCCGGTGGCATCCGGGCTGGACCCAGCACTCCGAACCAGCCGATCGACTCGTAGCCCGCCAAGCCGGACTCAGCGACGGTTGGCAATTCGGGTAGGGCAACCGACCTCCGGGCACTAGTGACGGCTAGTGCCCGCAGCTTGCTGCCTTGCACATTCGGCATCACAGTCTGGGCGGGCGCAAACATCAGATTGATATGCCCGGCCAGAAGATCCGTTAGCGCCTGACCGGTGCCTTTATAGGGGATATGCTGCAGGTCCAGATGAGAAAGCGCCTTGAAGAGCTCTCCGCTAAGGTGCGAGGCAGAGCCCGCGCCCGAGGACCCAAACCGCAGGTCGCCCGGGTGAGACCTGGCGTAGGTCAGGAGTTCGGCGATGGTTCGGGCGGGGATGCTGGGGTGCACGGTCACCACATAGGGCGAGGCGGACACAAGTGCAATCGGAGTGAACTGGGCGAGGTTGCGCTCGTTCAGAACCGCGGTCGATCCCATCATCAGGGTGTAACCGTCGGGGGGTGATTTGATGACCAGGTCGCCACCAATTTGCCCGGCGGCCCCGGGCTTGTTTTCGATGATCAGGGGCTGTGCCCAGATCTCGGTCAAGATCGGCGCGAGTTGCCGGATCAAGGTGTCGGCGCCACCGCCCGGTGGGAACGGGACGATGACGCGAACGGGCTTGACTGGAAAGTTGCGCGCGGCGTCTTGCGCCCAGGCGGGGTCGGATTGCACCCCGAAGCCGGCGAGAGCTGAGAGCGCCGTGAGCCCTATTGTGCTGAGCGCACGACGGCGATCGGTCCGGTTGGATTCCAACTGATGCGTGGATTTTGGTTGCACCTTAACCCCGCGCCGGAATAGCTGGATCAAGGGCCACTGAACCGGGACCGATTGGATCACTGATTCGATTCCGAAGAGTCATGACTCCTTCGATGCTGCATTCCACAACATCACCCGGCTTTAGAAAGAGCTCGGCCGCATTGTCTTTCCCGACGGCGACGCCTCCTGGGGCTCCGGTTGAAAACATGTCGCCGGGTTCGATCGGAATAAACCTGGAGAAATGTTCAAGGATGTCCGGGAGCTTCCAGATTTGCTCCTCGGTGTTCACCCGCATCCGTTCTTCACCATTGACCTGGCAGGTCAGCCACAGGTCATAGGGGTTTGCGATCTCGTCGATCGTGATGATTTCGGGTCCGAGTGGACCAAACCCGGGAATGTTCTTGGCGGTCCAGAACCTCGAACCGGAGGCGACTTCTCGTTGTTGCAGATCGCGGCACGTCAGGTCATTCAGGACGGTGACTCCAGCGACGTAGTCAAACGCTTCGGCTTTGGTGACACCGAGGGCCCGCTTGCCGATGACGAAAACCAGTTCGGGTTCGTAATCGAGGCGAGTAATACCGGCGGGGCGGGAGATCGTGGCTTCATGCCCAACGAGACAACTGTTGAGCTTGATAAATCCAGTGGGCTCCTCGGGGATCTCTTTAATCAACTGGGTTCGAGTGAGTTCCTCAAGGTGCTTGCGGTAGTTTTTACCGACACAGAGGAACTTGTCCGCGTCCATCATGGGCGGCAGGAATTGAATTTTCTCAATCGGGAGGAGGCTGGATTCGGTGGCCTCGTCGACCCACCGGCGCGCGGTTGTCAGGGCGGGCTCGCCAGCACGGAAGAAGGCTTTCATGGTGCGCGGGAATTGAGATTCCCCGGTTCGTCCCGCAGCCTCCTCGAAGCGGAGTACACCCCCACCGGTCGAACTGGGGATTCGGCAACCAATTTCGATTTGGTTGGTTTGGCGGTTCAGAAAAGTAATCAGACGCATGGTGAAGGGTTTGGATGGTTTGTAAATGCCGGTACTGTAGCGCCCGTGCGCGCTGGACAGATTCTGGATACCCATTTCATGCCCCTTTTTGCAATCACCGTTTTTCTTTCGGCCTTCCTGCTTTTTCAGGTCCAGCCGATCGTGGCCAAGATGATCCTGCCCTGGTTTGGAGGATCCTCGTCGGTCTGGAGCGTTTGCATGGTGTTCTTTCAGGTTGAACTTCTGCTCGGCTACGCCTACGTCCATTTTCTGCATTCAACGTTAAGCCTGCGGCGGCAACTGCAGACCCACGCGGGCTTGCTCCTGATCAGTTTGATTGCGCTCCCGGTCGCAGCAAATCCCGACTGGAAGGGAACGGCCCTCGCGCATCCGTCGCTCAATGTTCTCGCAGTCCTGGCGACGGCAGTGGGTGCGCCCTATCTCTTACTTTCAACCACCGGGCCATTGATGCAAGCCTGGTTGGCGCGAGCGGCGGACGCCGGGGGAGTGCAGGCGCAACCCTATCGCCTGTACGCCTTGTCGAATTTGGCATCCATGCTGGCTTTGCTCACTTATCCGGTGCTCGTCGAGCCGCGTTGGGCGGTGCAGTTGCAGGCGAGTTTCTGGTCGCTGGGATACGCAGGGTTCGTGTTGGCGTGCCTCGGCGTGGTTGCATTCACCTGGAAAAAGATTCCAGGAACGCTTGACCCACAGCTTCCCCAGGCTGCGCCAACTTCGGCCAATGCGCCGAGTTGGGGCGATTGTCTGTTGTGGCTGGGGCTCGCCGCGACGGCTTCCATCCTTTTGCTGGCGCTGACCCGGCACATGACCCAGGACGTTGCCCCGGTGCCCTTTCTTTGGGTCTTGCCGCTCGGCATCTATCTGCTCAGTTTCATCCTTTGCTTCGATGCGCCGCAGTTCTATCTGCGCCCGATGTACCTGATCTCGTTGCCGTTCGCCCTGATTTGGCTCGATCGCGTCGTGGATATGGTCGGAATGAGCGCGCCCATACTCGTAGCGCTTCTAAGTATCAGTCTGTTTATTTTTTGCATGGTTTGCCACGGTGAATTAGTCCGGCGCAAACCGCCAGTCCAGCACCTCACTCTTTTTTATCTCATGATCTCCCTGGGGGGGGCGCTTGGCGGCCTGCTGGTCGGTCTTGTTGCGCCTGCTGTATTCAACGCGTATTTCGAGCTTCCGATTGGTCTCTTTCTGATGGCGGCCCTGGTGGTGATCTTGCTCTGGCGAGAATACCGGCTACCTACGCGAACGCTGCTGGTGGTTGCGTTGGTCGTCTACGGTGTGCGCCTGGGCACGATTTCGACGGGTTATGTCGAGGGCTATCGGGTCGTTGTTCGGAATTTTTACGGTCAACTCCGCATCGAAGACCGCGAGGATCAGGTGCTCGGGCCGGTTCGGGCGATGTTTCATGGCCGAATCATTCACGGTGAGGAGGCCCTAGCACCAACATTTCAGAACCAGCCCACCTCGTACTATTGTGTTGGATCAGGCATTGAACGGGTCATTCGGTCATTGCCGACCGAGCCCGCGCGCAAAATTGGTGTGATCGGCCTGGGCGCCGGGACTCTTGCGGCCTACGGGCGCGCGGGAGATGTCATGCGCATTTATGAGATCAATGAGCAGGTACTCGATCTGGCGCGGGCCGAGTTCAACTATCTGAAACGAAGTCAGGCTGAGATTGTGCCGGTGCTGGGCGACGGGCGTTTGATGTTGGAGCGTGAGTCATCGCAACAGTTTGATCTGCTCGTACTCGATGCGTTTTCGGGCGACTCGATCCCTACCCACCTGGTCACTCTTGAGGCGATCGAAATCTATCTGCGCCATCTAAAGCCAGGCGGCATTTTGGCGTTTCACACCACCAATACGTATCTCGATTTGCGTCCAGTCATGGCCGCGGCGGCACAGGCGTTTGATCGGAGCGCACTTGCGTATACGTGGATTCCCAATGCGCAGTTCCCGTTGTGCCGGCGCTCGGAGTGGACGGTACTGCAACCCACGACATCTGCTGGGTCGCCATCGGTTTCCGACTGGGAGCGGTTGCCGGTTAAAGCCAATTTCAAGCCTTGGACTGATAGTTATTCAAATTTGTTGGGAATTTTGCGCTAGGGCCCTGATATGGCTTCGCGTCCCTAAATCAATGTGCTTTTAGCGCCGTTCTGAGAGTTGAACTGAAGGAGTTCTCGACTCCGATGAGCCTGCCCGCCTCAATGCCCCTGATGCCGACTCTGCCGGCATCTGCTCAGCCTAGCGAAAGGCAACCGCCGCTACCGCCGGTTGAATTGCCTGACGAAATGGCGACCAGCGATTCGGTCGATGGGCGCGGACGTGCAATGTTCATCCCGCGGGGCGAAGACTCAGCTCAAACCTCCGATTCAGTGCGGCGGGGGTCAGTGGAATCCGCCGGACCCCGGTCCCGAGCCATTCCGGTCAGCAAAACGACCCAAGCGGCAGACGTGGGGCCTGAGATTGCCGTGCGCAAACCTGGCGTCGTGCTCAGCCCAGCGGGGATCAACCCGCGTTTGCTTGCGATGGCATTCACTCAACCAATCATCCAGCGCCTGTTGGGACAGTGGTCCGAGGGCCGCACGGTGAGTTTGAGTATTCCATCAAGTCCCTGTCTGCCTGAGCCGCTTGCCGCGGCGTTGGCGCAAGCTGCATCGCCTGCATTGATGAAGGCGATCCTCGCCGTCGGGATGCGACAGGATGGCGTTTTGCTGGCGGCGAAACCGGTGGCATCGCAGCCGGTGGCTTCGGGTTCGCCAACTGAAGTCTCTTTCATTCACCATCAGACCGTTGCGGTTACCGAACATCAGACCGGCGCGGCCGCCGAACTCCAGTCCGGTGCGGTCGCGGTCGTAGCGACGCTTGCCGAGATCCCCGCGGCATCGGGTACTGCTTCGGCCACTGCCTCGGCCACCGTTTCAACCATCGTAGCGGCCGAAGCGCGAGGGGACGCTGGAACCCCCCCGATGATGGTGAGTCTGACCCTGTTGCCGCTTCCGGTTCAGCCCGAACAGCTTCGCGCCGAGCGCGAACCGAACCGAAAGCGCGGTGGCCAAAGGGATGGTGATTCGGAATCCGGTTTGTCAGGCCTTTCGAACGTTCGTCGGGTTGGGCGGATGTTGCGCGGGCAAGTTGACCTCGGCCACCGCGGCCAACTCAATTTTGAGATTCGCAGTCTGAATGGCCGCTTCTCAGTGGCCCTCGGCGCGACGCCGGGTTTGGGGGCAGCCGCTAGACCCGTGTTGCCGGTCCTCGAAGAGGCGCTTCACCGATTGCCGGGCTTTACGGAGTTGCACTGGAATGGCTGAATCGCGAAACGACTTCGGACGCGATTCCCGGCCCGACTTGCGGCCCAGCTTGCAGCCCGAATACCAACGCGAGCCCCGCAAAGCCGCTGCCTTGCGTTACCGGCCCGGTGACTTAGCGCCGCGCGTCGTCGCTCGGGGGGAAGACTGGCTGGCGGAAAAGATCATCGATGAGGCCGTGCGCGCGGGTGTGCCGCTGGCCAACGCGCCGGGCCTGGTCAACGCCTTGTTACGATGCGAAGTCGATGATCTGATCGCGCCAGAGTTGTATCGGGTTGTCGCCGAGATCCTTGCCTGGGTGACGACGCTTGAACCCGCCGAGGTGCGTTCGGACGTCTGAATTCAGAATGCCGATGACAGGACGTGCACAACACGGTTCGCGATATGTGGCCGAGCCTTTGCCGCATAAGCGGCCATGTGTGGTGCTGCGGCGTGGGCCTGGAGCGCTTCCAGACTCGCCCATTTTTCGATCACCATGAAGGTGTCCGGACCCGCAGGCGTCTGAAACGCGGGGCCGTTCGCGGTGTCGATCACCGCGGTGTATTCAATGCAGCCATCTTCAGCAAGGACCGCTGGGACGTTGGCGTGAAAGGCTTCGAGGATGGCCGCGCGTTCTCCGGCCTTGGCGGTAATGACCGCAACGACATGAATCATGGAAAGACTCCAAAAAGTAGAGGGAACTGAAATGGGTGATGCGTTGTCTAGGGCGCCAAGTATCGGCGACGATATCGCGGGCCGAGGCTGGTGAGGATCTCATAGGCATTCGTACCCGCATCGATGGCCACTTGATTAATGTCGTGAACCGAGTCAATCAGGTCAAATTGGGCACCCGGGATCATTGCGTTTTCGGGTAGTTCGGTGACATCAATGGTGACCGTATCCATCGATACCCGACCAATCAGCGGCGCGGGCTGGCCCATGAATCGAACCGTCGCGCGATTGCTGAGACTCCGGAGATAGCCGTCTGCGTAGCCAACCGAAAGGGTAGCAATCCGGGTCGGACGACCTGCACACCAGGTGTGGTTATAGCCCACCCCGTCGCCCGGTGCGATCTCGCGGATCTGGATGATGGGCGCCTGCAGACGGATGACTGGACGCATCGGGTTGGGCTTATTAGTGACGGGAGCCACCCCGTAAAGAGCCGCTCCAGGGCGTAACAGGTCGAAATGCCACCCGCGTCCTAGAAAAATTCCGGATGAATTGGCCAGGCTGCAGCGTAGGCCGGGCCAGCGTTTGCGAGCGATTTCGAATTGCTCGAGCTGAATCCGATTGATCGGGTTTGCAGGATCCTCGGCGCTTACCAAGTGGCTCATCAGCAGTACGGGCTTGATGCCGCCCAGTGTTGCCAATGTGAACGAATCGCCGTCAAGGGCTTCAAAGTCTCGTGCCTCAAACCCGAGTCGGCGCATCCCGGTGTCCACCTGCAAAGCGGCAGGCAAGTGCTCGCCGCGGGTGTTCGCCAGACTTGACCAGCGTTGGAGTTGATCGGGGCTGTTGAGGACCGGGATCAAAGCGTGTTGCGCGCAATCGATTTCCGCCCCGGGTTGTGGGCCATGCAGGACATAGACGGTCGCGTCCCGCGGAATCAACGTCCTCAACTGGGCCCCTTCGGCAACAAGTGCGACAAAGAAATCCCGACAGCCCGCCTCATAAAGGGCGGGCCCGACCTCGGCCACTCCAAGTCCATACGCGTCGGCCTTGACCACGGCCGCGCAGACCGCGGCGGACGGGTGCGAACTGCCGGCCTGGGCCCCAAGAAGGCGCCAGTTTTGGACAATGGCCCCAAGGTCGACCGTGAGGGTGGCGGCGGTAGAATGCTCGATTAACATGGGAATCAACGTGGCGAAGCCGTTCGTGCCTATAACAAACAGTATGCTTGCGACCGCTTCCACTCCAGGCACAGAACGCTCAAATGCTGCATAAGACCCCTAAGCTTTTGACCCGTACTCGAGTACGAATGCTCGCGGTGCTTTTAACTGTGACTCTCAGTGCATGTGGTCGTTTTCAAAGTGGGCCCGAGAAGGCGGTTGAGCCTCCGGTTACGCTCAGTTTAGGGGCCGAAGACATTCTGGTGCTGGGGCAATCTGAACTTTCGACTGGGCCGATCGTGACGGGCTCAATCCAACCGGAGCGCCGCGCTGATCTGCGAGCAGAGGTGTCTGCGGTCGTTTTGCGAGTCGCCAAGGAGAACGGAGATCCGGTAAAACGGGGCGAGGTTCTGGCAGTGCTCGACGACACGGCGATACGCGACAGCCTGACCGCGGCTGAGGAGTCGGCGCGCGCCTCCGGGCAGTCCCTTGAAAGCGCCGAGCGTCAACTGCAGCGCCTTAAATCACTCCAGGCGCAGGGAATGACGTCAAGTCAGGCACTCGATGATGCCGAGGTTCGTCGTAACAATGCGCGCAGTGATTGGGTGGCCGCGAAGACTCGGATCGTCTCCGCCCGCCAGCAACTCGAGCGCACTCAAGTGCGTGCCCCCTTCGATGGTGTCGTGAGCGCTCGAAAGACATCGGCGGGCGATACCGTTCAGATTGGGCGGGAACTCATCCAGGTCATTGACCCTGCAAGTATGCGTTTCGAGGGGCTGGTCGCCGCCGATCAGATGCAGGCATTGAAGCCTGGTCAGTCGGTGTACTTCAAGGTCAACGGATATGGCCAGACCGAGCTGAATGGCCGGATTCGGCGGATTGACGCTGCAGCAAATGCCGTCTCGCGACAAGTGGCTGTCATTGTCGATTTTGTTGGAAAGGAACGCCCTCCCATCGTCGGATTGTATGCCGAGGGGCGGGTCGACACGCAGACGCGGAAAGCGCTGATGCTGGCCGAAGGGGCCCTCGTTCGGGAGGGCGACAAGGCTTCAGTTTGGTTGCTCGAGTCCGGCAAGGTGCATAAGCAATCGGTGGTGTTGGGTGAACGTGACCCGCGCTCAGGTCGCTGGGTGATAGCTAGTGGGATTAAGTCGGGCGATCGCGTTCTTCGTAACCCTGGTAGCCGTGTGTCCGAAGCGCAGGCATATGCCGAGCGCGAACCCGTTGCGCCCAAACCCATTTTGGGCGGGCAATAAGCCATGTTTCTGTCGAACTTCAGTGTCCGGCGGCCCGTCGCCACGGTGGTGATCCTGATCGCCTTGATGGCGGCTGGGTTGATGGCGCTCAACAAGCTGAAGGTCAATCAAAACCCCGATATCGATCTGCCGATGCTCGTGGTCGATATTGCGTTCCCGGGAGCCTCGCCGGAGACCGTGGAACGGGAGGTTTTGAACCGGATTGAAAAGTCATTACTCCGGGTGAACGGCGTCAAGGAGGTCAGGTCCTCGGCGAATGAAGGCAATGCCAAGCTTCAGCTTATTTTTGATTTTAAGAAGAATCTGACAGAGGCCACCGACGAGATTCGAAATGCGATCGGAACTGTCCGCTACAAGCTACCGACAGAAATGCGCGAACCGGTCATTATTCGGGTCGACCCCTCTGCCCAGCCGATCATGCAGATTGCGCTGTCTTCCTCGAAACAATCCCACGCCGAGATTTCTCGACTGGCGGAGGATCAGATTGCGGATAAATTTCGCGCGATTGGTGGGGTCTCTCAGGTCAACGTCAACGGGGCTCTGCGCCGTGAGTTGAGTGTCTTGTTGCATGCCCAGAAGCTGCGTGAGACCAATATCTCCGTGGCCGAGGTCGTCAATGCGCTCCGCAATCAGAACGTCGCAGCGCCCGTCGGCAAGATTCGTGGCGAGTTTGAAGATCAGAGCATTCGGCTCTTGGGTCGAATCGAAGCGCCGGCCGATTTCGGTCAGATTGTCATTCGTCGCATGGGCAGCGAAGTGGTCCGCCTCGGACAGGTCGCCAGTATTCGTGACGATTTCGCCGACCTGACGAGCGTAAGTACTCGAAATGGCAATCCAAACGTGGGTTTGGCAGTGACCCGATCACGCGAGGCCTCGACCGTAAGCGTGGCCAATGAGGTCCGTGATCTTGTTGAAAGTCTCAACAAGACACTGCCGGCAGGTACCCAACTCGAGATCACTCAGGACGGCGGCGAGAACGCGCAGAACAGCTTGCGAAATGTGGTCGAGGCCTTGATCTTTGGCGCTGGATTGACGATTTTCGTGGTCTACGTCTTTTTGAATTCATGGCGTTCGACGCTCATCACGGCGCTTTCATTACCGACCTCCGTGATCGCCGCATTCGTTGCTGTTTGGGCGTTCGGATTCACACTGAATTTTATGAGCTTACTGGGCTTGTCTTTGGCCATCGGCGTTCTGATCGATGACGCCATTGTGGTACGTGAAAACATCGTCCGCACGATGGAACGAGGTGTGGATCGGGTTAACGCTGCGCTGCAGGGCACGGCCGAAATCGGGCTGGCGGTGGCAGCGACCACCTTTTCGATTGTTGCCGTGTTCATTCCTGTGGCCTTCATGCCAGGGATTTCGGGTGAGTGGTTTCGACCGTTTGGCCTGACCGTGGTGGCCTCGGTGCTGGTAAGTCTGCTGATTTCTTTTACGCTCGACCCGATGCTCTCGGCCTATTGGGGTGATCCTCCGGGTCACGAGAAGGGCGAACGTCGCGGTGTCGGGCGGGTGTTGGAGCGATTCAACCAGTGGTTTGACTCACAGGCCGAACGATACGGCCGCATCGTTGCTTGGGCGCTTCGCCACCGGACGTTGATGTTCGTTCTGTCGCTCGCTTGCCTAGCCGGCGCGCTCGGACTGCACGCAAAATTTGGGGGTAGTAGCTTTTTACCCAGTTATGACGGGGACACCATCGCGATTGATGTCCGTACCCCGGCGAGCAACAATCTGAATTACGCGAGTCGGAAAGTCGAAGCGGCAGCCGTGCTCGCGCGCGCAGTCAAAGAAACCAAGGCGACCAACAGTTTTGTCAATGCTGGGGGTGGTCGCATTTATGTGAATATCGGCAGCAGCGAAATCCGCCAGCGGTCGGCGCAGGCGATCGCCATCGAATTGCGTTTGCGGGTAGCGCAGCTGGTGGGTGCGGAATACACGGTACTCGAGGATCTGAGCAACGGGGCGTCGAAGCCAGTTCAAATCAAATTTTCCGGGACTGACTCCCGCAAGCTGCTCGAGATCACCAGCGCCTTCATCGAACAACTGCGTGCGGTCCCCGGGGCCGTGGACGTAGGGCTCTCGCAGCAAGATCCACAGAATGAACTTCAGATCGAACTCAACCGCGGGTTAGCCAGCTCGATGGGGATTTCGGTTGGCGATACGGCAGCGGCGCTGCGAGTCGCATTCGCTGGCGTGGAGGTGGGGGATTGGGTCGATCCAACAGGGGAATCTCGCGACGTTGCGGTGCGACTTGCACCGGAAGATCGACTAAGTGCGACCAATATTGAGCGCTTGCCAATCGCAGTGACCGGTATGAATACGATTGTTCCGTTGGGGCAGATCGCGAAGGTCACGATGGGTAAGAGTCCTTCTACGATCGAGCATACCGACGGCAAACGAACGGTCGCGGTGACAGCGAATGTTCAGGGCCGATCGGCCGGTGAAGTCACGGCCGACGCGCTCAAGATCGCGAACGCAATGAATTATCCGCCCGGCTACGGATTGCAATTGGCCGGCGCCTCGAAGGATCAACAGGAGGTGTTCAAGCAAATGGGGATCGCGCTGATCTCCGGGATTGGCCTGATGTATCTGATCCTAGTGATGCAGTTTGGTTCGTTCACTGCGCCGATGGCGGTGATGTTATCGCTGCCCCTATCCCTGATCGGCGTCGTTCTCGCATTGCTCATTACCGGCGGCACACTCAATCTGATGAGTTTTATTGGGGTCATTATGTTGATGGGATTGGTCGCAAAAAATGCCATCTTGTTGCTTGACGCCGCTCGCACCCTGGAAGCGGAGGGGATGGATCGTGAATCAGCGTTGATCGCTGCCGGACGTAAACGCTTACGGCCGATTTTAATGACGACTTTCGCGTTGATTGCTGGCATGCTCCCGGTTGCGATTGGGATGGGCGAGGGTGGCTCGTTTTACCGCCCAATGGCCGTCTCAATTATTGGTGGCACGATCACTTCGACTCTACTGACTTTGCTTGTGATCCCCAGTTTTTACGACAGCATCGAGCGCAAGCGCGAGCATTTGATCAAGAAGTTTTTGGCTCGCCAGGCGCGCTGGAATGTTGTGACGTCGGTCGGACTTACGGGCCTTGAAGTCTTGGCGACGCTCATGGGCGCGCGCCTGGCTTACCGTGCGCTAAAGGCCGTCTTTGGACGATTGTTCGGCTTGTCGAGGGCCACGGCCTGAGCCGTTGGATCCAAACCATGCAAGTCGAAGGCACCACCGGGTCCGTTTCAGCAGCCGAAGTTGCTGAGCTCAGAGCGACGATTTCAGTGATGCGTGACGCGCTCGGTGAGGCCGAGCATCAACGTACCGTCGCAGTGCAGCAGGCGCAAGCTGCTGCTGCACACGAGATTGCCCAACTCCGGGCCGCCGCGAGCGTCTTGCGTGATGAACTCGAACGCACTGGCGTATTGCGGGAGACCGAAGTTCAGGCCGCCATGGTAGCCGGTCAACATGAGGTGGCTATGCTAAAGGCCACCGTGACGGCACTGCGCGATGAACTGGAAGCTTCATTGGCTGAGCGCGAGGCGGCGATCCAAAATTCCACTCTGAATCTGGCGCATGAAATTGCGCAGTTGCGAGAAACGGTGCAGGCGCTTCGCGCGCAAATTGACCAAGCCTCGAGCCCCAGGGGTCCCACCACGAGTGCTCGATAACATCCGGAGAACTCTATGGCGTCCGCTCCCAAACCGTTGGCCGTCGACGAACAACGACGGTTGCGCGAAGCAGAACTATTACTCAGCGTGACGTCGCGTCTGGCGAGCTTTGAGACCCTCGATGAGGTCCTTGTCGCTCTTATCGAAATGACCACGGAAACCATCGGAACAGAGCGTGGCTCTCTTTTTCTGAATGATCCTCAGGCCAAGGAGCTTTATTCCCGAGTCGCCCAGGGCAACATCCAACGAGAAATCCGCATCCTCAATGACAGCGGTATT
>Ga0209598_10003104_pt1 | contig 12667 bp, 10 predicted proteins | sample M_140807_EF_Meta_FD_187317 | JGI IMG/M metagenome (GOLD analysis project Ga0209598, IMG submission 187317) | Freshwater microbial communities from Lake Montjoie, Canada to study carbon cycling - M_140807_EF_MetaG (SPAdes) (version 2) | ecosystem: Environmental > Aquatic > Freshwater > Lake... | reverse complement strand
GAAGAATTCTTAAACTCGGCACCGAAACCAAATTCTTCAAATAAAGAATATTGTATTGACGATTTATCATCGCTTGATAATCCTTGGTTACAAACAGTTGCTCAAGCGGAATTATTTCTGGAAAGACAAAGGAACTTTAATACTGTGTTATTTAAAGCTGAGGTAGCTGACATCAACCCAAAAGGACAAATGGCATGTCAAACTATACCAGGTGGATGTGCAGGCATCGTTTGTGTAAAACATATTCAAGGCCCTATCTGTCCGGAATGGGCCGGCAACAACTGCACTCCTCTACCTGGTGTTCCTTGCGGAGGTCTTGAAGACTGATTTTACTTCTATTGAATTAAAAATAAAACCGATATGAAAACATCTTTTAATTTCTTCATTATTGCTTTTGTAATTGGAGCGTTTGCTAATGTAAATGCACAAACAGAATATCAACTCCCTTCCATTAAATCTGTAAAAGGTAAAACCTATCAACTCCCCGCATTATTAATTGATGCTGAAAGGGAAGGGACTTTTTGGTTTGAACATCCAAGCAACTACTCAGGAATTTATGGGAACGGAGTCATTGGAATCATTAACAAAAAAATAGCTATAATAGATTTATACTCAAAGAAAATAACTTTTGAGTATCCATTATCTGATTTTGTAAATAATGATATTGCCGTTATTGATCCAGTAGAAAGTCTTATGGGATTTTCCTGTATAAATGATACCCTTATATTTTACAATAATGAGGCAGAAAATATTACGCTTGCAAAACTAACAAACAACGGAATAATCCTTATTAATCAGTATGACCTGTCAAAGGAACAAACAAATGAATGGCATCAGAATTGGACCATTTTTTCACAATCTGGTTATGAACCTCTGTTAATCGGAAACAGCATTAATGTTTTCAGAGGATCTTATTCCCATAATACCACAGAACCATCATTTTATGAATTCCCTCATAACTGGCAATTCAACATAAGTAATAATCCATCAATTGGTTTATCAAACATTTCAAATTATCCGAATAGATACAAACAGGGATTTTTTGGAATGATGTTCATTCCTCAAAGAGTATTCAACCAGAATAAAGGCCAATTAACCTTTGCCTACCCTGCAGATCCAGAAATGCAAATATTTTCATTTGAAAATAACAGTTCTATATCCTCAAATGTCAGATCCTTCTTTCAAAGGAATGAAATACCTTTTATTGCAAAGGGAGAAAAACTGGGAAGTGAAAGCAAATTCAAAGATATATTTATAAGAGATCAATACACACATTTGATTTATGATAGTTATAATCATCTATATTATCGATTTTTAAGATTAGGTCAAGAGGTAATTTCAGATTCAACTTGTACCTGGTGTATTTATAAAAAACCTTTAGTAGTAATGATACTTGATGAAAATCTTACAATTCTAGACGAAATATTGTTTCAAAATCCAATGTATAATGAACTCAATAGTTTTGCTGGCCCGGAGGGTTTGTATTTGGCTTGTACCGGATGGAACAATAATGAAAGCAGATTGAAATATTCTACTTACGATATTTTAAAATGGTCCGATTCTAATACTATAAAATCACCACAAATTCCATCCTTTAAATGTTATGTAAAGGATGGTTTCCTCAAACTAACAGAAACAGATCATAACCTTTCTGAAACAAAATTGATTGTCACCATTTGTAATACTTCAGGAGTATGGGTTCTAAGGGAAACAATAACAGATAATGGAATTGATGTCAGTTCTTTGTCTAAGGGCTTGTATCTGGTAAGAATTTCAGGCTCTAACTGGTCATCTGTCCAAAAAATCGAAATAAACTAATTTTCTAATTACAACTAAATTTTGTTATTGCATTAAAATGATTTAAACCCTTTAATTGAAATTATAAGTAAATAATTCCATGTAAATCTGATTTTTTCTAATTTTACCATCCGGTAGAAAATGCAGAGAATTTCAATCAGAATTACCGGGAAAGTTCAGGGAGTTTCTTTTAGAAAATATACTCAGTCAAAGGCACTTGAATTGGGTCTCACAGGTTTTGTTGAAAACCAATCCAACAATGCTGTTTACTTAGAAGCACAAGGGAATCCTGAAGCCTTGCAAATCCTACTGCAATGGACATATAAGGGTTCCCCGCTATCTGTGGTGAACAAAGTTGAACCTTTAGAACTCCCTCCCATTTCTAACGAATCAGGATTCGAAATCCGAAAGAATAAACCCTGAGTTTATTTCCAGGTTGAAAGTCTGTTTATTAGGTTATTACACATAATATCCATCGCCATAACGGCAGGAGTTTTACTTAACCCTTGCCAGAAGTTTTCTTCATTCAAGGATTTTTCAAATAGAGCCTTCAAGCCCAAAAATAATCCTGGATAAAAACTCTCATTATCGTGATACGGTTTTTTGAAAGGAAACAATTCCTTTTCTTCTGCATAAGGATGAAAGAATTTTAGTTCTTTAACATCATTTATTGGGTTAATCAAACCATCAAAATCACTGCCAATACAAAGGATAGCAAAACTATCCTTTAAGGTGAAATTATGTGCCAACCCAACCTCACAAACATGCCTGATTTGTCTGTAAACCTGAGCAATTCCACCAATCGTTTCTCTTTCAGGATGCTTTCTAGGATTTTTACTTATATCCAGAGCAATGAACTTATTGCTTAAAACTCGTTGGTCTAAAATAATTCCAATTAAACTGTTTTCCTTTAACAGGTAGGCAATTTCTTCATCACTCAGATTAATCGACCAATTGTTAAATTTTGAATCGTTATCGTTTCTTTCATATTTTTCCCCTCCAGAAATTCTATCTTCTGGTTTGCCATTAACTATATATGATTTTTCGTAGGTGGACCATCCATTTACAGCCGAATGAGAAACCATAGGTGGTTTCTTTTCTTCCTTCAGAATTGCGTACACTTCTTGCCTTGCTTTTATGGATAGATGCTTTGCATCTATAAAAATCTTGTTTTCCTTCTCAAGTTTGCATAATTCCCTTACCAGGTATTTTCCAGGTAAAGTCAATCCGTAATTCATACCCAAGGTCTGATTTAACATATTACCTGTCATTTTGGGAAAACTTAGTGCATGCCCTGAAAAACCATTAAAAAAATGATGTGCCAAAGTGAGGTAATATGGTTTATACTGCCATGATTTTATTTGGTTAATAAATGCATCCACACTTTCCATTAAGTCACGACAAAGCTCAGCTTGTTCATTTTCAAGATGTACCTTAATCAATTGTTCCATTGCATTCAAATCATTCATCAATGGCTTTGCTTCTCTTATAAGATTTGAAATGCCCTGAGTGGCTTTTTTATTTAAAACAGAGTGCGCTCCCTCAATGCATAAAATTATTGAAATATTACCCGCATCTGCTTTTGCTTTAGCCTCTGAAATAGAATTAACAATTTTTACTTTCTTTAATATTTCATGATTTCTATTTGCATCCAATTCATTCAAAATAAAATCATACTCTTGCTGCAATGCTTCATTGTAGGAGTAATTCGAACTTTTTACAAAACCCATCCTTTCTGAAGAAATTGAAGAGGCAAGACTAGCTACAGTTTTATTCTGGAAGAAAAAATTAATTATTGGATTTTCAACCTGTGTCCAACCAATTTCCATAGGTAATATGGAAAGAAATAAAACATTTGCTTTCCCATAGGAGGCCTGCGTTAAAGATCCTTGCGTATATGGAACCATGGTAAGACGATCTTCCAAAATATGTTCCCATATATCTTCCGGCCCATCTGAAAAAGTAAGGGAATTTCTTCTGTTTTTTCCTCCTTTGTAATTATTAAAGGGCTTAAAACTGGAGTGTACGTGTAGGTCGGCGAAATACATAATTGATAATTCTTAGAGCTAATATATCCTTTTTTAATTCAATAATGCATTTTTAAGTTCCTGCAATTTCAACAAGGCTTCAACTGGTGTTAAACGATCTACATCAATACCTGAAAGGATTTGTCTCAACTTTAGCGTGTGCTCATCTTTTAGTTCAAACAAGTTTAATTGTAGTTCCTTAATTGGTGCAAACTGTATTTGTTTCGCAGTTTCTCTGCCACTCATTCTCTGCGATTCAAACCAGGAAAGCAAATCCTTTGCCCTTTCTATCAATTGCTTCGGCATACCTGCCATTTCAGCAACATGAATACCAAAACTATGTTCACTTCCACCCGCTTCCAGTTTTCTTAAAAAAATAACTTTACCGTCTATTTCTTTAACTGAAACATGATAATTTTTAATTCCATTGAATTTGTTGGCCATTTCATTTAATTCATGATAATGGGTTGCAAATAAAGTTCTTGCCGCTTTCTCCCTGTTTTCATGGATATACTCTGTTAATGCCCATGCTATAGAAATACCATCATAAGTACTCGTTCCTCTGCCGATTTCATCCAGAATAACAAGGCTGTTTACAGTGCACTGATGTAGAATTCTGGCGGTTTCATTCATCTCTACCATAAATGTACTTTCACCTGAAGAGAGATTATCTGAAGCACCAACTCTGGTAAAAATTTTATCTGTTTCAGGGATTATTGCCTTGTCAGCAGGTACATACATACCCGCATGTGCCATAAGGGTAATCAATGCGGTCTGTCTTAATAAAGCACTCTTACCGGACATATTTGGTCCAGTCAAAATAATAATCTGTTGATCCTTGGTATCTAATAAAATATCATTTGGAACATAAACTGCACCACCTTTCAAAGTCGCTTCTATAACCGGATGACGACTGTTAATTAATTCTAATTTTCCGCTTTTTGTGACCTCAGGTTTGCAATACTGATTTCCCTTTGCAATAAGAGTATTGGATACAAGCACATCCAGTTCGGCTAATCTATTTCCAGCAGATATTATCAGTTCAAGATATGGCTGAAGGTTATCCAGAAAATCATTGTAGAGCATGGTTTCCAGACTGAAAATTTTGTCTTCAGCAGTCAGAATTTTATCTTCATACTCTTTCAATTCAGGAGTAATATATCGCTCCGCATTGGTTAATGTTTGTTTACGAATAAAATAATCAGGCACCTTATCCTTATGAGCATTCGTGACTTCTATATAATATCCAAAAACTTTATTAAATGCAATTTTTAAAGATGTTATTCCTGTAGCTGCAGACTCTCTTTGCTGCAAATTTTCAAGGTACTCCTTACTGTTTTGAGATAAACCTCTCAGTAAATCAAGTTCCCGGGAAACACCAGAAGCTATTACACCTCCGGCAGTCAGTTGTACCCCTGCATCAGGATGTAGGTATTTCTTTATTAAATTCACAAGAACAGTTGCATCCGGAATACCTCCTGCAATCTGCACTAAAACATTGCTATTTGTTCCTGACAATATTCGCACTATTTCTGGCAAAATTTCCAGGGTATTTCTCAATGCATTAGCTTCCCTTGGATTTAATTTCCGTGTTGAAAGTTTTCCTGCAAGACGCTCAGGATCTCCTGTCTGCTTTAACAATGCAGAAAGTTTATCTAAAAGCTGAACTTCTCCTAACAAGGATTCTATACCGGATAATCGTTCTTGAATCAATCGTGAATCCCTTAATGGAAGCAACAAATGGGAACGCAATAGTCGAGCTCCCATTGGCGTTTTTGTTTTATTAATAATATCCAATAAACAAATTCCATCTGGATTTGCTGGAGAAATGATTTCAAGATTTCGTATGGTAAAACGATCCAACTGAACATACGTTTCATCACTAAATACTTGCAAGGAAGATAAGTGTCCGAGACGGTGCTGTTCGTTTCCCTTAAGATAATAAATTAGTGCTCCAGCAGCGGCTACACCTCCTTCTACTTCTTCTACACCATAAGCTTTCAGATTGTGGGTGCTAAAATGTGTGAGCAATGTCTCTGTTCCAAAGGCTGTTGTAAATATCCAGTCCTCCAAAGGAAACGTAAAATAGTTCTCCCCGAAAACCTGACGATAGGCTTTCATATCCTTTTTCGAAACAACAATTTCGGAAGGAGCAAAAACAGAAATCAATCGTTCTGCTTTTTCATCTGATCCGGAAAAAACAAAAAATCTTCCTGTAGATACATCTGCTAGTGCTGCTGTCCATAAACCTGGCTTCGGTGAAGTAAGCGTTGCCAGAAAATTGGCCTTTCCTGCCTCAAGCATTTTATCTCCCAAGGCAATCCCTGGCGAAACCAGTTCTGTAACGCCTCGTTTAACTATACCTTTTGCAAACTTCGGGTCTTCAAGCTGATCGCAAATAGCCACTCGATGTCCCGCTCTCACCAATTTATGTAAATAGGTTTCAAGAGAATGGTGTGGGAACCCGGCAAGATTTACCTCTGACGCAGATCCGTTACTGCGTTTTGTTAACACAATACCCAAAATTGAAGAAACGGTGACCGCATCTTCTCCAAAGGTTTCATAAAAATCTCCTACTCTGAATAACAATAAAGCCCCTGGGTACTTTGCCTTAATGGCATTATACTGCTTCATCAAGGGTGTTTCGGCTGTTGACATATTCCAAATTTAACTTTTCTTACTCTTGTACGCTGTGCATAAGCTGTGCAGTTTTGTCCATGGCTTTACAAAAAAAATCAATGGATGACCTTAATAGGGTCCATACAGCTGAATATCAATTATATGCTAATAAAAATCTGGTTGTTGTCTTGGATAATGTCCGTAGTCAAAACAATGTAGGCTCTGTTTTCAGAACGGCAGATGCCTTCGGTATCGGGAAAATTTGGCTTTGTGGCATTACAGGAACTCCTCCACATCCTGAATTGAGAAAAACCGCCCTTGGTGCTGAAGAAAGTGTTCTCTGGGAATATGGTAAAAATACTGCCGAAATCCTGAAACAACTTAAAAGTCAAGAATTTACAATAGCTGCGGTGGAACAAGCTGAACCAGGAATTTGGTTGCCCGATTTTAAATCCTATACTCCTGAAACAAAATTAGCTTTGGTATTTGGTCATGAAGTGAATGGTGTAAGTGAAGAAGCCTTATCAGAATGCGATATTGCCTTGGAAATTCCTCAGTCTGGCAGCAAACACAGCCTGAATATTTCCGTTGCAGTAGGGATTACTCTCTTTCACGTGGCAGTATCCCTGAATCGAAAACCTTAAATTCACCCAAAATTCCTTCGTATTTTTGACACCCCGTTAAGCCCATGTTTGAGAATTTAAGCCTTAAAATTGAAAAAGCCTTTAAAACCCTGAAGGGAGAAGGTAAAATCAGTGAAATTAATGTTGCAGAAACAGTAAAGGAAATCCGTCGCGCGCTCATTGAAGCCGACGTAAATTATAAAGTCGCCAAGGAATTTACAGATAAAGTTAAAGAAAGCGCCCTTGGACAAAATGTTTTAACTTCAGTATCTCCGGGACAATTAATGGTAAAAATTGTCCATGATGAACTTACCGCTCTAATGGGCAAAAGGAATGAAGGAATTCGCATTTCAAATGATCCTCCTTCTGTAATTCTAATTTCTGGCCTTCAGGGTTCTGGTAAAACTACTTTCTGTGGTAAACTCGCCAGAATGATGAAGAGCCAAGGCAAAAGCCCTTTGCTTGTAGCTTGTGATATTTATCGTCCGGCAGCAATGGACCAGTTAACTGTTTTGGGCGACCAGGTTGGCGTAGAAGTTTATAAAGAACCAGAAAATAAAAATGCTGTTCAAATTGCTACAAATGCCATTGCTTATGCTCGTAAAAACAACAAAGACCTTGTAATTGTTGATACAGCTGGTCGCCTGGCTGTAGATGAGCAAATGATGCAGGAAATTGAGCAGGTAAAAAAAGCTATCAACCCTGCCGAAACACTGTTTGTTGTAGATGCAATGACTGGTCAGGACGCAGTAAATACAGCCAAAGTATTTAACGAACGCCTTGATTTTAACGGTGTAGTACTTACCAAATTAGACGGTGATACCCGGGGTGGTGCAGCCATTTCCATTCGTGCAGTTGTAGATAAACCTATTAAGTTTATTTCAACCGGCGAAAAAATGGAAGCCATTGACTTGTTCCACCCTGAACGGATGGCTACAAGAATTCTAGGTATGGGTGACGTGGTAACTCTCGTTGAACGCGCTCAAAAACAATTTGATGAGGAAGAATCTGCACGATTACAGAAAAAATTAAGGAAAAACGAATTCGATTTCGAAGACTTTCTTTCCCAACTACAGCAAATTAAAAAAATGGGTAATCTGAAAGATCTGGTAGGCATGATCCCGGGAATGGGAAAAGCTATGAAAGATGTTCAGATTGAAGACGACGCATTTAAACACATTGAAGCAATTATATTCTCAATGACCAAAAAGGAAAGACAAAATCCTTTGATTATTGATGGATCAAGAAGGAAAAGAATAGCAGATGGAAGTGGCACTTCAATACAGCAGGTCAACCAATTGTTGAAGCAGTTTATGGAAATGAAAAAGATGATGAAGAGTATGAATAAACTTGCCGCCGGTGGCCGAACCCTTAAAAACCTTCCAAAAATGAAGTAGAATCAGAAAATCAAACCCTGATTCTATTTAATAAAGTTTTATGCCACAACACCTAATTACCCAGCTGAATTTGGGTAAAAAGATGCGTGCCTATTAGAGAACATCCTTTAGATTTTTCGCGAAAAACTATAACCTTCCCGAATTCCATTCGGGATGCTCTAGCCTTTAATTAGATTCTCAATAAATGCCCGGGATTTTTTTCCTTTTACCATTTTTTCCCATTGCATTGCTTCAGATCTTAATGAAAATTCAATGGAATATTTTAATTCCCAATCCTTAGCGACTTTGGTGTACTTGGATCCAGAATTATTATGTCGGAAAATTCTGTCATATAGGTCCTGTGTATGACCTACATAATATTTATCCAACAATTTTGAATATAAAATATACCCAAAATACATAAATGTTTTAAGTGAAAAGCGTCCCGAATTCCATTCGGGACGCTCTATAAGTGGAGAATATCGTCCCGATTTATCCGGAGAACCGATGACCTTCCCGAATTCCATTCGGGACGCTCTAGACTCTTTCCCTTTAGAAACTAAGTGGAGAATATCGTCCCGATTTATCGGGAGAACCGATGACCTTCCCGGATTCCATTCGGGACGCTCTAGCCTCTTTCCCTTTTGAAACTAAGTGGAGAATATCGGAGTCGAACCGATGACCCCTTGCATGCCATGCAAGTGCTCTAGCCAGCTGAGCTAATCCCCCTTATTTTCTAATTTTCCTATACTATTAACATTCCAATTGGATTCGGAATATATCACAATAGGAAAACAGTTGTTCTTTTGGGATTGCAAATATAGGGAAGATAGCCTAATTTCAAAACCATTTAAACCATGGAACAGGTACTTAAAAACAAACTAACGAAGGCGATTTTTTTGTTTCTACTTACCGTTGCTTATGGATTCATTGGCTTCAGGATGATTGAGCATCATACGCCTCTTAATTCAGCTTATCTGGCAATAATTACAATGTCTACCGTTGGGTTCGAAACAATCAAACCCCTCACCGACAATGGCAAATGGTTCGTAATCTCTTTAATCCTCTTAAGTACGGGTTCATTTGTTTACCTCATATCCATCATGACTACCTTTGTCGTTGAAGGACATTTTTATAAGTTATATTACAGGTTCAGAATGGAAAAAGCAATTTCAAAACTTGAAAACCATGTCATTGTTTGCGGATTTGGAAGAAATGGAAAGGAGGCAGTTGCCGAACTCCTTTCCGAAAAACGTCCTTTTTTAGTGATTGAAAAATCCGAATCCAATTTCAATCTTGCACAAAATGACAAACCTGGTTTTCCGGTAATTATTGGGGACGCAACAGAAGAATCTGTATTACGCTCAGCAAATATTGCCTCTGCTTCAGCTTTGATAACATCCCTTCAGGAAGATGCAGACAATATTTTCGTCACCCTTACTGCTCGTGAACTAAAACCCGATTTGGTAATTGTTAGCAGGGCCAATCATGAGTCTACCATACCTAAACTAAAACGTGCCGGGGCAAGCCATGTGATTCTACCAAATTTAATTGGTGGCAGAAGAATGGCAAGAATTCTAACAAAACCTGCACTAATATCATTTATTGAATTAATCTCTGGCGACAGCAATCATGACTTTTTGCTTGAAGAATACTTGATTGGAAATCAACCAGAATTTATTGGTAAAACACTCGCTCAACTGGATATCAGACAAAAAACAGGCGCACAGGTTATTGGCATTCAATTTAATTCTGGAGAGTTTGAAATAAACCCTGATGGAGGAACCCTCCTTACAATTGGTGACAAATTGTTTGTACTTGGAAAACTGGAACAAATCAGTAAGTATAAATCCCTGTTTCCTGCTCACAGTTGATTGCCAATCACATACCCGCAAGCCCAGGCCCATTGAAAATTGTAGCCTCCCAACCACCCGGTTACATCCAAAGCTTCTCCACCAAAATATAATCCGGGAATGGTTTTCACTTCTAGTGTTTTTCCATCCAAACCTTTGGTATCAATCCCGCCAACCATCACTTCTGCCTTTTCATATCCTTGCGTCCCTGAAGGAATAAATTTCATTCGATGCAAATCTTCTTCCAAAGCATGAATCTGTTTTCTGGAAATCTCTCGAAATGGCAGTGTTGCAAAAGGAAATTTATTTAGAAAATGTTCAGTAAGTCGCGTTGGAAGTTTAGCTGAAAGCACCGATTTTATAGTGACAGCAGGCTGATTTTCTTTGAGCTCCTGAAAATTGGTTTCAGGCAAAAAATTGATTTTAACATGTTCTCCCGTTTCCCAATAGGAAGACACCTGTAATGCCCCAGGACCTGAAATGCCTTTATGCGTAAAAAGAATATCTTCTCTAAAGGTTTTAGAATTTGTGCTGATGTCAACTTCTGCGCTTAACCCAGATAAATTACCAAACGAGGCAAGGAAATTTTCATCCCCCGTAAAGGGTACCAATCCCGGTTTATCCTGAACTAAATTCAATCCGAAGGACTTTGCAAGTTCAAGTGCAAACACCGTTGAACCCATGGCTGGAATTGAAGCTCCTCCGGTTACAACAACAAGCTTTTTTGCACTTAACTTATCTTCTAATCCGTATACCCAAAATAAATCTTCACTTTTATGCACTTCCTTAACTCTCGCACCATAGCGTATTTCAACATCATATTGTAAGGCTTCCTGTAACAGACCATCCCGAAAATCTCTTGCTTTACCCGCTTCGGGAAATAATTGCCCGAGGTGTTTTTCATTTGGATGGATACCATAGGCCTTAAAAAAGGAAATAGTGTCCTGTACTTTCCATTGATGTAAAACTGATTTGCAAAAATGTGGATTTTTTGAAACAAACTGCTCACCTGAAGTATTCAGATTGGTATAATTACATCGACCGCCTCCACTAATCAGAATCTTTTTTCCCGCCTGCTCATTTCTTTCTAAAAGTAAAATTTTCTTTCCTCGTCTACCTCCAATAACAGCAGCCATCAACCCGGCAGCTCCGGCACCTATGATAATTGCATCATACTCAGTTTGCACCATTTGAAATACTTTTACAAAAACCTCTAAGATGCAATGCAGACTCAAGCATTCTTACCCCATACCAGCTGAACCATTCACCATCCACTAGATGTATCAAAGCCTTCGGTACTGCCAACTGAATTTCCTCAATATGTTTTTCAGAAAAAGGAAAAGGTTCTGATGACAAAAAAATATGCTTTGGTGCCCTTTCGCAAAGCTCGGAAAGGGTAATTACTGGATATCTAGAAGAAGCCTTTATAAAGACATTAGAAAAACCAAGCTCACTTAAAACCGAATGAATATAAGTGTCGGGTCCTGCTGCCATCCAGGGATCTTTCCAGATTAAGTAGGCAACCATGCTCTCTCCCAAAACTATGGACTGAGGCCAGATTTCTGAAATGGAACGCACCAGCTCTTCTGCCTTTTCCGATTCTCCAATTATGCTCCCTAAATCCTTTATCATTTTATATGCATCAGCAACTGACCGCACATCAGTAACATAAACCGGCCATTTGCTTTCTAATGCTGCTACCATTTCAGGGGTATTTTCTTCCTTTTCACATACAATAAGATCTGGGTTCAGAGTTTCAATTAAAGTGAAATTAACCTTTTTGGTTCCGCCGACCTTGGTAGCAGTACCAAATAACGCATTGGGATGAATACAGAATTTAGTGATTCCTACAATCCTTGCATCACCTGCAAGGTAAGCCAGCGTTTCTGTCTGAGAAGGACACAGAGAAATGATACGATTGGGTTTAACCCCTATTTCTACAAATCTTCCTAGATCATCTGAAAATGCCGGCATGCTGGTGTAAATTTAAACTCAATTTATGCCATTTCTTTCAGCAGATACCTTAGGACTCCTTGCTGCCGCTTGCACCACCTTTTCTTTTGTGCCTCAGGTGTGGCTGGTATACCGCACCAATAACACTTCAGGAATTTCCCTGACCATGTTCATAGTTTTTTGTATTGGTCTGGCTTTATGGCTCTTGTATGGTTTTTATATTGACAGCCTGCCTGTCATTCTATCCAATATCGTTACCTTAATCCTTGCCGGATACATTCTGATTAAAAAAATCCTCCATTTGAAATTCGAAAAAAGGGTGTAAAAAAAACTGCCCTTTCGGGCAGCTGTATTATTCAGGAAACTTTCTGTTTTTCTTTATACTTCACCAACTGTCGTTGTATTTGTTCGGCAGCCTG
>Ga0209598_10003103_pt1 | contig 12669 bp, 9 predicted proteins | sample M_140807_EF_Meta_FD_187317 | JGI IMG/M metagenome (GOLD analysis project Ga0209598, IMG submission 187317) | Freshwater microbial communities from Lake Montjoie, Canada to study carbon cycling - M_140807_EF_MetaG (SPAdes) (version 2) | ecosystem: Environmental > Aquatic > Freshwater > Lake... | reverse complement strand
CCTCAGTCAACGCGCGGCGTCGCCGCGTTTCGAACAGCCATCGAGTACGAGTACGAGTACCGTTTCACTGAGTACGAGTAGCAACGGTCTCTCGTAGCAACTCGGCTCAATGCTTGGTTCGTGTTGTGTTTCGTACTCGTGCTCCTACTCGTACTCGTACTCCTACTCCTACTCCTACTCCTACTCGTCGCCACACAATATAGCAATCTCGCGCATTGATCTGCAACTATCGCAATTGCCTCGATCAACGCGCGGCGTCGCCGCGTTTCGAACCGCCATCGAGTACGAGTACGAGTACGAGTACCGTTGCACTGAGTACGAGTACCGTTGCACTGAGTACGAGTACGGGTACTAGGAACTCGATTTGTGTCGGCTCGGTGGCTCTATCGATTGCTATTGCTTGGCTGTGGTTAGGATCGGATCGATTGCAACGCTCACCGACTCTTCGCCGATGATGTCTCGGTTGACTCCAACAAAGACCCAGTGCTCCCCTTCGCTCATCGGGACCTTGACGTTCTTACCATCGACGGGGATCGGTTTGCCGTTGGCCCAAAGCGCGATGCTACCTTTCGGAGCATTGCCAAAGTCTAGCACGACATCGCCGGCTCGGGTGATGTTGAATTTGGTCCGCAGGAAGGTGTGGTTGGGGACGCCTGGGTGAGGTCGGAAGGTGGCTAGTGAACGCATCGGAACGCCTCCGGAGACCAAGGCTGGGTGGAGTTGCCAAGTGAAGTTGCTTTGATCGCCTACAATCGAATCGAGGCTGGTGCGATTGAAAAGCACGTGGGCTTTTTCGGTCCACAACAAGGTCTCCCATTGCCGGACTGCTCCGTCGAGGGCCACGAGCATCTTGCCATCGATCTTGCCAATTTCGGTGATGAATCGCAGCAGATGGATCGCTTCGTCTTGGGTAAGCGAATCGAGCAGTCCATCGGGCATGAGCGAACGGGATTCTTTGATTTCTTGGATGTCCCCCTTGGCGATCGTGACTTCTTTGCCGTCGGCGAGCCGCAAAACGACTTCGTCGTCGGATTCACGAACGGGGATCCCTGCAAAGACTTCGTCGCTGTCGGTGCGAACGAGCTTGGCGTTGTACCCTTCTTTAACCTTAGCGGCTGGGTTCAGGAGGGACTCGAGCAAATAGTCCGAGGGTGCTTGGGCTCCGATGCTCGTCAGGTCCGGTCCGACCAGGCCACCGACGCCGCCGATCTTGTGGCATTGGATGCATTGGAGTTCGTTGCGTCGGTAGATCCATTCCCCTTGGACCGGATCCCCTTGGGTTTTGGCCAGTTCGAGCCATTTGTTTTTGAGTTCATCGTTGAGAACCCATCGATTCTCTTGAAGTTTCCCTGCAGCATCGATGGCTTGGATGAGATCTCCACCGGCGTTCATTTTTCGCAGGGTCGATTTGAGTTGTCGTGCAGCCGAGGCATCGATCGCGACACCTTGGAGGGCCGCGAGTAGGTTGGGCGCTCCGTCTTTGCGGCCTAATAAACCTGAGGCTGCATTGCTGATGGCTTCAGCGCGCGATGGGTCCTTGGCCAAACGGCTGATGAGCGATTTTGCAGCTCCACCGAGATTGCTGTCGGCTTGCCGTTCCATCGCTGCGATAGCAACATCGATGTTCTGGTCTTGGGTCAATTGGTTGACGAGTTCTTTGGACGGATCATCGCCCAGGTTCGCGACGCTTCGCAGCGCGGCGATTCGAATGGCCGACGAGCTACCGGCATCTTGGCTGACGGCTTCGATCCGAGGTCGGGTGCCGGCGATCCGCCATGGTCCTAAGCTTCTTAAGGCGACGAGCCCTAAATCCATCGGAGCCAAGGCTTCGTTTTTCTTGTCCTTGGCGAGGGCCCCCTCGGCAAGCTTCGTCAAGACTTCGGCGGTGGCGGGTTGGATAGCCAAGGCCTCTTTGCGGCGCAGGGATGCATCGAGGATGGCTTGGAGCAACTGACCTCGAAGGTTTTCATCGGGCAGCGAGGTCGGAGCGTTGGGATCGATGAGCCGATCGACCAACTTGGCTTGCTGAGGTCCATTGCCCAGCTCTGCCACCAGGATCGCCATCGTCGAGCGGGCGGCTTGGGCGTTGGCTGGAGAGTCGCTAGTGACTTTTTCGTCGAGCATTGTCAGGACCGCATCGATGGTGCTGGGGTCTTCGACCGCTTTCAATGCAAAGGCGATGGCCGATGGATCGTTGCCGAAGCGGAACTTGCCGGTTCGGAATTCCGGAAGCCAAACGCTCGACAGGTCTCGCATGGTTTGCCACAGGGCAAAATCCAGGAAGCGGTCCATCGGTTGATGAAGAGCAAGGCAGGCGGCTTGAGCGGCTTCGACGCTCGGCAGTTGAGACAGCAGTCGGACGGCTTCGAGTCGCACGCGTGGGTGTTGGTCTTGGACGAGGTTTTTGCCAACCGCGGTCCATTGTCCGATTTGAGAGGGATCTAGGGAGCCGAACTGGCTGGTTTTAACCCATCGGATTTGGTTCGCGATTTGGTGGGTGTATGCCGCTCGTAGGCGACCGTCATTGGATTCCAAGAGAGCTTTCTGAAGGGTTGGATCGAAGTTGCCGAGGCCTTCGCTGACCCAGGAGAGTTCCAGTTGTTCGAGGCCTCGGCTCGGCTCCTTGGCAACTTGCTGGACGTGGGCATCGAAGCTTGCTCTGGCTTGTCCGGAAGTTTTCACCTGTTGACGGAGTGCTTGGCCAGCAAAGAGCCGCACAAGGTCTGCATCGTCGGTGAGGCGTTGTAGATTTTTCTCGACGGGATCTTTGGCGGTGATTGGTTGGCTGGAGACGGGCTTTTGATCTTTGTGGGTCAATCGCCAGATTCGGCCGTGGGTACGGTCACGTCGCGGGTCGCGGAAGTCGACTTCGCCGTGTTGGATGATTGGGTTGTACCAGTCGGCGATGTAGAGGGCTCCGTCGAGGCCTTGTTTGGCATCGATGGGGCGGAAAGCCACGTGCGGGGTTTTGATCAGCTCGGCTTGCTGGACCGATTCGTAACCGGAGCGGTCTTCGGAGACTTTGAAGCGGCAAACGCGGTGAGCTCGGAAGTCGTTGGTGACCATCGAGCCTCGGATCGATTCAGGCCAGTGGTCGCCCGATAGGATTTCCAAACCGCAGTGTTTGGGGCTGCCCGGGTTGAGTCCGCTGAGGATCCGTTTGGCACCGACGGCGGTAACAAAGACGCTCCCTTGAAAGGTGTAGTTGACGCCTTCGCCGTAAGCACCGTCTGTAGCGAACATTTGCCCATAGCGATCGAAGTGAACGCCCCATGGGTTGACGAACCCGCGCACGACGATTTCGAGTCGTTTGGATTCGGGGTGGAAACGCCAGATACCGCCACCGTTGAGTCGCTCGACCCCCCAAGGAGTTTCGATGTGGGAGTGGATGTAGATCGATTGGTTCATATAGATCCAACCGTCGTGTCCCCATCGCAGCGAGTGGAGCAGGTGGTGGGTGTCTTCGGTACCGAAACCGGCCAGGACAATCTTCTTTTCGTCGGCGATCATGTCGCCATCGGTATCGCGGAGGTACAGGAGTTGATCGCTGTTGACGACATAGGCGCTAGCCATATCGCCGTCGTTGGCTGGCAGCACGCCGGTGGGGATCAGCAGTCCATCGGCAAAGACGATGGTGCGGTCGGTTTTACCGTCCTTGTCGGAGTCCTCGAGGATCAGGATCTTGTCGTTGGAGGGTTCACCGGGTTTAATTTGAGGATAGGTCTCGCTTGACGCGATCCACAGACGGCCGTGGTTATCGAAGTTCATGTGGATCGGCTTGGCCATGGCCGGATCCCCTGCAAAAAGTTCTGCTTGCCAACCTTCGTCGACTACAAAGGCAGCATTTTCGACCGCTGCATCGGGGACAGGGATATCTTTGAGTTCGCGTTGGGCGTGCAGCGGTGCGCTGATTAGAGGCAGGCCCAGGAGGGTGCCGAGAGTGATCGAGGCCAGTGCGGCAGATCGCGTGCGAAAAAGGTGGGGTTTGGTCATGGGATCGGTTTCAAGTCGGGAGAGAAAGACGGTAGGTATCAAAAACCGTAAGTGTCAAAAACGACAACCATCAAAAAAAGGAAAGCTTCGGACGGCGTCCCATTGTAACTAACCGAAACATCGATTGAGGGTATAATCGGGTCGTCAGGAAATTTTTTGTGATCAAGCCCCTCGATTCCATGCGTGAGTGCCATGAGTGAGAATATCTACTGCGGATTTGATCTGGGCGGAACCAAGATGCTATGCGTCTTGATGGACCAGAAGAAAAAGGTGATTTTCAGAGAGCGCAAGAAAACCAGGGGTGCCGATGGCGGTCAGGCTGGCATTGTTCGGGTCATCGAGTTGATCCGAGAGACGTTGGTCAAAGCCAGCATCGAGCCTGAGCGTGTCCAATGCATTGGGATCGGTTGCCCTGGACCGGTCGACATGGAAAAAGGGATTGTTCACTTGGCGGTGAATCTCAAGTGGAAAAATGTGCCGTTGGCCAAGCATCTAGAGGACGCCTTTGGGCGGCCCGTCGCGGTCCTCAACGACGTCGACGCGGGGGTCTACGGTGAGTATGTCTGCGGCGCGGCTCGCAGTGCCCATAGTGTGGCGGGTATTTTTCCTGGAACCGGCATCGGCGGAGGGTTTGTCTACGAAGGTCAGATCTTGCGGGGCAAGTCTCATACGGGGATGGAGATTGGGCATACCAAGATCACATCGAGCGACCATACCAGTGGCACAAAGATGGGTGGAACGCTCGAGAGCGAAGCGAGTCGATTGGCCATCGCTGCTCACTGTGCCAAACTGGCCTATCGCAACGAAGCTCCGGTGCTTGCGAAACTTGCTGGCACCGATTTGATCGAGATCCGCAGCAAGGTCCTGGCCGCATCGATCAAGGGAGGCGATGAGCACGTCGAGACGGTGGTTCGAAGGGCGGCTCGAACGATCGGATATGCGGCGGTGAACCTGATTCACATGCTGACTCCGGAAGTGATCATCTTGGGAGGCGGGCTGGTTGAAGCCTTGAGCCATCTGTATCTAGAGGAAGTCAAGAAGGTAGTCGCGGACAATGTGCTCGAATGCTACCAGGACATCTACAAGATCAAGCTAGCGGAGCTCGGGGACGACGCCGGTGCGATCGGTGCAGGCCTATGGGCCGCGAGCCGATACGGGCACATGAGCAAAGCCGAATTGGCAAACGTGGAAGCCGTGTAGCTCTTCAATCTCAGCAGCCGAAACAACTTCCTCGCCCGATGGTTCGATCGTTTTCGCGACGACACCAAACAGACTGTGCTTGCGCCAGCACGACTCCAAACCCTTTCTTGGCGGTTCTGATTGGTGCCGGTTGGTGTCTGGGATGCTTGAGTCTCACGCAAAGGCGCAAAGACGCAAAGGGAAAAAGCCGTGATCTTTCGCAATATCCGCTACAAGCAAGATCCACTACCTGCAGCTTGGTTCTTCCATCAGCGTTCCATCAGCGTTCCATCAGCGGTCTAGTTCTGCAGTCCGGTTCTGCGGTCTTCTATTGGCGGTTCTGATTGGTGCACGAGCCACCCTAATGCCGGTTGGACCGAATTAACTCGTTTTGTGTGTAGTGCTTTCCGCCATTAATAATAGTGCTTAACGCCATTCGTAATAGTGCTTTCCGCCATTTGAACACTTATAGGAAATATGATTAAAGTGACCTTTTCGTATGCAAATGATTGAAATAATGAAGGTTTAACTAACTCGCGAAGGAGGCTTGAAGCTCTTTTCTCCAAAAACGATAGATTGACTAGTCCAAAGCCTTACGCGACCATTCGACCGAAGTAAGGCATTACGTGATTGCCTACGAGGCCGATTTAGTTTAAAAGTTTTTTAGGGGATCTTGTGTATGAAACGATTTAAGTTTGGTTTGACCTGCATGGCATTGGTGGTAATGAGTTGCGCCAATGCGATGGCTGGGGTTTGGCTCTCGAATAATCGAGCTGGTTCGATTTCTGGATCTTTCAACGGGCTTAGCCCCACCGCTGGGGATCTTACTGTGCCGATTACAGTGACCGATTTTATATACAACACTACTGCTGGCAGTCGAAATGGCGCATTCGCGGGTATTACCGAACCCGCCACGCTCGTGTGGGCTGGAGTCCAAAGTTTCGACCCCTTCGGTTTGACAGTAGGTGATGCCTATGTTTTCACCTCTCCAACCTTCGGAACATTTACCGGTACTATTACCGTTGAAGGGGGTACCAATGTGGCTGGTCCGGGATCTGGCAATCGTACGCTAGATTTCACGGGTACCTTTACTCCGGGCAGCAATGTTCATTATGAGGGTGATTCGACATCGTTGTCGGGTGCTACCCTCCAAGTCGCTTTCTCTCGGAATCTCGGTGGATCGGTCAATGCATCTTGGAGCATGGACACAACTGCAGCGGTACCCACCCCTGAACCGACCTCGATTGCAATTTTCGGTCTCGGTGCTGTAGGTTTTGCAGTTCGACGATTCCGTCGCAAGTAAGCTTTTGGTTGTTTATCACAAAACATATAGAAACGCACTCCGATCGGGGTGCGTTTTTTGTTCATTCGCATAGTTCGTATTTCAAGACCCGGCAGCTTGGTTCTTCCATCAGTGTTCCATCAGCGTCCATCAGCGGTTCGGTTCTGCGGTCTTCTCCTTTGCGAGCTTGGCGCCTTGGCGAGAAACCTTCTTTTGGTGGTTCTGATTGCTGGCCGGGGATGCTTGAGTCTCACGCAAAGGCGCAAAGGCGCAAAGGGAAAAAGGTGGGATCGTTAGCAAGCTCCACTACAAGCAAGATCCACTACCGGCAGCTTGGTTTTTCCATCAGCGTTCCATCATCGTCCATCAGCGGTCCGGTTCTGCGGTCTTCTCCTTTGCGAGCTTGGCGCCTTGGCGAGAAATCCTCTGTTTGGCGGTTCTGATTGGTTCCGGGGATCCTTGAGTCTCACGCAAAGGCGCAAAGACGCAAAGGGAAAAAGCCGGGATCGTTAGCAAGCTCCACTACAAGCAAGATCCACTACCGGCAGCTTGGTTCTTCCATCAGCGTTCCATCAGCGTCCATCAGCGGTCCAGTTCTGCGGTCCGGCTCTGCGGTCTTCTCCCTTCCGAATGGAACAACAAATCCAGTCCGCTCCCCTCGCGGACTGCTACAATCCTTCAGATCGTTCCACTGACCAACCGCAAAAACCGACTCAACCCCTACGTTACCATGTTCAGATTCCTTGTTTGTGTCGCCTTCGTGAGCTGCATCCTCACCGTAGGTGCCCAAGACCCAGCCACGCGCAGACAACCAAGCAACGGCGGGCAAATCGAGTTGTTCCTGAACTCTTCTACGATGTCCCAGGCCGTTTCAATCAACGCTCAAGGCTCGGTCATCGGGACTCGCGAAACTCCCGATCCATCCAAAGGTCAACTCATCAACGTCCCGTTCTACATCGGAAAATACGGATCCAAAGATATTCCAACTCCAAAATCCTTCACCAACCTCGAACCTATCGGAATCTGCGATTCCGATCTGGTCGTCGGCTATGCCACTCGACCCCCAGGTAACAAAGACGGCTCGCTGGCCGGGGTGGTTTGGGACCCAAAAACGGAATCCTTCGCTTTCCTACCCAAAGCCCCAGGGGACGTCGTCAACCAACCCCAAGCCATCTCGGCCGATGGCAAGCGTATCACTGGATACTCCACCGGACCGGATCGATTGCGACCGGCTCTCTGGGTCTTTGACGACTCACAAAAAGAATGGACGATCAAGGTCCTACCCACCCTGCACGAAAACAACCCTTATTTAATGTCCGGCGGCCTGATGATCTCACCCGACGGCAAACGAATTGCCGGCTGCTGCACCGAAGCTTTCCGCCCCGATGGAAGCGTCGACAGCGCGTTGTTCCTTTGGACCGAAACAGAACCAGATCGCTGGGAGCGAAAACTCCTGTCCAGCGAACAACTCTACCTGCGTGGGATCAATGACCAAGGCGAAATGGCAGGCTCAGTAAGAGGCAAAACCGGCGAACGCCAACCTTGCTTCGTCTCCCCACAAGGGGACTTTCGTCTCCTAGAACTCCTCCCTAAAGATGTCTCTGGGGAAGCCAAAGGTATCAACAATGACTCGGTCATCGTCGGGTTTTCAGACGATCCGATCGGCGGCGATGGTGGTCCAGAACCCTGCTTTTGGAAGAAAGACGCTAAGCCTAATAAAATCTCTCCCGCTGGTTCATGGTTCGGGATGATCCAAGCCATCAACCAGACCGGTCAAATGGCCGGAGTCGTCGAGGACTCCCAATCCGGTGCATCGCTTGCTTTTCGAACCCTACAACAATAGGGTCGAAACGCGGCAGTCGTTGCACACCCGAATAAGTCTTTCATTCGAGTTCTTTATTGGGGCTCGTCGGAACGAAAGACAGCCACCACCTCGGTGCCTTTGAGCAAATCCAAGCGTTTTCCTTCCACATGGAATGCATCCACAGAGGCTAGAGCCGAGGAGAACTCACTCTCGATCTCGCCGAGCTCTGGCGATCCTGCCATCCGCGTACTTGCTAACTCCCCAAGCACGAGGCTCTGGTTGCCCAGCAGTGCGTAGGAACCGGTAATGCGGTTGATGCCGCCGAATACACTGAGCTTGCCCCCCTGGAACTGGATCGTCGGCGGCTTTTCCAGAGTGATAGGCTGACCGTTGAGTTTTACAAGTGACCAGAGCTTGCCCGCCGCCTGATTCACCTCGGCCATGTCGCATACGTGCGCTCGCCATCGGTAGGACATTGACGCGAGAGCTGGAGCTTTAGGGACTGCTAAATCCGAATTGGCCGGATAGATCCTAACCCCTTCTTTGATCGTTTCTACGACCTTGATGTCTTTGATCGCCATTGGATCGACTTTGAGCGGATCGCGATCGAGGATGACAAAGTCTGCCAATTTTCCGACCTCCAGCGTCCCTTTCATGGCTTGCTCATCGTACTGCTGGGCCGCCCACTGGGTCATGCATTTGAGACCTTCATAAGCCGTCACACGTTGGTCTGCTCCAATCTGGCTTCCTGCGCGAGAGACGCGATTGACGGCCGACCAGAGCATGGTCAGTTGGTCCAGCGGTGCGACAACAAAATCGGTGTGGTTTGTGGGTTGGAGTCCCGCGTCGATCGCATCGCGCATCGGGCTAATGTACATCGCTTGTTCTTTCCCTCGGTTTGCTATGTGGGCATCTGCAAAGTAAAAGGTGTGTAGCGTGTAAAACGAAGGCCGAATTTTGTATTCAACGAACTTGGAAATATGGTCTTTTCGCATGAATTGCGTGTGGATCGTTGTCACGTTCCAAGGTCTCGTGTAATCCCCATTCCGAGCGTTTTCGTAAGCCGCTAGAAAGGCATCGATGGCTGCATCCCCATTGCAATGAAGATTCATCGGTACCTTCATTTCGTACACTTTCTTGACCATCTGGTTGGCTATATCTTGTGGAAAGGTCGGTTCGCCCCGCCAAGTTTGCTGACCGCCAGGACCACCTGTTAGATAGGGGGTTGTGAAGAACGCAGTTCTCCCTTGGGGCGATCCATCGATGGTGATCTTCACTCCACCAACTTTGAATCGGTTCTGATATTTGCACCACTGATCGAGGGGATGTTCGGCCAGAACCCGATCGACCTCGCTGATAAATGGAAAAGCGACGATATCGATGATATTGCCACCGGCTTGGCTAACCCGTTGGATCGTTTGAAATTGAGGCAGGTAGGTGGCGCCATCGTGAGCCGTGGTAACGCCAGCTTGTGCGTAGAGCATTTGTCCCGCACGAGACCACTGGATTTCTTGCTCGGCTGACATTGGCTCGGATTGCTCGACCACTGGGATATAAGCCGTCTCCATGATCAGCCCCCAAGGTTCCTCGCTCCCAGGCTTACGAACGATGACACCTCCGAGTGGTGTCTTGGTCTGGGCGCTGATGCCGTACTTCTTTAGGGCCAGAGTATTTAGAACACATCCATGCATCGATACGTGTTCGATTCGGACCGGGTTGTCAGGAAACGCTTCATCCAGATCATCGCGATTCAGAAGCCGTCCGTTTGGCATGACCGTATCGTCGTAGCCGTAACCGATGATCAATTCGCCCTTGGGGATTTTTCTTTCCGACGCGTATAGCTTGAGTTCCGCAAGGATGCTCGGTACATCCTTACCTGGACCAGACGGGGGAGCATAGAGCTTGCACTGATTGGCTACTAAAAGTGAATTGATGTAGTGGCTGTGTGCATCGATGAATCCGGGCAGGAGGGTTTTCCCGCCCAGATCGATCAGTTTCGTTTCCCTGCCTTTGATTTGCATGGCGGCATCTGTACTGCCGACGAAAACAATTTTTCCGCCTTGGATCGCCAACGCATCGGAGTAACTCGGTGCAGGTCCAGCCATCGTCAGGATCGACCCGTTGTAGTAGATCGCATCGGGTTGCTGGCCCAGCAGGCTCGCGGCATTGGCGAGCAAACAAACTACACAAAAGACGAGGTTTTCAAATCGTTTCATCTGATTCATCTTCTCGGGAAGTTAGGAAAAACCATGCATCACATAGGTTCCGATCGATTATAGCCAATCCTGCGAATCCGGTCACTCTTTTGGGTCAATCTTTACTATCATATGCCTGGTCCGTATACGCTCTTCTTTGCGCATTTATGGGGGAATGATGATGACTTGTAGATTGCTCCGGCTCTTGGCGATGACGGCAACAGTGGTAGTGGTCCTCGGGCTCGGTCTTTTGCAAAACACTATAGCCCAGGAAAATCCTCAAGGCCCGCGTCGCGGTGGCTTTGGGGGGCCGATCGAACTTGGGCCTGACGACGTAGCCTTTTATCCCGCACCTCCCGAAGGATTCATGACCTCGCGTGAGAACATTCCGCATGGGAAAGTGGAGCTCATCGAGTACGAGTCCAAGACCGTTGGGACGGTCCGCAAAGTGAATGTCTACACTCCGCCAGGATACTCCTCCAGCAAGAAGTATCCGGTTCTGTACTTGCTCCACGGGATAGGGGGTGACGAAGCTGAATGGGTAAAATTCGCCAATCCCGCTGCCCTTTTCGATAACCTGATTGCCGATGGCAAAGCCGTTGAGATGATCGTTGTCATGCCCAACGGGCGGGCTCAGAAGAACGACCGCGCCGAGGGCAACGTGATGGCATCAGCACCTGCCTTCGCGGTCTTTGAAAAGGATCTCCTAGAGGATCTGATACCCACGATCGAGAAACAATACTCTGTCGACGTAGATCGAGAGAGACGGGCCATCGCCGGCCTGTCGATGGGAGGTGGTCAGTCCTTCAATTTCGGCCTTGGGAACCTTGAATCGTTCGCTTGGATAGGCCCCTTTTCTGCCGCCCCCAACACCAAACCAGCGCAAGAACTCGTCCCTGACGTTCAGCTCGCCAAAGACAAGATAAAACTGCTGTGGATTTCTTGTGGTAACAAAGATGGATTGATCCGCATCAGCCAAAACATTCATCAGTTCTTAAAGCAGCATCAGATCGATCACGTTTGGCATGTAGACGGACACGGACATGACCCTCAGCACTGGAGCAGCAGCTTGTACTGGTTCAGCCAGTGTGTCTTTCAAGACAAAAAACCTGTAAAACCAGTCTCACCATAGCACTGGCAAGTTTAAAGCTCCAGGAAAATTGACTTTGGGCATTTTCTTTGAGCACCATAAAATAAGCACAGATGTTTTCGATCATCCGAATGGGAAACAAGATTGAGGGGGAAACACGATGCTGATTTTCGGTTGGGGCAATCGACCAAAGTTTGTTGCAAGCGGCAGTTTTCCGTGCTCTGTTTGCAAGACCAATACCAACTACATCCATCTTCGGCACCGTCGATGGCTGACTTTCTTTTTCATCCCCGTGATCCCGCTCTCCAAGCCCTTCGATACGGTCGCTTGCCAGAAATGCCAATCGAGCATCCCGATCTCATCCGATTGGCAAACGGATAAGGTTGCTTCACGGGCCCACCAAGGGGTAGAATAAGTGCAATAACCATGATACTCAAAGACGCTCAATCCCCCCGAGATCGTGAATGCTGAGATCGTGAATACCGAGACCATGACCACGTCGATCGTCGAGAAGGACGTAAAACCAAAGTGGGACTATGAAGCCTATGCTGCCATTGCTCCGGATGGCAAGCGGCATGAAATCGTCGATGGAGACCATTTTGTGAACCCCTCTCCAAATCTGTACCATCAAGAAGTCTCTCGACATATCCAGTTCCAGTTGTACACGCAGATCGAGCTTGCGGGATTGGGTAAAGTCATCGACGCCCCTATCGACCTACAGCTGTCGAATCAAGACATTGTGCAACCGGATTTGGTGGTCGTAACCACTGCCCGAAAACAGATCATGACACCGACAAAGATCAAAGGCATTCCGGATTTGGTCGTCGAGATTCTATCTCCATCCAACGCCGACTACGATCTCCATATCAAGCGCAAACTCTACCAGGATGCCGGGATCCCCGAGTACTGGATTGCGATGCCCGACGAGCACCAGATTTTGCAATTGGTATTACACGAAGGTCGCTACAGGGAATCGGTCGAATCAAAGAGTATCACCATGCAAGTCCCCCCCACGCGACGGTCGATCTAACGCGGGTTTGGTAGGGATTCCAAGAATCCACGAGCCGCCATCGGGGCATACGGTTTCCGCCCCCCCCAATTTCTGCCCCCATTTTTTTGCCCTCCC
>Ga0209598_10003102_pt1 | contig 12670 bp, 10 predicted proteins | sample M_140807_EF_Meta_FD_187317 | JGI IMG/M metagenome (GOLD analysis project Ga0209598, IMG submission 187317) | Freshwater microbial communities from Lake Montjoie, Canada to study carbon cycling - M_140807_EF_MetaG (SPAdes) (version 2) | ecosystem: Environmental > Aquatic > Freshwater > Lake... | reverse complement strand
CCTCCTCCTTGAAGCGGGGGAGGCCTGCCATACCTGGCGGCTGGAGGCGATACCGGAGCCGGGTGGCGAGGCGGTGGCCGCCGTGGAGATTGTGCCCCACAGGCTCGCCTGGCTCGATCATGGGGCGGGGGAAGTCTCGGGAGGGCGCGGCTTCGCTCGCCGTGTCGACGGCGGTACGTACGATTGGATTGAGCCGCGGGGGAGCGAGCGACCGAAGGCCGCAGCCAGCGTCGCCCGGATCGAAGGCGCGCTGCTCGCCGGAACCCTCGTCATCGAGCGCACGGGCGAGGGTGTGTCGGTGCGGTGTCTGGCGGACGAGTGAATGACGTGTCGGGAAGAAGTGGCGCCTCCCGCCACCTTTTTCGGGGAGCGCATCCCGGACCGGCCGGCCCCGCCGTCAGCCCAATCCCCGGTCGCGGCGGCGGAGATCGGCCGCGAGCAGGTCGAGGAGGAACTCGTGCTCCGCGCCGGCCGGCGGCGCCTCGACCGACAGGCGGTGTGCGAGCAGGGTCGCCAGGCGGTCGGCCAGCGCCGTTGACTGCGCGGGGGGCATCTGGTCCCAGCGGTCGAGGAGTTGCTCGACCGCCCCGACGTCGGCACGGGGGAGGCGGGCCAGGCCCGTGGTCGGGAAGCGGAAGACCGCCTCGGCGGCGGAACGCTGCTCGACGATGACGCGGGCCCGGCTGAATTCCGTGCGCTCCTCAGCCACCACCAGGGTCCCGGCCACCATGTCACCGAGGCGCTGCGACTTCCGCGACAGCAGCGGCACGATCCATGTCAGGGGGAGTGAATCGACGAGGCGAAAAACGTTGCGGACGACGATGCCGCCCGCGTCGAGCCCGAAACCGTCGTCCTTCACCACCTGGAGCCGGCAGAGCCGCTTGCCGGGGGTCTGCCCTCGCATGAACAGCTCGAAGAGCGTGAAATAGAGGAGGTTTCCCAGGCCGAAGATGAGGAACCCCAGGCCCACGACATAGGCGATGGCCTCGGACTGCGAGCTCGGATCGAAGCGGAAGCCGGACACCGACGCCAGCGTTACCAAGGCGACCACCAGGAGGATGATCTCGAGCACCAGCGCGAAGGTCTGGTCGATCATCCAGGCGATGAACCGCGTACCCAGCCCCGCCGGACGGTAGCGGACCTGGATGTTCTCCGGCGTGTCGAAAACGATTGATTCTGTCATGGCGACGGTTGCAGCAGCGGAGGCGGGACGGGACGATGAAGGAGGCCTGCGGCTGCCGCAGCGGGGACCGGGTGGTCGGCCCACGCCGGCTGTCGCTGATCGTTCGCTCGGCACGGTACCGGCCGGTGCCCTGCGATCGAAGGGGGCCGGGCCTCATTCGGGGAGGAGTATTATGGAAGGATTCGTCGCCCGCCACAAACCGGAGTGGGACGAGCTGGAATCGCTCGTGCGCGTGGGGCGCCGCTCGCTCGGTCGACTCTCGCCCGACCAGCGCCGGCGCCTCGATGTCCTCTACCGTCGCACCGCCGTCTGTCTGGCACGCGTCGACACGCGCGGGGACGACCCGTCGCTGGCTGCCTATCTGCACGGACTGGTCGCAGCAGCCCACAGCCTGATCTACCGGCCCCGGCGCACGAGCGTGTGGACCGGCGCGGCCAGGTTCGTCACCGAGGGGTTCGCCCGCACCGTTGCCCGGCACTGGCGCCTCCATGCAATCGCGGCGGTCCTCTTCCTCGGCGGGCTGCTGATCGGGTTCGGCTCGTCGCGCGCCGATCCCGAGGTGGCCCACGCGCTGTGGAGCACCGACGATCCCCGCCAGCCCGGGGCGACCGACGGGCAACTCCAGGCGGTGCTCCGTCACGGTCGGGACGACAGTGCCGACAGGAAATTCTCCTTCGCCTCGCTCCTCTTCCAGCACAACCTCAAAGTCGGGCTCATGGCCTTGGCCAGCGGCATCCTGGCGGCGGTGCCGACCGTCTTTCTCATGGTGCTCAACGGTCTCCACCTCGGCTCGTTCCTGGCGATCCACGACCGGCCCGGGCTCCGTGCCGAGACGTGGGCCTGGCTGTTGCCCCACGGCGTCACCGAGATGACGGCGATCGTCCTCTGCGGGGGCGTGGGGCTGTTGATCGGCAGCGCCGTGGTGCAGCCGGGGCACGTATCGCGGTGGACAGCGCTGGCCGCCGCCGGTCGTGAGGCCGGGCGCACCTGCGTGGGGATCGCCGTCATGCTTGTCGCTGCCGCGGTGCTCGAGAGCTATCTCCGCCAGAGCCATTTGACCACCGGGCAACGCCTGGCCGTCGCGGCCACAAGTGCCCTGTTTTGGATCGGCTACTTTGCCTGGGGGGGGGTGCGCGAGCGGTCCGCCTCCCTCACAGGAGGTTCCGCCCCCGCAATTCGATGAACCGATTGATCAGCGGCAGCGTCAACTGGCCCGGCTCGACATCGAGGGCGTGGATGCCATCCCGGGCCAGTGCCGCGAGCGTCCGCCCCCGGTCGCGGAGGAGGTTCAGGGCCACGGCCTGGCGGGCGCCGGCCGCGAGATCGTTTGCGGGGGTGCGGATCACGCGGCCCAACAGCGGCGTGCGCACCGCCGCCAGGAGCACCAGGTGCCGCCGCGCCAGCCGGGCCAGGGCCGTCGCCTGGGTCCGCGATGCCTCCATGTCGCCGATGTCGGTGAGGACCACGAGCAGGCATCGCTTCGTCAGCCGCCGCTGCATTTCGGTGAACAGGCAGAGAAAATCGGTCTCGTGGAAATCGCAGGCCAGATCGGCCGCGGTCTCCACCAGCCGGGAGAGCGCCGACGGTCCGGCCATCGGAGCCAGATAGCCCCGCACCCGGTTGTCGAAGGCCACCAGCCCGCAACGGTCGCCGCTGTGGAGCACGACGCGGGCGAGGTTGAGGGCGGAATCGACCGTGCAATCGAGCTTCGACCCGGTGTCGGTGGCCGCCCCCATGAGGCGACCACGGTCGAGGGCGATGACGACGTCGCGGTGCCGCTCGATCTGAAAGTGGCGGATGACCGGCGCCCGGTGCCGCGCGGTGGCCCGCCAATCGATCCGCCGCGGGTCGTCGCCGTCCCGGAAGGGGAGGAGGGAAACGAACTCCGTGCCAGCCCCCAACTCCCGAGCGCGGAGCGTGCGTTCGAGGAGGAGCATCGAGGCACCGGTCTCCTTGACCAGTTCCCCGCGTGATGCGAACGTCTCGGGGAGCACCTGGATCGTCCCGGGGCAGTCGCAGGGGCGCTGCGCCTCCATCAACCCCGCCGGGCCGACGACGCGGACCCATACCGGTCCGAAGGTGTGCCGACCCCGGCAGGGGATCCGGCAATCGAGATCGAGCTCCAGGCGGGCCGGCACTCCGTCGATGGGCCCAAACGTCGCCACGTGCCACTCCGGTTCGCACGTCGGAGGGTGGCGGTCGCGGACCGCGCCCCACAGTGGCGACCGATGGTCATGCTCGATCAGGAGCGTGCTTGAAAACGCAAGTCCGCGACCGACCATCCCGGGGAGTCGCCGTCGCACCCGGATCCCGGCCACCGCCGCCGCTGCCGCCCGGCCGTCGCGGAAGGCGATCAGGGCCAACCCGACAGCCAGCCCGAACACGACCCATCCCCACGCCGGATCGCGGAACGCCGGCAGCCCCAGCAGCATGAGGACCATCGCCGCGCCGATCAGCCGCCTTCCGGGGCGGAGCGTGACCGCGGCGGCGGGCGGAGGTGTCGGGGGGGGGCTGTGGAGTGTGACCATGGGGCTTGCGCCGTTCACCGCGGGATGTCGACCGTGGCGAGCACGTCGCGGAGGACCTCGTCGGCCGATGTCCCTTCCAATTCGACTGTCGGCGCGAGGACGACGCGGTGGCGCATCGCGGGAAGGAAAGCCGCTTGGATATCGTCAGGGATGACGAAATCCCGATCGCGGAACCGGGCGAGGCTCTTGGCGCCGGTGAGGAGCATGAGGCCGGCCCGGGGGCTCGCGCCCACGTCGAGACCGTCGTGTTGCCGGGTGGCCTGCACGAGTTGCTGGACATAGGCGAGCACCTCGTCGCGGACGAACGTCTCGCGGATCGTCTGCCGGGCGGCGAGGATGCCGGCGGCATCCATCACCCGGCTGATCCGGGCCCGCTCTGGGGCAGCCAGTCCGGCGGTGGCGTGGTGTTCCTTGAGCACCTTCATTTCCGCCGCCGGCGCGGGATACCCGACGATCACCTTGAACATGAAGCGGTCGAGCTGCGCCAGCGGGAGGGGATAGGTGCCCTCCTGCTCGATCGGGTTCTGCGTGGCGAAGGTGAGGAACGGCTCCGGGAGCGGATGGCGCGTGCCGTCGTAGGTCACCTGGAGCTCCTGCATCGCCTCGAGCAGTGCCGCCTGGGTGCGGGCGCTCGAGCGGTTGATCTCGTCGGCGAGGAGCAGGTTGGTGAAGATCGGTCCGCGGCGGAACTCAAAGCTGCCGGTATCGTTCCGGTAGACGCTCGACCCGGTGACGTCGCTGGGGAGAAGGTCGGGCGTCATCTGGATGCGGCCGTGGTCGAGATCGACGGCGGCGGCGATCGACCGCACGAGGAGCGTCTTGGCCACCCCGGGCGGACCCTCGAGGAGGACATGGCCGCAGCTGAACAGCGCCGCCAGGGCCAGTTCGATGACTTCTTCCTGGCCGTAGACGACCTTGGCGAGCTCCGCACGGATCGCGTCCACTGAAATCTTCAAAGACACTGTGTGAGTCTCCGGATCGTTTCGAGGGTGTGGGAGGTGCTCCAATCCGACCGGCCGAGGTTCCGATCGACGGCACGGATCGTGTCGACGACGTTCCGCGCCCGGATCGGATCGCGGCGGGCCAGCTTGCCGTGGAGCTGGTCGAGATCGGCGTGTTCCGGGGGGAGGCCGACCCGGATGTTGAGCTCGCGGAGCACGCCGTCGCGCACTTCCGAGACGATACCATTCCGATCCTGCCGACCCCGCGAGAGGAGGTGCCCCATGGCGTCGAGATACTCGCCGATCCCCCGCCGCGCGATCGGCCGGTCGGCGATCGGTGGACCGAGACGCGTCCCCTCCCGCCACACGGTGAGCAGCACCGCGCCGAGGAGCCCCAGCGCCATCACGGCATGACCCGGCCGGGTGAGCAGGAAGAGCGGATTGCCCCGCGGCCCCAGACCGTGAAAGAATTCGTCGATCACCACGCCGTCCCCCTGCGGCGCGATCAGACGCACCGCGGCCACGGCGTTGTCGGCCTGGCCGAGATACCGATTGGCCAGGAGAGCCGGATCAGCGATGACCACGATCGATCCTTTTCCCGCGACGAATTCGGCGGCAATCACGCCCCCGTCGCCGCTTGTTTCATCAGGCGCTCCGGCGGCTTCGGTCGTGCAGAGCGTCGCCACCGCTTCCGTGGCCCGCGAATCACCGGCCGCGGGGGCGATGACGATCTCGTAGCGCCGGTTGACGGGGAGGGCGACCTGCCGGACTTCAGCCGACAGGGATGACCAGCTGCCGCTCGAGGCAACATCACTCAACCAGATCTCACTGTTCCCCGAACCGGCCAGGGCCTCCTCGACCGCGCGTCGCCCCCGGGCGATCAGGGACGGGTCGTCGTCCGGCCGTGTGACGCCGGGGCGGCGCGATCCGCGGTCCTCGACCACGACCCCGTCCAGCCCGAGAATCTCCGGCAACAGCATCGGCCGCACCGCCGGGTTGTCCTCGGGGCCGCGGCGACGAGCCGGGCTCTTCTTGTCGTTGTCGTTGTCGTTGTCGGATCGACCATGCCAGGCCTCCGGCGCGGCAGCGACCACGAGCCGGCCACCTTGCTCTACCCAGGGACGGAGGCCGGTGAGGTAGGTGGGGTTGTAACCGAGGATCGTCCGTGACGGACCGAGCAGCACGAAGGTCGCGCCCGACACCCGGGGAGAAGGGGGCGCCAGTTGCCTGACAGCGGGAATGCCCAGGGCGGTGAAGGTGTCGAACAGACCGCGGTATCCTTGGGCCTCGACGCCATAAGAATCGCGACCGACGCCACCGGAGTCGGGGGGGGCAAGTGTGGACAGCGTCGCCGTGGCGATGACGACCACGACGAGCAGCACGGCGATGATGATCGCACTACGGGGAGAGGGCATCGGCAGAGGACTCTCCGGCGGTGGATAATGGAGGGCTACGCCGGACTGGCTCGACGGCACCGCCGGCGATGGCCTCGACGATCCGGCGATGATGCCGGCGGCAGGCCTCCAGATCGGCCGCCGTGCACGGCTGGTCGGCGTACCAGGCCCGCTCGAGCGTATCGATGAAGCCGGTCAGCGGCGGATGGAGGGGGCTGCGGGCGGTGCGGTGGAGCATTTCGCGATCGGTGAGACTCCGCGGCCATGGCTTGCCGCGGCCAATCTCGATGCGGCGCAGCGCCGATTGGTAGAGCCGACGGACTGCCGTGACGAGGTCGCCGCTGTCGGCCGCCCGGGTCGACGCCTCTTCGAGTTCCTCCGGGCTGGCCGGTCGCACCTCGCGCCGCCGGGACTCGAGCGCCGGTCGCCGGACACCGATCACGGAGAGGAGCGCCGCCACGATCTGCCAGACGATCGCCGCCAGAATGGCCGTGAGCACCGCCGCGATCACAAGGCGGAGCACCAGCGGCAGCGCCTGGAGGGCAGCGAACGCCTCCCCGATCTTCTCGAGCAGACCGAGGAGCAGATCGAGCCACAGCGGCAGCTTCGGCTCTCCCCCTCCCCGGTCGATGCGGAAATCGCCCCCCCCCAACACCTCGCCGGCAGTCCGGCGGATGACGTCGGCCGGCGGCGCGATTGCGGTGGTCAGCGAGGCGGCATCGATGGGCATCGCTCGGACATTTCCTGCGGCGGCGACCGCTGCGTCATGCATCGGCCGGCGGGTCGCCGTCGCGCCCCGCCATCTCGGTGGCCAGGTGCTCGAGATCGTAGTTCTCGACCTTGCAGCGGCAGGAGAAATAGAACACGACCAGCGCGGCGAGCGTGACCAGACCCAGCGCCTGCTGGAGCACGCTGGTGACGACGACCCGGATGTTCAGGTCGGGGATGAAACCTGCCCCCGCACCGAGCAGGAAGCCGAACACGCCGAGGACAAAAAGGATGAGAAAGGCCTGGTTGAGCGACCCCTTGACCAACTGCTTGCTCCGCTTCATGGCGGCGAATCCCGAGAACCGTTCGATGACCGTCACCTGATGCGAGAGCAGGTACCAGAAGCTGAAGTAAATGCCGGGAATGATGAGGAGGAGGAAACCGAACACGACTGCTACCAGGACGAGGAGGCTGGTCCAGAACAGCGGCCAGTAGCGCTTCCAGCCGCGGGCCATGGCAGCACCGGCGGTGATCTCGTGGCCGAGATAGCGCTCGGACACAAAGTGGATCAGCGACCCATTGACCCACGGTAGGAGTACCAGCGACACCGCAGTCCCGATCGCTGTCTGAATCAGAGCGGCCGACTGGATGGCCTGGATGGCGGCGAGTTGGGCTTCAAGCGGAATAGACGGGTCTAAGCGCGGGGCCAGAGCGAGACCGATCAGACCGTTGAGGATCGTGAACAAGAGCGCCGGCGAGACGATGATGAGCAAGGGCTTGAGGTTGTCGCGGACGATACGGATCGCCTGATCGAGAACGCCGCCGACACCGAGCTCCCGCAGTTCGTAGGGCCGGCTCGTTGGCATCGCCATGGTGAGTGCTCCGCGCGGGAGAGGGGGAGTGCCCCTCTGCACTCCCGACGGTAAATATCCTATTCCATGGAGAGTCCTGCGGATAGGGTCAGGCGGGAGGCGGTGGGTCGCACCGGCGCGCCGGGGAGTCGCAGCGGGTGATGGTCGCCGCCGAAAAAGAACGCAGAGGTCGAGCTTGCTCGGAGCGGGCCAGGCGTTCGCCTGCGAGAGTGAAGGCGAGGCTTGGTTTGACGTCCGGCCGTGGGAATCGGGCGCGACCATCCCGCCGACAACGGTGCTGCTTTATCGCCGGGCGAGGGGGGCGAGGAAGTCCTCCGCCGCCCTCGCATCGCTCATCGTCCGCGACGAGTCGAGTCTGAAGCTGGTGAAGGCGGTCTCAGGGAGCAAGGCGCGGTCGCCGGCTGCCGGCGACGCGCGATCGACGAGTTGCCCCACCCGGGCGCGGTTGGCGGCCGGATCCTCCCGGGCGATGTCGAGCCGCACGAGGTGGACGTTCATCGCCGCAGCGCTCGGGGGAAGTCGCGGCGGGCCGGATCGCGCACGGCGAGGCGGGATCATCGTCCGCCGACATCCGTTGGTCAGGCCCGGATCGCGTCGATCGGATCGCCGGAGCCGATGGCTGCAAACCGCTAGGATCTCGATCCAAACGGGAGTATGATCCATTCTGGTATCACCAGAATGGAGGTTGTTCCCGAATGGTTGATTTCCAGCGACGCCTTTCGATCGCACTTCCCGAGCGCCAGTCGGCGTTTTTGTGGGGGGCCCGGAAGACCGGCAAATCGACGTTTCTGCGTCGGGCTTTTCCCGGCAGCCTGTCCTTCGACTTCCTCCGCACCGATCTGCTGATCGCCTTCACGACGCGGCCGGCCCTCCTCCGTGAGCAACTCCTGGCCCGGTCCCCAGCGGAGCTCGCACTCCCCATCATTCTCGATGAGGTGCAGAAAGTTCCGGCCCTCCTCGACGAGGTGCACGGGCTCATCGAAGGGCATGGGCTCCGCTTCGTGCTGTGCGGATCGAGTGCCCGCAAGCTCAAGCGCGGCCGGGCGAATCTGCTCGGAGGTCGGGCGTGGCGCTGCGAGATGTTGCCGCTGGTCTCCGCCGAGTTTCCCGGCGCGGCCGACGGGGACGAGCGGGAAGGGGGGAAAGGAGAGATGGATCTGCTGCGAGCGCTCAACAACGGCCTCGTTCCCTCCCACTACCTTTCCGCCAATCCGCGGAAGTCGCTCGACGCCTATGTCGGTGACTATCTCAAGGAGGAGGTCTTCGACGAAGGGCTGACGCGCAATGTGCCGGCGTTCTCCCGGTTCTTCGAGGCGTTGGGATTTTGCCATGGCGAGCTGATCAACCATGCCAACATCGCCCGCGACTGTGGTGTCGATGCGAAGACCGTCAAGGAATATTTCCAGATCCTCTGCGACACGCTCCTGGGGCGGCTCGTCCTTCCCTACAAGAAGCGTCAAGAACGTCAGGTGATCAGCAAGGCGCCGAAGTTCTATCTGTTTGACGTGGGGGTCGCCGGCGCGGTGAGCCGGCGGCGGATCGTGGAGCCGCGCGGCGATCTCTTCGGACGAGCCTTCGAACATCTCGTTCTCATGGAGCTCGTGGCCCATGCCTCGTATTCGGAGCTAACCTACGACATCCATTTCTGGCGGACGAAGGCGGGGGCCGAAGTCGACTTCATCCTCGGCGACGGCGAGGTCGCCATCGAGGTGAAGGGTACCAGCCGGGTGGACGACCGCGACTTGCGGGCCCTGCGGCTGTTCGGCGAAACGCACCGCCCTCGGCTGGCGATCGTGGTCTGCAACGAGACTGTCGAGCGCGTCGTCGACGGTATCCGGATCGTCCCCTGGCGACAGTTCTTCCGGGAACTGTGGGCCGGCGAGATTGTGTCGTAGGCTTTCGCTGGAGCGAGAGGCCTCTCGCCTCACCCCAGGATCGCTTCGATCGGTGTGCCGTGGTCGATGGCGAGGCGGCGGCGGCCGGGGATCTCGAGCTTGCGGGAATCGAGGCCGAGCTGCTTCAGAATGGTGGCGTGGATGTCGGTAACGTAGTGCCGGTCTTCGACGGCGTGGAAGCCGAGCTCGTCGGTGGCGCCGTGGACAACGCCCCCCTTGATGCCGCCGCCGGCCATCCAGACCGAAAACGCGAAGGGATGGTGGTCGCGGCCGTCGGAGCCTTGCGTGCCGGGAGTCCTGCCGAACTCGGAGGCAAACAGGACGATCGTCTCGTCGAGGAGCCCGCGGCGGGCAAGATCCTCGAGGAGCCCGCCGATCGGTTGATCGACGGCGAGCGCGAGATTCGAGTGGTTGGCCTTGAGTCCGCCGTGGGCGTCCCAGGCGCCGGCGCCGCCGCCGCCATGCTGAATCTGAATGAAGCGGACACCGCGCTCCACGAACCGGCGCGCCGCGAGCAACTGCATGCCGAAGTCGCGGCAGTGGGGGAGATCGAGGCCGTAGAGCCGTTTCGTCTCCTCCGTCTCATCAGCGAAGTCGACGACCTTCGGCACGCTCTGCTGCATCGAGTGGGCGAGCTCGTAGGAGGCGATCCGCGCGGCCGTGGCCGGGTCGTCGGGGTATTCCACCGCCGTCGCCCGGTCGAGTCGGCTGACGAGATCGAATCCGATCGACTGGGCCTGCGGGGAGAACGGCCGCTCGGGCCGGCCGAAGTCGAGCGGGTTGGCCGGATCGATCCGCAGCGGCACCGCGTCGTGAGAGGGGCCGAGGTAGAGGCCGTCTTTACGATTCCAGTATTCCCGGAAGCCGATCGAGATGAACTGCGGCAACTCGTCGTTGATCGACCCGAGCCCGTAGTGCACCCAGCCGCCGAGCGTCGGCTGGGCGGGGTCGAGCATGTGCCGGCCGGTATGGAATTGCGTCTGCGCGCCGTGATTGGAATCGGTCGTCCACATCGAGCGGACGACGGCGATCCGGTCGGCGTTGCGGGCGGTGTGGGGAAAGAAATCGCTGATCTCCATCCCACTTTGGCCATGGCGGCGGAAGCCGGTCTGGAGGGGAAACAGGACGTTTCGCTGGAGGCCGTTGGCATCGGGGACGGGAGCCCGCTCAAGGGCGAGCTTCGCCGGATTCTGGACATCGGCGTAGGGCGTCTCGGCGATCGTCTTGCCGGCGTGCTTCGTGATCTCGGGCTTGAAATCGAAGCTTTCCAGATGGCTGACGCCTCCATTCATGAACAGCCAGATGACATGCTTCGCCTTGGGGGCGAAGTGGGGGCTGCCGTCCGGCGGCGTCCAGGCCGCCGGCGAGCCGAGGCCGTCGCGGGCGAACATCGCGCCGAGGGCCAGGCCGGTGAAGCCGAGGCCGAGATCGGCGAGAAAGGCCCGACGCGGCGGAATGACAACGTTGGCACGAGAGGGGCTTGGCATGTCGGCTATCTCAGTGTGACGAAGTCGGTGTGGTTGAGAAGCGCCCAGACGAGATGGATCCGGGCCGGCTCCACCGAGCCGTTGGCGGGGGGCGGCTCGAGGCTTCGCCACTGCGCCAGCGCCCCGACGCAGGCCTCCGATTCGGCGGCGCCCGCCGGTCGGCCGAGGACCATGCGGAAGGCCCGATCGAGGAACGTGGCGTCGTCGGTGAGGGCATCGGGGGGGGCGATCCGGGCCGCGATCCGGGCCGCGGCGTCGTGGACAATCGCCGCATTGGCCAGCGCCAGCGCCTGCTGCGGCACGATGCTCCGCTCGCGCTCGTAGCACTCCTTCACGCCGGCGCCGTCGAAGGTGGTGAGGAACGGATTGCGGTCGGGATCGGTGTGCTGAAAATAGAGGCTCCGCCTTGTTGACGCCGGCTGTTCGGCCGCCGCCACCGAAGCGCCACCGATCCGGGCATCGAGCGTGCCCGCAAGCGCGAGGATGCCATCGCGGACGGCCTCCGATTCCAGCCGGATCGGTTCCCGCCGCCACCAGGTGCGGTTGTCGGGATCGAGGCGCACCCCCGCGGCGTTCCCGGCGGTCGACGATTGGAGTCGATAGGCGGCCGAGGTCACGATCAGCCGGTGGAGCCGCTTCATGCTCCAGGCATGTTGGTGCGGGCCAGGCGCTGAGCCCTCCACCAATTCACTCGCCAGCCAGTCGAGAAGCTCAGGGTGATCGGGAGGGGTGCCTTTGCGGCCGAAGTCGAACACGGTCGGCACCAGCGCCCTCCCCATGTGGCGGGCCCAGAGATGATTGGCCGCCACGCGCGCGGTGAGGGGGTTGCCCGGGGCGGTGATCCAGGCGGCGAGCGCTGAACGGCGGCCGGTGCTCGTCGTCGGGAAGGGGATCGCCGGATCGTCGGCGCTCGAATTGCGAAACCGGGTCGGTGTCCAGCGGGCGCCGACGAGGGGCGTGAACGCTTCCCCCGGCTCGGCCACGCGTTGTTCCGCCTGCTCGAGGGCCGTCCTGGCATCGGCAACGGCCTTCTCGGCAGCGGGCTTCGCCTCGGTCGCCGCGGCAGCAAGCTTCGCTTCTGTCTCCACAAGCCCGGCCTTGGCCCGGGCGGCAACGAGCGTTCGCTCCGCGCGAACAGCTTCCGAAGCGGCTGCGGCGGCGGCACGGGCAAGGGTGTCGTCGGGGGCAGCCCCAGCCAGATCCTCGGCGGCCCATCCGGCGCGCATCGCGGCGCCGCGCCGCTCCACCGCCACGAGATCGGCCGCGGCGATCGCCAGCCCCTGCTCGCTGCCCGGTGACGGGGCGGCATCGCGGGCGGCACGGGCCGCATCGAGGCGGCGGCCGGCGGCGGCGGCGTGGGCGTCGATCACCCACGGACGCCTGGCCGGCTGCGATTCGGTCTTCGGCAGGCTCACCGGCCGGACCTCTACGGAAGAGAAATCGAACACGGCAGCGACGCCGGGGAGGATCGGCCGCGACGCGTCGGGCTTGGTGTCGTCGCCGCGGATGAAAAGAAACGTCGGCACGTCGGGGACGCCGTCGAACACGCGTGGGATCCCGTCGCGCTCGAGATCGGGCTCGCCCGGAAGGACGTCGAGCCGGGCGTGGAGCGGCTCGAAGAAGGCCCGCATCGCGTAGTAGTCTTCCTGGCGGAGCGGATCG
>Ga0209598_10003100_pt1 | contig 12674 bp, 16 predicted proteins | sample M_140807_EF_Meta_FD_187317 | JGI IMG/M metagenome (GOLD analysis project Ga0209598, IMG submission 187317) | Freshwater microbial communities from Lake Montjoie, Canada to study carbon cycling - M_140807_EF_MetaG (SPAdes) (version 2) | ecosystem: Environmental > Aquatic > Freshwater > Lake... | reverse complement strand
TGAACCCGTTGATGCCGATGCCATGACCCGTTCCCTGGCCTGCGGCGAGCGGGTGCGGCTGGAGCAGGTGGGCCTGTTCGCCGACGGCGTTGCTGTCAAGCAGGTGGGCGCACTCACCTTCCCCCTGGCCCAGCTCTACGTGGATCGCATGGTGACGGTGGACACCGACGCCATCTGTGCAGCCATCAAGGACGTCTTCGAGGACACCCGCTCGATCCTCGAGCCCGCCGGCGCCCTGGCCGTGGCCGGCATGAAGGCCGATGTCCAGGCCCGGGGCCTCCGGGATTGCACCTTGGTGGCCGTGGCCTGCGGGGCCAACATGAATTTCGAGCGCCTGCTGTTCGTGGCTGAACGGGCCGAAATCGGCGAACAGCGGGAAGCCTTCCTGGCGGTGAACATTCCCGAACGGCCGGGCAGCCTGCGGCGCTTCTGCAGCCTGCTGGGCGGCCACAACCTCACCGAATTCAGCTACCGACTGGCCGATCCCCGGGTGGCCCATATTTTTGTGGGGGTGCAAAGCCGCGACCCCGGCGACACCCGGCAGTTGATCGCCGATTTGGAGGGAGGCGGCTTCGGCTGCCTGGACCTCAGCGGCAATGAGCTGGCCAAACTGCACCTTTGCCACATGGTGGGGGGCCGCCTGGGCGCCGCAGCCAGCCAGGCGACGGGGGTGGGGCAGGAACGCCTCTACCGCTTCGAATTTCCGGAAAGGCCGGGGGCCTTGATGGCCTTTGTCTCCGCCCTGCATCCTAATTGGAACATCAGCATCTTCCACTACCGCAACCACGGTGCCGATGTTGGCAGCATCGTCATCGGAGTCCAGGTTCCCCCCGCTGAAACCAGCGAGTGGGACCGCTTCGTCGCCCAACTGCCTTATCAGCACTGGGAGGAGACCGACAATCCTGCCTACCGCCTGTTTCTTGGCCAGCAGGACAGCCTGTCGGAACCAGCGATCGCGGCCCTAGCCCCCTGAGGCCTGCGATAACTTGCGACCATGATGGAGCTGGAGTTCGGATGTCCAGTGGATCCAACCCCCACGAGGCCAGCCCGATCGTGGCCTTGGCCCCAACCCATGGCCTATCCCTACCGGCCAGGCTTGAAGCCATTCTCTATCTGAAAGGCCGTCCCCTCAGCCTGGCGGAACTGGCGGACATCGCCGGCATCGATCGCTCCGAAGCGGAACTGGCCCTGATCACCTTGATGGCGGATTACGCCCATCGGGATACCGCCCTGGAAATCCAGCAGGAGGGGCCGCGCTACAGCCTGCAGCTGCGCTCGAGCCTGGCGGACCTGGTCCAGGATCTGCTGCCAGTGGATCTCTCCACCGCCGCCCTGCGCACCCTGGCCACCATTGCCCTTAAAAAGCGCATCCTCCAGTCCGACCTCGTTGAGCTGCGCGGCTCCGGTGCCTACGACCACATCAAGGAACTGTTGGCCCAGGACTTCATCGAACGCAAACGTCAAAGCGACGGTCGATCGTTCTGGCTGAGCCTGAGCGAGAAATTTCATCGCACTTTTGCGATCCGTCCCGACGATGTTCCCAAGTCGCCCAGACCGGCGCCGGGCCCAACCTCCGCCCCGTCTTAGATTCCAAGAACAATCAGTTTCCTTGGCTCCATGCCGATCTTTAGTCAGCTTGTGGACGTGCTGGCCCAGACCCTGATGATCTACTCGGTCGTCCTTCTGATCCGGGTGCTGCTCAGCTGGTTCCCCAACCTGGATTGGGGCAGCAACCCCATTCTCAGCGGCATTAGCTCGATCACCGACCCCTATCTCAACCTCTTCCGCGGCCTGATCCCTCCCCTGGGCGGCATCGATCTTTCGGCCTTTGTGGCCTTCCTGGCCCTCAACTTGGTGCAGAGTCTGCTGGAACAGGGGCGGATGCTATTGGCCAGCTCGGGCCTGGGTTAAACCGGCCCACCCAAGGCTCGAGCCCCAGCCCCCGATCGCACCTGTCGATCCAAGCCCGTGATCTTTTCATTCAAGCCCACCATTCCATCAGGGAATTAGGGCCTCCTCCAGGGGCAGTAATTCCTGACCCGGTGCGGCACCGGTCCGTACCGGCGAATTGAACCCCCTGGCCTTGGCGCTGCGCACCGTGAAAGGACCTGGGGTGCCAGCCGGAACGGCCAGCCTCAAGGCGAAAGGCGACTGGCCCGGCGGAATATCCCCAATCGATCCCAGCCGGGTTCGGTTGGGGAGCACAGGTTCACCGCTGGCATCCAAAATCAAGGCGAAGACATCGGTGTCCCGCACGGTGCGAGAGCTGTTGTTGCGGACCTGGCCCCGCAGGGCATAACAGGAAGCCCCGGAAGGACGGCGTAGTTGGGGCTGGCTGCCAACGTCCTCGACGGGGCAGGGTGCGACGGTCACCTCACTCAGTTGCATTTCCAGGGCCTGGGCCCTAGCCGGAGCACCCAGCCAGAGCCCCAGGAACAGCAGCAGACACGGCAGCAGGAGCCGCAGGGACCAGGGCCTTGGCAGAAGGTTGGGCACCGCAGCAATCCCTTAGTAGGACCAGGCTAGGGGGCTGCTTCAACGACAGTCGCCGCTGCCCGCAATCACATCGCGGGCCACCCGACTGGCCAGCTTGGCCAGGTTGGCCTCGGCGATCTCATCGAGGCTGAGATGGAGCTCGGTGGCCAACTGGGACACGTACCAAAGCACGTCCCCCAATTCGAGGCGAATGCCTGCCAGGGAGTCCGCATCAAAGGTCCCTCCTTGGTCGCGCAGCACCTTTTTTACCTTGTCCGCCACCTCACCCGATTCACCACAGAGCCCCAGGGTGGGATAAATCGGGTTGACACCGGCATCGGGATAAAAGGCCGTTTCCCTGGAGCGACGCTGATAAGTGGCGAAGTCCATGGTCAACGGGAGCTTAAAGAGTCAGGATGTTAGTTTCCGGCTCTTATAGCTAGATCCCATGGCCACGGTCGATCCGATGCGTCGTACCAAGATCGTGGCCACGATCGGCCCGGCCACCGAATCCAAGGAGGTGCTGCGCCAGCTGATTGAAGCGGGTGCCACCACCTTCCGGCTCAATTTTTCCCACGGCGACCACGATGACCACGCCGAGCGCATCACCACCATCCGCGAGGTGGCGCAGGAGATGGGGCTCCACATCGGCATTCTCCAGGATTTGCAGGGTCCGAAGATCCGCCTGGGGCGCTTTGAAGCGGGCCCGATCTCCCTGGCCACCGGCGATGCCTTCACCCTCACCTCCCGGCAGGTGAGCTGCAACCAGTCCATCGCCACCGTGACCTACGACAAACTGGCCGAGGAGGTTCACAAAGGCTGCCGCATCCTGCTCGACGATGGCCGGGTTGAGATGGTGGTCGAGGGTGTCGACCAGGGTGATCAAAGTCTCCATTGCCGCGTCACGGTCGGCGGAGTGCTTTCCAACAACAAGGGGGTCAATTTCCCCGATGTGCAGCTGTCAATCAGGGCTCTGACACCGAAAGACCGCCGGGACCTCGCCTTTGGTCTGCAACAGGGGGTCGACTGGGTCGCCCTCAGCTTCGTGCGCAATCCCTCGGACATGCAGGAGATCCGGGATCTGATCCAGAGCCACGGTTGCAGCACACCGGTAGTGGCCAAAATCGAAAAATTCGAGGCCATTGATTCCATCGATGCCATCTTGCCCCTGTGCGACGGCGTCATGGTGGCCCGGGGCGATCTGGGCGTGGAGATGCCCGCCGAAGAAGTCCCTCTGCTGCAAAAGGAACTGATCCGCAAGGCCAACAGCCTGGGCATCCCGATCATCACCGCCACCCAGATGCTCGATTCGATGGCCAGCTGCCCCCGACCCACCCGGGCCGAAGTCAGTGACGTGGCCAACGCCATCCTGGATGGCACCGATGCGGTCATGCTCTCCAACGAAACCGCCGTAGGCGACTACCCGGTGGAAGCGGTGGCCACCATGGCGCGCATCGCCCGGCGCATCGAGCGCGACTATCCCCTGCGGATCCTCGATGGCCAGATGGCCACCACCATTCCCAACGCCATCAGCCAGGCGGTGAGCAGCATTGCCCGCCAACTCAACGCCGCCGCCATCCTGCCCCTCACCAAGTCGGGATCGACCGCCCGCAACGTCAGCAAATTCCGCCCCAGCACCCCCATCCTGGCCATTACCAGTGAGGAGACCGTGGCCCGCCAGCTGCAGTTGGTCTGGGGAGTGAACCCCCTGCTGATTCCCGAACAACCCTCCACCGCCGGCACCTTCACCCTGGCCATGGGGGTGGCCCAGCAGAACGGCCTGTTGCGGGAGGGTGATCTGGTCGTGGAAACGGCCGGCACCCTGGAGGGGGTCAGCGGCTCCACCGATCTGGTGAAAGTGGGCATCGTCTCGGCGGTGCTGGGACGGGGGATCGGCATCGGTACGGGTTCGGTGAGCGGCAAGGTGCATCTGGCCAGCTCCCCCGAGGAGGCGGACCGGCTCGAAAGTGGCGAGATCCTGGTGGTGCGTGAAACCAGTGCCGCCTATCTGGACGCCATCCGCAAAGCCAAAGGGGTGATAGTGGAAGAAGAGGGGCCACAAGGTCCCACGGCATCCGTCGCCGAACGGCTCGGTGTGCCGGTGATTGTGGGCGTCGCCAACGCGATGCTGCATCTGAGACAGGGGGAAATTGTGACCCTGGAATTGCTGCAGGGAGTGGTCCATCGCGACGCCCGGAACCCCAATACCCCCTCTGCCGCGTCCATCCTGTAGGAACTGTTTCGACCCCCCATGCCCCGCCGTCTACCCCTGCGGGAAACCATCAGCATGGCCCTTACAACGCTGCAGGCCAATCGGCTGCGCAGCCTGCTGACCATGCTGGGCATCGTGATCGGCAATGCCTCCGTCATCACGTTGGTGGGGGTCGGCCGGGGCGCCCAGAATCTGGCGGAAGGTCAGCTGAGCACCTTGGGGGCCAATGTGCTGTTCGTGGTACCCGGCCGCAATGACACCCGACGCCAGGGGATTGATTCCCCCAAAACCCTGGTGCTCGAAGACGCCAAGGCGATTGGCGAACAGGTGCCAAGTGTGCGCCAGGTGGCCCCCCAGATCACCCTCAGCGAGGTGGTTCAATCCGGTTCGTTGAGTGCCACCGCCACCGTCTCCGGCGTGACTCCCGAATTTCTGACTGTGCGCAGTTTCGAGATGGCCCAGGGGCGGTTCATCAACGCCAACGACATCTCCGGGTCCCGCATGGTCACGGTGATCGGCCCGGACCTACGCGACAAACTCCTACCCACCGGTGACGCCATCGGCCGCCAGCTCCGCATCCGCGATCAAACCTTTGAGGTGATCGGCGTGCTACAGGCCAAGGGAGCCGTCTTCGGCTCCAACCAGGACGAGGCGGCCTATCTCCCCCTGGGCACCATGGTGAGCCGCCTCAGCGGCCGCGATCCAACCTATGGGATCAACCTCAGCTTCATCAGCGTGGAGGCCATCAACGCAAAAAATACCGGAGCTGCCGCCTTCCAGATCACCAATTTGCTGCGCCAGCGCCACCGCATCCTGGCGGAGGATGATTTCGCTGTGCGCTCCCAGAAGGACGCCTTGGCGATCGTCGGCAAGATCACCGGTGGACTCACCTTGATGCTGGCCGCCATCGGAGCCGTCTCCCTGTTGGTGGGCGGCATTGGCATCATGAACATCATGTTGGTGTCAGTGAGTGAGCGCACCGAAGAAATCGGCCTGCGTAAGGCCCTGGGGGCCCGTCCCAGTGACCTGATGCTGCAGTTCCTGGTCGAATCGCTGGTCTTGGCCAGTCTTGGTGGGGTGATTGGTAGCGCCCTTGGCCTGGGCACCATCGCCATGGTGGCGGCCGTCACGCCCCTGCCGGCCGCCATTGAAGCCTCCACGGTGCTGACCACCGTGCTGTTGTCAGGATCGATTGGCCTGTTCTTTGGCGTTGTTCCGGCCCGGCGAGCCGCAAGCCTTGATCCGATCGTGGCCCTCCGCAGCCTCTGAGCCTGGGGCGAAGCCCACTCAGCAGGGACCTGACCCACCAAGAGGCGCCTGTCTTCGCGCACTTCATGCCACAAGAGCGCAACATTGACAAGGGTCTCGGATTAAAAAATCATGAAGACCCCAAAAAGGTCTCTTTTGCCACCACCAGCCTGCGATCAGTAATGGCTAGATGGATCACCCCTGAAGTGAATGACGTTGGAGCGGACCGTCCTTTCTGATCTGGAGACCGCCATTCTTGAGATTGCAGAGGATCCTGGCGTCGACGACCTCGTCTGCAGCTACCGCAACGGCTCAGATCGCATGGTGATCCTGCGGTGCCTGGGCCCGGAGGGATTCTTTCTGGAACGGGTCGTGTTTCCCTTCGAAATGCTCAACTTCGACTGTCCCAAGGACAGCGAAGTCAAGATCTGGACCCATGGCCTTGGCGGTCCCGAACTGGTCGAATCCCTCCAGGCCGATGACCTGATCCTGGATTCCAAGACCCAAGGCATCGCCACGGCACCGACCACTGGCCCCGGATTGACGGACGATTTCATGGGGTCCGCAACCAGCACCCCCTGGTTGCGCAGCCCCTGAACGTAAGGCCAGAAGTCAGCGGATGCCACCGGGTCCCCTTTACACTTATTCAAAATCGCTTGGACCCGATGAAGCAGCGCTGGCGCCTACTGGCTCTCTGGGGTCTACCTCTTTTGCTTGCCGCGTTCCTGGGCTGGCAAATTCTCTCGGGTGGTGCCTCCCGCTTCCGACCCACGGCCAGCGTTCCTGATGGGACGGTCGAAGCCAACCCCCTGGCCAGCGGCCGGAACACCGCCGTGGCCCGCATGAGCTACGGCCGTTTTCTTGATTACGTCAAAGCGGGACGGGTGACCGCCGTGGATATCTTTGATGGGGGTCGCACCGCCGTGATCGAAGCGGTCGATCCAGACCTAGACAACCGCGTTCAACGTCTGAGGGTCGACCTGCCTGGCGTGGCGCCCGAATTGGTCAACAATCTCAAAGAACAGGGCATCAGCTTCGACGTCCATCCACCCAAGGCGCCTTCCCCGGTGGTAGGCCTGTTGGGAAATCTGCTCTTTCCGCTGCTGTTGATCGGCTCGCTCATCTTCCTGGCCCGTCGTTCCTCCGGCATGCCCGGTGGCCCTGGCCAAGCGATGCAGTTCGGCAAGACCAAAGCCCGCTTCCAGATGGAGGCGGAAACCGGAGTCAAATTTGCCGATGTGGCCGGAGTTGAAGAGGCCAAACAGGACCTTGAGGAGGTGGTGACGTTCCTTAAGACTCCCGAGCGATTCACCTCGGTGGGGGCCAAAATTCCCAGGGGTGTGCTGCTAGTGGGCCCGCCTGGCACGGGCAAAACCCTGCTGGCCAAGGCCATCGCCGGCGAAGCGGGAGTGCCCTTTTTCTCGCTTTCGGGATCCGAATTTGTCGAAATGTTCGTGGGCGTTGGCGCCAGTCGGGTGCGTGACCTTTTTAAACGCGCCAAGGAAAACAGCCCATGTCTCATCTTCATTGATGAAATCGATGCGGTAGGCCGGCAACGGGGGGCCGGCATCGGGGGCGGCAACGATGAACGGGAGCAGACCCTTAACCAGCTGCTGACCGAAATGGACGGTTTTGAAGGCAACAGCGGCATCATCATTATTGCCGCTACCAACCGCCCCGATGTCCTCGACTCAGCCCTGATGCGTCCAGGCCGTTTTGATCGCCAGGTGAGCGTTGATGCCCCGGATATCAAAGGCCGCCTTTCGATCCTGAAGGTCCATAGCCGCAACAAGAAACTCGCCGAAGCCGTCTCCCTTGAGGCCATCGCCCGCCGCACCCCCGGCTTTACCGGCGCCGACCTGGCCAATCTGCTCAATGAGGCCGCCATTCTGACCGCCCGCCGCCGCAAGGAGGCCACCACCATCACCGAAATCGACGATGCGGTCGATCGGGTGATTGCGGGCATGGAGGGCAAACCCCTCACCGATGGCCGCAGCAAGCGGCTGATTGCCTACCACGAAATTGGCCATGCCCTGGTGGGCACGCTGGTGCGCCATCACGATCCGGTCCAGAAGGTCACCCTGATTCCCCGGGGCCAGGCCCAGGGTCTCACCTGGTTCGCGCCCGATGAGGAACAGAGCCTGGTGAGCCGCGCCCAACTGAGGGCCCGCATCATGGGGGCCCTGGGGGGCCGGGCCGCCGAGGACGTTGTCTTTGGACACGCCGAGGTGACCACCGGTGCCGGCGGCGATATCCAGCAGGTGGCGTCCATGGCCCGTCAGATGGTCACCCGCTTCGGCATGAGTGACCTAGGCCCCCTCTCGCTGGAGGCCGGCAACCAGGAGGTTTTTCTGGGCCGCGATCTGATGACCCGCAGTGATGTTTCCGACGCCATCGCCAACCGTATTGATGGCGCCGTCCGCACGATCGTCCAGGACTGCTATACCGACACCGTGGCCATGGTGGCCTCCCAGAGGGATTGCATGGATCGTCTGGTGGAACTATTGATCGAGAAGGAGACTCTCAATGGCGAAGAATTACGCCAGATCGTCTCCGAATACACCACCATCCCTGAGAAAGATCGTTTCTCCCCCCTGCTCGAAGATGACCGGGAAGCAACTCCGATGGAACAACCTCTGGCGGCTCTTTAAAAGGGCCTCCAGCAGCCCCAATCCAAAAAGCCTGTCGTTTCCTGGGAAAACGACAGGCTTTTTTACTGAAAGCAACGATTTTTGGGGAAGATCAAAGCGGCTTGATTGGCCGCTTGTCGATCACTTTATCGATCAGGCCATAGGCCTTCGCTTCCTCCGGCGACATGAAAAAGTCCCGATCCGTATCCGCTTGGACGCGTTCAAGGAGCTGGCCGGTACGGTCGGCCAGCTCCCGGTTGAGCTTGTCTTTTAGATAGAGAATCTCATCAGCTTGGATGCGAATATCACTGGCTTGGCCCCTGGCGCCGCCCAAGGGTTGGTGGATCATGATGCGGGAATGGGTCAAGCTGCTGCGCTTGCCGGGGGTGCCGGCGCAAAGCAGGAAAGCCCCCATACTGGCCGCAAGTCCAACGCAAACCGTCTGGACATCGGGCTTGATGTGCTGGATGGTGTCAAATATTCCGAGGCCGTCATAGACAGAACCACCGGGTGAATTGATGTAAAGGAAAACATCTTTTTCAGGATCTTCCGCCTCCAAAAACAACAACTGGGCCACCACCCGATTGGCGGACTCGGCGGTCACGGGCTCGCCCAGGAAAATGATCCGCTCGCGCAGCAGGCGCGAATAGATGTCAAAGGCACGTTCGCCCCGACCCGACTCTTCGATCACGATCGGGATCATGGCAACCATGGCGACAAATTGTTCTGATCCTACCCAGGCTGCATACCGCCCGAGCGAACCCCGGCCCCTCGAACCGGAAAGGCCCCGACGCCCTCCGCTGCTGCTGCGTTCCGCAGCGCTAAGGTCGCTGCATTCGGGAGGTTCATCTTCGTGAGCGCCGCTCTCACAGTTGCTGACAGCAAGCGCGCCTTCCATGGCGCCTTCTCCCATGTGATCAGTCCGCTTTACCGCCGGATGATCGATGAGTTGCTGGTCGAACTGCATTTACTCAGCCATCAGCGCGGTTTCCAGGGCGACGCGCTGTTCGCCACCGGATTGGTCCAGGTGTTCGATAGCTTCTCCGTGAACTACCGACCCGTTGACCAGCGCCAACCCCTGTTTGAGGCCCTTTGCGCCTCTTCCGGGTTTGATGCCACTGAAATTCGTCGCCTGCACGACGAGGCCATGGCGGCCATGGGCCACCACTCGGTGCAGGAGGTGAAGCAATGGATCGACAACGAGGGGGCTGGATCGCCCGAACCGGTGGCAACGGCCCTATCCAGCGTTCGCCGACCCAATTTTCACTACTCACGGCTGATGGCGGTCGGGCTGCTCAGCCTGCTGGGCCAAGCCCAGGGCGCCGACACCATGGAGCCCATGGCCCTCCGCCAGGAGGCCCATGACATCGGCGCCTCCATGGGGCTGTTGCGTGAGCGGGTCGACAAAGACCTGAGCCTCTACGCCTCCAACCTGGAAAAAATGACCCAGGCCGTGGAGCTCATGGAGGAGACCCTGGCGACCGAACGCCGACGCAGCGAACGCCGCCTGCGCAAGGCGACAGAGTCAGTCCTCCCCGCAGCCGACTGACGGGTACGAAGACCGTACGGGCCGTCAGCGGTTCGGTCTGGGTCCAAAGCTGGTCACTACCCCGGACCACGGCGGGCACCTCCGGGGGTAACAATCCCAGTTGATCCAGGGCCTGGGGCCTGGCCCGCAACTGCAAGGATCGCTCCTGCGGAAAGGCCTGGGTTGGCATCAGCCGCACCTGGGCTGGCGCCGGGCCCAGGAAGAACAACACCTCCGCATCGTGGCCGCGGGGGGCCGCCATCCAGCGCCAGCCCCCCACCACCGCCCCATCACTGCGGCGCCAGGCCATGGCCAGGGGATTCACCGGAGGCGACTTGGGGCCTGGCTGGGCCTGGGGCTGGGGGGCCTGCGGGGCTGGTTGGTCGGCAGGGGTTGTTGCCTTGACGGAGGGCATGGGGGTGGATGGCACCGAGCCCGCGAGGGCAAAGGGAATTTCCTCGAATCCTTGCTCCCGGAGGGATTGGGCCAGGCGCTGAAGCACGGGAAGCCAGGTTTGGGGCGGCTGCCGCAGGCGCACCTGGAGTTCGAGTGCGGCCTGGAAGGGTCCCTGGGGCTGGGGACGCAACCGCAGGCGGAACGGGGCGAAGCGCAATCCCCGCAGCCGTTCCGAATCGAGGCCGTAGCGCAGGGCCAGCGGCTCACGAATCAGTTGCCTGGACAGCAAGCCCTCCAGCAAATCCTGAAGAGACCCACCCTGAATCTGCAGCAACTCGTCGGCGGGCAGGGGCAAAGCGGCAGTATCTCGGGCCCCGGGCGGGATTTTCGTATCCAGCTGGGCCAGCACGCCATCCACCGACGTGGCCTCACCCTGCCAACGCAATCCCCGGGCTTCGAGGCTGAGGGTGAGACAACCCTCCTGAAAGCGCTGCATCAAGGGGGCCAGGGGACCCACCATGGCGCCTAGGGCGGTGGGATTCCAAAAAACGGCCTGGTCGACGCTAAGCCGCTCCAGGCAACGGCTGTGCAGACCGCGACTGCGCCGTTGCTGGGGCCTGAGGCTGTCGGCCAGGGACTGGCGCGAGAGCGGATCGGGGGCCACCAACATCAAATCACCCAGCCGCAGGGCTTGGGGAGGCAGGGGTTTACTGAGCTCGGGCGGCCAGCCGCTGGCCTGGAGCCCAAGGAACGGGGCCCCTTGCCCCTCTGGCCCCCAGATCTGCCACCAGGGGCGGGTCTGGCGCTGCCAGAGCGCATCTCCAAGGCCCTCACCCAGGCGTTGCCTCCAGAGCTCCGGCAGGCGGCGACCGGGGGTGGCGGGGAAACTCTGCAAAAGACTGGCGCTGGCCATCAACTGCTCCAGGCCCTCAGCCCTGGGCCGGGGCCAGCGCCAGAGGGCTACCCCAGGCACCAGAATCAAGACCACGATGAGGGAGCTGGTCCAGGGCAGGGGAGGCCTGGGCAAAGCCGCCAGGGCCGTGGTCAAGCCTGGATCCATCACCTTGACAGGCCGCGGCAGCCGTTGGGCAAAGCGCCCCAGGACGGGCGGCCAGCGCCAGGACAAACGCCTCTTCACCAAGCCCCACTCTTGCTGGCGTTAAACAAACGATCGGTAGCGGAGCCCGAAGGAACCAGCACGTCCGACATGGGATCAGGACGTTGATCTTGCCATGGCAACAATATGAGCCTGGAGGGCTCAGCGACGGCTGCGGACGGGGTTGTCGCGGCGGCGTCTGTCCCGCCAATCCACCGCCGAGAGATACACGACTCCCCCTGTGACAAACAGCAGCAACGCCGACGCCACCCCAGCCAGCAGGGTGGAGGAACTGGGGACGACGAACTCAGAAATTGATGCTGCCATCACCATTGCGTCCCCACACCGTCATGGCGATCGAAAAAGTGAAGATGGCCGCGAGGGAGGCCCAACCCAGGGTGATCAGCATGAGGTTGCTGTGCTTTTGGCATCAGTGTACCTAGGTTGGGGTCCACCGGTTTCCTGCGCTGTGCCATGAGCAGCACCCCCACCCTGACCCCCGAACGCACCCAGGCGCGGGAGCAGCTGCGCGAGCCCTATCCCCACTTTCGGGTGATCGTGCTCAACGACGAGGTCAATACCTTCCAACACGTGGTGGACTGCCTGGTGCGCCATATCCCGGGCATGGTGCCGGATCGGGCCTGGGAACTGGCGCACCGCATCGATGGCCAGGGCTCAGCGGAGGTCTGGAGCGGTCCCCAGGAGCAGGCTGAGCATTACCACCAACTGCTTGGCGCCGAGGGGTTGACGATGGCCCCTCTGGAGCGCACCTGAGCCACCACCATGGGCCGCGTGGTCATTACCCACAGCACCTATCTCGAAGGCCTGATTCCCCTGCTCAAGGCCCTGGCCCGCGAAGGGGGCATCGAGACGGTGACCCCTGCCGTGATTTGCCGGGTGCGGGGCCGCAGTGAAAGCCTGCGGTTGAGGGTGTCGACCCCCATCACGGGCGGGTTCAAGCTGGTGGCCAGGCGGGGATCGAGTGCCCAAGAGGTGTTCGTGATCACGGGCTGGGATCGCCAGAGGCTGCAGGAGCATCTGGACCATCTGGCCGGCTGATCAAGGTGGTGGGGGCCGCCCGTTCGTGGA